>WNGL01001519.1_pt1 | contig 33588 bp, 22 predicted proteins | sample 5400591 | NCBI WGS metagenome assembly WNGL01 (sample SAMN13153377, study PRJNA577476) | soil metagenome | isolation source: 80 cm soil or saprolite under Garry oak tree replicate 1 | place: USA:California | collected 2016-06-15
GCCCGGAGCGCGAGGCGAGTGGGCCCCGCGCCCCGGGCCACGGCGGGCCTTACGGGAAGATTCCGGGGAGGACCGGCGTCGCTTCCTTCTGGACCGCCTGGAGCGCGAGCGGCTCGAGGCCGAGCGCCTGCAGGATGGTCGGTGCCACCCGCGTAGTCATCACGGGGGTGGAGATCGTCGCCGCCTGGAACGCGGGGTTCGAGACGAGGAGGGCTACCTGGACGTCCCCGGGGGCGCCGCCGCCGTGCTCGGCGATCTTCTTCGAGCTGCCCGAGTAGATGACGCCCTCGTTCGGCTGGATGAGGACGTCCGGCGCGCGCGCGGCCGCGACCGGGTCGAGCGTGGAGGCCGCGTCGCCGAAGAGGCTCGCGAGCTCGGCGCCCGAGCTGACGTTATGCCCGAGCGGGAAGCCGCCGGGGACCGTGGTCGCGTGGATCGACGCCGCGTTCGTGGGATCCACGAGCGACGCGACAATCGCGCTCACGTTGGCCGTGCTCTGGTTGGAGAGCCAGAGGATCCCCACGTCGTCCGTCTGAAAGTGGCCGCCTCCCGACGGGACCGCGTCGACGGAGGCGTCGACGGCCTGGATGAAGCCGATCGGATCGACGACCGTCTGGATCGGCGCGTGGCCGCCGCCCTCCATCGCGAGCTTCGTCTTGTCGATCGGCGACTGGCCGTGCTTCGCGGTCACGACGATGAGGGTCGAGCTGAAGAGCCCCTTCGCCTTCAGCTCGGCGATCATCCGGCCGATGGAGGCGTCGGTATGGGCGATCGCGGCCTGCAGCACCGTGCTGGCGGTGTTCGGGTCGACGTAGCCGCCGACAGGGAGCTTCTCTCCGATGCTCACACCCTGGAAGTTCATGCCGAAGATGGCGGGCACGACGCCCGGCCCCGCGCTGCCGTCCGCGGCCTTGCCGTCGATCCAGTTGAGGACCGCCTGCACCTTCACGTCGTCGTAGGCGAGCACCGCCGGGGCGCAGGTGGTGTAGTCCGTCACCTTCGTGCCGCCGAGCGAGTTGGTGGCGTTGCAGGAGGAGAGCGCTGCGCCGAGGTCCACGCCCTGCACCACCGCGCGGACGATGCTGGAGTTGATCTCGGGCGTGTAGAGGTCGTCCACGCCACGGCCGGACGGGCCGTTCACGAGGTCGTACGCGGGGTGCTTGTCGGACCACGCGGTGCGGAGGCCGGCCGCCCTCGCCACCTCGAAGACCGTGTTCACTCTCAGGAAGGAGTGCGGGTAGACCACGCGGCAGTTGCTCGCGCCGTCGAGCTCCATCGGCAGGCTCGCCGGGTTGATCGCGGAGAATAGCTGCCCGAGGTCGCTCCCGATCGACTCGTCGTAGAGGACCTCGGCGCCTTTCGCGCCGCCGCAGGCGCTGCCCGGCGGGAACATCGTGCGGTCGTAGCTGTCGTCGTAGTAGACGCCGGTGCTCTTCGGCGTCCCGCCGGTCACGAGCGCGAGCAGGCCGGGGAAGGAGTCGGAGGGGATCGGCGTATGCGCGGCGGAGTAGGTGAGGCCCGTCTTCGAGAGCCCGGCGAGCGCCGACGTCGGGTTCGTCGCGACCCAGCGCTGCAGGTCTGAGGCGTGGAGCCCGTCGACGCTGAGGAGAAGGACGTGGCTCGCCGCGAACGGAACCGGGGCGTTAGAGCCGGGAGCGCCGTCGGCGCCATTCGTGACCGAGCAGCCGGCGAGCGCAAATGCGACGGCAAGGGTGGTGGTGCCCAGGTACCCGAGAGAACGAGCTTTCAAGGTGCTACCTCCGAGCGTGAGAAGTGTGGAGCAGGCAGGGTGCCGCACGCGCTCCATACGCCGGGCCGCAAAGTGGGATCGTGACGGTTCGGAGACGCGCGGGAAACGGATGGACCGGAAACGTTCGTTCCGTCCGCTCGGAGTCGTTTCCCCCTTCGAGAAGGCTACGTCGACGGATGATCCTGTCCGCCGCCGAGGAGTCTGCCGATCAGGAGTGCAGTGGCCCCACCGGCGAGAGCGCCAATTGCCCCAGCGCCAAGAAACAGCCAGCCCATCCCCGCGGTTGCGAGCCACGCGGCGACCGCCGCGACCGCGGAGAGTGCCACTGCCGCGAGCGCTGCCCGCGCCATCGGAGCGGACGCCGCACGCCCGCCTTTCCATTCCGCGCTCTCGCCCGGAGAGTGCAGGTGCAACGCCTCCTCGAGGATCTCCCGGTCGCTCTCGTGGTCGAGCCGCTTCAGCGCCTCGGCCGGTGACAGCCAGACGATCTCGTCGACCTCGCCGGGCGCATCGAGCGCTCCTTCGCGAACGACCGCCATGTTCCAGTACAGCACGACCTTCGGCGTGCGCCGCGGCACGTAATACGCCAGGCCCGCGAACGACAGGATCCCGGCCTCGCAGCCCGTTTCCTCCCGAACCTCGCGAAGCGCGGCCTGCTCCCAGCCCTCGCCATCCTTGAGCTTGCCTTTCGGCAGGCTCCAGTCCTCCCGGTGCGGCCGGTGGATGACGGCGATTCGCCGGTTGCCCCCTTCGTCGCGCCAGAGGAGCCCGCCCGCGGCTTGGATGATCGCCATGACGCGATCTAACCGCCACAGGGCGCCTGGAGGTAGACGAACCGGATGCCGCTCTGGAGGTAGTTGTCGATCGACTCCAGCACCGTGGCCATCCGCATCCACTGGGGCCCCGTCTCCACCAAGCGGGCCTCGATCACCGAGGAGATCGCCGAGAAGCCGATGCGCTCGACGCGCGCCCGTAGCGCGTCGAGGACCATCGCCTCGACTTCGATCTGGTTCCTGAGCTGGGGCGATACCGCCATCGCCTGGAGATAGAACGTGTCGTGCTCCCCGTACCGGGGATCGTCGCGAACCCCCACCTCGTCATGGTCCTCCAGGGGACTCCCCAGCGCATATGCGACCAGTCGCCGAGAGACGCGATCCCGGAACGCCACGCCGCAGGAGCGCGGTTGCCGGAGGGTCGTCCGCAACGTGTCCGCGGGGTAGGGCAGGAGCGGCCTCCGCCCCGCCTTGAGCACGTCCGCCGGGTAGAGCGCCAGGTCACCGTATCGCTCGGTCTCCAGGGCCAGGATCTCCGGCAGGAGGTTCAGCGCATCCTCGCCGACCAGATCGACGGCCTGAAGCCACGCGGGCCGAACCTCGAGCGTGCCGATCCGGAGCTCCGGGCCGAGCTGGACCGGGGTCGCGGTCGGTGAGCCCGCGAGGTCAGCCACCGCGCGCCGGAGCAGCGCGAGCGCCTCGTGGAGGGCGGAGGGCTCCATGTCGTAGCGTGGGTAGAACCGGAGCGTTCGTTCGCCGGCGGGAAGCAGGATGAGTCCGTGGCGAAAGGCGCGGTCGCGGAGCCACTCCCGCCAGTCGGGCCTGATCACGTCGAAGGCCACCAGGCATCCGGAGCCTCGCACGTGGTGCACGAGGTCCGGGTAGTTCCGGCCCAGCTCCTCCAGGCCTTCCCGCGCGATCGCGCCCGTTCGCCGGACCTGTTCGAGGTCGAGCCTCCCGAGATACTCGAGCAGCCGGAGCATGCCGACCGAATCGCCTTCCCAGGTGGTGTTGAACTTCTTCTCCTCCTGGAAGAACGCGGCGAGCTCCTCGCTCACGAAGAGGATGCCGTTCTGCGCCTTCTTCGCCCAGACCACGACGTCAGGTGGGCAGGGCAGGTCGAAGAGCTCATGAGCCCAGAGCCGTCCCGTGGCGCCCCAGCCCGTCTGCACCTCGTCGAACATCAGCGGGACGTCGTAGAGCCGGGTCAGCAAGCGAAGGACCCGGAAGAAATGGGGGGAGGCGAAGCGGAGGCCGCCTTCCCCCTGGATGGGCTCGACGAGGACACCGGCGACGCGCTGGGCACGTTGGAGCGCTGCGGCGTCGATGAGCGCTCGCTGTTCGTCCACGAACTCCCGGACCAGGGCGGGCCAGACGGCGCGCTCGGACGGGAGGCGCGCCAGGAGCTCGTCGCACGCCTGGAGCTGCCGTCGAAACTGCTCCGCGGGCCTGGGGACGCCTGGGATCCGCCCGGACACGAGCAGCCCCCACACCTGCTCGAGGCTCTTCTCGTCGCGGCGCCGCGTGCGGAAGAGTGACCTCGGGTCCTCCACCGGGAAGCGGGCGTGCGGCCAGTCGAATGTCGGGAACCCGAGGCGCGCTCGCCGGCGATGCGTCGCCGCCAGGCTCCCGAGCGTCCGGCCGTGAAAGGCGCCGTCGAACGAGACGATGAAGAGGCCGGGTGGCTCGGGCGGCGTTTCGCTCGAGACCCGCCCGGCCTCCGGCGCGCGCGTCTTGACCCGGTTCAGGAGGACGGCCTTGATGGCGTTCTCGACCGCCTCCGCTCCGGTGTTGACCACGAAGTGCCGCGGCGCGCCGGCGGGGGCTATCCCGTCTAGCGCCGCCTTCAGCCGGAGCGACAGCGCCGTCTGGTATTCGGAGTGGGCGTACCGCGCCACCGCGTAGGGGAGATCGCGCAGCACGCGGGCCACGAGATCGGGGTCGTTCTCGCCGAACGGCTGGGAGGCAATGAGCGCCCCGAGGTCCATGAACCGGTAGGGCTCCCCGCTCGCGTCGCGGTCCGAGGTGGCCAGGTAGGGCCCCACGCTCTCGGCGGGATCGAACGCGATGGGCAGCGAGTAGAACAGGCCATTCGCGGCGGCGTCGAGCGCCGCCCGGGAAACGGGCAGGTCTGCCGCGACCACCTCCGAAAGCGGCCGAGCGGAGTCCGAGAAGCCGGCCGGCAGGTGGACGCGGATCTCCCCGGCACGGTAGCGAGATTGGAGGGACTTGACTCGCTCGAGATACCGGGCAGTTGCTGCCAGGGCTGGGGTGAATCGATCCATGGCGCCAGAGCGTGCGGGCCGACCTTCGCCATCGGACGACGGGCCGGCGTTCGAGGGTGGGAGCAGGTCGTCAGGGCCTTACAGCGTCGTCAGCGGCCGCCGGCGCGTAATCGGCGCGCCTCACGATCTGGCCCTTGACGTTTCGGATCAGCAGCGTGCCGGGGGAGCTGACACCGTAGCCGCGGAGCGTCTCGCGGAAGTGGAGCTCCGCCTCCACCTCGTCCCACGCTCGGAAGTGGAACTGGTACTCGTTCCGGTCGCATGCAAAGACGCATTCGAAGAAGCTCTCCCGCTTTGGCATGGGCCGACCTCGACGATGAGATGACGCTGCTCCCGGACCCGCCTGCACGAATCAGAGGGACCTGAATGGTTTGCGGCCCGAGGGCCATGCGCGCAAGCCCAACGACGGGTGGGCGTTGCCGCCGCGGGCGCTCCATCGCGCGCGCTCCGAAATCGCCACTGCGTTTCGGCCCGTGTCGTCCGAACGGCACGGGGCAGCCGCGCGATCGACACGCGCGCCGACTAGAAGGAGCGGCGGGGACGAGACCTCGCCCGCGCCAGGCCACCGGGGAGGCCGCGCACGAGGCGCGTACCTCGTTGCTCGGTGGCCGCAGGCGCGGGGTCAGCGCCGCGGCCGCCGGGCGGAGTTCGCGGCCGGATGGAGATTCCCGTGAACAAGCGAATCATCGCCGCTGCGCTGCTGGTCGCCCTCGCGCCAGCGGCATGGGCAGAACCCGTCACGATCAAGCTCGGGACGCTCGCCCCGGCGGGCTCCGCCTGGCACGACGCGCTGAGAGAGATGGCGCAGCGCTGGGAGCAGGCATCCGCCGGACAGGTCAAGCTCCGGATCTACCCCGGCGGCACCCAGGGCAGCGAAGGCGACATGCTTCGCAAGCTTGCGATCGGGCAGCTTCAGGCGGCCGCGATCACGAACGTCGGCGTGCATGACGTCGTGACCGATCCGCAGACGTTCTCCGTCCCGCTGCTCTTCTCGGACGAGGCCGAGATGGAGTGCGCGTTCGTTCGCGTGAAGGCGAAGCTCGAAGCGGCGTTCCAGGCGCGCGGGCTCGTCGTGCTGCAGTGGAGCCGGATCGGCAGCGCCGCGTTCTTCTGCAACAAGCCGCTCAGGACGCCGGCGGAGATGGCGAGCGCGAAGATCTTTGCGTGGGAGGGCGACCCGGCGACGGTGAAGGCCTGGCGCGTCGCCGGATTCAACCCGGTGGTGCTCTCGTCGACCGACATCGTGCCCGCCCTCGGCACGGGGATGATCGACTGCGTGAGCAACGTGCCGCTGTACATGCTCACCACCCGCGCCTTCGAGCGGGCCCGCTACCTGATCGACCTGCCGTGGGGCTTCGTCCTCGCGACGACCATCGTGAAGCGAGATGCGTGGGAACGTGTTCCCGCCGAGGTCCGTCCAGGGCTGCTCGCGATCGCGACGGAGGTCGGCGCGAAGATCGACATGGAGGTGAAGCGTCTCAATGCCGAAGCAGTGCAGGCGATGAAGCGCCAGGGGCTCACGACGGTTGCCGTCGATCCTGAGGCCTGGCGGCCGACGCTCGAACGGAGCTGGGCCGTGTTGCGGGGCGAGGTCGTCCCGTCAGCCTTCTTCGACGAGGTCAAGGCGGCGCGTGACGGCTGCCGGGCTCGTCCTGGCGCGAGGCGCTCGGCACCGCCCAGTCCGCTCTAAAGGCGAGCCGCGCTGCGTCGTCGGGGGGCCGGCAACGCGGTAGCCGCGTGCGCCGTGCCCGGTGTGGCGCGGGGTCCTGGGCCGCTTCTTCAGCCTCGGACCGTGATGACGATCTTCCCCCGCGCTCGACCTTGCTCCAGGTACCGGATGGCCTCAGCGGTCTCGGCCAAGGGGTAGCACCTGTCCACGATGGGCGTGACCTTGCCGGCTTCGATGAGCTCCTTCAAGGTGATGAGGTCCTCCTGCCGTTCGTCTGGCATGAGCCCGAGCAGCCTCTGCTTGGAGAACAGCGACCGGAGGGGCGCGAGCATCTGGCGCTGAAAGCCCCCGAGCCAGCGGTCTCCGCCTTCGCCGCCGACGATGACGAGGGTGCCGTGGGGGCTGAGGGCCTGCTCGAGCCGGGACAAGGGACGTCTGCCCCCGGTGTCGAGGATGACGTCGAAGCGGAGTGTCCCGTCCGTGAAGTCCTCGCGGCTGTAGTCGATGACGTGGTCGGCCCCGATGGAGCGGACCAGGTCCGTCTTCGCGGTGCTGCAGACGCCGGTGACCTCGGCGCCAAAGGCCTTGGCCAGCTGGACGGCGTACGTTCCCACGCCGCCGGAGGCTCCGATGACGAGGACCTTCTGACCCGGCTTCAGCTGGCCCGCCTCACGGAGGCCGTGGAGTGCGGTCAGGGCGGAGATGGGGACGGCCGCCGCCTGCTCGAAGCTCAGGTTCCCCGGCTTGAGTGCGAATTGCTTCGCCTTGCCGCAGGCGTACTCGGCGAAGGCGCCGTCGCAGATCCCGAATACCGGGTCCCCCGCTTTGAACTGGGGCACGTTCTTGCCGACCGCCTCGACGGTCCCCGCGAGGTCCCTGCCCCGCACTCGCATCTTGGGCCTGAGGAGTCCGAATCCCATGATGCGGACCAGGTAGGGCAGCCCAGCCATGAGGTGCCAGACGCCCGGGTCGACGCCCGCGGCGTGCACCTGGACGAGAACGTCGTCATTCCCGGGTTCCGGCTTGTCGATGTCACCGAGCCGCAACACGCCCGCCGAGCCGTACTGGTCCTGCATGATGGCTTTCATGGCTGCTCTCCTTCAGAAGAACCACCCGACCTTGAGCGACACCTCGCCGGAGATCGCGGCGGGCTTCCAGGTCGCCCCGTACAGCGTGACCTCTGGGCGCGAGAGGAGCAGGTGTCCGGCGGCCCACGGGTTCAGGTAGAGGTCCCCCCAGACCTTCCAGACGTAGCCGCCGCCCGCCGTGAAGACCCAGGAGCTCCAGGCGGCGGTGCCGGGGCCCGCGGGGCTTCCGATGGTGTTCCACCAGTACTCGACCCCTCCGCCGAGCCACGGCCCCGAGAACCCGGGGTGCAGGAAGACATCGACGATGCCCGCGGCGGCAGTGAGCCGCCGGTCCTTGAACCCCGAGGGCGTGAGCCCGCCGGGCGGGAACGCGATGTGAGCCCCCACCGCCCGGAGGCGGAGCCGGTCCTGCCCGACCCAGAGGTTCGCACCCGAGCCGAGCTCGCCGTCCAATGCGGACAGGATGGTCGGGAGGAGGTCGAGCTCGCCCCCGACCGCAACGCCGCGAGGCGCCCTCCCCGAAGGCTCGGCGGCGTGGGCTCCGCCCACCTCGGCCGAGACCAGGAGGACGACAGTCCCCATTCGCAAGAACCAGATCGCCATCGTGTCATCCTAGCCGACAGATCCGATCGTACTCTCCGAAGACGCTGAGCATCCGAGCGAGTCGTCATCTCCAGTGCAACGCCATGAGCGCGATGCCCGCGCCGAGGAGGACGGCGACGAGCATCTTGCCGTGCAGCCGCAGCACCGCCCGTGCTCGGCGGAGCGCGCGGCTAACCCGCATGGCCTGCCTCGGGAGGGAACCGGACCGCCGCCACGCGGAACGCGGCGAGCACGAGGAGCAGCGCCGCCATCCCGATGAGCTGAACGCCGTCGAGTGTGTGGCGATACACGCCGATCATGACCTCGCGCAGCAGGAACACAACGGCGGCGTCGATGACGAAGGTGAGCTTGAGCCGGTGAACTTCGAAGTACTCCACCACGCTCTTCAGGAGCTCGATGACGACGAACATCGACAGGATGTCCGCCACGATCGTGTCAAAGCCCTCGGCGATGCTCGGGCTCCGGTAGATGTGCGCGAGGTCGACGAACACGCGGGCGACGCCCATCATCAGCGCGATCGTCGAGAGCGGGATGAGCAGCTTCACGATCCAGTACACCACGACGCGAAACAGCCTCGTCGCAGACGAGTCGATGGCAACGCTTGCTCTCTCCACGCTCCACATGTTCCGGACACCCCCTGAAGAAACGGACGCGCGCCTCGGCACGCCCCCGCATGAACGCATCGCCCCGTGGCCGATTCCCGCTGATCGTGTGACGTCTTCCGAGACGCCCCGATCGCGGCGCTGCCATGGCCGAGCCTGGGCGGGCGCTCAGTGCACCCGGCCCGGATCTTCTTCCTGCTGACCTTACGGTGTGCCGTTCCGCGGCGAGATCTGCGCCGCTGGCGCCGTCGCGTGAGGCGCCGGCGTCGCGGGCCCGGGGGCACGGACAGGGGCCCTGGTGGCTGCGGGTCGTGGCCGCTGCGCTGCCCGCGGCGCCTTCTTCCTGGGCCTGACCGCTTCCGTCCGGGGCTTTGCTCGCGTGGCCGGGCGCGCGGCCTCCGCGCGGCGCGGCCGCGCTGGCGCCTTCGCGGTGGGCTTCTTCGAGGTCGGCTTCTTCGACGGCGTCGCGCGCAGCTTCTCGAGCTCGCGCTCGAGGATTTCGATCGCGCTGGCGAAGAACTCCTCCACCTGCTGCTTGCCTTCCCTGCCGAGGGTCTTCGCGGCCTTCCGACCGAGCTTCAGGAGCCTCTTTCCGGCCTTCTTGATCCCCATGACCTTCCTCCGGCGTACAAGGAAGCTCCTAATCTAGACCGAGGCCAGCGCATGCGCGGCGGCACCACGGGTTTCCCCCGGATCATGCCCCCTCGACGGCTTCGAGGTGCTTCTGACCAATCGCTTTCCTGAGGAGTCGGTGATCCACTTCGGTCTGGTCGCCGTAGGCGCTCGCGAACCGCGCCATCGCGTCGTCCAGCTGCTCGCCTCGGCCACAGTAGCCCGCCAGCATCGCCCCGCCGCCGGTGCGGACGTGCGCCTTCGCGAGGATTTCGCCGCACAGGGCAGAGTAGTCCTGGAGCGTCTCGCTGCTCAGCTCCGCGATCTTCACGGCGCCCTTGTGATCAGACCACTGGCGGACCACGAAGCCCTTCTCGCCGATCTGCGTCCAGCCCAGGAAGGGATCGGTGACCGTCTGCGTCCGGAGCTGGGCCTCCGCCGAACGTCGTCCGTCGTCCACGCCGGAAGTCACAGTCTGCCCCGGTAGGGTGGGCGTCCAGCACGATGCGTCCTGCTCCTTCACCTGGAGGAGGAGCGGATCGCGGGGGCCGTTCCCGTAAAGGAGCACGACGAAGACGTCCACGCCGACGCTCCCGGTTCCCACCACCTTGAAGGCGACGTCCCACGGCCGGTACCCGTCGAGCACCTGCAGGCGTCCGGCGCCCAGGGTGTCCCGATACCGCGACAGCGATCGCACGACGCGCCTCGCCTCGGCGCCGCCGAGCCGTCTCAGGAGCGGCGGGTCGTTCCGGAACCGCGCGAGCCCGCCCACGTCCCTCGTCGTGAACTTGCGCAGGAGTTGCTCCGTCGTGTTCCGCGCCGCCTGCTGGAAGACGGGCGCTAGGGGCGAGCCTCTCCGGGCGCGGGGAGTGATCTCGAGCCGCGCGAGCTCGACGATCGGCAGCTCCGAGAGGCGGTCCGCCGCATCGCGATAGGACCGAACCATGGCATGGACTGCGTTGGTGCAAGCTCGGTCGCCACGGCCGGCGACCCGCCCCGCCACCACGACGCTGGCCGCGAGCCGCTTCAGGTCCCACTCGAAGGGTCCACGGCAGGCCTCGTCGAAGTCGTTCAGATCGAAGACGAGATGGCCGTCCGGGGCGGCGTAGGCGCCAAGGTTGAGGACGTGGGCATCCCCGCAGACCTGCACGTCGAGGCCACAGGTCGGCAGCGCCCCGAGGTCCCCGGCCATCAAGGCGGCGGCGCCGCGGTAGAAGGCGAGGGGAGAGGCCACCATACGGCCCCAGCGGATGGGCAGGAGCTCGGCCCGGCGCCCGGCGACGGCAGCCCTGAGCCGCTCCAGGAAGTGGTAGCGATGCGAGTCGACCTTCCAGCGGCCCTGCTCCTTCCGCGGCAAGCGCGCCCGCAAGGACCTTCCCGCCTTTCTCCTTTCGGCAATGGAAGGGGTGAGCGTCCCCGGTATGGCCCTCGAGCGGGGTCGGGTCATGAGGGGTCTGCATCATCGCGCGGGCGTCGACACCGCTGCGTCCGTGCGGGGCGTTCTGCGATTTCACTCGCCCCCACCCTCGCACGGGACGTCTTGTGATCCTGTCCGGCCCCTCGTGCGTGGGGAAGTCGCCTCACGGCACCCGGACGATGCGTCCGAGCGTGGGCGCGGCGACCGGCTGAGGCTGCGCCTCGATCCACGCGACCAGGGCGTCGAGATCGACGGGGCCGCCCACCTGGTTCGTGCCCTGCGTCAGCACGCTGAAGTTGTCGCCGCCCGAGGCGAGGAAGTTGTTCACCGCGACGCGGTAGCTCGCGGACGGGTCGAGGGGGACGCCGCCGATCCGGACTTCGGAGCGCAGAGGTCCTGCGCGCGCGCGCCGGGCGTCGCGCAGGCGACCAGGAGGACGGCGAGCAGCTGGAATCGGATGGTCACGATCGGTCGAGTCATGCCAGTACCCGGGATGAGGACGATCAGTCCTGGGAGAGCATCGACTGCGCGATCTTGAAGAACACGTCGGTGTTGGTCTGCACGCCCACGAAGCGCAGCCAGGCGCGGTTCGGACCCGTCGAGTAGGCGGAGACGGGGATGTCCGACGCGGTGTGGACCGCCTGCGTCCTCCCGGCAGCCTGCCCGCGGATGTAGAAGCCCGCAGCGTCGGCGGCGCGAAGCACCGGGTCTCCCGCGTAGCCGAGCGTGGCGAGCTCGCCCTTGATCTGCGTGGGGAGCAGGCTGTCGATCACCGGAGTCGGCTTCGTGAGCCACGTCTCGTAGCGATCGCCGTTTGCGCCGTACCCGACGAGGATCTTGCCGTTGACGTCCGTCGTCGCGGGGTAGCCGTCGCCGAGGATCGTGTAATGCGGGAAGCCCGCGGCGTCGTACGTCCCGACCTTCCCCTGGCGCGCCGGCGCCACGCCGGGATCGAGCGTGGTCGCGTCGGACGGCAGGGCGCGGAGCGCGTCGACCGTCCCGGCGAGCGCGCCGATGAGGCTGAACCCGGAGCACTCGTGATCCGCGAGGACGATGACGAGCGTATCGCGCGCTTCGTCCGCGAACCGCTTCGCCACGTCGACCGCGCGATCGAACTCGATGACCTCGCCCACCGCGCGCTCGGCGTCCATCAGGTGCGACTGCTTGTCGATGTGCGCGCCCTCGACCATCAGGACGAAGCCGTTCTGGTTCTTGCGGAGCACCTTCAGCGCCGCCTCGGTCATCTCGTCGAGCATCGGCTGGTCCGGCGCGTGGTAGTCGTCGACGACGAAGGTCGAGCCGCCCCCGACGGGCGTGCCGCGCCGCTTGGCGACCTTGTCGAGCGCGACGTTCATGTTCCCGTAGCCGAACAGGCCGAGGAGCTTGGTCGGCCCGGCGCCCGCCACGCTGGCGTCGAGGGAGGTCTTGTCGGCCACGTAGGCGAACCCGGCCGAGCGGAAGTCGGCCACCAGGTCGCGAGACGGGTCGACGCCACCGGCGCCGGGCAAGCTCCAGCCGGCGACGAGGTCGCCCGTGAGAGCGTAGTCGTTGGAGCTGCTGCGCGACGACCCGTACTGACCGGCGGGGAGGAACCAGCGGCGGCCGCCGCCGAGCAGCACGGCGAGGCCGGTGCCGTACGTCCCGGTGCCGGCTGCGTCGGCCTCGTCGAGATAGGCGTCGACGATTCCCTGGCCCCAATTGCGGTTCGCGGTGTGCACCGCGTTCGCGGCGGGAGTCGCGTCCTCCAGGTCGGCGGTCGACACGATCCCGAGCGACGTGCCCTTCAGGCGGTGCAGGTACTCCGCCAGGTACTCGACGCGCGGGGCGAGGAACGGGTTCGTCACCTGCGCCGGATAGACGCCCTCCTGGCCGTTGTACGCGTGGCTGCCGGTCGCATAGCAGGCCATCCCGGGCGCGGAGTCGGTGATGATGCTGTTCAGGCTGTGCGTCGTGACGAGGCCGGTGCCCGGAAACGTGTCCATCGCGAGCCAGCCGTTGGGCTGGCCGGCGGTGACGCCGTAGCGGACGAGGCGTGCCGCGGTCCGGTGCGCGACGCCCATCCCGTCGCCGAGCATGAGGATGACGTTCTTCAGGGGCTTGCCAGCGGCCCGGCCGCGATCCGCGAACGGATCGATCGTGGTCACGCGCGAGATCACGGTCACGGTACCGGAGCTGTCGGTGAAGGTCGCCACGAGCTCGTGGACCCCGGCCGCCGCGAACGAGAACCCGCGCGCGTTGAAGCCGCCCCAGCCCGAGCTCGTGATCCCGTCCGTCGCGGCGGTGCCCTGTGCGCCCGAGGTGAAGGCGACAGGGACTCCGTCCACCTTGAGCGTGGCGGAGTAGGGCGCGGTTCCCTTGCCCTCGACGCGCAGGTCCACGCGCTGGGCGACGAGGAACCGGGCGCCCTCGGGAGGGGTGATGGTCACGTTCGCGGGGAGTGCTGCCGCGCCGAGCGGCGCGAGGAGGGAGGCAAGGACGAGGGTCGCTCTGTTCACGGGTGGACCTCCGAGATGCGCGAACTGCGTGGTGAGGGAGAACGGGTCGCGGCGTGCGGCCGGTCGAGGACGACGCGGATCGAGGAGACGCGCCCGTCGGCGTCGGCGCGTGGCCCGAGCTCGAGGACGCCGGTGACGGAGAGAGCGCCGGGGCGGAACGCGATCGCGCGGCCTGCCGCGGATCGGACGACGACGAACACCGCCTCGGGTGGGAGGTCGCCCGTGCCGCCGCCCGATTCGTCGCACGCGAGCGGCCGGGGAACGAGCCAGAATCCGCCTCGTGGCGAATCCTCCATCCGGGCCATGAAACCGTCGAGGCGGACACGCCGGCCCGCGAGCGCAGCGGCCCGCGTCGTCGGACGGAGCGCGTCCCCCGTCGGCTCGAGCAGCTCCGCGAACGGCAGCACCGGGATGGCGTCGCGCGCCGCGGCCGGCGCAGCCGCGAGCAGCGCAAGTGTCACCGCGAGTGTCGTCGTCATCGGTGCCTCCAGCGGTCGAAGACGGACGGGAGTCTGGGCCGCGACTGGGCGCGCTGCCGTGACGCCGAAGCAACGAGTTCGCGACGCGCCGCGGCCCATTGAGGTACGGCCGCGCCGCACCGGGGCGAAAGTGGCCAGTGTAGCGGCGAACCATCGGGCTACCCGAGCGCGCGCACCGCGCTCTGGATGACGACGTAGTGCAGGACCGCGGCGGCGATGACGAGCAGGTGGAAGATCTCGTGGTATCCAAACACGCGGGGGAACGGGTCCGGCCGTCGAAGCGCGTAGACGATCGCGCCCGCCGTGTACACCAATGCGCCCGCCACCAGGAGCAGCAGCGCCTGCCCGCCCATCGCGGCCCGCAGGCCGCCGGCGGCCGGAACGAAGGCCCAACCCAAGGCGACGTAGATGGCCGCCATCAGCGGCTTCGGCGCGAACGGCCACGCCATCGTGGCCACGATCCCGAGCACCGCGCCTGTCCAGACGACGGCGAGCAGGGCGCGCCCGATGCCCCCGCCCACGAGCAGGCAGATCGGCGTGTAGGTCCCTGCGATGAGGAGGAAGATGGCCGAGTTGTCCAGCCGACCGACCAGGAGGCGGGCCCGAGGCGACCAGGTGGGGCGGTGAAACACCGCGCTCACGAGGAAGAGCGTGAACAGGCTCGCGCCGTAGGTGGCCGCCCCGACCTGGGCCCAGGGGCTCTTCGCGCTCGCGACGAGCGCCAGCGTGGCGGGTACGGCAGCGAACGCCGCGACCTCGTGGGAGACGCCGCGGAGGAGTGGCTTGATGCGGGCGGAGGGTGACGTCTCGGGCACGGGGAGCCTCGGCAGTGTCGCATCGAAGGGGATTCGAGGCGTGACGGATTCGCGGAGTTCACGAGACTGCCATGTTCGCGCAGTACGCTCCCTCCACATGTTCGAACTCAGCTTTCCTGCCATCCATGGCTTGACCGAAGAGGAATTCATCGTCGTCGCTCCCGAGGCGGGTGCCCTTTCCGTCGAAGCCGCAGCCCCCCGCGATCGCAGGTGCGATCGCACGACGGATTCCCGCTGCAGCTGCGGGGCGGACGGACGACGAGGCGAGGGCCTTCCTCGCCGAGCCCCTTGACCTGGACTCGGTCGCGAGCCCGAGTTGCCCCGCCTGCAGGAGCGTTCCAATGAAGAAGAAGCTCGGTCTCGTGGCGATCTTCCTGCTCGGGGCGATCGTCGGAGTCGGCGGCTCGCACCTCCCCGTCCTCGCCTCCGCGAAGTCGCCGCAGGGCCCCGCGCCCGCGCCCGCGCCCGCGCGGCCGCCCGACGCTCCGGCGTCGCCGGGGCGTCAGGTCGAGGACCCGAACGCGGTCTACCGCGTGCCGGTGGACGGCTCGCCGGTGCGCGGCCCCGCCGACGCGCTCGTGACCGTCGTCGAGGTGGCGGACTTCGAGTGCCCGTACTGCAAGCAGGTGCAGTCGAGCCTGAAGCGCCTCGACGAGGCCTACCCCGGGAAGCTCCGCTGGGTCTTCAAGCACAACCCGATCAGCGCGCACCGGAACGCCGGCCCCGCGGCGAAGCTCGCCGAGGAGGCGCGCGCGCAGGGCGGAGACGCGAGGTTCTGGGCCGCGGTCGGCCGGATCTTCGCCCTCGAGTCCCTCGACCGCGCGTCGCTCGAGGCCGCCGGCAAGGAGCTGGGGCTCGACCCCGCGAAGCTCGCGACCGGGCTGGACGGGCACCGCCACATCGATCGGATGCGCCAGGACCAGAACCTCGTCTTCCCGCTCGGCGCGCGGGGGACGCCGACCTTCTTCGTGAACGGGCGGAAGCTCGTCGGCGCGCTCCCCTACGAGCGGTTCCAGGCGGTCTTGGACGAGGAGCTCGCGAAGGCGGAGGCCCTCGTGAAGCAGGGTGTGAAGCCCTCCGAGCTCTACGCGCGCATCGTCGAGAAGGGCGCGACCACGCCGGTGCTCGTGGCGGCGGCCGGCGGGCCGGCCGCCGCGGCCGGCCCCCCCCCCCGGCGGGCTCGAAGGTCACGGTTCGGCCCGATGACCCGGCGCGAGGCCCCGCGCTCGCCCCGGTCACCGTCGTGATCTTCTCGGACTTCCAGTGCCCGTTCTGCGCTCGCGCCGTGCCCGTCGTGAACGAGCTCGAGAAGGAGCTCGGGGGAGACGTGCGCTTGGTCTGGAAGCACCTGCCGCTCCCCTTCCACGCGAACGCGGTGCCCGCGGCGGTGGCGGCCGAGGCCGCGCGCCAGCAGGGGAAGTTCTGGGAGATGCACGATCGGCTCTTCGCCAGCCAGGCCGCGCTCTCCGAGGCGGCCTACCGCGCGGCGGCGAAGGAGCTCGGCCTCGACCTGGCAAGGTTCGAGAGGGCGCTGAAGGACCCGTCCACACGCGCGCGGGTCGAGGAGGACGCGAACGCCGCCGCCGCGGCCGGCGTGACCGGGACCCCGACGTTCGTCGTGAACGGCGAGCCGGTCACCGGCGCCGCGGGGCTGAAGGACGCGGTCCGTCGTCACCTCGAGAGAGCGCGGGCGAAGGGGTAGCGACGTCCCTCGCGCGCCGCGGCGCGTCCCGATCGTTGCAGAAACGAGCGGGACGCTCACCGGCGCCCGGTGATACGAGCCGCAGCTCCACCCCCGTGAACTGAGGAGGACCATGACCTGCTCGATCCTGCTGTTCGCCTTGCTCGTCCAGAGCCCGGCGGCGACGACCGTCTCGACCACCCTGCCGGCCGCACAGGGCGCCGTCCGCAGCGCCTGCGAGTACACCTCCGCCGATCCGGCGAAGAAGGGGCTCGCGTTCTGCGCGAATGTCGCGACGGAGGCGGACTGCAAGGCGGAGGCGGCGAGGAAGGTCCCGGCCGCGTGGCTCGAGAAGCACCCCGCGAAGTTCTCGAAGGGCGTGGACTGCAAGGCGTCCGACAAGCGGCTCGCCAAGGCGCAGAAGGACGCGAAGAAGAAGGCGAAGAAGAAGGCCACCGAGGTGCCGGCCGCGAAGCCGCAGCCGTGATCCGACGCGCGCCGCGCCGGCGTGCGTCGCGCGGCGAGCGGTATCCGGGCGCGCGCCGCTCCGGGCTCGCCCGTGTGTCGTTTCGCAGATTCGTCACAGCGGGGCTCGCGCAACCGGCCGTATGACGGTCGGCGCTCCGCGGGCGGCGTTTCGATTCCGTCGCGAAGCGGGAGCGGCCGATGCCCGATCCACGGCGGAACGAGAGGAGCGCGCGCGCCCGGGCGATCGTCCCGGCGGCGGTCGCGTTCGTCGCCGCGTGCGGCGGGCTCCCGGGGCCGACCGGAGACGTGCATGTCGCAGCCTCGCGCGACGCGCTGGGCGCGACGGCCGCCCGCGTGACCGTGACGGTCACCGCGGGCGACGGCCCGGCGTTTCCGGCCCTCGTCGCGCCCCTCTCCGTCGAGGACGGGGTGTTCGAGGGCTGGCTCTCCGACGTGCCCGCGGGGCCGGGCCGCCTCTTCGAGATCGCGGCGTACGACCTGGCGGGCGTCCCGATCGCGCGCGGCACGGGAAAGGGCGACGTCGTCGCCGGCGCGATGGCCGCGATCTCGGTGATCGTCGGACCCTGCGCGACGCCCGCGGTGGCTGCGGCCGTGCCGGTGCTCGATCTGCTCGCGGCCTCCGCGACGGAGGCCGCGCCGGGAGGCGTGATCGTGCTGCGGGCCTCGGCGCACGATCCGGCGGCGTCCGACGGCGTCGCATACCGTTGGGACGCGACCTGCGGCACGTTCGACGATCCCGCGGCCGCGGCGGTGGCGTGGACGGCGCCCGCGAGCGCCGGTCGCTGCGACCTCTCGCTGACGGTGAGCGCGGCGCGAGGCGGTTCGGTGACGGTCGGTCTCGCCGTCGCGGTGCTCGAGCCGCCCTGAGCCTCGCGGGCGAGCGCGCGGCCCGCGTCGCGTAAGTCGATCGTACGCGCGCGGCGCGCTCCGTCGTTGCCGGTCATTCACGCAAACGTCTCCGGGATCGCGAACGCGCGCGGCTACCCTCGCCGCGCTCTCGAACGACATTCACGACCACGGTGAGTGGGGGACGGGCCCCGCGCGCGGGAGCAAACGATTCCAGGAGGATTCCATGAGCAGGACGAGTCGCATCACTCGAACGCTGATCGCCGCGGCTGTGCTCGCGGTCGGTTCGCGCGCGTCGGCGCAGTTCCCGACCGCGACGGACTGCACGACCAGCCTCACCGATCCCAGCTGCTTCCACCTGAAGGGCAGCGACACGCTCTTCGACATCCTGACGAACGCGATCGCCAACGCGCGCGCGGCCGGCGTCGCCGGGGCGAAGAACCTCTACTACGAGGGGACCGGCTCCGGGAACGCAGAGACGCAGATGCGCGCCAACAACGGGACGGGAGCGAAGGTCACCGGGATGAGCCTCCCGCTCGGCGTGCAGTCGATCGGCCCGATGTCGCGCAACTTCCGGCCGGGCGTGATCGACTCGCTCTTGCTCGGGTTCGCCGCCGCCGACGGCACCACCGCCGGCAGCAAGGGGCACGCGAGCTGGACGCCCGGGGTCCCGAACGTGGTCGCGCTCGACGCCGCCGTCATGGTGGTCAAGAGCTCGGCCGCCTGCCGCAACGTGAACTTCCCCACCTTCGTCGACGGGGCGATCTCGGACGCGACCACCCGCCGCGCGACCGCCAACAACACCGCGCTGCTGACCTCGTTCAACGACGGCAGCGCGTTCAACAACACGAGCGCGACCGTCAACTACAGCAACCTGCTCATGACGATCCTGTCCGGGGTCGACGGCTCCGGCACGCTCCAGGCCTGCGCCGATCCGCGTCGCGTCCAGGCCGTGCAGGACCTCGCTGGCTGCCTCGGCGTGAACTCCATCGACCACATCTACCGCCGCGACGAAAACTCCGGAACGACCGACACGTTCAAGGACCGGATCATGGTCGTGGCCGACTCCGGGGACGCGCGCTACCCGTGGGTCGGCGGCCGCTTCTGCAACGGCAAGGCGATCGGCGGCATCGACAGCGCCACGGTGAAGAACGGCCTCTGCTCGGTCTCGGGCGCGGTCTGCGCGAGCGACGCCGCCTGCGGCACGGGCCAGGTCTGCCGGTTCAACCTCAACAACGAGGACTTCGATCCGATCCGCCGGCCGTGCGTCGCGGCCGACTCCTCTCACGCGTCGGTGTCCTGCACCAACATGGTGACGGGCAGCCCCTGCCAGCCCGGCCAGGCCGGAAGCCTCTTCTGCTCCGTCGCCTCCACGTCCTGCACCGTCGACTCGGACTGCCCGGGCTTCGCTTCGGGCGAGGTCTGCGCGGATCGCTGCACGCAGGGGCTCGTCACCGCGCTCACCGACGCCGATCCGGGCTCCGACTCGGCCACCAACTCGATCGCCGCGCGCGTGAAGAACGACGCGTCGGGTCAGTCGATCGGCTACGCCGGCAAGGAGGCGGTGCTCGCGGGCAAGGGCACGAAGGGTCTCACCATCAACACCACCTCCTTCAGCGACACGAACGTTCGGAAGGACAACTACCTCCTCTCGCGCCGGCTCTTCGTCCAGAACGCGAGCGTCCCCGGTTATCCCGGCGGCCAGCCGGCGGCGGACCAGCCCAGCGACGGCGCGGGCCCGAGCAACGGCCTGACCGGCGGCGGCGCGGTGCAGCTCCAGGCGGAGCAGAACCTCTTCAGCTGGATGACCGACACGACGGCGAGCCCCACGGGCCGCCAGAACGTCGATCCCATCGTGAAGCAGTTCAACTTCATCCCGTGCCACACCGATCCCACGGTCGACGTCGCGGGCCTGTCGAACAACCTCTGCGCGAAGACGCCGATCGCCCCCGTCGCGGGCGCGAAGGGCGCCTACCTCCCGAGCACGATCGTCGGCGGGACCACGGGCTCGCCGTCCATCGACAGCCAGGGCGCCGTCTGGAACGGCACGTCGGCGACGCCGCTCGCCACGACGAACGGGACGCTCTGCGTCAGCGGGGCCGCGGCCGGCGGGTTCTGCCCGCTCTACGCGGGCCGCCCGGCGAACGCGGCCTGCACCAAGAACAGCGACTGCGCGAGCGGGACCTGCTCGGACGCGCTCGGCCTCGGCTCGGCCGGCGTGCCCGCGTACTGGGTCTGCAACTGACGGCTCGCAAAGGGACGAAGGGACGCACGGCATCACCGCCGCGCCCGGGGTCGGTCGCGGCGATCACCATCACGCAACGGAACGTAGCTCGGGAGTGACAACAATGAACTCGATCCACCACAGGCTGCGGAGCGTCGCATTGCTCGCGGCCGTGCTCACCACGGCGCTCAGCACCGGGTGCAGCAGCCAGAACACGAAGGAGCAGGTCCCCGCGGGCGGCGCGAAGGTCGGCGTCACCATCAACGCCCTGCAGGCGACGCAGATCCGCCGGATGACGCTGACCGTCACCGACAACGGGAACGCGCCGACGTTCACCGCCATCGGCACGAACCTCACCAACAACGATCCGGTCAACGCGCTCACGTGGCAGGCGTTCGTGCAGGGCATCCCGGCCGGCGCGAACCGCCTCTTCGCCATCCAGGCGTACGACGCGTCCACCGGCGGGAACCTCATCTACCAGGGCAGCGGCCAGGCGACGATCACCTCCGGCGCCGTCGCCAGCGTGAGCATCGTCCTCCAGGGCAACAACGACGGCGGGTTCCAGAACAACCTCCCGCAGATCGTCGCGCTCTCCGCCTCGGCGAGCACGGTGACCGTCGGGACGACCCCGCCGCCGTCGCCGGTCGCCCTCTACTTCCGCGCGACCGATCCGGACCAGAGCGCGACGATGACCTACGCCTGGTCCTCGAGCTGCCCGACCACGAGCAGCTTCGACTTCGCGACCGGCGCCGTCCAGGCTCCGGGGAACACCGTCCTCTGGACCCCGCCGACCACCGCGACGCCGAGCGCCTGCACGCTCAGCCTCGTCGTCACCGACGACCGCGCGGGCGCCGTGCACGCGGCGCTCACCGTCCAGTTCCGCACCGCGACCACCGGCAGCGCGAACGTCCTCGCCTATGCCAACAGCTGGCCGATGATCACGGGGCTCGTCGTGGACGAGACGTTCACGAAGAGCCTCGCGACGGGCCAGATCGTCTCGGTCGACTATGACCTCGTCGCGACCGGGACCGACAGCGACGCCGATTACGTCACCTACACCTGGAGCGTGAGTGGCTGCTCGCTGGTCGGCGCGAACAACGGCTTCATCTCGTCGCTCGTGACGACGCCCGCCTCGACCCTCGCCTACGGCCCCGGCGCGCTCGGGTCGAGCGCCGTTCACCTCATGACCACCGACCTGGCGAACGCCTGCGTCGTCACCCTCCACGTCACCGACTTCTGGGCGCCAGGCAAGAACCCGGCCGGCTACGCGTCCGGCGCCGCGAAGGGCGGCGACACGGTCGCCACCATCAACGGCTCGACGCCGACCGACTTCGCGATCGCGCCGATCATCACCTCCCACTCCTCGCCGAACGCGCCGCAGAACCCGCAGACCGACGTCAGCGCGACCTTCACGGTCGGCACCAGCCAGGCGATCCCGCTCTCCATCGAGGTCGCGGACGGGCAGCCCTCGTACGCCGCGGGCACGCCGTTCACCTACGCCTGGACCCAGTCCGGCGGCGCGCTCTCCGGCGAGGTGGACGCGAGCTACGCGACGACCGGCACCTCGGCCGCCGTCTGGACCTCGGCCGGCACGTACGCGCCGGGCTCCTCCGTGCGCGTCACGGTCACGAGCGCCCAGGGGCAGCAGTCCTCCTACACCTGGAACTTCCTCCCCGCGAACCCCTGCAACGGCACGAACGTCGGCGCGGCCTGTGACACGGGCCTCGGCCTCTGCGCGTCGAACGGCCAGTGCACCGCCGCCGGGACCTGTGTCGATCCGGCCGCGGTCGTGTGCAGCAGCCCGAGCCAGTGCCAGGACGCCGGCGTCTGCAACCCGGGGACCGGCACCTGCGTCTACCCGGCGAAGCCCTCCGGCACGACCTGCACGGACTCGAACGGCTGCACCGCGAGCGACCTCTGCGACGGCGCGGGCGTCTGCAACTCCGGCGCGGCGGTGGTCTGCAACACCCCGAGCCAGTGCCAGGTCGCGGGGCTCGGGACCTGCCAGTCGCTCACGGATATCACCTACCAGTGCAACTACGTGGCCCTCGCGGCGGGCACGACGTGCAACGCCGACTCCTCGGGCTGCACGCCGAACGACACCTGCAACGGGTCGGGCGCCTGCGTCGCCGACGCGGCGGTGACCTGCGCGCAGGCCTCGAACCCGTGCCAGGCGGTGACCGGTGCCTGCCAGTCGCTCACGAACACGAGCTACCAGTGCAATTACGCCAACACGAACGAGAGCGGCTCCTGCAGCACCGCCGGGCTCTGCATCACCGGCCAGACCTGCGTGAGCGGCTCCTGCGCGGGCGGCGCGAACAAGTGCCCGTCCGAGAGCTGCAATCCGGCCACTGGCACCTGCACCCCGACGGTCGTCGCGCCGCAGTTCGCGCGTGACATGCAGATCTCCGGCCCGGTCGGCCTCGCGATGGATTCCTCCGGCGCGTCGTACGTCGCAGGCGGCATCGTGGGCGGCCCGTTCGTGTTCAACGGTCACTCCGTCGCCTCCTCCGGTGACAGCGACATCTTCCTCGCGAGGACCGACGCCACCGGGCTCGCCGGATGGGCGGTCGCCTTCGGCGACGGGGCCAACCCGCAGCTCGCAACCGCCGCGGCGGTCACCGCCGACGGCACGCTCGCGGTGATCGGCAACTTCGCAGGGACGTTCAGCATCGGCACGTCGTCGCTCAGCAACGCCGCCACGATCGACTTCCTCGCCGGCTTCGGCGCCTCGAACGGCGCGGGCCTGTGGGCGAAGCAGTTCGACGACGGCGCGAACGGCACGCTGAAGGCCGTCGCGGCGAACCCGGGCGACGCCAACGCGACGCACGGGAACCGCATCGCGGTCTGCGGCTTCGCCGCGGGCGGCACCCCGTCGAACCTCGTCTCCGGCGCCATGGCCGCGGCGGGGAACGACGTCATCCTCGGCGCCTTCAAGTCGGACGGGACCAAGCTCTGGGCCATCCAGCTCAACAGCTCGGGCACGTTCAACGACGAGTGTGACGCGGTCGCCGTCGACGACAACGGCGACGTCTGGGCGGCCGGCTACTTCTCGGGCGCGTCCCTGAACTTCGGCGGCGCCACCTCGGCGCTCGCCGGCCCGGCGTCGACGAGCCGGAAGTTCCTGTGGGTCGCCAAGTTCAACGGCGCCACGGGCGCGGCCCTCGAGTCGACCGTGTACAGCGGCGCGACCGCCGGCAACGCGGTCCCGGTGTCGATGTCGGTCAACGCCGACGGCGTCGTCGTGGCGGGCCAGTTCACCTCCAGCGTGACGTTCGGCGGGACGACCCTCACGTCGGCCGGCGGCGGCGACGCGTTCGTCGCGAAGCTCGACGGGACGCTCGCGCCCGTCTGGTCCGTGCGCCTCGGGGGCATCGGCGCCGACAGCACGAACGGCGTCGCGCTCGACTCGTTCGGCGACGTGATCGCGACGGGCACGTTCTTCCGCACCGCCACGATCACGGGGACCACGACCACCATCGCGGCAACGAGCACCTCCGCCAACCCGTTCGTGATGAAGCTGAACGGGACGACGGGCGCGCTGGAGGACGTGAAGGCGTTCGGCGACTCCGCCACCGCGACCGGTGACGCGATCGCGGTGAACCGGTTCGGCGCGACGCCGAACCAGATCACGCTCGCCGGCACGCTCAACTCCACCATGACGGTCCCGGGCGTCGGGACGGTCACGGCCACGAACGTGACGGACGTGTATCTGGTCCCGGCGATCCTGCAGTGAAGTAGGTCGAGCCGGGCGCGCCTCCGTGCGCGCCCGGGAAGTGAGGCCGCCCGCGCGCCAGGCGCGGGCGGCCGTTTCATTTCCGACGCACGGCCGTCGCGAACCGGTGGCCCAGACGTTTCGCGGCCCCGGCCGGGGCTGCGGTACATCGCCCGCATGACGGGCGCACGTCCTCGGGTCACGCGGGCGGCCGCGCTGGCGTTCGCCTGCGCGATCGTCGGCGCGTGCAGCTCGCAGGGCACGGTCGCGAGCGCCGCCACCGGTGCCTGTCCCGCGATCACCTGCACGCCGCCGGACGCGTGCCACGTACCCGGCCCGTGCGATCGATCCACGGGCGCGTGTGGGGAGTCGACGCCGCGCGACTGCGGGGCCGGCAGGGTCTGCGATCTCGCCGACGGCCAGTGCCACGACGTGTGCACGCTCGTCGCGTGCGTCGCGTCGGACCTCTGCCACCTGCCGGGCGCCTGCGACGCCGCGACCGGCCTGTGCGGCTCACAGACCCTCGTGACCTGCCCGCCCGCGCACACCTGCGATCCGTGGACCGGGAGCTGCATGGCCGACGATCCCTGCGCGGCCGTCGTTTGCACCGCCTCGGACGCCTGCCACGTGCCGGGCGCCTGCGATCCGCCGACGGGGCTCTGCTCCGCGGAGACCCCGGTCCCCTGTCCGGCCGGCACGGCCTGCAATCCCGCGAGCGGCCTTTGCGAGGATCCCTGCCTCACGCTGATCTGCACCGCGCCCGACCTCTGCCACCTCCCGGGAACCTGCAGCTCGCTCACCGGGCAGTGCTCGCCGCCGGTCCCCAGGAGCTGCCCGGCCGGCTTCACGTGTAGCAACGCGAGCGGCCAGTGCGTGGATCTCTGCTCGGGGGTCACCTGCGCGGGCGGGCAGATCTGCGACTCCCGGAACGGGCAGTGCCGCAGCCCGATCGCCACCCACGTCGCGAAGGAGCTCGTCCTCGAGCCGCCGGTCGCGCTGGCCTTCGGCCCCGACGGCGCCCTCTACGTCGCCGGGCCGCTGCCACCACCGGGGACCTACTCGTTCGACGGAATCGCCCTCACCGCGGTCGGCGGGATGCAGGACGACCTCTTCGTCGCGAGGTACGACGGGCCGGCCTGGACCGCCCGCTGGGCGGTCGCCCTCGGGGACGGTGCTTCACAGCAGGGCAGGGGCGTGGCGGTGACGAGCGACGGGACGCTCGCGGTCATCGGGAACTTCTCCGGGACCTTCTCCGTCGGGACGGGCAACCTCAGCAGCGCGAGTCCGATCGACTTCCTCGCCGGGTTCAGCGGGACGAGCGGCGCGGGACGCTGGGCGAGCCAGTTCGACGACGGGACGAACGGCCAGCTCAAGACGGTCGCCGCGAACCCGGCGGACGCGAGCCCCACGCACGGCAACCGGGTCGCGGTCTGCGGGTTCGCCGCGGGCGGGACCCCGACGAACCTCGTCGGCTCGGGCGCGACCGCCGCCGCGGGCAACGACCTCCTGATCGGCGTCTTCAGCTCGAGCGGCTCTCGGCTGTGGGCGCTCCAGCTCAACAGCTCCGGCTCGTTCAACGAAGAGTGCGATGCGGTGGCGGTGGACGACGACGGCGACGTCTGGGCGGCCGGATACTTCTCCGGCGCGTCCCTCGCCTTCGGTGGCGCCACGGCTCCGCTCGCGGGCCCGAGCTCGACGAGCCGGAAGTCCCTGTGGGTCGCGAAGTTCGACGGCGCCACCGGCGCCCCCCTCGCCTCCGCCGTGTTCAGCGGGTCGCTCGGGAACGCGGTGCCGGCCTCGATCGCCGTGGGCTCCGGCGGCGTGATCGTCGCCGGCCAGTTCACGTCCAACGTGACCTTCGGCGCGACGACCCTCACCGCCGCCGGCCGCAGCGACGCGTTCGTCGCGAAGCTCGACCTCGCGCTTGCGCCCGTCTGGGCGGTCCGTTTCGGGGGTGCCTACGTCGACGCGGCGAGCAGCGCCGCCCTGGACTCGTTCGGAGACGTGCTCGTGACCGGCTCGTTCAGCGGGACCACGAGCGGCGCGGCGGTCCTGACCGCCGCCGGGTCCTCCACCTCGGTCGCCGACGCGTTCCTGCTCGAGCTGGACGGCGCGACGGGGGCGACCCGGTACGCGAGCGGGTTCGGGGACGCGAGCACGCAGACCGGCGACGCCGTCGCGATCGACCGGCTGGGAGCGAACGAGTTCGCGCTCGCCGGCACGCTCAACGGGACGATCGCCTTCCCGGCTCCGGCGGGGTCCGTCGCGGACACGCTCGCGTCCGGGAACGCGGACGTCTACCTGCTCCTGGGGACCTTCTACCCGTGACGCGCCGGCGACGTCCGCTCGCGCTCCTCGCGGCCAGCCTGGCCTTTCTGCTCGGGATCTCGGACCGCGCGCGGGCCGAGAACCTCCTCCGGGCCGCCGGGGCGGTCGCACCGGGCGCGAACGCTGCGTCCGCGCAGGCGGCCGCCCAGGCGAGCCAGGCGGCTCAGGCGGCCCTGATCGCGCAGCGCGCGGCGAGCCCGCTCTCGCAGGCGCTCGAGTCGATCCGCGCGTGGGAGGCGGCGCAGGCGGCGGCCCGGAGCGCGGCGGCCCTCGCGCCGGCGAACGTTCCGGACGGGCTCACCCCGGGCGGCCTGTGGCCCGCCCAGGGTTACGCCGTGCCCGAGCTCGGGCTGTGGCAGGGCGCCGGCCCGCCCGTCGAGCACGATCGCGGGCGCCTCGTCGAGGTCCGGATCACGCAGACCGCGCCGCGCGCGCTCCTCACCTGGGAGACGTTCAACGTGGGGCCCCTGACCCGGCTCCGGTTCGACCAGTCCGCGGGGGGGGCGGACGCGGCGAGCTGGGTCGCGCTCAACAAGATCCAGGACCCGGCCACGGCGCCGAGCCAGATCCTGGGCCGGATCAGCGCGGAGGGGCAGGTCTACGTCCTCAACCGCAACGGAATCCTGTTCGGCGGCGCCTCCCGGGTGGACGTGGGCTCCCTCGTCGCCTCCGGCCTCGACATCGCCCCCAAGCCCGGCGTGACCCCGGATCAGCGGTTCCTCTCGGAGACGCTCCAGACGCTCTCGTTCACGGCGCCGACGACCCCGGGCGCGGGCGCGGTCACGGTGCGCCCCGGCGCGCTCATCTCGTCCTCCGTGACGGGCGGACGGGTGGTGCTCGTCGGCACGGAGGTCGCGAACGCCGGATCCCTCCACGCGCCCGACGGGCAGATCGTCCTCGCGGCGGCAGGACCCGGCGGCGGGATCGCGCTGTCCGCGGCGCCGGACCTCTCGAAGGTCCGCGGGCTCGACGTGCCCCGGATCCTGGACTCCACGGGGACGCCGATCGTCGGGCCGGACGGCGGAACGGTCGTGAACACCGGTCTCGTCGCGGCGGACCGCGGCAACGTGACGATCGTCGCCGGACGCACCGAGCAGAACGGGGCCGTGACCGCCACCACGGCGGCCCAGGCGAACGGCTCCATCTGGATCGGGGGCGACGGGCTCGTGACGTCGCTCGGCGGCGCAAGCCTCACGCAGATCCTCCCGGACGAGAACGGGCAGAAGGTGATCGGCGCGGGCGACGCCTTCAAGGCGTCGGCGGTGGACGTCCGCGGGGACCAGATCACGCTACAGGACGGCGCACGGATCTACGCACCCTCGGGAACCGTGACGCTGTCGGCGCTCATGACCGCGCCGGGAACGACCGACGACACCCGCGTCTACGTCGGCGCCGGCGCGAGCATCGACGTGTCCGGGCTCCCGGGCGTCCCCGTCCCGATGGAGCGGAACTCGATCCGGGCGGACCTGCGCGCGAACGAGCTCGCCGACGATCCCCTCCTCCGCGACGACCCGGCGATCCGGGGGCGCACCGTCTGGTTCGACGCGCGGCGGGGCGTGGACCCGAAGGTCGCGAACCTCTCCGGCTACTACGATCTCGTCGAGCGGAACGTCTCGGAGCTGATGACCACGGGGGGGAGGATCGAGCTTGACGCCGGCGAGCTGATCGCGCGGAAGGGATCGGTGCTCGATCTCTCCGGCGGGAGCACGCGCTGGCTGGACGGCACCGTGCGACGGACGCTCCTCATCGCGCCGAACGGGGACCGCGTCCCCATCGAGCTGTCGAAGCCCGGCGTCGCGTACGTCGGGATCGACGGGGACCTCGTCGTCCAGCACTCGCGCTGGGCCTTGGCGGAGTCGTTCCGCTCGGGCCTAGGCGAGGCGGCGCCGCAGCTCGAGCGCGGCTACGAGCTCGGGGCGTCGGCCGGCACGCTGCAGCTCGGGGTGAACCGGCCCGCGTGGTTCACGTCCCTGGTCGCGACGGCCGATCCCTCGGTGCCACTCCCGCCCGATCCCTCGGCCGTCGCGAGGGTCCGGATCCTCGACGGCACGGTCCGCGCCTCCGCGCTCGCCGGCCCGACCCAGCGCCAGCCCGCGTCGCCGGCGCCGTCGGGCGAGACCTTCGCCCAGCGCTGGCAGCGCGAGTTCCGGGAGCAGCCGGGCCGCGGCGCGCTCGTCGTCTCCGCCGCGGGCGACGTCGCGATCGGGGATCCGGGCACGCACCTGCCGGACAGCTTCGGCGCCGCCGACCCGGTCGATCCGGCGCTCCGCTACAGGCACGACTTGCCCGCCGCCTGGTTCGACGGCAAGGGTTTCCAGACGCTGTCCATCCAGGCCGGGTTCGACCCCGACAGCGTCACGCTCGGCGTGAACATGACCCCCGGCCTCGTGGATCGGGCGCCGGGCGGACGGCTCACCGTCGGCCCCGACGTGCGCGTCGACCTCGGGGACGGCGGGTCGTTCTCGTTCAAGGGGAAGAGCGCGGTCGTGGACGGGACGATCGTCGCCCCGGGCGGCTCGATCGCGGTGAGCACGACCCAGCAGGGCGGCGACCCGGCGCCGTCCGCGAGCTTCCACCTCGGCGCGTCGGCGCTGCTCGACGTCGCGGGTCGTTACACGAACGACGCGGCGGGGGGCGCGGTCGGGCCCATTCGAACGGCCGACGGGGGCAAGGTCTCCATCACCGCGTCGAGCGTGGTGCTGGAGGCCGGCTCGGAGATCGACGTCTCCGGGGGAGCCCGGCTCGACCAGACCGGCGCGAAGCTCACCGCGGGGAAGGGCGGCGCGATCTCGATCGACGCGAGCCGGTACCCGTCGCCCGGTGGGACGCTCGATCAGACCGCCGCCTACCCCGGCACGCTCGTCCTCGGCGGCGCGCTCGAAGGCTGGGCGCTCCAGAAGGGGGGCTCGCTCACGCTGCGGACGGGCTTCGACCTCGTCGTGGGGAACGACCTCGGGGACGCCGCCGGGGCGGCGTATCCGCGCCTGTTCACCCCCGCGTTCTTCACCCACGGCGGCTTCGCCTCCTACACGCTCCTCGGCGAGCAGAGCGTGACCGTCACGAGCGGCACGGTCCTCGCGCCGGTTGCGGAGAGCTTCGCGCTCCGGAACCCGGGCGCGGTCGCCACGGGAGCCCGGCTCACCCGGATCGCGGGGCGCCAAGTCCTGCCCATCGAGGCCCGCGCCCCGATGTCGCTCGCCCTCACCACCCACCCGTCGCGGATCCGCTCGATCAACTCTCCCGTTCCCGACTGGCGCGGCGAGTCGCAGGACCTCTTCGTCGAGTCGGGCGCTACGATCCGGATGCTGCCCGGCTCGACCGTCACGCTGTCCTCGACGAACGTCCTTCGCGTGGACGGCGCGATCGACGCGCCGGGCGGCACGATCTCGCTCACCGTGAACGACGTCCCGGTGGTCCCACCCGCGAGCACGCTCGCCGCCGGTCCGGGGGTCGCCGGGCCGGGCGTCTACCTGGAGCGCGGTGCCTCGCTCGACGCGGGTGGCTGGCTCGGGAGGACGCTCGTGTCCAACGGCAGGATCCAGCGGTCGGTCCAGCCCGGCGGCACCATCGCGCTCTCCTCGACCGCCGACGTCAGAGTGGAGGCGGGGGCGATCCTCGACGTGTCGGGGACGAGCGGCGTCGCCGACGTCGTCCTCGGGCCGTCGGGCCAGGATCGCTTCGTCCCGGTCCTGCAGGAGGGGAACGCCGGCGCGGTCTCGATCCGGGGAAGGGCCGGCGCGATCGAAGGAACCCTCCGGCTCTCCCCCGGCGGCCCCTCCGGGATCGGCGGCGCGCTCACGCTTCAGCAGGTGTCGGGCGGCGACGGCGCGATCGTCGTGGCGCAAGGCCGGCCCGGTACGGCGACGGCGAAGGACCTGGCGATCTCGGCGGGAGCGGTGAGCGCGTCGGGCGCCGACGACGTCACGCTGCAGGGCGTCCTGAGCTCCGGCAACTACGACTTTGCCCGCCCCGGCGTCCTCTTCGAGCGGGACGTGGACCTCCGCGCGCGGCGCTCGCTGACGATCGCGGCGCCCACGCTCCAGCCGGCGCTCGGCGCGGCGGGCGCGGTGAGCCTCTCGGCGGCCCGGGTCTCGCTGCAGGGCGTCTCCGCCGCGAGCGCGCCGGCGTCGGACGGGGTGGCGCCGGAGGGGGCGCTGACGGTGCGCGGGGACCTCGTCGACGTCGCGCGCGCCGTCGTGTTCGGCTGCGTCCCTGGGCTCGGCACCTGCACCGCGGGCGGCTTCGCCACCGTGCGGCTCCAGTCCACCGGGGACCTGCGCCTCTCCGACCACGACGCGTCGGGGATCGCCGGCTCCAGCCCGGGGCTCTACGCGCCGGGCGCGCTCTCCCTCGAGGGGGCGCAGGTATACGTGGCATCCCGCCTGCTGGGGGGGGACACGCTGGAGCGGGCTCCCGACGACCCGGGGTTCCTCGTGCGAGCGGGGACGCGCATCGACGTCCGCGGCAACGGCCGGGACGCGCCGTTCCCGCTCTCGTTCGGCGAGCGGCTCACGCTCGAGGCGCCCACCATCGACCAGGCGGGCGTGCTCCGCGCGCCCCAGGGACAGATCCGGCTCGTCGGGACCGGCGGGGCCGGGTCGGTGACGCTGGAGAGCGGCAGCCTCACCTCCTCGTCGCTTGAGGCCCACGTCGTCCCGTTCGGTGCGGTGCAGTCGGGCGGTCTCTTCTCCGGGTACGACCAGGCCGGCTCGGCACCCTCGAAGTCGGTGTCGCTCTCGGGCGCGAGCGTGGTGGTCGCGTCGGGAGCGGTCGTGGACGTGTCCGGCGGCGGCGACCTTCAGGGATTCATCTTCGCTCCCGGGCTCGGCGGGACGAAGGACGTCCTCTCGAGCTCCACCGGCTACGCGATCCTGCCCTGGCTCGGGACGGGCTCGTCGCCGGGCGTGAGGGCGCCGGGCCCGATCTCGCCCGAGGCGGAGGTGGCGGGCGGCTCCGCGGTGCTCCGGGACGGCCGGCTCGGCCCAGGCGATCAGATCTGGCTCCAGGGCGTGCCGGGCCTCGCCCCGGGCTACTACACGCTGCTCCCGGCCCACTACGCGCTCCTGCCGGGCGGCCTTCTCGTCCAGCCGGTCGGAGGCAGCTACGCCGGCCCGCCGGCGTCCTCGGCGCGGTGGGACGGCGCGGTGCTCGCCGCGGGCTGCCTCACGTCGGCGGGGAGCTGCGCGCCCGCGAGCGGCCACGCGATCTACGGCCAGTGGGCGGTCCTCTCGCAGCCCTCGTTCGGCCGCTACAGCCAGTTTCTCACTTACTCCTTCGACCAGGCCGCGTCCGCACTCGCCGCGAGCCGCGGCGTCCCCGTCCGCACGCCCGCCGACGCCGGAGGCGCGGTCCTCGACGCTTCGTCCAACCTCGTCCTCCAGGGGACGGGCCGGCTCGGGTCGCCGGCCGGCCTCCTCGGCACGCTCGACGTCGCCGCCCCGGAGATCGCGGTCGTCGGCCCCGGCGCCACGGCGCCGGCCGGGTACCTCGCGCTCGATCCGTCGGCGCTCGCGGCCTTCGGTGCGGGGAGCGTGCTGCTCGGAGGGACGCGCGCGCCGAGCGCGCAGGGGACGGTCCTCTCGGTTCGCGCGAGCGACGTCGTCGTGGACACGGGCGCGATGGCGCTCGCCGCGCCCGAGATCCTCCTCGCGGGTGCGTCGGTGCGGATCGCGCCCGGTTCGGCCGTTCGCGCCGTGGGCACGGCGACGGTGGACTCGAGCGCGCTCCTCGTCCAGAACGCGGCGGGAGGCGGGGACGCGGCGGTCGTGCGGGTCTCCTCGGGCGAGCGCGTCGCCGTGGTCCACGTAGGCGCGACCGGCCAGGCGGGCGACCTCGACGTGGGCGCGGGCGCGACGCTCTCGGCCGCGGGCTCGCTCACCCTCGACGCGAGCCGGTCCATGTCCCTCGCGCCTGACGCGGTGCTGTCGGGGCGGCAGGTCGACCTCGCCTCCACGCGCGTGAACCTCGGAGACGCCCCGGCGGGCACCCCCGGCGCGACGCTCGGGAGCACGACGCTCGGCGCGCTCTCCTCCGCGTCCGACGTGGTCGTGCGCGGCGATCGGATCGACGTCTACGGGCCGGTCGCACTCGGCCGGCGGAGCGCCGGCGCCGTGACCCTCGGGAGGCTCACCCTCGACACCGCGATCCTGCAGGGTCACGGCGGCGGGGCGTCCTTCACCGCCGGCGACCTCACGCTCGAGAACCGGGGCGCGGCAGCGTCCGATCCAGGCGCGAGCGGCGCTGGGAACCTCGCGATCGACGCGGACACGCTCCACCTCGGCCCTGGCACGACGCGGGTCGCGGGTCTTGGGGCCATCACCGGCCAGGCCACCGTCATCGAGGCGCAGGGGACGGGCGAGCTCGACTTCGCGGGCGACCTGTCCCTTCGCACCAGCGAGGTGCGGGCGAAGTCCGGGGCGAGCGTCACCCTCTCCATCGGGGGAAAGGTCGATCTTTCCCGGCCGAGCGGCGCCACGCCCCCCACGCCGACCGCGGGCGAGCTCGGCGGGCGGATCCGCATCGACGCGGCGGCGGTCTCGCTCGACACGACCGTGACGCTCCCCGCCGGCCGGCTCGAGGCGAACGCGAGCGCCGGGGACCTTGTCCTCGGTCCGACCGCGAGCATCGGAGCGGCGGGCGAGTCCGCCGACTTCGACGGAACCGCCCGCGCTGCGCCCGGCGGGACGATCCGGCTCTCCGCCTCGGGCGACGTCGTGGTCGCGCCGGGCGCGACGCTCGACGTCTCCGGTCCGTCCCAGGGCGGCGACGCGGGGGCGATCGAGTTCGCCGCCGGGGGCGCCGCGCGGCTCGAGGGAGTGCTCCGCGGGGGCGCCGCGAAAGGCGCGGCCGGCGGCGCCTTCGCGCTCGACGCGGGCACTCTGGGCGGCCCGACGCTCTCGGCCCTCGCGGCCTCGCTCGAGGCGGGCGGGTTCGACTCGGCGGTGGAGGTAAGGCTCCGCACGGGCGACCTCACCGTGGGGACCGCCGACGTGGTGGCGGCGCACGAGGTCGCGCTCCGGGCCGACACCGGACGCGTCACGGTGGCGGGCCGGATCGACGCCGCCGGGTCCGGGGAACGGGCCGACGGCGGCATCGTGCGGCTGACCGGGGGCGCCGGCGTCGCGGTCACCGGGACGATCGACGCCTCCGCGGCCGCCGCGCCGGCGGGCGGCTTCGACCCGGAGAGCGGGCGGGTCGAGCTCGTCGCGGCGGGAGGGACCGCGGACCTCGCGCCGGGCGCCCTCGTGGATCTGTCGGGAGGCCGCGCCGGCGGCGGCATGCTCGTGGTGCGCGCGCCGCGCGCGGGGAGCGACGTCGCGGTGGACCGGCTCGCGGGCGACGTTCGTGGAGCGCGCGAGGTGGTGGTGCAGGGCTCGCGCGACTACGCGGCGACGGCGGTGGACGCGACGCTCGCCTCGGCGGTCCTCGCAGACGCCGCGGCGTGGCTCTCGGCGAGCCGGGCGTCGATCACAGCACGGCTCGGCGTCCCGCCGAGCGAGGTCGCGGCGGCGGCGTCGGTGACGAGCGCGGGCGACCTCTCCGTGCAGGCCGACCTCCCGCTCCGCGGCACCTTCGGGCCCGGGAGCCTCTCGCTCGTGGCGGGCCGCGATCTCGTCCTCGGGAGCGGCGTCTCGGTGTCGGACGGCTTCGCGGACGGCGCGACCGCGGTGATCCGCGGCGCGGCCCTGCTCGGGACGCCGTCGGCGAGCCTCTCGCT
>WNGL01001043.1_pt1 | contig 33583 bp, 32 predicted proteins | sample 5400591 | NCBI WGS metagenome assembly WNGL01 (sample SAMN13153377, study PRJNA577476) | soil metagenome | isolation source: 80 cm soil or saprolite under Garry oak tree replicate 1 | place: USA:California | collected 2016-06-15
GCTGATTTTTGAATCACGAAAATAATCGAGCTTGGGCAAAATCGTCTTGAACGACTTTTTTGTAATTGGACTCGGTGTCATCCGGTCAACGCTGATCTGCATGACCTGCAAGCCGGCATCTTCCAGTTCCGCGAGAAGCTTACGGGTCAGGAGAAAACCGTTAGTGGTCAGGCTGGTGGCAAAGCCCAGTTCGCGGCAGTAACGAACGATTTCGACAATATTCGGATGCACAAGCGGCTCGCCGCCGACGAGAGCGATCCGCATGGTGCCAAGCTCACGAATTTTCCGTATCCATTTTTTCAAATCGTCGAGGCTCGGATGCGGCCGGCTGTTATCGTACTCGGTGCAATAGGCACAATCGAGATTACAGCGATCCGTCACGTAAAGACTGCATTGCAGCGGTTTGCGGTCGACGAGGCGCTTGCCCGATTCCAAAATATTATAGCCGGAAAATTCGCGGCCGATTTTGTCCAGAAGCTTCATGGGATGAAAGAACATGCAGCCTACGACAACTTGCCCGCGAAGCAATCGCGCTGCGAGATATCTCTTCATAACGCCCGCGACTTTCCTGGAGAGTTTCAAACGGCCGTCCGACAAACCGCCAGCGCTTGGTGACAGTCCGCAAGTCAAAACAGTATTTTGTGCCTAGTGGCTCCAGCGGGCGCGCTGATCAACCTCCACGATTGTCAGGGTTCCATCGGCCACACGGGTGGCTATAGCGTCCTTGGGTAATGCCCCCGCCAAAATTCTTTGCTTCGCGTTAAATGCATCGACCGCAAACGGTTTTCCAGCCCGGTAGCTTACCAAGACCGGGCACAGCACATCTCCGGGGATTCGTCGCACCCGCTCGACGCTATCTGTCATCGCCCGCTCGCGCATCGCAATCTCGTTTCTAAACCTGCGATCGAATACCAGCCGTGCCGGTTGAAGTTGTTTTGACGCCAGCAGCCGCACGCACACGGCAAGCAATAGAATTCCCTGAGCTTGTCCCAAGCGAAGAGGGCGTGCAACAGGCCATAGCGAAATTTGTGTAAACGCCAGACCAAGGCCCATCGCGACGGCAATAACAAGATCAAAGTCAGCATTGATATACACTCCAGCACCGCCTCTCTGCAGGAAACATGACCCTAACGCAATTGCTATGAGACAACTGCAAAGCCGAACGCTGGCATCACGCCAACGAGCCCACGCGTTGTAAAGGCAAGCGACTAAACCGACAGAAACCCATTCTAACTGTGCAAAACTGCGAAGAGCCTTTTCCAATGAATAATGCCTGGGTGATAAGACGTTCAAAAAGAAGTTCCGACCGAAAAAGGCATAACAAATTGCAGTACCCGTCACGATGAAGATCACCGCAATGCAGAAACATTTTACGCCTTCGCGGCGACGGTGTAGACCAAGCCACAACAAAGCAGTCAGAGGCATGGCAATTATGTTATGCTTAACAAAGCCTGCTAAGGCCATCACGAGAACGGGCCCGACATATCCGCGATCATTCGATCTGGCGATTAGAAATCCCAGAAAACCAAAGGCCATGATAGCTTCGCTGAGGAGTTGCGGCTCGTTCATTCCGACATGAGACATGAAAAATCGGCTCATCGTTGCTACAAAGAATGCCGCGCTGATTCTGGCGGCCACCCCACTTCCACCGAGGCGCCTAACACTCAAGGCGATCGCGGTCGCGATCGCAACTACGGCAACCAGGGACAACAACCTGCCGGCTAACACCGGGTCACCTACAAGCCGCCCAAATAAACCTACGATATAAAAAGATAATGGCGGATAGTTGTTGGTGATGAGTTGATCGGCAGATGGGTAGAGTGGCATCCTACCCATCGCAGCATCAGCGAAATAAGCATTCCAACCTTCGTTGTTTTCAATTTCGATGTTCAGAAAGGCGCGATAAACCGGCCATGCAAAAGACCACGCGGCTATGACATAAAGCGTCCACTCTATTACACTGAGATATCGCGGATCATTGGCTTTCGTCGTCACGGCGCAATCTGATTTAGCTGTCAGGCGAGGTGCAAGACCCGGCGGTGCCGGTGGCGTTATCGCTCGAAAACGTTGTACAGTGTCGGCAGAATGAAAACCGTCAATGCCGATTACAACAGCGGCGAGTGGCTTTTGAATTTCGCCGCCAGGCGATTGCGCCACTTCGCATCGCACCCAGCGGCGCGCTGTCTGCTCGCTGTCTGTTCACTCGCTTGCGTTTTTCGCGCGTTGTCGTCGCCGCGCTCACCCCTGCGGCATGTTAGCGTTCGCTGACTGAGAAATTCATTTCTCCTCCTCCATCCGGGCCGTCGTAGGAAATTCTCGCGTTCCAATCGCCACCCGTGTCGATCTTAAGTTTGCCACGATGCTGGCCGGCGGTGCGCGCTCCCTCGACCATCACGCCGCCGTGCATGACCAACTAGCTGGCCAAACCTAACGCATCCGATAAATCACACCTTCGGTAGTGTGCGCCACCGGCTGATATCGTTCCGCTAAAAGTTTGGCGAGAATTGGAAAGTTCTTCACTGGATGCTGCGCGGTTTTCGGATCAGACTGAACGTCAATAATGTAGGTCGGTGGATGTTTAGCAAAATCTCGCTCGAGGGTGGTCCAGGCGCCGGGCAAGATCCGGCTACGAGTATCGAAACCGGGGATCGGTCCGCCGAAGATATAACCGGTGAGCGGAAACGTTGTGATGTAACGAGAGGCAGGACGTCTGTGAGCGTCTAGATAGATTTCCAAAGTCTGACCCCAGACGAAAATTCTATCGTCAGGGCTCGAATGCGTGGACAAATATCGTCCCGCCTCGGATGGGACGCGTCGCGGAGCCAGCCCCGCCCAGTGTTTGATTGAGAAGGCAATAACTGTGAGAGCCAGCCACGCGTAGGTCAGCCTGGGTCGCAGTATCCAGGACGGCGGCTGCATCGTCCGGGACCAAAGGCATGCGTAGTACGGCGCCGCGAGCAGGGCGAGCGGAGGGATCAATTGGACGTAGTAGTGAGGGTAAAAGCGAGCGCCCGCTGCAGCGCCAATCGCCGAGGCGGCAAGTAACCCGAAAAGCGCTGTTCGTTCTGCCGTCCTTCCAGCCCAAATCTCACTCTTATCGCGGCACGCCATTATCACCCCGATTACCAAAGGCAAACAGGCTCCGAGGAAGATCAGCGTATTCACGATTCCCTTCTGCCAAAAAACGTGCGGAACGTCATGATCGGCAATTGTCCAGTAGAACGCCTCATGGAGAATGCCTTGCTTCCAAAGTACAATCGACACGAGACCCAAGGCTACGAAAAACCCTACCGTGAGTATAATTGCCTCAATGATCGAATTCGTTCGTGTCAAACTGCGGCTGGTTCGATAGCTCGGCAGGAGCAGATAAATGCCAAGCGGAACAGCTGCTATGGCGGCGGGCTGTTTGAGCAGGAACGCCGAGCCCAAGAGCGCACCTGCTAGAAAGAGTTTGGGTCGGACTCGCGATGAACTGCGACGGAACGCGATTGCCCACGCCCAGATGATAGGGAGATTCATTAGCATCTCGGCATCGAATGTGAGGTTCTTCCACGTCCACCAGGGTTGGAAAACACTGTAGAAGAGCGCGGCAATCAAACCGGTATTGCGATCAAACAACTCGCGGCCGATTACGTAGAGGCCCGCCATCGCGCAAAGCGTCCACACTAGTGCGACTATATGAAGCGCCTTCCAATTGAACTTGCCTGCTATTTTGAATACTGCGGCGTACGTCCAGAAGAGAAGTGGCGGCTTGCGCTCTACTGCGTCAGCGTAGGGCCGACCTCCATCGACGATCTCGTTCGCCACCACGGAATACATTGCCTCGCTGTCAATTGGCTGAGGATGAAAAAGAGACGGAAGGCGAATTGCAACCGTGAGGAGGATTATCCCGAGCACGGCGAAGCGAAATTGGCGCGACCTATGAGTTGGCACACCCATCATTCGGCAGATTAATTTCCGGATGTGCTCCCCTTAAGAGAATCGTAAATGCGCGTAACTTCTTTAAAAACATGATCAACCGTGATTGCTTGCATGCAAAGATTGTTGCGGCATACCGATTGCCGGTTGTTGTAGGCGTTCACGCACGGACTGCACGCGATGCCGGCCCACAGGGCGGTCGTGTTTGGTGATCGCGCGGCAAATAGCGCCGGTGTCTCCGGCCCGAACAACGTGACGACGCGAATCGGCGTCATCGAGGCAAAATGAGCCGGGCCACTATCATTCGTCACCAAAATCTCACTGCGCGTGTAAAGCACGAGCACCTGTCGCAGAGTCGTTTTTCCGGCAAGCGGGATGACGCGGCTTGAACCGACCTCATCTGCAAGCCGGTTATTGGGAGCGGCTTCGGCCGGGGCACCGGTAAATCCTATAAACAAGTCTGGGTACCGTTCGAGTAGCCGCCGCGCAAGTTCGACATAACGCAGCGCCGGCCAACGCCTCAGCGGCAGCAAGTCGCTCGCGTTCGGGTTGAGCAGGATGAGTGGCGCAGAACCGATCCGAGGATTTTCGCGCTGCAGCAGGGCATCGATTTCAGCAACGTCGGACAGGGAAGGCCGAAATCTTGCGAGTGGCTGGTCTGCGGAAGGCGTAAAGTCGAACGTCGGGAACCCCGCAGGATCGCGAGTCAATGCTTCAACCATGGCTTCGAACATCTGACTTGTATGGAGATGAGGATTGTACAAAAGCCGGTGCGTCATTAAGTCGCCGCGGTACGGTCCGTCGCCAAAAAAAGTATGAAAACCCACACGTGACTTGGCCCCGGAGGTGAACGTCAGAATCGCGGAGAAGCGTGTCAGGAATTCCATATCAACAACCGCGTCTATGCGGATTTTCCGGATCCGAAGCACTGCTCGCAGCGCACTAAGCGCGAGCCCGAAAGGGCTCTGCGTTGCGATCGTTATCACATTTTCCTCGGGAATGATTTCCATCACGTCGAGAATGAATCGATTGTCTTCGAATACGACGAAGTAAACATTTTCACGTCCAACCATTTCGGTCGCACGACGAATTGCGGGATAGGCAAGAACGGTTGAGCCCTGTTCCGCGAACTTGACGAAGAGAATGCGCTGGACTTGGTGCGGTCCTAGCTGCCGCGCGGATTCAAAGATTCTTCTAAGAAGGGTTAAGATGGCGCAAAGCGGCGCACCAACCCAGCGATCGGTGCGTTGCAAAGTTGAAATGCCTGCCGGGAGATCCATTTTCTGGCCCTCCTAAGATGCTCAATCCTTGCGAAAACTTCTTAGCTCCGGCAAAAGATCGGTTTTTCGCGGTTTTATGCTGGAAAATAGGAGAATTGCCTTCGCCCCTTTCCGTTTACACGTGATCGCTGGAATGCTCATGCAGTTTGGGCATAACGGACCCAAGTCTAGCGAGAATCTCCTCTCGACGCAATAAAGGCTGCCACGACCCGCTGATGTGTAACCAAAACACTTGGCGAAAAATTTTTGGCGGCTTCAAGCACTCGATTGTAGCGTCGGGGAATATGAGCGCGAACGCTGGTCTTAAGCTCCGTTACATCGAGAGTATTTCGATGAAAAACTGAATCAAGGCGCTCTTTTTCATGGCCTATAACATTGAAATTGCCCAAGCCCGTGACCGGCTTCGCGAGGAGCCACTGAGCACGGCCGAAGGCGTGCTAGACGTCCCGCCGCCGGCAGTGGATGCACCGGCGCGCGTAGACGAAACCGGAGTGGAGCTAAAACGCGGCGCCTTTTTGAACACCATCGCGATGTTGGCGTCGAATTTCCGCGGCATCTTCACATTTCTCGTCGCGCGGATGCTCGGGCCGGCGGCGCTCGGTGTATTCTCCGTTGCCTGGTCGACCACTGACATTCTCAGCAAGATCGGCGTTCTCGGTCTCGACAATGCGATCATCACATTTATCGCGCGCTCGGAGGCGGTTGGGGACCACGCCCGCAGCCGCGTCCTCTTTCGAGTCGCTGTGGTTCTTGGGGTCGCGCAATCCGCGGTTGTCGCTGTCGTTGCGATCGTCGCAATTCGGCTGTTTCACCATCGTCTGCATCTCCAGCCCGGGATGGTTTCCGCGCTCGCGGTTGTTCTTTGCGCCATGCCAGGCTTGGCGTTGTACCGCATCAGCACGTCGGTTTCGCGCGGCATGAAAGTGATGAGGCACGATATCTTGTCGCGTGGAATGACCGAACCGATTGCAACAACGCTGGCATTTTTGGTTGTATTTATTATCGGATTGAAAACCTTTGCGCCCGAGCTGGCTGCAATCATAGGAACGGCCACATCCGGACTTGTTGCGCTCGCGCTCGCTGCCAAACTTTTTCGCGGCGCTTCCGAAGATCGACATGTTGTGTCACATCTTGCAGAAGCGCGGCAATTAATCGGCTATTCCGCTCCAATCAGCGCTTATCAGTTAATCAATGCATTCATTGCGCGACTGGATCTCATTATGCTCGGCTACTTCGCTGGGCGTGCGCCCGGTGTGACGCTTGCAACCGTCGGTGTGTACAGTGCAGTCATCGGTACCGCGAACGGCCTGCGAAAAGTTAATCAAGCTTTCAACCCCATTTTCGCGCCGGTCGTGGCCGGCATGACCGCGACGGGCGATCACGAAACTGCCGCCGCGACTTACGCTCGGCTTGCTCAATGGATGCTCTGGATCCTGTTGCCGCTCGTAGCAGTGATGTCGTTCGCGGGCGGCACGATTCTGCTCATCTACGGCCCAGCGTTTCGGCAAGGCGGTGTCTGGCTTGGCATCGTCGCTCTCGCCAGCGCTATCAATGCGTTTGTCGCATTGGGCGAAACGGTAATCATGGTCCAACGGCCGCGTTTGAATCTTCTGCATTCGTCGATCACATGCGCCGTCGCCGCTGGCGGGCTTCTATGGTTGATTCCACGGTTCGGAGTAATGGGCGCGGCGTTCGGCATTCTTTTGCCCTATGTCGTCCAAGGGATCCTACGTTACGCAACGCTGCGATGGGTGTTTCACTGGAAAGACTCTTGGAGCGATATTCGCCCACCGCTGATTGCTGCGGCTATCGCGCTTGTTCCGGCGCTCGTCTGCCGCGTATTCCTGGGCGGAATTGTCGGACAAGTCACCAGCGCATCAACTTTCCTGGCAGTTTTCGGTGTTCAGTGGTTGCGGCACCATACCCATCGCAAGGACGAGCGCGCTTAGTGGGAAGCGAAGACGTCCCAAGTCTTCCCAAAAAATGCGATCGTCTCGTTATTGTAATATTGGCGCCCATCGGGCACATCGTGCAGCGATAAGGTCCGTCGCTGCCGAAACACGCTCCGCATCATGGCCGATGCAGGCACAACGTATCTCTTCACGTTGCGACGAGTGAGACATCCACTGATCCAAATATCGTCCATGTAAAATGCTCCCTGCGGCGCTTGAGAATAATCCCAGAGCGATTCGTCGAAGAACCTCGGTTGAATTAAGTAACTTCCGCACCCTGTAATTACCGCTGCGGGTTGCGGCTCGCGAAGCTCGCTCGCGCGAATCATTTTGGCGTTACGCCAATCCAGATTTGGCGGCATTGCTGCACCGCGAAAACAAAGAGCCGCGTCAGGTAATTGCTCGTTGTAGTGGAGATACGTTTCGAGCGCATCTCGCGGATAAACCCGATCATCATCCACCACCATTACCAATGTATTTCCCCGGCCCGCCGCCAATTCTTCTCGAACGATGGGGATAAACTTTGTGGCTGGTCCCCAATCCCTGCGACAATGTAAAACACGCAGCCGTGGCAATCGCGAAACATACTCGGGCACCGCGTAAGGCTGTTGTTCCCGAATCGAAAATTCCGGAATGGACAGGACAATCTCATCCGGCGGGCGTGTTTGCTTTAGAAGGGATCGAATCGCCGGCCTCAAATTGTTGATCCGGTCGGGCACCGTCGATAGTGAAGCAATGACACGGCGACAATCTGGTTTCCCGCTGCTTGCCAAAGTTTCACGGATGAAACGGACTTGTCGCCGATGTTTTCTGGCGGCGGGAAGCGGACGCTTAAGACCCAGCGCACTCAAGATGGCAAGAACAGTCGAAATCAGCAGCCCCATTGCGACAAGATCGACCTCCTTAGGTCGGACGAGTCTTTAACACGACTCGCACAATAATGAGATTGCTACGCAGGAACCCTTGCATCCGGACGATAGTTAAAATAGGAATCAATGCGGTAGCAACGCGCAATGCGCCGTGCGACGCAAAACCATTTTCCAAATCGTGAGAAAAGTTTTTCTTACCGGCGCGAGCTCGGGCATTGGTCTGGCCACTGCGAAGTTACTCGTCGCTCAAGGTCACGAAGTTTGGGGCACATCGCGCAATTTGGAACGCATCCCAAAAATGCCGGGATGGCATCCGGTCCGCCTCGATCTGGGCGATCCGCTTTGCGTCGAGGAGGCATTCAATGCCGCGCTCACCGAAGCCGGCTACTTCGACGTTTTGATCAACAACGCCGGGGCCGGTCACTTTGGGCCCGCTGAGAGCGTTCCCATGGAAACGATTGCGAGCCAGTTTCAAATTCTCGTTTTCAGCCAAATCCAATTGATGCGACTCGCATTGCGCGGCATGCAGACGCGCGGCGAAGGTTTGATCATTAACGTCACTTCGCTAGCTTCTCGGCTTCCAGTGCCGTTCATGGCGGCTTACAACGCTGCGAAAGCAGCCATGGCATCCTTCACCATGTCAATCCAGCTCGAGTTGGTTCATTCCCGCGTGTACGTTGTCGATCTTCAGCCGGGCGATATTTGCACACAATTCAACCACAGCGTGATTAAGAGCACCAAGGCAGATCGGCGCTACGACGCAAAAATCGCCAAGACATGGGAAGTGGTTGAGCGGAACATGAAAAACGCGCCAACACCGGATCTGGTCGCGCGGCATGTTCTCAGATTAGTCGATGCTCTCCACCCGCCGCCGCGGATAACCGTTGGCGATGCCTTTCAATCAAAAATTGCGCCGCTAATTTTCCGATTTCTTCCGCAGCGCGTCCGGATTTGGGGACTCAAAAAATATTACGGTATATGACTGCAATCTCCGAGGCAGTGATCTTGATGGCGGGCGAGGGTTCGCGTCTGCGCGGTTTCGATAAAACCCTCCTCAAGCCGTTCGTCCCAGTCCTGGGCCGTCCGTTGATTTCCTATACGATAGATGCGCTGATCCACGCGGGAATCAAAAAGGCGAATTTTATCGTTGGTTACGAAAGCGGTCGTATCATCGCAGCAGTCAAACAGTTGATTCCGTCCGAGCTTGAACCCTGCTTCATCGAGAATCCCAATTGGCAAAAACAAAACGGCATTTCTCTGCTCGCAGCGGTAAATGACCTGACGTCGCCATTTCTTTTGACCATGAGTGACCATTTGTTTGATCAATCAATCGTCGGTCTTCTGCTCCGTAACGCGGTCCTCGATCAACTCAATCTCGCGCTCGACCGAAACCTGGATTCGATTTTCGATATCGATGATGCGATGAAAGTTCAGACCCAGGGGGACCGAATTCTCAAGATCGGAAAAGATTTAACGGTTTACGATGGAATCGATACCGGTCTTTTTGTCTGCCCACTAGACATTTTCGATTACCTCGAGCGAGTAAAGTCCCGCAGCCGCGGGAGAGATTGCAGTCTTGCTGACGGAGTCCGATTGATGGCATCGGCGGACAAAGCCCGCGCCGTCGATATTGGAGATGCCTGGTGGCAGGACATCGACACGATCGCAATGCTGGCATGCGCCGAGACGCATTTACGATCGCGGCTCGCGCGTCACGACATCGCCACGGCCACTGCCGGCCCTGATCGCGGCGATCGCGCTGAGAACCAGGCTTGCGCCGGCAACAATCATCCAAAGATGAAGGATCCACTCGGCCAGGCCGAGTAACGCAAGCATAAGAAAAACGACGAGAGCCATGTCGCGTTTAGTCAGTTGGAAGAGCCACCACACAAATCGTTGGCCGAGATTGAGCAAACCGGAATGCCCGATCATTCCGCGGTGTCTGGCGTAAAACGACTCACGTAACGTGGACGAATCAACCGACGTTTGGTTCTTGCCAGCTCGTAGGAGCCACTCGTTGGCCGTAATCAGGACCGCACACACAATTCCTTCACTCGAACGATGAAGCCCCAACCCGAGAGCGAGAACGTAGAGGAGGCTTCCCATAAAATCGCAAAAGTAATCCAATCGTTCCCCGAACTTTGATTCCAATTTTTTGGCGCGCGCGATTTCGCCGTCGCAACCATCAAGAATACTGAACGCTTGAAAAATCGCCGCGCCGATGACGACGCTGACGTAATCACCACGTACCAAAAATACGCAGGCGGTTAGCGGCAAAACAAAGATCGATATCGTCCAAGCGGTGGGATGGATCGGAAACTTGAGCAGAAAACTCGTTATGCGGCCCGAAATCGGCCGATTTAAAAACTGTGAAACGAAACCGTCCTGAGGTTTGCTCATTAGGTCAGTGTCCTCTTTAGTTGGACGCGAGCAAAGTTCCCTTTTCACATTCGCTGGCAAAACGCTGGCGCAGCAGCAAGTTTGACGCCCTTCGCAACGCGCCCTAGACTGCCGCAACGAACTTGCTTTTGGAGAAATTGCCATGTTGAAACGATCATTGAGTGCTTTCCTGATTCTGGCGTTCGCCTGCGCAATCCTGAGCGCGCAGGAGCTCTCGCCAATTCATCAACCCACACTTACTCCGCAAAACAGCGGCACCACTAACGGTCTGATCGCGGTCTGGCCGGTGAACCCGCAGGTGGTCTGGGCGTCCGGTCGCGCCGGCACGTTCACCGTCACCACCGACGCGGGACAGACGTGGAGAGCCGGTGTAGTGCCGGGCGCCGAACTGCTGCAATTCCGCGATGTACAGGCCTTCAGTGCTAGCGTCGCCTATCTGATGTCCATTGGAACTTCAGGGGACCCAACAGATTTTCGCATCTATAAGACGGTGGACGGCGGGGCCACCTGGGCGATACAGTTCGAGAACCAGAATCCGAATGCCTTCTACGATGGCTTCGCGTTCTGGACGCCGCAGCGGGGCATTGCGCATAGCGACTCGGTAAATGGAGTGTTCCCGGATTTGCGCACCACCGACGGAACGACCTGGCAGGATATCAGTAACAATATGCCGCCGGCATTGCCGGGGGAATTCTCCTTCGCATCGAGCGGCACTTGCGTCACAACACAAGGTGGGAGGAACGCCTGGATTGCGACGGGCGGCTCGGATATTGCCAGGGTCCTGGCCACCAGAGACGGAGGCAACACGTGGAACGCGTATGACACTCCCCTGGTGAGTTCGCCTAGCGCGGGCGCCTTCACCGTCGATTTCCGCGACCCGTGGCATGGCATCGTAGGAGGCGGTGATTTGGATCCCGGCAATCCCAATAGCGCAGGCACCGCAACTTCGGGCGATGGCGGTCAAACGTGGACTCTTACGAACCCTCCTCCGGTGACGGGAGCTATTTTCGGCCTAAGCTACCTGGGGCAGACTGGTCGCGGCGCCGGAAACAATCTCGGCCGCACCGTGGTGATCACGGCCAATGACGGAGGCGCGGCTTGGACTCCCGATGAAGGAAACACCTGGTTCACGTTGCCCGGTGTGAGTGGTTACTGGGCGGTAGCTTTTGCCAGTCCCAAAGCCGGATGGCTGGTGGGTACGGATGGTCGCATTCTGAAGATCAGCTTCTAGCGACTGGTGAAAGGCCCGATCCCGTTCCAATTCCTTTTTGGAAAAATGCCCGCGTTCTGAGATCCGGCGAATTGCAGAGAAGAGGCTCTAAGCGAGCATTAGGTGCGCTCGCTCAAGCGGCGGTAAGACCCGCCCGGATTACAGCGGATATCAGGATTGACGCAAGCGCGACCTCATCGCGACGATTCCGGAGTTGCTTTCGCGTGCTCTTGAATGCGTCGCGCGTTAACACAACTGCTTCCCGAGGATCATCGGTCAATCGAGAAGCGAAGCTGTAAACGAGCGACCAAACTATCAAAACGTGAGCTTTTCGCTTTCATCGGGGGCATCCTTTTTTGATTGGTCGCAGCGCGACTGCCCTTCCTTACATGCCTTGCCCGGAGCGCCGCGCAATCGATCGTCACTCCGGTTGGTGTTTCCATTTCTCACCTCATTCTACGGAAACGACGGAACGAAGTTCTCGGAAAAAGCTGAACGGCGATTGAGCCTGTCCTCAAGCAGCCCAGCTAAAAGGGGCCATATGGAGAATCGGGGAAGGCACCATCGGTGGGCATCTCTTTTGCCGCGCTGCATTCCTGCTTCCCAGTAATCGAGCAGTCGTGATTCAGTTCGTTCGGGCTGATAGGAGTCCCGAAACATCAGCATCCGTCTACGCGATTGATTTGCTGAAAATGCGATATGTTTTGTAACGCTCTGCTCCGATCGTTTCGAGAAAGCGATTGATCGTAAAATTATCTTCCAGCGTGAGACTGAGTTCTCCTGTGAATCCACGTTTGATCATTGCGTCTTCGACGATCCGCAGCACAAGCATTTCGGCAATGCCGCTACGGCGATATTTTTCGATCACGCCAAGCGCAATAAGCCGGGCGGTTCGCGTGCGGCTCTTGTGATAAAGAAGTTTTACGAGGCCGATTGGCAATCCGAAAGTGACAAGCCGGCCATTGATATGACGCAGGGCGACGTTGATGTCCGGCACACATAGGATGAAGCCAGCCGGCTCGTCGCCGACTTCCGCGATGAGCGTGAACTCCGGAATTACGAGCTGCTTGAGCTCGTGGGTCATGAACTCGATCTCCGGTTCCGTGAACGGCACAAAACCCCAGTTCTTTCCCCACGCCTGATTGTAAATTTGGCGAAGCCGCCTGCTTTCTTCGCGAATATTCTTGAGATTTCCAGTCCGGATCGTGACCGGCCAACGCTTCCGAAAACGTTCGGCCAGCGGGCGCAAACGCGCCGCGGCTTTTGCCGGATCGGCAAACCACCAGGCGTACCAGTCTTTGGTCTTTGTAAAACCGCAACTCTCGATCAGCTTCCGGTAATATTGCGGATTATGTGCGGTCAAAATCGTGGGTGCGAATGGGAATCCGTCGATTAAGAGACCGCAGACGTAATTCGTTGAATAATCGATCGGCCCCATCATCTCGGTTCGACCTTTTTTGCGGAGCCAACTGGCTGCAGCCTCGAAAAGTGCGGCGGCGACGTCGCAGTCGTCAATGCACTCGAAGAGGCCAAAACAGCCGACGTTCGATTGATGCAGCGAATTGTAGTTCGGATCGTCGCTCGCCATGATGCGGCCAACGATTTCACTCCGGCAGCTGCCGGATCGCGCGAGAAATAATGCGGCGTCACCATGCTTGTAAAACGGATGTCGGTTGCGGTTGAGGAATGCCTTGCGTTCGATGATTAACGGCGGCACCCAGACCGGATCATTCGCATAAATTCGCCATTGAAATTTGATGAACGCATCGCGATCCCGGCGCGAGCTGACTTCTGAAATTTCGATCTCCGACATGCGAAAGGCCGTCTAGGCCGTCCGGCAGCTGCCGGGCCACTTCACCGTCGCTTCCACCAGTGATTCGGACATGTTTTCCTGGCGGATAATCAGATAGACGAACAGCAAATTAAGCGGGATGAATTCGAACCAGAAATAGTAAATCGGCTGGCCGGTGAACAAGAGGGCAAACAAAACCAACATTCGGGTGTTCGTCATCAACAGGCTCCACCACTTCAACGTCGGGCTGACCAGATTTCGATAACGCGTCTCAAACCAACTCGGGACTTGGCCTTGAAACAGTTGGCTGGTTATATCGCGCAACTTTTTCAGGTGCGGCGCGAGCATTTCCTGTTGACGAGTAAAGTTCAAATACAATGTGAGCAGGAGTTTATTCCACGGTTTGGAACGCCAACTGAGCTCTTGATAATCGGATTGCAAGGCAGAGGCGGAATCTAATCCCGGGCGCGCTCGGTTTGTGACAAAATAAAGATAGGTGCTGCGGTAATAATCAGCTGCGGCGCCTTGCAATGCGTGACTGATCCCCGCCGCAAGAGCGAGAAGGCAGATCGCAGGCGATGAACCTTCGGCGAGGTAACGGAGAGTCAAATGCACATAAATACTTAGGAAGCCGAGGTGGTCGGCAATGCTGTCAATAATGCGACCCTCGCGGCTTTCCCGGTGAGTCAGCCGTGCGAGCTGACCGTCCGCGTTGTCGAGCGCATTGGCGCAAACATGAAACGCCATGCCCACAATGTTGATGCGTAAATCGCGATAGTAATAAAGGTGTCCCGCTAACACTCCGAAGAGACCGGCAAGCCAGGTCACGCCTGCCGGCGTCATTTTGAGCCTCTCGAAAAACTGAGCCAGTCGAAGTCCTATTGGCCTGTAAAAATAAAGATCAAAAACTCCCTCGACTTCGCGGGCTTTGTAAGTGGCTTCGACGCGCGGATGCTGCGCCTCTGTTCTCTGCGGCATGAAAGTTCAGTGCGATAGCGCGCTCAGGCGCTCTGGCTCTGCAGTGCCGCCGGAACGAGTGTGTCCTCGAGAATGTTGAGTGCTTCGTCCAGATCCGCGCGCGTATGTTTGGCCGTCACACAAGCGCGGAAGCAGATTCGGTTTTGCGGCACGGCGGGATAATCCACCGGCGCAACCCACAGACCGCGCCTCCGAAGTTCGTGACCGAGCCGATACATGCGCTCCCGGTCGCCAATGACAATGGGCATCACGTACGTTGTTGATGCTCCAGTGTCGAGGCCCAGGCCGCGAAGTTGCGCGTGAAAGTAATCGGCGTTTTCCCAAAGTTGCGCGCGCAGTTCCGGTTGACTCGTGCCGAGCTCGAGCGCTTTGAGAATCGCCGCGATCACAACCGGCGGGAGCGCACAGGAGTAAACATACGGATGCGCATAGAAACGCAGATATTGCAGCGTCTCTTTGGAACCGGCAACGAAGCCGCCCAGCGCGCCGAAAGCTTTGGAGAATGTCCCATAAACGAGCGGAACACGATCTTCCACGCCAAACTTCTCAGCGGCGCCGCGACCATGTTCGCCACAAGCCAGCATGGAGTGGGCCTCGTCAATAAAAACGCTCGCGCCGTGCGATTGTGCGACGTCAGTTAATTCCTTCAGATTGCCGAAATCGCCATCCATGGAATAAATGCCTTCTACAATAACGAGTTGCCGCCGGCCTTTTTGACGGCTCAACGCTGTATCGAGTGAGACCGGATCGTTGTGCTCGAATTTCTCCGTGCGGCATCGGGAAAGTACCGCTCCATCGCGAAGGCTGAGATGCGAGCGATTGTCGAGAAGCGCCACGTCGGTTTTGCGAAGCAGCCCGGAAATCGTGCCCAACGCGCCGCCAAATCCACTGTTAAAAAGCATCGCGTCCTCGCGGCCGAGAAATTTCGCTACACGTCGTTCGAGTTCCCGATGCAGATCGGTCATTCCGGAGAGCATGGGCGAACCGCATGCGCCCAGCCCGTGGGTCCTGAGCGCTTCGTGCGCGGCGACGAGCACTTCAGGATGATTGGCAAGACCGAGATAATTATAGGAGCAGAGGTTAATTACGGGGCGTGGTTTGCCGCCGTAGGTGATCATCGTGCGCGCATCTGCTGTGGAGAGAAGCTCGGGTTCATACAATTCGGCGGCCCACGCCCCGACGCGCATCCAATTTGTAAAGCTCGCTGGAGCTTGCAGCGGGTCATTGCTCTCCCCCGCCAGAAAATTACTCAGACTAAGTTTTGCCGGGTCCTCGTTCATCACGCCGTACACTCCCTGCCAGCAGATCCCATTATCGCGCTAACAATCATCGGGAGCAAAAGCGCCACAGGAATCAATTGAACAATCGGCGCGAGCGCGCCGGGCGGCGCTTTCAGGCGAAATTGAAATTCTTTGTCCTTCACTAGACTCCTTACGAAGTTCGGGCTGTCACTGCGCGCCACGAAGTTCCGTGTCGGGGCAACCATTTTACCGGTTTTCGGGTTCCGGACAAGACTTTTAGTGAGACCGACTGCGGCCACCTCCGAGCGGACCAAATTTCCTGAGAGGCGCGTTATCTTCGCGTCGTTCGAAAAACGTAGTCCCAAAGCGGCGAGCTGATGCCGTATCCGACGTGATCATCCTTGTAATGATGGCGGAGATGGTACTGCTTCAGCCAGAGCAACAGACCTCGCTTCATGGGGAAGTGGTGCGTTGCGTAATGGAGCATGTCATAGCAGACGTAGCCAAAAACCAATCCGGCAAACACGCCAGGCGCCAGGCGCCAGAAAATCAGAAGGAAGAGACCATAAAAAAGAAACGCAAGCGGAATGCTGATGCTTGGCGGCATCACGAGCCGCCGTGCGTCGTTTGGATAATCGTGATGAACACCGTGAATAATGTAATGCAGCCGTTTCCCCAGATGGGTTTTCGGTTCGTAATGAAATACGTATCGGTGGATGAGGTACTCGATGAGCGTCCAGAGTAAAATTCCCAGCGTGAATAGCCCGGCCACAACGAGGATCGACAATTTTTGCTGCCAGATCGACACATAAAGCATGTAGCCGACGACTGGCAGGTACAACACCAACGGGATCGCCGGATGCACGCGCGAAAAAAACTCCATGAAATCGCTCTCGAACATTCGGACCGTTTCGTTTTTATTCGAGACGTAAGCTCGCTCTGCCATAATTAAAAAGTAATCGGCCTCGCGCTTAGATCAACGCCGCTCATTCGACCGGTCGTTACGTCTGGAATCGCTGGAGAACTAACCCTTTGTTTCATTCGTTCAATCCGCGAATACAAACTATAGCGCTCGTCAAAAATAAACTGGAAAAGCAATCGGGTCCACGACGTGTGATACTTCAGATTATCGTAAAATTCCGGGGCCATCACGCGCAGCTTCGGCAGATTGTTCCACGGGATCGAAGGCAAATCGTGGTGCTCGTTGTGGTAGCCCATGTTCAGCGCGACGAGGTTGATCGGGCCGTAATAGCTGAATGTCTCCTGGTCGAAATCGTAGGTGTAATGCTCCTGAATCCAACGCGCGCCTACAGGGTGCAGCCCAATCGAGAAGAAAAACGCGAACGTAAGATACAGAAATCCGGGCCACCCGCAGAAGTAAACAACTGCCGCATCGTACGCCGCCGCGCACGCAAAATTCACAAAGAACCACCGGTCCCACATCTTGATAGCCTTCAACCGGGGCGGCCGGGTCAGTTGGAAAAATGGAAAGAGCATAAGCCAGATCGCCTTGCGATACCATTTGTTGCCCACCAGCCGCGCCTCCCAATGATTCGCGAGATCAGCGTCGTATTCGTAATCACCCTGATGCGAATGATGCTTCAAATGATATACGCGAAAACCCATCGCGCCGGGTGTGAGATTCGGGAGATCGGCGATGATGCCCACCATTTTGTTCCAGCTTTTGCTCCGGAGAATCAGATTGTGAGTCGCATCGTGGATGATCACGTAATTGGCATGATTTGCGAACGCGCCGATGCAATATGCGATGAGAAGGCTGAGCCACCAGTAACCGAATCCCAGCGTGCCCATCCAATACGCGATCGATGTTTGTATCGTCACGATCGAGACCGCGATCAACGCGGTCCACGGATTGCGCACCATCAACTGGCGAACTTCCGGGTGCGCCTTAATGATCGCCCGCGCCCGGCTCGGGTGCGGCTGATCAAACTCCGACTGATAAAAAGCGGCCTGCATCGATTCTTAAACTATTAGCACAACGAACTCCGTAACCGAGTTTTTTCAAGCCGTCATCGGAAGCGAGCTTGGCGCGGCTCCAGACGGCCTTTATCTTTCCTAGATCTGAAGCAAAAAGAGGCAGCGGTCAAAACCGCTGCCTCTTCGGACCTAACACTAACGGAGAAATCTAGAATCTCTTCTTTAGTCCCACGTACCAGAACCGACCTTTGATGGTAGCAAGCGACTCATCGTAGCCGTTCTCGAAAGAGCCAGCCACGAACGGTGGGTCTTCATCAGTAACGTTCTGCATACCAAGCGTGATGGTGGTGTTGTTCAGCCACCATCTCCAGTCGCTGCAGCCGTATTCGGCCGTGGACACCGGCACGACGTTCTTTTCCTTGCCATCCTTCATCTTTACGTTTTTCCCGCCATCCTTGGCAAAGCCAGGCACCTCGGCCGGCGCAGGCGGCGGCAGGTTGAACGTGTAGTTTAAGATCAAGTCGAGCGTAGTCCATGGCGCCACTTTCCGCGCCCGGATTTCACCAAAGTCAGGGAATCCACCACTTCTCGGTTCATTAAGCTTTGTCGATCCTGTCAGACTGGCGTTGTCGTCCTCGTATTGACCGGTCCAGTGGACTACCGCGCCGACATCGAGGCCAGCCATCCACGTGTCAGCCGGGCCATCGTAGAAGATACTAAAGTTGGCCCGATGCCATGGGATCGAACTGGTTAAAGCCAATCCCGGCGGCAGGAACGAGCCCGCGATGCCGAACCGTTTTGAGTCGGGGGTAGGTTGAAACTCACCCCGGGATATCCAGGTGCCGTTCACTGTGGTCGTCAGCCTTCCAAAGTCCCCGTGGCCAAAGATCGAGGAATCCAGAATATAGATCGCTTCGTAGTCGAGACCTTCGAAGATTGCGCCGGCGAGGTTTTGGCTGGGATCAATCACCAGTACGACTGGCCCAGCTTCACCGGGAATTGCAGTAGGCCCACGAAAAACCAAGGGCCCCTGCTGCTGAACACCCGGGGTCGGAGGATTAGTCTCGATGATGAACTGCGCGCCGAGGGCCGACACGATGTCGCGCATATCAATATGCCACCAATCCGCGCTCAGTGTCAGCCCCTTGAGCCATTTCGGGCTGTAAACAATTCCGTAGGTCCATTCATAGGCCACCTCTGGGTGCAGACCGGGGTTTCCTAGAATGCGTTCCTCAACCTGGGGGTCTGTCTGAGAGGAAAACGGATCTTGCACGATTGGGAAGTTTTGCGAGCTTGCAGGCGTCAGTTCTGACAGCGTCGGCGCATGAAACGCCTCGGTATAGCTGCCACGCAGGGTCACCGCGCCGATATACTTGGGATCTAGCGGTTGCCAGCGGATAGAGACCTTCGGCTTTTGCGCGTTATACCGGGTGTGTACGGATGGGCCCCCTGCAAACAGTCCAGAAGGCAGCACCCCTGAGGTGTTATTGCTGTACCACTCCTCGCGCTCCGCAAAGTCCACCTCAAAGCTGTAGAAGCCAGGGAAGTTCCACGTCGGACTGGTGAATGGCACCCGCACTTCCTCATAGACTCCCCAAATATCCCGGTTCACACGGAAGCTTTGCCCATCTACCGAGCCAATCGACTGAAAGGTATTATTGAGCGCGTCGCGATCGCGAGTGAATCTCGGCGCATCGTACTCGCCGCCAATCGCAAAAGAGACCGGCCCGGCGGGAAGATTGAACAGGTCACCGTTAAAAGTGGCATAATATATAGGCAACTCGTATTCGCCTGAGTTATGCAGAGTGACGTAAACAGCTTGCCTGGCCCTCGGGGTGTTCTGGCCGTTGATACCGAGGAAGGGGTCAAACGCCGTGGCCGGGTTTGTGTCCAACAGCGCGTCCCGCAACCCAGGCTGGCTGACTTCGCCAACTGACAGGTCCTGCCCCTCGTTTCGGGAGTAACGGAAACCAGCCTCCCAATTCCACGTCTTGAAGTAATCGCCAAATTCTCCCATCTCACCGCGCAGTCCGACGTCGAACAGTTGGTCCCAGTAAGTGAATTTTTCGCTCCTTGGACCGGTATCGTTGATACCGCGAAACCGAACGCCAGTAGTCATCGGGACTGGCACTCCGTTAATAACCAGAGTCGCATCCCCGACTGTGAAGGGATTAAACGGGTTCTGGATCGGCACACTAATCCCTTGGGGACTAAAGAACGTGTTAGTGCCCGGTGTCTTAAATGCATCAGGCGTAAACGGTACCGCCGCCAGGGACGAATCGAAAAACGAGCGCGAATACTTGAAGTCGGCAAACACCGTGAGGTACTTATCGCACAGGTCGCGCGTGAAAGAACCGTAATAAACCTGGCGATCAGCCGGAGGCAGCGCCGGCGTGAAAGCAGCAAAGTTAAAGAAGAAGTAGTCGCCACCACCCCTATACTTAGGGCCGGTCTGTGGCTCGGATACTCTTGGATTATTGATACCAGGGGAGCCTGGATATGCATTGGGATTAACCGCAAAGGGGCTCTTGTAAAATGGAGAAGTTGCCAGGTTCGCAGCCGAATGTGGCAGTGGGGTATTCACACCGAACACCGGAGTGCCGCCGGGGGCGAAAAATATGCTTGGGAGCAAACGTTCACCTCGAACGCGGCCAGGAAAATTCCCGCTGCGCCCATCAAATCCGCCAAACGGAATAAAGAAGGCGTTGCGAGAAATATCCCGGTCACGACTGAAAAGGCCATTGGTGCGCTCGAAGAAATCGGCAACGACCACGATGTCGGTCTTGTCATCTCCAGTGCCGGCTTTCAACCAAGCTTCCCATTCACCCATCTCATTGGAGGCCCCGAGGTTTGTGTTCCCGTACGTGCCTCCGATCTCCAGACCGCGGAATTTGTGGAGCAAAAAGAAGTTCACCACGCCAGAGATCGCATCGGAGCCATACACAGCCGAGGCGCCATCCTTGAGGATATCCACGTGATCAATCATCGAAAACGGAAGCAGGTTAATGTCCACACCTGCGCTGGTCCCGGCGGTGCCCAGCGAGCCGTACGCGACGCGTTTGCCATCGACCAAAACCAGAGTCTCCTTGGGCAACAGGCCACGCAGGTTGAATTGGATAGTACCGTCACCACCATTAGCGATGTTTGTGTTCATGCCGCCGCCTGTTTCCTGCGGAATGAATTCCTGCAGGTCCGTTGCGTTGCGGATGCCCAGTTTCTCAATGTCCTGCGGCCGATACGTATCCACTGGATTCGGCCCGGTCTCTTCTGCGGTCGGAATGTTCGAACCGGTCACAACCACGCGTTCCACTTCAGCCGCCGGTGCCGCGCCTGGCTGCGCTGGAGCCGCGGCAGCTGGAGCCGGCAACTGAGCAAATGCGTTCGATGCAAAAATTAATCCCGCCACTGCGGGACCGACGCCCGCCACGAAAGCGGCCGGAACGAATCCAAGTTTATTTAGCACATTTTTAGTCATTAGTTTCTCCATGTGGGGCGGTATAACGCACAATGAAGTTTTCCCGTTAGGACAAAGAAACGACAGTTTATGCCATGGCTTTTGACGGCTACTTAGGAGTGAGCTGAGGAGCGCTCTGGCAAATGAACAGTTTTGTCTTACCTCGACCGGGCGTGGTTGAACAAATCCCCTTTCAAGGTGTCGCATGTCTGGCGTGCGTGAGCCGAATCTCACCTTCACAAGGGTGCTTTGTGGAATCCCGCTTTGCTACAACTCTTCAAAATGAGTGCTGACATGACCGAAGCTACTCCTGCCTGATCCCGATGTTACCGAGTGATCAGAGACAGTGCCCGCAGAACGCGAATCGAGCGTATTAATGTGATTGCGAGGCCGATGACAACCGACCGATAAAGTGTTCCAAATCGTGCATAGCACGATCTCGCACTCAGGCGTGCGCCAACAGCGGCTCTACAACTCTGGACCGCCGATTCAGTAAATCGCCCTGCGGTGTAGTCTCAAGCCGCGCACGATAGGTGCTTGGCCGACAACCTATGTGCCGCTCAAATGTTCGACTAAAAGCATCTGCGCTTTTGAATCCAACAGAGGCGCCGACGCTCTCAATGCTAGTGCGAGGAACTCGCAGTCGTCGCTGCGCTTCCCTGATACGAGCAGTAGCGACAAACTCCGCGGGTGTTGTGCCGAAAGCATGCTTGAACAGACGGGCAAAATTTCGCGGCGACATACATGCCCTTTGAGCGAGCGCCTCAACCGAGAGATCCTGATCGAGATTGCACAAAATCCAGGCAGCCAGATCAGCGAAGCGTTCGGACGACTCGACCTGAAACTGTAACGGCTCAGAGTACTGCTCTTGTTCGCCAGATCGTTTAAGTTGAACAACGAGCTCGCGTGCCAGTTTCAAAGCAATCTGGCGACCGTAATCTTCCTCGATCAGCGAGAGCGAAAGATCAACCGCCGACGCGCCACCGGCACAGGTATAAAACGGGCTATCCTTTACGAATAGGCGATTGGGATTAACCCGGAGCTTGGGAAATCGCAGAGCGACATCCTTAGCGAAACGCCAATGCGTTGTTACCTGCCTGCCATCCAGCAACCCTGTCGCTGCGAGTTGATAAATGCCAGTACCGAGGGCTGCAATACGCCTTGTGGCAGGTGCTCGGCGACCTAGCCACCTTGCGATCTTCTTGTTTAATCTCGCATCGTGAATGCCGCTGCGCCCAGAAACGATGAGAGTATCAAGTGGCGGCGCGTCTTTGATAGCCAGCTGCGGTTTTACAATGATGCCACATTCCGTCACACAGGATTCAGTGCTGATACCGAGTGTTATTATGTGGTAACAACGGAATTCGCGCCCGTCCCCAGTTGGCATCTTTGCTCGGGAAAAAACTTCGGCCGACCCGGCCAACTCGTCGGCGGCCATTTGCTCGAATACAATCAAGCCGACCGTTTTCGGGCTCATGATTCAGCGAAGCGCGAACGAAATGCCGTTTGGGCAGCTGAAAAAATCGCTTTTTGCGAATGACGAAACGGTGCCGTCCGTCGCGATCTTTGCGATCGAATTACCGCGCCAATTTGCGACATAGACATCGCCCGTTTGCCTGTTGACCGCTATGCCTACAGGGCGGAAGTTTTTCATAGCATTGGTCCTTTCCTTTGCTAACCTATAATCGTCATTACATCGGTTATGAACGTTGTCAACCTATGAAAGCAAATTTACCGGTTATAGTCGAATCTCACCGGTTTTCCACGAGTGACATCATCGGCGGTGACGCAGCGCTCGACTTCATCAATACCGTCACTGGCCGCGATCAGTCGCCTCGCGATTGGCTGGACAGCTACACGCGCCTGCTCGAATGGGCAGCACTGGTGCATCTCTTGCCGGAAAAAATTCTGCGCGCGCTGGCGAGAAAGGCGCAGAGCGAGCCCGCGGCGGCTGCGACTGCGCTGGCGCACGCAAAGGTGCTGCGCGAAACGCTGTTTGCCCTGGTCACAGGGATCGTTTCCGGGAGTGCGCGGCCGAAAGCCGCGCTCGCGCTGCTACGAGAGCATTGGATCGCAGGCATCAATGCGCACGAGCTGCACTTCGACGATGGGCACGTGGTCGCTGAGCTGCGCAATGATGCAGCCCATTTCGACCTGATCGCATCGATGATCGCCTATCGGATGGTCCAATATGTCTTGCCATTGCCGAAAGATCGACTGCGCATCTGTCACGGACCCAACTGCTCATGGCTATTCATTGACAGCTCGAAAGCCGGCCGCCGGCGTTGGTGCGACATGGCCGTTTGCGGCAACGTCGCCAAGTCTCGGCGCTTCTACGCACGCTCGCGCCAGGGGCGCAAGAGCCGACATCCGTCATAGGAGGCTTCTCATGAAGCTCGCGCTCATCGTCCCTACGATTCGCAAGGCGTCGCGACGCCTGACTAACGCGAAATGGAAAGGACGGCCTCTTTACAGACCCTTCGTTGTCTTTATGAATTTCAACGAAGCTGAATTGAGACAATAACGCAGATGCGTTGGAGACGGACCATCATTGAATACATGCCCGATGTGATCCGCACCGGGCGCACCTCACCTCCTCGCGCCTCATGCCACCAGTATTATCGGCAAGTACAACTATTTTGTCCCTCGCGAGCGGCTGATAGAAGCTAGGCCACCCTGTGCCGGAATCGAACTTCGTACGAGATTCGAAGAGCTCATTTCTGCATGCCGCGCAGACATAGATCCCTCTTTCATCATTATTCCCATATTCGTTTGTGAATGACCTTTAGATCGCTGTATCACAAAATCGCCCTGCGGTGTAATCCCAAGCCGCGCACGATACGTGCTCGGCCGCATTCCTACCACCCTTTCAAATGTTCGACTAAAAGCATCTGCGCTTTTGAATCCAACAGAGGCGCCGACGCTCTCAATGCTAGTGCGAGGAACTCGCGTTTACGTGTCAAGCCCAAAAAAGCGGGCAGAGCATGCGGCTGCGCGTGCACGATCAGCGGAAGTGTCGGCACGGGAGGAGCAGCTAGACGGTTAACTTGTTCGACGCCAGGCCTCGCGACTCGCGGCCTCTCGTGCCCGAAGTAAAGCTCACCGTGCAGATTGTCTTCGATGAGCGGGATCTCGCGCCCGGCGAGCATCGTCACGAGGCGCCCGACGACGCAGGCCCTCGATGCTCGACTCACGAGGCCGGCATTTCGCCTCGCCACGCCGAGGGCGACGGGTTGACTGGCCTGACCAGCGGCGCGTTGAGTGGAGTGCCCAGCGACGGCGGGTTGAGTGGAGTGACCAGCGACGGGGAATCGTACCGCTTCATTTCCGTGTCCGCCTCATTTGCCCGCGGTACGCCTCTCACGCGAGCTAGGATTCCGTGGTCAATGCCGGAAGCATCGGTGTAACGACCACAGATAAATCCCGCCGCATTGATTCCGTTAAGCGATGTAAAAGTTGACCCGGGATAATCGAAAGTGAAGAATTTGTTTGGCGGGACAAAGAAGAGTCCATGAGTCACGCCTGAGCTGTCGGCATATCTGCCCACCACCCAGTTACTATCGTTAAGTCCAAACAGGACTGTTCCAGTGGAGCCCGAAGGATCGATCGGAAAGTGCAGCGCCCCATTGGTGTCCCGGAAGTAGCCGTGAAGGATTCCTGAGCTGTCTATATAATATCCCACCAACTGGTTTGATTGAGCTGGTAAGCAAAGGTCGAGAGAGCTCCCGGGACGCTAAACGGCGTTATGGTTCCGCCAAGGCTGACGAACGCCTGGAAGATCCCGCTGCTGTCAGAAAACGCGCCGGCAAATTCGGCGACATTATTTATCCCAAGCACAACGGTGCTGAGCGCGTCGGCAATATCGTATTCTGTGAAGGTGCCGCGCGACAGGAAAAACCCGTGATCGTTGTCATCGCTTCCGATGTAGTCACCGCAGACTGTGTGTGAGTTATTGATGCCTCGTCCTTGGGTAAGATTGCCGGTATCGTTAGGTTCGACGATCGGCGCGCTAAAGTTACCATTGGTGAACCGGACAAAACCGCGCGACACCAAGCTCGAATCGAGGTAAATGCCAACGATCTCGCCCCCGTCGTTAATCTTTTGCGGGCGGGTCAGATTTCCGGTCCCAGGATAATCAAAAGTCATGATCACTGTGATAGAGACTGAGTCCGGTGCTTGCTGAGCGAACGTCCCCATCAATGGGAACACGAACAGAACTGCCAGGATGCTGATAAATATCTGTTTTGGTTTCATGATGCTTGTTGCCTCCTTAATTGAATTGCCCATTGCTACGATTGGAATTATTTAGCGCATTTTTTATCATTAGTTTCTCCTTTGGGTTTAATTAGTTTGCAAAATCGAGTTGACCGTTAGATCAACCGTTGTTTTGAGCTCAGAGTATCCCTGTCGCGAGCTACGGTGTTACGCCATAATTCCCCCAGTTTCGGCCAGCCTCGAAAAGAGTTCGGGGCAAGGATTTCGGCGTTGCCCTGTGAGAACGAAGCGCAACGACAATCAATCGCTGAAAGCGTTTCAAACGAAAATGCGACCCGAACTTAGGCGCGGGCCAAAGATCGCACGGGCCCGAAAGTTTTTCAGCACCTCTGAAAATTGTCCTCCGGCACGACTTGAAGCCCGCGATACGTGCTTGGCCGGATTCCCACAAGTCGCTCGAATGTTCGGCTAAAAGCATCTGCGCTTTTGAATCCGACGGAGGCGCTCACGCTTTCAATGCTATTGCGACGAACTCGCAATCGGTGCTGCGCTTCTTTGATTCGAGCGGTAGCGACAAACTCCGCCGGTGTTGTGCCGAAAGCACGCTTGAACAGACGAGCAAAATTTCGCGGCGACATGCATGCCCTCTGAGCAAGCGCCTCGACCGAAAGATCCTCATTCAGGTTGCACAAGATCCATGCAGCCAGATCAGCGAAGCGTTCGGACGATTCGACCTGAAATTGTAACGGCTCAGAGTACTGTTGTTCTTCACCCGATCGCTTAAGGTGAACAACGAATTCGCGCGCCAATGCTAAAGCAACCTGACGACCGTAGTCTTCTTCGATCAAAGAGAGGGACAAATCAATTGCGGCTGCGCCGCCGGCGCAGGTATAAAACGGGCCATCCTTTACGAACAGGCGATTGGGAGTGACCCGGAGCTTGGGAAATCGCAGAGCGACATCCCTGGCGAAACGCCAATGAGTCGCGACTTGGCGGCCATCCAGGAATCCCGTCGATGCGAGTGCGTAAATGCCGCTGCCGAGGGTCGCGATACGCCTTGTTTCAGGCGCCCGGCGGCTTAGCCACTTTGCGAGCTTCTTGCTCAATCTCGAACCGTGAATGCCGCTGCCGCCCGAAACGATGAGAGTATCAAGTGGCGGCGCGTCTTTGATAGCCAGCTGCGGTTTTACAATGATACCACACTCCGTTACACATGATTCAGTGCTGATACCGAGAGTTATTATGTGGTAATAACGCAACTCGCGACCGTTTCCAGTTGGCATCTTTGCTCGGGAAAAAACCTCGGCCGGCCCGGTCAACTCGTCGGCGGCCATTTGCTCGAATACGATCAGGCCGACCGTTTTCGGAATCATGGCTGCGCAGGCCGAATTCGGTTCGGCCGTCCCATTGAAGTGTTTGCTGTGTGTGGGAACGAACGAATGCACTAAAGGCCGTCATCGGACTGAAACGATTCGACTACAAGACCCACTCCGCGCAATGTCACCTGACCACTTTAGCTGGCTTTGTTGTAACCGCTGGTCGCTGACTGCGGCTCTTTAGGGCCATCAGGGACGGGCGGGATGAGGTCAGCGACCTCGGCTACAGCTCTTTCGCGATCGCTGTCAGGCCAATGCGGCGTTGTAGCCTGGGTCGGTGTTTCCGGCCGGTCCGCGTGAGGAGCACATCATCTGTCGGCCCCCTGCCAGTTACGAGACGGCCTCTGGTAAGTGATTTCTATTGACGGCGTTCGCTGGAATATCGCCGCACGAGAAGCGAGGCCACTGCAGGCCTACCGCCGAAGTGCTCGGAACTGGATGTACAGGAAATCAATAAGGGCGTTAGGGGCCTTCACTGGGTTTGCTTTCAATGAACCATGCGCCCAATGATTTCATGAGAGGAATCGTGGTAATCTCCAGATACCGGGCCACGGAGGTTGCACTGGCATTCACATGCTGATGCCAAACCAAGATCGGAGTGAAAAAGAGATCGCCCTCTTTCCACTCGATTCGCCGCTCCGAACTCTCCTTGTCGTGAATCACAGTATAACCCTGTCCCTTCAGCACATAGAACAGCGCCTCACAACTGTGCCGGTGGAGCGTGGCCGATGCTCCCGCTGGCAACTCGCTCACGTGGGCTTCGAGCGCTTCCAGACCTGGGAACCGAAAGTAGGCCGCAGCATTCCCGCGATCGCTTCTCGCATGGACAGGATGATGCACGAGCTGCTTTACGAGGAGCCCATCCTCCGCTGGATAAGTATGGGCATGCATGAACGCGTCCAGCGCTCCTTCGTCATCGCATATCTTCGGCATATCGATTCCATCCCTTAATGAGATCAAGCTCAGCCACAGCTCCGGCAGGCGCAAGTGGCAAAAGGCCGGGGCAGGCTAGCTAAGATTAACATCGGATGGATGGCGCAGGGTAGCCGTTGGCTGCGGCACTTGTTTAGACTGTATTGTCTTCGTTTGTGCTGTGTGTATGGTTTCGAACGAAGCCCTTGGCTAAGTCCCTACGCACGAGAAGCGAGATGGGTAATCCAATGAAGAACAGAAGAGCCAGGACACCGTTCACCCTTGACGCAATTGTGATCGCGCTCCGTGGATGCGGTACTCCAGAGAGCGGCAGGACGATGAAATTCATGAACAGGTATATGGCGCAGCCATAAACCAAACCGCTTAGAACAGGCCGTCGGCTCAGAACCGCAAGCTTGCGGCTTGCTCCATAGAACACGGCCGTCCAGATGAGGGCAATCGTGTAATGTATTGCCACACCCAGTACGGTCGACAGCAGATCACCCCGGAAAGCCTGCATCCCAATCAATCCGCTGGCAATGTATTGAAACACCATCTTCGGTGTAATCCCACGCAGTTGGTTGAAGATAAGATTATCCGTTATGTCCAATGTCCCGGCGAACAAGCCGATCCATAGAATCGTCACCAGAGATCTGATCTTCCTTGCCATCGTGAATTGCAACCGGTGCTAGGGATTGTTAGTCAATCGGCAATTGAGCCGCTACTCATGCTGACGATCGTCCCCGCCTTCGCGTTGGCCTGCTATAATTTCTTCACCTTGTTTTCTTGCGCGTTGATTGCTTGCCAGCGTCCGTCGCGATAAACGAAGACATCTGTAAAGATTGTCCGATTGACATCCGTTCCATGTTTGTCGCTGGTCACAACTATGCCATTCACTATTCCGACATCGCCGTATATCCGCACGCTCAGATTGTCGAAACGGTTTCTCAGATTGGCAGGTGGCAGGTGCGTGCTTGAGTAGTAGATATGCTGCGCTTTAGTCAGAAAGTCGCCTGTCGCGACCGGATGAATGAAATCAGATGCAAGAATCGGATCGAGCACGGCAGCGTCATGCTCGCCCCTTAGCCATGTGTTTTCCAATGCGATTAGGGCTTGCCGATCTTGCTCCGCAGTGCGCTGTGGTGTGGCCGCTGCGGCGCCCATATGCATCAACCAAATGAAAACAGCGACAAGACCAACTAATACTGAAGCAACTTTAGCGACGAGATTCATATAGGTGATTTCAGCAAAGCTTCTCTTATTCTCAATTACGTCTGGTAGTTGAATTGATGGCGCAACTAATCAACCCCCTATCGCGCGGCGATCACTCTGTAAACGGAGCCTCTTCGATCAAGTCGCAGATATTGGTTGGGTGAAACTGTCCAACGTTGCGCTCACCGATATCCCGCATGAAGCTGCGCGACGCACCTCGGGGAAACTGCCGCACGACTCCTGCGCAGGTTCTGACAAAGGCGTGTTTGAAATCCAGCCTGGGGAACGCGTTCACCACCGCCGCCTTTGCGCTCTCCGGAATTTTCTCAAGGTCCGAGCCGACAACGTCGGCACCGGCGCCTGCGCTTACGAGGGCAATCTCGGGCCGCTTGAAGGAAGCGATCGCTAATGGGTGCATGGCGATACCATCCCAGACCATATTGGCTTGATCGTTCGGCAATCCATTGTCGGTCAGAAATGCCCGGGCAGCCTGAGCGCCTTGAATTTCAAATGGAAGTGACCCGGCATAGCGCTCTGTCAGACCCAAGTCATGCAAGATGCAGGCGAGGTACAGGATCTCAGAATCGAATTTCAAATTACTCGCGTTGCCGATAAGAGTCCCAAACAGAAATGTTCTGGCTGCATGATTGAAAAGATACTCAGGAGACGTGTCTCTCGCCAACTCTGTCGCGAGCCGCGCCATTTTCGAATCTACCAGCGCGATTCCTGCAACGGTCTTCGGCCCTTGCGTGGTTGGTTTCTTTGCGCGTTCGGTTCTTCTTTGCGAATTCTGCGGCGACATTGTGCCCCGGTTCCCGATTAAGCCTATTAGCGCTGCAGTCAAGGTTTGGACAAATTTGCGTCGGTCGATCATGGGTTACGGTCAATGTAGATCACCTCTGCGTACTCCCAAATGAGGTTGATTTGATTTCACTCCGTGCCGCCGCCACCTGGCCGCCAACGTCCTCGAAATCGAGTCGATATCCCAGCCGGCAATCGCTTGGGTGCCAAAGCGACCAACACGGCCCACGACTGCTCACATCCGCATGCCGGTGTAGATAACTTCATCTTGATCTCATCCGCCAACACCCCAAGCCGGCAATTACGTCCGACAAACGCGTTTCATATATTGCGTTCCCTTCGCCGGGGCCTAAACTTGTCGAATGCCCCCTCTCGCCACCGTTCGTCTCTAGACCGATTCAGTGGAGTATCGGGAGTGTGAGTACAAAGGCACGTCGCTGGCACTGCCCACAATCTCGGTTGAATGCGTGCTAAATCGACGACTCCTACTGATTCTTGGTCGTCTTCAATTTCAACGAGGTTGAATTCAGGCAATAACGCAAATGCGTTGGGGCAGGACCATCGTTGAATACGTGTCCGAGATGTGATCCGCACCTGGCGCACCTCACCTCCTCCCGCCTCATGCCACCGGCGTTATCGGCAACTACACTTATTTTGTTCGCCGCGAGCGGCTGATAGAAGCTAGGCCAGCCAGTGCGGGAATCGAACTTCGTATCAGAACCGAACAGCTCATTTCCGCAGGCAGCGCAGAGATAGATTCCCTTCTCGTGATTGTTCCAATACTCGTTTTTGAAGGGCGGCTCCGTTGCAGCTCCGCGCAAGACATAGAACTGTGCGGGAGTCAGAATCTTTCGCCACTCATCATTTGTCAGCTTTACTTTTTCAGTCATCGGAAGCGCCCTGACTCGCGCCCGAATTCGTGCGGCTTCCGAATCGTCCCCGAAAGCTTTCGGGGCTGGCGTCAAAAGCAAGCAAGAGAACCACAGAAGTGAAAAGGCAGGCATGGCTCGTCTACAGGACTCAAAATGATGCACGATGGCGCGCGTGTTCACGGCCCCTTTAACCCGAGTTTTTTGAGTTTCGGCGCGACCCATTGCCGAACGTAAGGATTGTTTGGGTTCTTGCGACAAAAGTTCTGATGATATTCAGGTGCGGGGTGAAAAGATCCCGCGCGCGTAATTTCAGTGGCAATAGGTTTCGAGTACGCGCCGGATTTTCCTAGTTGTGCTTTGGATTTGTCAGCTGCTTGGCGCTGCTGGTCATCCACGTAAAAAATGACAGACCGATAATGCGGCCCACTGTCCGGACCTTGGCGATCGATCTCAGTTGGATCGTGAGCATGCCAGAATACGGTAAGGAGTTTGTCGTAGCTGGTCTTGTTCGGATCAAACGCAATCTGGACCGTCTCCGCATTGTTCATATAACCAGAAACGACCGAATTGACGCCAGGCGTCTGTTGAAAAATTTCTTGCGTGCACCAGAAACATCCACCGGCAAAATAAGCTACGTTTGACTGCGTAGGTTTCTTTTCCGTTTTTTGCGCAAACGACTGTGAACACAATGCGACGCCAAGGATGAAAGCCGCACAACAGAACAACGGACGCTGATACATCATTACGAGCAACCCTTCTGTTGTTGTGCTAAAGTGGCAATGCCCACTTGGAGCAGAACGTACTGGCCAGTTTGTGATTTCCTGTGAAACGCGGCGGGAGTTAACTACGATTGATGAAGACATAGGTCGGCAAGACTTAAGATAGGAATAGGAACGTGCATACGAACCAAGCCAATTTGAGACTAGTGAACGGATCGCCCGGCAAGACACGGCGTCGCCGTTCGGTCATGGCATTCGAAATGATTCGGCTCGATCGGACTGCTCGCGAACCGCTCTACCAACAACTCTACCGCCAAATTCGTGATGAATTGGCATCCGAAAACTTTAGCGGCAACTTTTCTCGACTTCCTTCCTCCCGAGAGCTCGCGGCTGACCTGGGAATTTCAAGGCCCACCGTTAGGCTCGCCTTCTCGAAACTTCATGCTGAAGGATATCTGCGATCCAGAATCGGATCGGGGACATTCGTTGCAGGCGCTCTTCCCGAAACTTTTTTGAGCGTACGAAAGCCCGGAACCGGGCGCCAAATACGGCGCCAGCCTAGCATTTCTGAGCGCGTCAGGAACATTCCGGATAAACGTATTGGAAAACAGTTTGACGTCCCAGCCGACGGTGGGCCCGGTGTCTCGCTGGTACCTGGCATCCCGGCGGTCGACGAATTTCCAATCACAGTGTGGGAACGACTCAGAGCAGAAGTACTCGCAAAAAAGGGAGCTCATTTGCTGCGGTATGCATCGAGTCGTGGCGACGCCGATCTACGCAAGGCAATCGCAGCTTACTTATGCGATTTTAGAGGCGCGCGTTGCCATCCGGACCAAATCGTTGTGGTGGCCGGAATGCAGCAGGCGATGCTGATCAGCGCGATGGCCTTGGTAAATCCCGGCGAGGCCGCGTGGATCGAAGATCCAGGATTTCATCAGGCCCGCAGGGGTTTTGCTTTTGCCGGGGCCACCGTGGTTCCAAGACCCGTCGACCGGGAAGGAATCATCATCACGCGATCATCGAAAGAGCCGCCGCCAAAAATCATTTTCGTGACGCCTTCCCATCAATTTCCGCTCGGGGTGACGATGAGTCTCGAACGAAGAACCACCTTGCTCGATTTTGCACGCGAAAGCGATGCTTTTATTTTCGAGGACGATTACAACTCAGAGTTCCGTTTTACTGGTCCCCCGCTGCCATGTTTGCAGGGACTCGACAATTCTGGTCGGGTGATCTACGCGGGGACGGTGAGTAAAATTCTCTGTCCCTCTTTGCGCTTAGGTTATCTCCTGGTGCCAGAGCAATTGGTAGATTCGATGATCAAGATTCGGGCTGTGATGGATCAACACTCATCTGCGATTGATCAGGCGACGCTTGCGCGATTCGTGACAGAAGGATTTTTCTTGAGCCACATTAAGCGGATGCGGAAACTGTATTCTGATCGAAGAGAGTTCTTCATCGAGAAATTCAACAATTTACTCGGTGAGCACTTTACTCTGCAGACTTCGGAAGCTGGGTTGCACTTCGTCGCCTGGCTGCGCCACGAAGCAGATTTCCCGGTGATCGTGCGGTTCGGCATCGAGACTGGGATCAGACCCGTGCCGCTATCGTTTTATTGCATCGAAGCGGAACTAAAGCCTGCATTCGTTTTTGGTTTTGCGGCCTGGTCCGCGGCGCAAATTCGAGAGGGCTTGATTAAGCTCGCGTCGGCACTCAAGGCAAAGCGGAAAATATATGCGGTAGGAAAACACTCCTATTCATACGTCTCACCCTGTGGATACGTTGAAAATTGGCCCTGGTCGTGATCGTTCTCTTATCCGTCCTGGCCTGAGATTTTCAGTGTCCAAAATCGCTTCACACCGTAAGTGATGGTTCCGCGGGGGAAACAGTGCCATTTTTACGTCTCAACGTGTGCCCGGCACCGTCGCAGTCATTACCCGGCCGGGAACTACGTAATGCAGAACGTCGACGAGCCGTAAGTTCATTTTTCAACGCTGTGTTGCGTCGAAGCGTTGTCGTCTCGCGTGGTTATTGGCGATCTGTTTTGGCTCGATTCGCGCTGACTACCGTTCGGGGACTGCGTTGTCTGAGGATAACAAGGAACGCTGGTCATTTCGAATTTGACGCTGCTTCGAATAGACCGCTGGCTACCCGATCGCGCTGGGGGCTAGGTGAAAGTGGTCTATGGCAAAAACACAAAGTGGATCTTGTTCAATCCAAACCAACGCCAGAAATTACTCAGTAAAACATTCATTAACATCAAGACGGAGGCATCATAATGAAGAAAACAATTGTAACTCTCGCCTGCGCGCTGATTGCGCCGCTGGCATTTGCGCAGACGAGTTCGAAAGGTACACGACAAGGGACAACTACTGCAGAAACCATAACGATAACGGGAACGATGGTCACAGAGACGAGTGAGGAAGGCGCGGCCGCCAGTTATCAGC
>WNGL01001047.1_pt1 | contig 33544 bp, 29 predicted proteins | sample 5400591 | NCBI WGS metagenome assembly WNGL01 (sample SAMN13153377, study PRJNA577476) | soil metagenome | isolation source: 80 cm soil or saprolite under Garry oak tree replicate 1 | place: USA:California | collected 2016-06-15
TCGTCACTAACAACAAGGCCTCCTCCGTGTCCGTCATCGACACAGGGACGCAACAGGTGATCGCGACAATTCCTGTCGGAGACAAGCCGAGAGGAATTGCGATCACGCCCAGCGGCGACGCGATTTACGTGGGCAACGTGCAGGACGCGACAGTCTCCATCATCGACTCTAGTACACTGACTGTGATCGACACAGTGCCGGTCGGAATCAAACCGTGGGAAGTGATCATTACGGAGGATGGAAAACTTGCATTCGTATCCAGTTCTGTGTCCGGGACTGTTTCGGTTATCGACACCGCGACGCGAAAAGTCATCAAAATGCTCGTGACTGGATCGGGTTCCTTCTTTTCAGTGTTCAATCCAGACGGGAAGAGATTTTACGTGTCCAATAGCAACGATACGACCGTAACAGTCGTTGATATTCCGTCGCTGACTGTCCTAGAGGTAATTCCCGATGTAGGGTCGTACCCCTTTGACATGGCATTTGGTCCGTAGCTGTCCGCCCGAACGCGGATCAGTCCTAAAGGCATTTGCGTTCGGAAGGAACGTTTTAACTAATGTGGCTTCGGCTTAAATTTTGAGATTGGAGCAGGCTTCTGTTACAGTCTCTATGGCGTCGGCGCGCTCACTGCAGCTTCCGCGTTGATCAAGCAAGTACCGAATAACCAAGGCCGGTCTTGTGAACTTTGCGCCCAGTTGCACGCCTGCCATAAGGGCCCGAGCCAGTATACGTCCGAAACGCACGCGGTCTTCGGATCGCCTGTGGAATGCGGTAAGTGTAGAGGGCAAGGTTTGGGTAATAAACTGTGGTACAGTGTACGTTAAGCGAGGCGTTCATAAGGCAATAGACAATGAGACTTCACGGGTTTCCGCACTGGCCCCAGTCGTTGGGGGCGCACGCTTTGCGCTGCCCGCGTAAAACAATCTTAAAGCGAGTTCAGAAAATCCATTATCTGGGCTTTCTGGAAGCCACCCAGCGCGTTGAACGCGTCCCTCACAGCTGCGGCCTGCCCGCCATGACGCTGAATGCACTCGTCCGCGGTAAACGATAAGCCATCGTGCATCAGTCGATTGCGGGTCCGGAATCCCCAAAGTGGTACGGTCCGAATTTGTGTTGCTGTCCCTGCGAATTCGGGGGTGGGCTCAATCGGTATGCCGTCGCCGGTGCCGATGTCGTGCAACAAGAAGTCACTATAAGGATGGAGGGTTTTGTTCCCGAGAGCGTCGGGAACGGTGAATGCGCCGCCGTTGATGACCGTGCCCGGGGCGGCTGTGGTTATGGAGGCAACATGACAAATATTGCAGCCGATCGCGTTAAATTTCTTTTCACCAAAGTGCGCGTCCGACGTGATCGGCCCACGCGGAGGCGCTTTGGTCGATCGCATAAAGTTGGCGAATGCCTGAACATCTATACCATCGTTTTCAGGTTCTGGCACGGGGTCATAGCCCGAGCCAAATCCAACGAAACGGCCACTCGACGTATTTTCATCCGGAAAGAGAGGACTGGTGATGCCCATTTCGTTGAGATAGGCATCACTCGCAAACGATAAAAGACTGCCATGCTGGCTTTTCCATCCAAACCGGCCAACGCGCGCGCCGCCGTCGCCTTCCAGGACAGCAACCTCGGGGGCAGTGCCCTGCATATCCAAGGGCTGCGCGTCCCGGATGGCAATGAGCGTGCTATCTGAGATGCACTCTACGTAGCCGTTGCCCAAAGTGTTCGTTGACAGGCGGAAAGTTCTGGTGGTGTCCTCGGGAACCACATGTTCCACTATCTCGGGGGCGGTGGCACGCGATTGAATTAGCGAACCGCCCGGCGATTCGAAGAACCCGCCATTGAATGTATGCCCAGTCCGGTGTTCCGCTATCTGGCTCGCACCTCCCGTGACGATGTTTTGGTGACACTCCCGGCAGCTCTGAGCGTTGTAGGTAGGCCCAAGACCGTCCTCCACGGTTTCAACTTCTTCAAAGACGAACCGGCCATCGTTGAAAGAGCGCAGTGGCACCACATTGTCCTCATTGATTGTGTCAAAATCCGGCCCCTGTGGAAAATAGCCGTTGGTTAGGTTGTCAAACCCGGTGAGGGCTTCGCGTGGGCGGGTCGTGCTCTGATCGTTGACAGCACTTTTACCGCCTGGCATGGAAAAAAATTGGGCGGGACCTTCCGCCGCCGCCCCTCTCTTAGGAGTGAATCTCTCCTGAAGCGTCATTTTGCGGGGCGCCTGACCGGTAATGGAACTAGCAAGAACCGCGACGACGGCTATCGTCGCTAACGATAGGGAGATGACTATGGTTGGTTTCACAGCGCGGGCGATTTACGGAATCGGGGAGAGCACGGAGGTTGTTGACGACACCGTAAAGTTCCCGTGCCCATCACCCAACAACACCGTAACCGTGCCATCAGTTCTGTTAGAAACAGCAAGGTCTAAATGACCATCTTTGTTAACATCGACGGCAATCACGGTATGCGGTTCCTCTCCAACGATCAAAGTCGGTCCGCTCACCAAATTTCCGGTACCGTTGCCGAAGAATGTGAGAACATGGGTGCTATGCATGTGCGGTATCTGAAATCCGGTCTGAGGAAACGCCACGTCCAGGAATCCGTCCTCATTGAAGTCCCCAATGGCTATGTCGCCTTTTAAGTTCCCGGTGCCCAAATTTGTTGTCTGTTTTAGGGCAAAGACACCCCTCCCGTTGCCAAGGTAAGTGGAAATGAAGTTACCGGTAGTATTGCCTGGTTGCGCTCCCGCCACGACAAGGTCTAAGATGCCGTCGTTGTTCATGTCACCAACCTTCACACTACTTGGCAAATCGTTGACTGGGAACGTGCTGATACGGAATCCCCCTGCCCCATCTCCGAGCAAGATCGAGACTACACTCTGACCTGCCAGCATGGATTCACCCGTGATTGCCATGTCCAGATTTCCATCGTTGTTGAAATCGCCAGCATCCATACCGAAAGGTTGTTGCACGCCTAACACTTCCAGGTCAGGACCAGGGAAACCTCCGTTTCCGTTGCCAAAATAGAGGACGACTTTGTCGTCATCAGGCGCGTTCACTGCGATATCAAGTTTGCCGTCGTTGTTGAAGTCACGCAAAAGAAGACGGACCGGCTCGCCATCACCGTCAATTTCGGTTGGCGGGCTAGCGCGGTGGAATGCACCTAAGCCATCGCCTAAGAGAACATTCTCGTCGTAACCCCAGTTGGTGCAATTCACCAGGTCGAGATGTCCATCCCGGTTCACGTCCCCCACCTGAAGCCCCTTTGAGAGGGTATCGACTGGAAAATGTCCCCCCAAAGTGAACCCGCCATGCCCGTCTCCAAACAAGATGGCGACGACGTCGAATCCTGTGCAATTGACGGCCAGATCCATTTTGCCGTCCTGGTTAAAATCGCCGGCCACGAGCAGTTCTGGAGCTGTTATGCTGCCGGTTCGATGGTTGGCCGATGCCGAGGGCAGAAACGCGGCGGAAAGGACTAAAGAAGCTAAGGTCAAGAAGTATATTCGTTTCATAGTTTTCTCCATCTTACTGAACCTCAATCTGACCAATCTGGAGATGAGTCACAGTATCTCCATTTTCAATTAGATCTGCGTCTTCAAAGGGAGTCCCGACCACGGTCTTTTGGGTCCCATTGTTATTGAAATCTGCCGTCGTTATGGCGTAACCAAAACCGGCAAACGCCTTAGGCATTGCGCTGGTTACTGTCTTGAACAACTTCCCGTTGTTGCCGCGAAAAATAAAAGTTTCTCCCGCATTGAGCAGTCCGTTCACAGTGTGATCAGGGGCGCCAACCATAACATCCGGGCGCCCGTCGCCAGTAACATCTGGGATTAAAGCTACCGAAGCGCCGAATTTGGCGAATGCCTGCGGAGCGGCGCGTAATGTGCGGAGCAGGGTTCCATTGGCGCCGTTGAAAACGAAAGCTGCTCCTTTGCCGCCTTGCTGCGGTGCACCAATAACGAAGTCGGGAATACCATCGCCGTTAACATCCCGACCGCCTGCCACAGCAAACCCAAACGAAGGTAGCGTCTCAGCAACCGGGCTTGTTATTGTGCGGATAAGTGCGCCAGTCGCGCCGTTAAAAACGTAAGCCCGACCTTGTCCAGGCGCACCGATCAGAATATCGGATACGCCATCACCGTTAACATCACCGGCATTCGCGACCGCCGTGCCGAACCTTCCGTTTGCCTCCGCCCCTCCTTGAGCGGGAGGATCTAATGAACGAATGAAGCTGCCATTCGCGCCACTGAAGATGTAAGCAGATCCGACGTCAGGCAAATCTTCGGACACGTCCTTTTTTGGGACTCCAACCAGCAGATCGGGAATTCCATCGCCGTTAACGTCTCCAATGCCGGCGACAGCATAACCCATTCTGTTACCCTCTTCTTCATCGGGATCGGTAAGAGTAAAGATGATACTGCCATCTCTGCCGCTGAACACAAAAGCCTCACCAGCGTTTATGTGGTCCGCTCCGAAATTCGAGTGGTGCGGAACCCCCACGAGAACATCCGGGACACCGTCGTGGTTAAGATCTCCGACACTAGCTACCGAAAAGCCAAAAAAACCACCAAACTTTGTTGGGTTGGGGGTCTGAAAATATGGGTCATTGAGCTGAGTGATGACACCCAGACTGGCACCGCTGATAAGCCAAACCTTTCCCACATCCTGGGGCGGGCCAAACCCGTTAGCAACGTCAAAATCTCCATCTTGGAACGGAGCGCCGACTGCGAGATCGGGAACCCCGTCACCGTCGATGTCATTAAGAACCGCGATAGAAAATCCAAAGTATGTCGTAGAAGATTCCGGTTTCGGATCGAGCAGTGTTGTCCCCCGAGCCGCTGTGACAAAGAACAACATCAGCGGCAGGACAATCAGTAGCGCACCGTGGTATGTCCCAATAAATCTCGGCGGCGATGATTTGATTGCGTTCTCCGGCTCTCTTTCTGATTGCAAGCTCATAATGGATATTCCTCCCGAATATTTCAGGTCGCTGGTTTTGCCCTTGTACAGCATCTGAAACGAATTAATGCAAGAAAAATCGTGAAATTTTTCGATAAACCCGGGAAAACATGGTTTTTAGCGTTGTGGGCATTGGCATCTTCTTTATTCTGCATCTTGGAAGCCGCCTTTTCCGCCCGTTTCTCTGGTTTCAAGCGATGCTTTTCAGCACGTAACCGACGCTGGTGACCCGTCGTTTTTCGCCTCGGTTGAGTCCAGCTTGCGGCAGAACGGCACCAGCTTGATTATTTTCAACAGTCCCCCATATTGCAAGATAAAATCGTAAATTATTTGCCGGAGTTATCATTCACGGCTTTCACGGGAATGATCTTCCCTGTGCGGTCTTGCGCTTCATTGACACAAGAGCGCAACAAATCCACAGTTGCTTATTAGAAAAGCTCTCTCACGCCTGGCAACCACGGTTGGGTTCGTCATGGTTCTTTCGTCGGTATCGCTCGCCCGGCAGTTCCTTGATGTGACGAAGGAAGCCGGTTTGATCTTGAAGGCAAAGCATTCGTGGGGCAACCCGATCTGGGGCGACATCAATAACGATGGTTTTCTCGATTTGATCGTGCCGACACACGGACTGTTGAGGTCGCACGGGCCGTTTGTGTATCTAAACAACGCCGGTAATACCTTCACTGATATTCACAAAACTTCGGGTATCACCAGGCACCCAAATCTCGACGCCCCGGATTGGCACGGCTTCTCGTTTGGTGATTTCGATGGAGACGGCAACCTCGATCTCTATATTTCCATAGGCTCCACGCAGGGAACCCTGTTAAAAAGCGATCTGCTCTTTCGAGGTCTGGGCGATGGAACATTTGAGAACGTCAATCAATCCGCAGGGATCGAAACCTCGACCAATCGTGGACGCTGCGGTTTTTGGGTTGATTACGACAACGACGGCAAGCTCGACCTATTCGTGAAGAATTTCGAAGGCGCGAATCGGCTCTACAAGAACAATGGCGACGGTACCTTCACCCAGGTCGCTGACGCAGCGGGGCTGGCTAACGCTACGCTCGGGAGCGATGAGGGATTCATCTGCTCATTTGCGGATTACGACAATGACGGTTTTATGGATGTCGCCTTCTCGGGTGTTGGCACGGGAGAGGCATTATATAGGAATCAGGGCGATGGGACATTCGTTGATGTCACGGCGGCAGCAGGTTTGAACCCGCGCGAACCTTGCCAAGGCATTGCTTGGGGCGACTATAATAACGATGGCCTGCTCGACCTGTATGTGGCTAGAGGAAACCAGGACAGCAGACCTCTTGAAAACACGCTCTATCGCAATAATGGCGACCGTACCTTCACCGATGTGACGGCAGAAGCCGGTGTTGCTGCTGGGCCGAACAACTGGGCCGCCCTTTGGGGCGACTACGACAACGACGGGTTTCTAGATCTATTTGTCGCCAATCCCGGTATCGCGGCACAGGGAGTTGGAAATGCCAATTTTCTTTACCACAACAACGGGGACGGGACATTTACCGACAGGGCAGCCCAGGAGGGCCTGGCCCTCCAGGATAATACCTCATTGCACAAGGTCGCGGCTTGGGGGGATTATAATAACGATGGATTTCTCGATATCATCGTGAAGGACGGGCTCGGTAATGAAAGGGATGGGGGGGTGGGGGCAAAAGGATTCCACCGGTTGTTCAAGAACATTGGGAACAGCAACCATTTCATCAAGGTGAACCTCGCGGGCGTGCAATCCAACCGCCACGGGATCGGCGCCAGGGTAACCGTAACCTCCAGTGCAGGGATGAGCTTCCGGCAGAATAACGGAGGTGGCGGAGGCGAGTGGTGTTCCCAGGGAAGTGAGCCGTTGCATTTTGGGATTAGAACGGCAACGGAGGCAGAGGTCGAGGTGACATGGCCCAGTGGGGTGGTCGATATCATCCCATCGGTGGCAGCAGACTCAACGATCACGGTGGTGGAAGGCACGATGCCCTAAAGGGATTTTTTGAGGGACCGTGCAAGCCTAGGGTTGGGCTGATAGGAAATAACCTTGGGTGCAAAATATGACAGTAACCCTCAACTCGGAGACCTCGCGATGGCAGGCTTTTGCCAGCAAGGCGAGGCTTATCTGGCCACTACGCAGGTTGACATTGATTTTTTTGATGCCGATGCGATTGCAGCTGGTTATGCTCCCACCGATGATTTGTCGGCCGGGTTAGTCGCTTGGGAGGCAACGATCGAGGAAATTGTTGCCACTTACATGACGGCCTTTCCCACGACGCCTCTTTCTATGTGTAAGCTATCCGCTTTCTAGACCGATGAAACGCACCGCCCAATTATATTTGCTCATTGTCAGTATCGTTGGCCTGGCCATCTTCTTCATTCTTCATCTGGGCAGTCAACTGCCTGCGCCCGCTACTGTGCTCTCAACTCAATCTCCGACACAAATCGCTCATCAAGTAGCCGACGCTGGTGCCGCTTCGGTTTTTGCTTCGGTGGAGTCCAGTTTGCGACAAAATGCCGGCAATCCATTAAGTCGGCTGCTTTTGCAGCTCTTTGTCATCATTACTGCTTCTTTTCTGATTGGCCGGATCTTTACCCGCTGCGGACAACCTGCGGTTATAGGAGAGATGGTGGCAGGCATCTTTCTCGGTCCCTCGCTCTTTGGCCTTCTCGCGCCCAACGTATTTCAGTTTGTTTTCGCTGCGTCATCCCTGGATGGTGTTGAAGCTCCTCAGTCAGATTGGGGTATGCCTGTTCATGTTCACCGTAGGTATGGAACTGGACGTGTCGGAAGTGCGACATAAGGCGCAGACTGCGGTGGTTGTCAGCCATTCCAGCATCGTTATTCCCTATTTTTTGGGCGTAACGCTGGCGTTGTTCCTATACACCCACCTCGCGCAACCTGGGGCCTCATTTCTTGCCTTTGCCCTGTTTATGGGGATATCAATGAGCATCACCGCTTTCCCAGTGTTGGTGCGTATTTTGCAAGATCGCGGAATTTTCAAGACTTCGCTCGGCAGTACTGCCACTGCCTGCGCTGCGGTAGATGATGTGACCGCGTGGAGCATGCTTGCCTTTGTGGTAGCCATCGCACACACGACCAGTATTGGCAGCGCGGCTGTCAGCCTCGGACTCGTGCTGATCTTCGTCGCGCTTATGCTGCTCGTAGTTAAAAGAAATCTGCCGGGGTGGCTTGGACCGGCGCTGGAGCGTTCGGAGCCGGGTAAGGGCGCGCTGGCTGTCGTTTTGGGGGTGGTGCTTGTTTCGGCATTGAGCACCGAACTTATCGGCATCCACGCACTTTTCGGAGCGTTTCTGGCAGGAATCATCATGCCGACCGCAGGTGGTTTTCGTCAAAAACTGGTCGTGCGGGTTGAGAACTTAAGTACCGTCCTGCTGCTTCCACTGTTCTTCGCCTTTACCGGTCTGCGCACCCAAATCGACCTCCTCAATAATGTTCAAGATTGGCTCATCTGCTTCGTCATCATCGGGGTAGCCACTGCGGGCAAGCTCGGTGGGAGCGCCTTTGCTGCCCGTCTTACCGGTATGAAATGGCGCGAGTCGTTTCAACTCGGTGCATTGATGAATACGCGTGGTTTGATGGAACTTATCGCCCTCAATATCGGCTATGACATGGGCATACTGACACAGCGCATTTTCACCATGCTCGTGATTATGGCTCTCGTCACTACGGTGATGACGGGACCGCTGTTAACGCTTTTTGGGAAAAAGCGACCGATGCCTTCTAGCGTGAGCGAAGCGGTTGCGTCTTGAACAGTCAACCGGGTTTTGGCGGCGTCCGTGAAAACGTCGCGATTCTCGCGGGTGACTGCTACTGGAGCTTGTAAACTTCCACTAATCCAACACCGATAGTGCCATTCTTCCCGGCCATAATCGCTGTGTAGTCCCCGGGCAACAGTGTCCGCACAATCGCTGCTTCGCGAGGGTCTGTCGGCGCAAGGCCAGTCGCCTTGATCTCGGTGCGCTGCGTGTCGCCCCAATTGTCGTTAGACACAATCAGTGTGCCATTGCTGTCGTAGCCGCATCCGTCCAATCGTTCCTTATAAAGTCTTGGAACGAGCTAACAAGGACGATGACTGATCTCCTTATCCTGACGGAATTCGATTACTTTACCGCGCCCCCATCCATTCCTCGGTTGTTGGCACGGGCGAATTGGGTTCCCATAACGCGGCACGCTCTGGATGAAAGCGCGAGCCGATCGGCACAGAGTAATCATCCTGATCATATTCTCGCGTCCGTTTTAGTAATTTGCGGAAGGCTTGAATTGCCGGCGAGGGCTGGCGCTCGAATTCATAAATCCTTCCGGCAAAAGCGTCAATCATTTCCGATGGGTAACGATGATGCACAAAAATCGCGAAAGCGAACGGCTGTTCCCAGAACAGATCAATCATGTCTTCAAGATTATCGATCCCTTTTTCGCAAAAAATCTGATGCTCGGCGAACGGGTTTGTTTTGTCGCGTCCTTTCCCTTCAAGATACTCGCGTACCCGCGGGGCGGCGAACTCCGCTTCGCGCATGGTCACGCTTAGTCCGAAGGAAAATATCGGGTCGATGAAACGGTGCGCGTCACCGATGCAGATAAAGCCTTTCCCGCAGAAGCCGCGCACCTGATAGGAGTAGTTTGGGATGACATGCACCTTCTCAACCAGGTTCATCTCGGGTATGCGACGCCGAATTTCCGAGTTGATGTTGTAAAGCTCATTCCGGAAGAACTCTTCTGGAGTTTGCTTTTTCGCAAGAAAGTCAGCCCGAGGCGTGACCATTCCCACACTGACAACGTCCCCGTCGATCGGAATGAACCACGCCCAATGAAACTTCTTCGCGTAGAAGATCAGCGTGTTGTCCTTCGCGGTTTCGCCCGAGACACCTGAGCCACGGACGGCACCGGTGACTTGCGAGAAAAAGGCGACCTGCTTGTCGTAGCTGCCGACATATTTCGGACCGGTGACACGCTGGTTGGCGAGAAAGGTCGCCAGGCCCGAGCAATCGAGCACTACCTGCGTTTCGATGTCTTCGCTCTTGCCGTCCGGCCAGCAAACCCTCACGCCGCGCACGGCGCCGTCGTCGGCCACTAGCGCCTCTGTCGCCGTGCTCTGCATGATTGTCGCCCCGCGCGCCTCGGCTTCCTTGAGCATCATTGTATCGAAATCGCTGCGCCGCACCTGCCAGGTGGTCGCGTTCGATAGATTCCACTCCTTATCGCGAGCCGCGACCGGGATATACCAGCTATTTACTGCGCTTGCTCCGAAAACTCTGACTCCATGTTTAACCGGATGCCGCTTCTTGATCATCTCGTCCTTGAGGCAAAGTCGTCGAATCACTTGAGCAGCTTCTCCGGTCATCGATTCGCCAATGTGGAAGCGCGGAAACTCTTCCTGTTCGAGAATGACCGGTTTTATACCTTCCCGGATCAGAAACATTGCCGCGGCCGCACCCCCGGGTCCGCCGCCGACAATAAGCACATCAGTTTTCATAATTCACTATAAGATCTGGAATTTTCGCGCGATGGGCCACTGCCAAATTTTTGGCGCGGGAAAAGAATGTCGGCTTCCGTTATTGTATTTCCAATTTGTTCGGAGCCCTCTTTCACCCGCGGCCATCGAATTTCACTTTGTAATCCAACTTGTAAAGGGGAAATTCTAAGCATTTTGAAGAATTGGATCGATACGGTGCTTATGCCATTGTCCTCAGCTGCTCGATCATTCGAAAAATGCAAAGGTCTTTGCCATCATGAGGAAAAAAAGGCTGCGTGTACGTAAAATTGCTGTGTTGAAATGATCAGTCGCCGGAAGAAACCGTGTTACGAGGGCTCGAGCAAATCTCGCGCGGAGTCACTCAAATGACAAATGGGACCCATCGGGCCATCGCCCCGCTCGCAACCGACTGCTGTTTCATTCAGACTGCTCAGCGACGCGTCGAAGCCATGCGCAGCAACAAGGGGGACTTCCTCGAGCCGCCGGTCCTCTCCGAGTTGGAAGAAGCGTTGGAGCAGCGCGTGCAAAAGTGCGAACTGCAGGGAGAGAATTGGCGAAATCGGATTTATCGCATCGAGCTTGCGCACGGCGGCGTAGTCCTCGCGAAACAACTCGTCGCCGGGACGGACGCGATGCTCCAATACCAGTATGAACAGCTGCGCGTCCTGGCAGCATTGCAGATTCCCGGACTGCGCGTGCCGAAGGCGCTTGCGTTGCTCCACGCAAAGCGACTGCTCCTGATAGAGTTCGCGCCGGGTAAGACCATCGAGGCCCTTGCCCGGACGAGCGAGGACGTGGTTCCAGCCTGCGAGCTTGCCGGGAAAATCCTCGCCCGAATTCAACTGGCGCGGACGGAGAGCATCGGCCCAATGCCCGTCGAGGTGCTCGAACGTGACCTGGCCGTGGCGCCGTGGCGCCTTTCCCTTCGCGAAAAGAAAATTCTCCAACGAACGCTGGAAAGGCTCGCCCTTGTGAAAGTGAGCATGGGGGAGGTCTATTACGATTACAAACCGGCGAACCTTTTGTTCGAGAACAATGAGTTATTCCTGGTCGATCCTTCCGATGTCTTGTGGCGGGGCGTGCATCTCTGGGATTTTGCAAGCTTCCACAGCTCCATGCGACGCCACTTATGGAGGCTGAGTTTGCGACGACCGCACGACCGGAGGCGCCGTAAAGTCATCCAGCAAAGCCTGGTCCTGTTTGAGCGAGGGTATTGCGCGAGCTTCACGAACAGGCATCCTGAGCCTCCTGTGTTTGCACTGGCGGTGCGACTCTTCGAGTTACAACGCAACGCGGTCTTAATGACAATGCAGAAGGCCAAAGTCACTTTCGCCCGCCAGAGGAAACCCATAGCCCGCGGCAATCGATTGGGCAATCCTCTCGCAAACCGACTGACACTGCCTTTGCTGGAGATCGAAAAGCGGTGGCTCTTTCAACAACTCGCTCGCGAACTGCCGTGATGACTGGGCGCTGTGCAGATCTCAGCTCGCTTGTCGAGCGTCTATACGTGTTCGGAATCTTCCGCTCTGTCCACTGCCTTCAGTGAACGCAGAATCGCTTCGAACACAGTCCCTGGCGAAATCTCATTGATGCATTTGCGGCCCGTGCGGCATACTCCACTATAGTAACAATCACACGGAGTAGGCGGCTCCACGATCTCTCCGCGGCCGTAAAGCTCAAATTCATACCGATTAAAAATATTGTTCAGCAGCACCAGAGGCGTACGCGCACCGATCGCTAAATGCATTGCCATGGTGACCGCACTGACAATGCACTGGCAGCGCTCGATCATCGCATAAAAGGTTTCAAGTGATTGAACGCCCGAGGCTAAACAACCCGTTTCGGCAACTAATCGGGCTGACATTTCAACTTCCTCCGGGCCTCCTAATAGAACCGGCTGCAATCCGCGCGCCTTCAGCAGTTTGATCAATTCAATCCAGAACTCCACCGGCCAAATTCGAGAAGGCCAGCGCCTTCCGGCCCCAATGTTTAATCCGATTGCAGAATCTTTCGGTAGAAGCTCGGCCGCCCTTTCCCTTGCTTCAGCAGTCGTACTGCGAAGCCAATATTCTTCTCTCCGGAAAGGTAAACCAGTGATGTCGAAAATCTCTGCGACGTAGCTTTGGCGGTTGCGGCGACTGTACGGGTTATCTATGCCGGTCGCAAATTTGTGCCACGCAGCTTCATCTATTGGATAAGGCACGCCGTGCCGAAGTGTGTAGCCTCGATATTCCGTCGCTTTCGTAGATGCGGCGATGGCACATGCCTCCGGATCCTTGTCCAGGTTCCAACAGAAATCCCATGTGCCCTGCGCGATTCGCGCCAGCGTTGCTGCAGTAGGATGAACCGCTTCACAGGCGTCGGCGGGCAGAAGGTCAGGAGAGTGCGTCACCCAAAGTATCTTCGTGCCGGTCTTGGCAGGATCTAGAGCGCGCAGCAGAGGAGTTGACCTCAACACATCTCCAGCTGCACCAAGTTTAACAATAACCCCGCGTCGCTTCGTTAGCTGAAAATGGACGCAGGTGCAGCGATGCCCGGCTTCCACGTGCGGCCAACAGGGGCGGTCGCCGAGATAATGTACGCAGTCCGTGCGCAGGTTCTCGATCAGCTCGCGTGCTCCGATCATCGTTGGTCTATTCGCTTGTCAATACTCGCCAATTGTTCCGCTGACTCGCCTGCGACACCACAGGTTACAGGTTCGCTAACGCTCACCCGAATTATGATATTTTTTCACCTCGTGAGCAACTGTTTCGCTGCGGTGAGGGCGGTCAGTTGCGCGAGCGCAACGACGTAAAGTAGGCCAACGGCGCAGAGGATCAAGCCGTTCCGACCTGCTATCCGACGTCAGGAACGAGACGGATTATAAGACGCTGCGCGCGTAAGTGATTACCACGGCAGGTTAAGCACATCTGCCTCGTAAACCTCGACATAATTTATCCCGTAGCCGCATCGATGTCGATTAATAACCGCTGCAGGCGCAATTCCGATCCGCCACTTCTGCTTAACTGACGGGGTTACAGATTATTGTTAACCCCGATAAATCCTTCGCGCTCCATGTATAAGATGATTGCCTGCGCCGCTTCTTCGGGCGAAAGCCCGGCCGTATTGATGACAATTTCCGCATCCTGAGGTTGCTCATAGGGATCCGAAATACCAGTGAATTCCTTGAGAATTCCAGCACGCGCTTTCGCGTAAAGACCCTTCCGGTCACGGCGTTCACAGATCTCGACCGGAGTCGAGAGATACACCATGACAAAGCCCCCGAGAGGCTCGATCATCGAACGCACTTCTTTGCGCGTGACGTCATATGGTGCAATTGGAGCACAAATAGCAATCCCACGATTTTTCGTGATCTCGGAAGCAACGTACCCAATCCGGCGAATATTGATATCTCGGTGTTCCTTGGAAAAGCCGAGTTCTGAGGAAAGGTGTTGTCGAACCAAGTCACCATCCAGCAGCGTCACGGGCCGGCCGCCCATCTCAAGGAATTTGATGAGGAGGACGTTGGCAATGGTCGATTTCCCGGCCCCGGAGAGGCCACTGAAGAAGATGGTCACACCCTGCTTATGTCGTGGCGGAAAACTGCGCCGCAGCTCCTGGGCAACGTCAGAGTAGGTAAACCATCCCGGGAGGTCGCGCCCTTCGTTTAATCGTTGACGCAATTCCGTGCCAGAAATGTTCAGCACGCGTGCCTCTGCGGGAACTTCGTCTTCTGGCAAATACTTATCTTTGTCTTCCACATACACCATCGTGTTGAATGCAACCATGCGGACGCCGATCTCAGCTTCGTATTTCCTGAATAAGTCTTGAGCTTCGTAGGGTTCGTAAAATGGACGACCGTTCGCATCTTTGCCTGGCCCGGCGTGGTCACGGCCAACGATTAGATGCGAGCAGCCGTGGTTTTTGCGGATCAAAGCGTGCCAAATTGCTTCTCGTGGTCCCCCCATTCGCATGGCAAGCGACAACAACGAAAGTTTTGCCGTGCCCGCCGGAAACTTCGCCAGTATGAGCTGATAACAGCGGACGCGCGTAAAGTAATCTACATCACGAGGTCTAGTGATTCCGACGGCCGGATGGATCAGCAGGCTGGCCTCCACCTGTTTGGCTGCCCGAAAAGTGAGTTCCACATGTGCGCGGTGCATGGGATTCCGAGTCTGAAACGCCACGACCCGGCGCCAGCCGAGACGCGCGAATTCGGCCCGCAATTCAGCGGGCGTTGAGCGCAGGCTCTTAAAATCGTAAAAGGATGGAAGCCGCAGAGCTTCAATGGAGCCTCCCAGGTACCAGCGGTTTCCTCTGTTCAGTAGATAGTCAACGCCAGGATGGATAGGGCTGGTCGTACCAAAAACCTCCGCGGCTTCAACTTTGCGATCAGGCTGCCACACATCTTCCACGTTCAAGACGGCGAGCATTACCCCCTCACCATCGCGCAAAGCAATTTTGCTGGTCTTCGACTTCAGGGACTTCGCAAAACGTTCGCTCACATCGAGCGTGATCGGCATCGGCCACAGAATGCCAGTCGTTAGCCTCAGAGAATAACAAACACTTTCGTAATCTGCTTTGGTCATGAAGCCGCGCAGGGGAGAAAAACCACCGCTCAGAAGCAGTTCCAGATCGCAGACTTGGCGAGCCGTCAGGTCCCACGAAGGAAAGCGCCGGGACTGCGCTTTGAGCTCGGCTGCTCTTTCCTCGCCTACGCTCAGATCAACGAGTTCGCCGCCATGTGGCGGTACGAGGTGGTTGTGAGTTGGCAAAGTAATCAGATTCGGACCTCCACGAGTATAAAGCGGGCTCTGGTAGCTTAAGTCATACCTGAGCCATTGAGCGGGAGTCTGCGTGCGACATAATAACGTTCTCCGCCTTGGATCTCGCCTCGTGCAGAGTAGAAGTGGCCGTTCACCGAATGGCCACCTTGTTAGCCTTGTTGTTAAATGCTGTAACCGCTTAGTGCAAGAAGAAACGACGCATTAGGCCGACGCCAGTACGCGCCCTGCCGAGCAACATCACGGTCGTTCCGCCATCCGGAACTTGGTTGTGGCCACACGTTCCGAAGAAGGGCCGCCGTCGTCAGGGTATGATGCGGAGCTGACATACATTGGTCGTGCAAAATGCGGAAGCTTTCTCGGAACTTCTCTTTCTCTTACTGTGCCGCGGCTGGTGCGGGTTGAATCTGGCCATCGCCCGCCGCGGCGGGCTGTGGCCTGGGTTCACCTTCATGGCGCATGTGCGCGCTGCGCAGAAACGGCACTTTGTCGAGAACGTGCTCCTGGAACCATTCGAGCCAGAAATAAATCACCGGCGTTACAAAAAGCGTGATCATCCGCGAGAAAGTCAAGGTTCAACTCCCCTCGCCTCCAGCCTTCGCTTTTGAAGCGCAGCGCAAAAAGCCAAGGCTGCCACGCCGGAACAAAGTGAAGGCGGGGTTTTTTTGAACTTCTTTTCAGCGCTCTAAAGACTACGGCTTGGCAGGCCAGCAGATGCGTTAAATATTTGAATCACCTGAAAAATAAGACTTTCCAAATCGATCCCGAGGGTGCTATAAACATCATAATTGCTGTAGACCCGTCGCAATTTCTCAACCTTCTATGAATTCCCGCCTGCTCACCAAGATCCTCTATCATTGCGCACTCTTACTTGCCTGCCTCACTCTTAGCGCACGTCCGCAGCAACCAGTCCTCCTCACTCCGGGCGAAAACGATCTCGTCGTGCTCAATGGCTGCGTTATCTCTGCTTGTAATTATTTGGCCGCGGTCAAAACGCAGCACTGTCTGGACAAAGATTTTTGGGCGAAAATTCTTCTCGTTCGCTACAACGATCATCCAGCCGGCCATGCTTATTGCGTGTGGGAAACCGATGGAGCAATCTATGGCTACGATCGCAATGCCGGCGCATTCCCCATTCCCGTCTACACCCGCGACGCTCGCTCCATTGCCATCGTTCTCGCGCAGGAGCTCGGCAAAGTTCTCGACCATCCGCTTTCCGTAAATCAGGCTGGTTTTGTCGAACAGCAACACGCTGACCTCTACAAATTCTGACGGCGATCGCCTTAAAAGCGAGCGAGCGCGATCGATTCAGATGTGTGGGCGAAAAAAGCTCGGCACATAAACGCGAACTAATTTCGCACGTGACTCACGGCGATTTGTTCCACGTCTTCTCCTGAAACGAAACGCGTCCAGAGCCCTTCTCGAACGCTTCAAAGTGCTCCGCGTTCTGCTGATAGTATTTTTGGTGATAGGCTTCGGCCCGATAAAATTTCTTGAGCGGCAGGATTTCGGTCGCAATCGGCTTATCGAACTTTCCTGAGTGTACCAGTTTTTCTTTCGAGGCCTCGGCGATTTTTTTCTCCGCATTATCGCCGTAAAAAATCGCGGCACGATAGCTCGGACCGATATCGGTGAACTGGCCGTCCGCCTGGGTCGGATCGATTTGCCGCCAATAAATGTCGAGCAACTGATCGAACGAAATTTTGGCCGGATCGTAGGTGATCTCGATCGACTCGCGATAATTCGTTTTTTCCGACGTAACAAGATCGTAGGTCGGATTCGGTTCGGTTCCGCCACAATAACCGACCACGGTCTTGATGACGCCATTGGCTTTATCGAATGCCGGTTGAATGCACCAGAAACAACCGCCCGCGAAGACCGCTGTTTTCGTTGGCGTCGGCGATGGACTTTGTGCACTGGCAAGATCGACAATCAACGCGAGGAGAGCGCCAAGAATAAAAGCGAGAAGGGTCCGTTTCATATTGTCGATCTTAGACATGGCGGGTGCTTATTTGTTGCGACTTTTCAGCTTGCCAGGCTCCTGCGCGGCTGTCATAAGCGTAGCCTTTTGAAACCAATAGGAGGTTAGAAAATGGTCAAAACAGCCGCAATACTCTTTGGTGTCGTCTTCTTGCTCATAGGTATTTTAGGGTTCGTGCCCTCTATTACCAAGGATGAGATGCTACTCGGTGTTTTCCACGTCAATCTGCTGCACAATGTCGTCCATCTCGCTTCGGGCGCCATCGCTCTTCTCTGCGGCATGGCCGGCTTCGGAGCGTCCCGAACTTATTTCCGGATCTTTGGAATCGTTTATGCCCTCGTGGCCGTGCTCGGATTCTACTACGGCGATCAGCCGCTCCTCGGCTTAATCTCGAACAACTCAGCCGACACCTGGCTGTACGTTGTGATCGCGGTCGTCTCGCTCTATTTGGGTTTTGGCGCCTCAGGCGACACAATCGCCACCGTCTAGTTTCTTCCCCGCAGCGCCTCGGCTGGCAAGGTTGAAACACCTGCTCGCCGAGGCGATCTATTCTCCGTGGTCAAACTGATCCCGGAGTCGTGTACCGCCCGTCTCGATCCGCAGAAAATCTTCGGGCGCGCTGCGCCGCTCCATGTCGATCTTGGCTGCGGCGACGGTGCATTTCTTTTTGCGCTGGCTAGGCGGATGCCAGAGAAAAACTTTCTTGGTGTCGAGCGCGTCGCCGGTCGCGTTGAAAAAGCCTGTCGCAAGGCCGACAAGATCGACAATATGCGCGTGCTGCGTTTTGAAACCGGTTATGCCGTTAAGTACTTGTTGCCCGAACGATCGGTCGAAACTTTCCATCTGCTCTTTCCCGATCCCTGGCCAAAGCGACGGCATCACCGCCGCCGGATAGTGACGGCGGGTTTCTTAAGGACGATCTGGATGGCGCTGAAAGAGAACGGAATTTTGCGGATCGCGACCGATCACCTTGATTATTTCACGCGCATCTCGCGCCTGGCTGAGGAGTCGAGTCTCTTTGCTTTTATGCAACCCAGCGGCGAGGACGATTTTCCAGCATCCGCTTTCGAGAAAAAATTCGCGAGTACAGACGCCCGGATTTATCGGCTCGAACTGCGAAAGGTTTCGCCGGTGATGTAAGCGCGCGCTTTCCACTCGCGAGCGCCGAAGTGCAGTTCTACCGCGCCGGTTTCGTCCTGGCGAAAAAGTTTGATGCCACGAGCGCGCACGCTCGCTGCCCATTCATCGGTCACGCGTTCGTGCTCTGGAAAATCGCGTGAGGTGGCAATAATTAATCGCGGCCGCACTGCGTCAAGAAAAGCGTCGGAGCCGGATTTGCCGGAGTGATGCTGTCCCTTGATTAAAATTTCGCTATGCAAATCGATATCCGAAGCGCGGAGTGCGTTTTCGGTTTCATAACCGCTGTCCGACATGAGCAAAATTCTGAGGGCGGGAGAGACTAATAATTGGACGACGAGGGTTTCGTCATCAGCGGTCGCAGCCGCGAATCCCGTGGGTGGAAAAAGTATTTTCGCCGTTACTTGGGGAGAGAGATCGAAACGTGCGCCCGAGTTCAAATTAATCGGCTTGATCTGACGGCTCGCAAAAATTTGATGAAGTCGATGATGGACAGCCGACCGGTCGGCTGCGGGATTGTCGATCAAAACGCGAGGCAAAAAATCCTCGAGCAGCAATTCCGCGCCACCAATGTGGAGCGAATCGCCATGGCTGAGGAGCAATCCATGGATGCGATTCACGCCCGTCGCGTGCAGATATGGGCGAAGCACTCGTCCGTAGTCTCGTTCGCTGCCGCAATCAAACAGCCAATCCGCGCCGCGCGTCCGCAGATGCACGGCCGCGCCCGCGCCAGTATCAAGCACCGCAATTTTGGCCCGCGTTTTTTCCGGCCAATGCGGATGCTCGACGTAATAATGTCCTGCGGAGAGCTGCGCAAACCAATGCACGAGCGCGAGAACAAGCCGCGCCAACGACCAGTTTGCGTTGTTGAAGACAATCGATAGCCACGGGAGCACTGGTGCGGTCAAGATCGACAACAGCGCGATTGCCAAAATGAAAAAAGCGATTGGAACAACGATGAGATTTGCGAACAACGAAATCGGCGTGACGAGATGAAAATACCACAGGATAAGCGGCAGCGAACCGAGCCAGGCTGCGAGTGAGATCGATCCGCCTCGGCAAACCCACCCCCAACCGATGGCGAGCACGCGCCGCCGGCCGCTGAGCAGGCTCCGCGGGAGAAAAGGATCGGCTGCGCCCAATCGCCGTAGCGATCGAAAAAGCGGATCAGCAAGCAAAATGATTCCGCCGACCACGGCAAACGAGAGCTGGAAACCGGTGGAGAAAAGCTCGTTCGTGTTCCAACAAAGAAGAAAAAATGCCGCTGCTGCCAGACTGTTAAAAACGAAAGCTTTTCGCTGGAAAAAAAAGCCGCCCAGTAAAATCGAGCTCATCACCGCGGCCCGGATGCTGGAAATGTGCAGCCCGGTGGCCGCCGCATAAAACAGAAGGAGCGGAATGATGAGCGAGGTCGCCCACTTGCGCGCCAGTTGCGCTACGATCGCCAATATCCACAAAAGCCGCGCGACGATCCCGACGTGCAGTCCAGCCACGGCGAAGAGATGGAGCGTGCCGGTTTGTTGAAACGGTTCCTCGATATCTTCCGGACTTTGATGCCTGAGACCGAGCACAATTCCGCTGATGAAATTCTGCACGTCCGGCGAATCATTTAACCCGCGACAAAGCGCAGATTGCATCCACGCACGTGATTTTTGCGCAGCGCACAAAATCGGATTCCCGCCGCGATGTCGAATGAGCACGCCTTCATCCGGATAGCGGACAAACAAACTTCGGTGCACATCGCGGCGCGCGAGATAGGAGCGCATATCGAATTCGCCGGGATTCCGGGGCGGCGGGATCGGTTCCGCGATTCCAAGAAATTTGCATTCATCGCCAAATTGCGGTTCGCCGCGCCAGCGGACAAGCCACGTCGCGCTCGTTGGTTGGTTTTTACTTTCGAATTCAATCGACTTGAGCTTCAGCAAAAATGTGGCGAATCCGTTCGAAGCGATCTTCGGTTCGCTAACGATGAGTCCGTTTGCTTCGACGGCCCGTGGCCGCTCACCTAACTGTCCGGCAAGTCGCAGACCTGCCGTGTCTTCGATTCGTAAATTATGCAGCAGAAAGAAGCCGCATGCGACCAGCGCGTATGTCGATCTTAAGTCGGGCCAGCGGAATGCCGCCAAACCGGCGATAACAAAGATCGTTCCGAGCGGCAGCCATGCTGACGGAGAAATGGGGAAAAAATCCGCCAGAATAATCCCGAGCATCGCGGCCAGAGCCAAACCGAGGAATGGCTGGCGCGCTGTGATCGGAAAATTCACAGGCCGGCGCTTTGGCGATTTATCGTCGGGTTTTGCATCGCAGAAAGTCTCCGATGACCTTCTACGGGATTTGCCGGACGAAGTTTTTGGTTATTTTTGGATCGACATTCTCATTAGAAAATACTGTGCTGGAGAAATGTCAGACGAAGATTGGCCCGAAGCTCCTGAACCTCTTGATCCATCAGAGGCTCCACCGATGGACCCGTCAGAAGCACCCGATCCGCCGGATCCATCGGAAGCACCGGAACCTCCTGATCCCTCCGAGGCGCCCGAGCCACCCGATCAATAAAAGTAAAGCGCCTGGAAAATTTTCGGCGGTTGATCGTCTTCTCGATTTGGCCGCGCGATTAAAACCGCGGACTCGGGGACAAGTAGCACCGGGCGCGTGCTGCGTTTTAGCACAAAGTCCGAAATTGAGAATGCAGAAGTGGTGCCCCGCCGTATTTTCCTGCGTGCACGATCTTTTTAGCGAAGAAGAAGATGTCGATCCTGCCAGCGCGACCAGCGCTGCGCCGCTCGCCACCCGGATGCGGCCCCGTTCGCTCGAGGAATTTGTCGGCCAGGAACATATTCTCGCGCCGGGCAAACTTCTGCGGCGCGCCATCGAAGCCGACCGTTTGCCCTCCGTGATTTTTTCCGGACCGCCGGGGACCGGCAAAACGACCCTTGCCCACGTCATCGCCGAGATGACGCATTCAAAATTTATTCGTCTCAGCGGCGTGGAAAGTAATGTCGCCGAAATGCGGCGCGCGATCGCGGCGGCGACCAATCGTCTTCGCACTTCGGGACAAAAAACGATTCTCTTTATCGACGAGATTCACCATTTCAACAAAGCGCAGCAGGACATTCTCCTGCCTGATGTCGAAAGCGGAAACCTGCGGCTGATCGGAGCGACCACTTACAATCCGTTTTTCTACGTCAACAGTCCGCTCGTCTCGCGTTCGCAAGTTTTTCAGCTCGAACCGCTGAGCGTGGAGCAATTGGAAGAATTGATCGATCGCGCGCTCGCCGACAAAGAACGCGGTTTGGGAAATTACACGGTCAAGATCGACAATGAGGCTCGCCGGCATCTCGCGAAATTGAGCGACGGCGATGCGCGCAAATGTTTGAACGCGCTTGAAATTGGCGTGCTCACAACGCCGCCCGATCCACGAGGAAATATTCAGTTCACGCTGGCAGTCGCCGAGGAAAGCATTCAGCAGAAAGCCGTCGTCTACGATCGCGCCGGCGATGCGCACTACGACACCATCAGCGCGTTTATCAAGAGCATGCGCGCGTCCGACGAGAAAGGTGCGATCTATTGGCTCGCAAAAATGTTGCACGCCGGTGAAGACTTTCGCTTTATCGCGCGGCGCATCGTCATCTTTGCGAGTGAAGACGTCGGCCTGGCCGATCCGGAAGCGTTACCACTCGCTATCGCCACGCAGCAAGCGATCGAATTCGTCGGCCTGCCTGAAGCGCGCATTCCCCTCGCCCACGCCACGGCCTACATGTGCCGTGCGAAAAAGAGTCGCGATGCCTACGACGCGCTCAACTCCGCCACCGACAAGATCGAGGTGGAACGAACAAAACGGGTCCCCGAAAAATTGAAGAACAAACACTTCCCGGTGAATCCGGAGAGCTAAGCGCCGCTCGATTGTCGATCTTTGACCTGTAGGGGGACGCTGTCAGCGTCCCGACCGATTTAGGTGGGGAAGCAAACTTCTTCCCCTACAGGATCCGATAGGGCGGAATGATATTCGTGCAGGCCTCATTGACGCCTAGCGCCATCAGCATTTGAAACAGAAAAGGGGCGGATCTGGCGATCCACCCCCTCCTGTCTAAGAGCAGCTTCTCCCTAGCTCTGCTTGCTCTGTGAAACGACCTCGTTGAGTTTGAAAATCGGCAGGAACATCGAGATGACGATGCCGCCCACGACGAGGCCGAGAAAGACGATGAGCAATGGCTCGATCAGCGAGGTCAGCGCGTCGAGCATCGCTTCGATCTCTTCGTCCCAAAAGTCGGCCATTTTCTCAAGCATGGTGTCGATCTTGCCGGTTGCTTCGCCGGCGGCCACCATTCGCAGCAACATCGGGGGAAAAATCGGTTTCTTGGAAAGCGCGACCGAAAGATTGTCGCCCTTTTCCACGTTCTCGCTCACCGATTTGATGCTTTTCTCAATGACATAATTGCCCGCTGTGCCGCCCACGATATCGAGCACCTCGAGAATCGGCACGCCGCTGCGGATGAGCTGCGCGAAAGTGCGCGCAAATCTCGACATGGCAATCTTGTGCGCAAGAGGACCCAGGACTGGGAGTTTCAGTTTCCACCGGTCGCTCCACTGTTTGCCACGTTTGGAACGCAAGAATGCACGCGTGCCGAAAATAGCGCCGCCGATACCAAGGAGAAGAAAGTACCATTCCCCGCGAATGAAATTGCTCAGATCGATGAGAAATTGCGTGGGTGCAGGCAGCTTCGCGCCAAAATCGCTGAAGATTTCACCGAAGATCGGAACCACACGAACAATCAGAAATGTCGTGATGGTAAAGGCGATGCAGAGGACAATGACCGGATAAGTCATCGCCGATTTCACTTTTTTCCGCAGGCGCGCGCTTGCTTCGAGAAATCCAGCAAGCCGATCGAGAATTTCAGCGAGCAGACCGCCGGTTTCGCCGGCTTTGACCATGCTCACAAAGAGCCGGTTGAAGACGCGGGGATGTTTGCCGATCGCCTCGTGGAAAGTTTCGCCGCCTTGCACGCGCGTCGTGATATCGCTGATGATATGACGCAGATTGCGCTGCCGTTTCGGATCGGCTTGCTCGTAGAGGGCTGTCAAAGCTTGGACCAGTGAAATTCCGGCCTCGATCATTGTCGCCAGTTGCCGCGTGCACAAAACCAGATCGGTCTCCTTGACCGACCAAGTGCGTTTGCGCGAACGGGCGGACACCGCTTTTCGCTGGAGCGAAAGCACCATGAGCCCGCGGCTCATCAGACTCGTTACCGCATTGTCTTCGTTCAATGCGTCTTGAATGCCGGAGACAATTCGGCCGGAAGCGTCGCGAGCCTGATAGGAGAAAGTGATCATCTTCTAGTAATCATAATCAATATAGCAGCTACAATGCCACCACCATCCGTCACCCTTCTTGTTTTTATCCTCGCACCAGCGAAGTTTTCTTCGTCATGGCAATTGCCCGCGAGCTCGTTCAGGTTGCCCCAAACCTCTTTTTCTGGCAAAATTATGATCCAGCAGTTAAGGCCGATCTTTTTTCAACCGCCTTCGCCCCATCCAACGGAGGTCTTCTTGTCGATCCAATTCCGCTGCATGACTCTCAACTCCGCCTGTTCTCTCAGCACCGCTCTATCGCCGGTATCGTCGTTACAAATGCCAACCATCAACGCGCCGCAACCTCCTATTCCGATCAATTTTCGGCGCCGATCTTCGCACTGCGCGACAGCTTTCCAGACAGAAAACCATCGCGATTCGTCGAAATCACGGGCGATACGAAAATATGCGACGACCTAGAAGTGATTGCCATCGAGGGCGCGGTCGCCGGCGAGATCGCGCTCTATCAGCCGGCGAATGGCGGCTCGCTGATCATGGGGGACGCGCTGATCAACTTTGAGCCGCACGGTTTCGCTTTTCTTCCCCGCAAATATTGCGCGAATGAAAAGAAGATGCGGCGTTCGCTGCGAAAACTTTTATTCTACCAGGTGGAGCGGATGTTTTTCGCGCATGGCACGCCGATTCTCGTCGGCGCGCGCGCCCGTTTGCAGCAATTGTTGGACGCCGATCTTTGACTTGCCGCATGAACTCGCAAGATCGACAAGTCGAAGCGGGGACCGCATTCGGCAATTCGCTGTCTCGTTTTTTCCAGCTGACTCGATTTTCGCACACGGTTTTTGCGCTGCCTTTCGCGCTCGGCGCCCTGGTTGTCGCGGCGAATGGGCGATTATCGTTGCGAGTGTTTGTGCTCGTCCTCGTCTGTATGGTGTGCGCGCGCACCGCCGCCATGCTATTCAACCGGTTGATCGATTGGTCGCTTGATCAACGCAATCCCCGGACGGCTTCGCGTCATTTGCTCATTCCAAAAGCAGCCGCTTCGCTTTTGCTCCTGCTCAGTTCGGCCGGTTTTCTTGGCGCGGCCGCAGCCATCAATCGACTGACGTTTTTACTGTCGCCGCTTGCGCTCGCCATCATATTTTTCTATTCGCTCACCAAACGCTTCACTGCCGCGACTCATTTCTTTCTCGGCCTCGCCCTCGCCGTTGCGCCAGTCGGCGCGTGGATCGCGCAAACCGGACATGTCGATCTTGCACCGCTTGTTCTCGGCGCTGGAGTTGTTTGCTGGGTGGCCGGGTTCGATTTGATTTACGCGACGCAAGATTACGATTTTGATCGGCACGAAGGAATTCGTTCGCTGGTTGTCAAACTTGGGATCACGCGGAGCCTGCGCCTCGCCCAGTGGCTGCACGTAATCGTCCTCGCTGCACTGATCGCGTTCGGCTTTGCCGCCGGACTCGGCCCGATTTATTACGGAGCGATGCCGGTCGTGGCCATCGCGCTCGTTTACGAACATCGCAGCGCGCGTAATCTCGATGTTGGCGGGATCAATCGCGCTTTTTTTCAGAGCAACGCGTTTGTCAGTGCGGTTTTTCTGATTGCTGTTTGCGCGGATCGCTTAGCCAGGTAGGAGCGACATTGGATGGGCGGCCCGCAAGGGTGAGCAAGCGGGCGCGAGCGAAACAACCGCTCCTACCTTCACATCGTGTTCAATTGCGCGACACGTTGCGCGTGTCGCCCGCCTTCGAAAGGTGTCTCCAGCCACACTCGTACGATTTTGAGCGCAAGCTCGTCCGGAATCATGCGTTGCCCAATCGAAAGCACATTGGCGTCGTTATGCTGGCGTGAAAGCCGCGCGGTTTCTTCGTTCCAGCAAAGTGCACAGCGCACGCCGTGCACTTTGTTTGCCGCCATCGCTTCACCATTGCCCGAACCGCCGAAGACAATGCCGCGCTCACATTCGCCGCGCGCCACCGCTTCCGCCGCCGGCCGAATAAAAAGTGGATAATCGACCGGTTCCTCATTAAACGTGCCGAAGTCCTTCACTTCGTGTCCAAGTGAACCAAGCAGCGCTTTCACCTTCTCTTTGTAGCGAAAACCGGCGTGATCCGTGCCGAGCGAAATTTTCATCTCGTGAACTTGTTAGCCGACGCTCGCGACAATTGTCGAGGAGAACATGTCGATCTTAGCTGCCGTGCAACTTTGCAAGTTGACTCCAGATTTCGCGCTCGCGCTCGGTTAATTTTCTCGGCACACTGACTTGCACGACCACGTAAAGGTCGCCGCGTTTGCCCGAAATCCCGGGCAAGCCTCGTTCGCGCAACCGAAAACGCTGACCGCTTTGAGTGCCGGGCGGGATCTTCAGCCGCACGCTTCCCTCGAGGGTGGGCGTCTTCAATTCCGTTCCGAGCACCGCCTGCCATGGTGCGATCTTCGCTTCGTGAATCAGATCGCTTCCTTCAACTGAAAAATCGGGATGTCGCGCCAGACGCACGCGCAAAAATAGATCGCCACTTTTTCCTCCGCGCGCTCCCGCTTCACCCTGGCCGGCAAGACGGATACGCTGACCCTCATGAACGCCGCGTGGGATCTTGACCTGATAATTTTCGACTTTGTTCGAGCCGGCGCGGCGCAGCGAAACCGTTCTTGTCGATCCATGCAACGCTTCCTCGAGTGTGACCATGATGTCCGCTTCGACGTCACTCCCGCGTTCCGTTGTCGCTTGACGCCCTCCGAAGCCGCCAAAAGCTGATCGACCGCGACCTCCGCCAAAAAATGTCTCGAAAAAATCGCTGAACCCAGTTCCACCAAATTCGAATTGCACCCCGTCGTCGCCGCCCCATCGATAAAATCCGCCGCCAGGCTGTTGTCCTCCCCATTGCGGCGGCGGCTGAAATCCCCCCGGCTGGCTCCAATCAGCGCCCAGCTGATCGTACTTTCTTCGCTTTTCCGGATCGCTCAGGACTTCATACGCCTCGTTGATCTGCTTGAATTTTTCTTCGGCGGTCTTTTTGTCTTTCGCCACATCGGGATGATGTTTGCGCGCCAGTTTGCGAAACGCGCTGCGGATCTCATCATCGGTCGCCGTTTTCGATACGCCGAGCGTTTCGTAGTAATCTCTGAACTGCACCGCCATGGCTCCGAATCTCCCGCATGACTTGATCAACGCAACTCTCTCGCGCGTGTCGTGGCCGCTGTCCTCAGCGGCGAGGCCCTGATACAGTTGCGCTCTACAGGGTTGTCGGAGATCGTTTGCCGATGCGCGAGATGGGAAAATTTTTGGTGATAATCGGCGCGGTCATTGCGTTGGCTGGCATTGTCCTGTGGACCGGTTTTGCTCCGAAATGGCTGGGACGTTTGCCGGGCGACATCCGAATCGAGCGGGGCAACTCCGGGTTCTATTTTCCCATTGTCACCTGCATCGTCCTGAGCATTTTGCTTAGCTTGCTCTTGTCTCTCTTCCGGCGCTGATCATTTCGCGAAATGGTCGCCCGCTCGCGCATTCAGGCTCGCCTCGACGATCATGTCGCCCAGCTTGGGCAATGCCGGCGTTGCCCACGGATGCAATCGACGCCGGTCTCGGGTGGCGCGGTGCTGAGCGACGTGATGTTGATCGGCCAGGCGCCCGGGCCGCGAGAACCGGTCTTGCAAAGGCCGTTTGCCCACACCGCCGGCAAAACACTTTTCCGATGGTTCGAAGAATTCTGCGGGCTGAGCGAATCAACCGTTAGATCGACAATCTATTTCGCGGCGGTCTGCCGATGTTTTCCGGGCAAAACTTCCGGAGGTGGCGATCGCGTTCCGGCGCCCGATGAAATTCGCAATTGTTCATCCTGGATGAATAACGAAATCAAAATCCTGCGGCCTCAGCTCATCATTCCGGTGGGCAGATTGGCCATCGCTCAATTCATCGATTGCACAAAATTGGAAGAAGTAATCGGTCACAAATTTCGAGTACAACGCGCGCAACACCGTTTCGATCTCATTCCGCTGCCTCATCCCTCCGGCGCGTCGCCCTGGCATAAAGTTCTGCCCGGCAAAAAATTACTTAAAAGTGCGCTCAGCCTCATTGCGCGTCATCCCGCGATTCGCGCGTTACAAGCAGAAAGGCAGCTCGCACGAAGAACACAAAGGTCACAACGTTTAAAATAGGTTGTGTCTCTTCGCGTCCGTTGTGGACGTCGTGCGAATTGCTTTGAATTTTTTCTTGGGTTCCTCGTTTCCAGATTCATCTTGTTTCCCGAGCTCGCGCTTACGAGCGATTTTATCTTTGACGAAAATGAGCCCTGAAAAAATCCCAACGCGTGTCGAAATCCCCGAAAAGGACAAATGGGATTTGCGACATCTCTTTGTCGATGTAAGCAAATGGCAGGAAGATTTCACGTGGGTGCAGCAGACCTATCCGCGGCTCCAGCAGTGGAAAGGCAAGGTCGGCGAATCGGCAAAAAGTCTGGCCGATTGCCTTGAATCTGAGAAGGCGCTCGAGATGAAGATCGAGCGCCTTTATCACTTTGCGTCGCTTCAACTGGCGGAAGACAGCGCGAATCCCGATTATCTGGCGCGCGTTGGACAGGTGCAGAATTTACTGACGAGAATTGGCGAGGCGGCCGCGTTCGTCATTCCCGAAATTCAAGCGATCGATGACGAAAAGTTCACCGAGTTCATGGCCGATCCAGCGCTCACGGAATGGCGAGTTAAGCTGCATAAGATCCGCCGAATGAAACCGCATGTGCTCTCCGAACCGGAGGAACGATTGCTCGCGCTCGGCAGCGCCGCACTCGATGGCTACGACGACACCTTTTCGCAATTGACCGACGTGGACATGAAGTTCGGCCTGTTGACTGACGCGAACGGCCGCGCAAGACCGCTGACGCAAAGTTCGTTCAGTTCGTTTCTCGTGAAACGGGACGACGAGCTGCGGAAGCGCGCCTTCCATCAATTTTACGCCGAATTTCAGGACCATCAGTACACGCTCGCAACGTCCCTCGCGTATTCGGTGAAAGCGGATGTTTTCCGTGCACGCGCGCGCAACTATTCGTCCGCGCTCGCAGCCGCGCTTTTTCCAGACGATGTTCCGGTGGCCGTTTACGACAATCTTATTAAATCCGTTCGGTCGCATCTCGATCCCCTCTTCCGCTACTTCGAATTACGCCGGCGCGTGCTCGGCCTGGATGAGCTGCATCATTACGATACTTACGTGCCGCTCGTTTTGGAAATTGAAACGCACATTAGTTTCGATGACGCGGTCGAGACGGTTCTCGCAGCGCTCGCGCCGCTCGGAAAAGAATATGTCGATCTTCTCACCGAAGGTTTGCGCGGCCGCTGGTGCGATCGTTATGAAACGAAGTCCAAACGCAGCGGCGCGTTCTCGTCCGGAAGTTACGGCGCGCCGCCTTACATCCTGATGAATTACAAGGAAGATGTCTTTGCCGATATTTACACGCTTGCGCACGAAGCCGGCCACTCCATGCATACCCGCCTTTCGCAAAAATCGCAGCGCTTTCAAGACTACGATTATCCGATTTTTCTGGCTGAGGTTGCATCGACCTTCAACGAGGAACTGCTTACCCATCATCTGCTCAAACAAACGAGCGATCCGAAAATGCGCGCTTACATCATCAACCGGCAGATCGACGACATCCGCGGCACGCTTTTTCGACAAACCATGTTCGCCGAGTTCGAAAAAATCGTTCACGCACTCGAGGAAAACGGCGACGCCCTCACGCTCGACGTTTTCAAGTCGGAATATCACAAGCTTCTCACCGTCTACTTTGCGCAGAATTTCGTTTTGGATCCGCAGCTCGATCTCGAATGCCTGTGCATCCCGCATTTTTATAACGCGTTTTACGTTTTTAAATACGCCACCGGAATTTCCGCGGCCGTTGCCTTGTCCGAGCGCGTGCTTGCTGGCGAATCGGGCAGCGTCGATGCCTATCTCAGCTTTCTGCGCTCGGGCGGCTCAAAATTTCCGCTGGAAACATTGAAAGCGGCAGGGGTCGACATGACCACACCCGCGCCGGTCGAAAGCACGCTCCGGTTATTCGAGCGACGCCTGGGCGAACTCGAATCGCTTCTTCTGTAGCCGCTTCGCTGTGCGAAGCGCCCTGCGCGCCCTGCCAACCACACGCGCGTCGCGCCGCCCACAGAGCGGCGGCTAAAGGTTGGCAAGTTCTATGCTTATTAGATATGAACCGTGAACTTTCAATGGCAATTGCGGGCCGCCTGCGGTTACGCCGAACTCGGCATGACCCGCCAATCGGTCGCGGAATTGAACGCCATCGAAGCCGCCTTCCAGGCGCGGCCGGAAGTGCTTCAGCTCCGTCTCCATCATTTGATGCGCGAGAAAAAATGGGCCCGCGCCTTGATCGTAAGCCGTAAGCTTTGTCGTGTCGCGCCGGGGTCCAGCGCGGGATTTTTGCACGCCGGTTTTTGTCTGCACGAACTGGGAAAGACCGCTGAAGCCAAACGGCTCCTTCTCAAAGGTCCGGTCGCGTTGCTGAAAGAGCCGATCTATTACTACAACATGGGATGTTACGACGCGCTCCTCGGTAATGTGCACGCCGCGCAAATGCATTTGCAAACTAGCTTCAAAATGGACGCCTCCTTCCGCGAGCTGGCGAAAAAAGACCCCGATCTAAAAGCAGTCCGGGCTGCTGCTGTGATGTTGTAGTGGCCGCTGTCTCAGCGGCAGATTTTGCTTTGCGGGCTGAGACAGCCGCCTCTACAGCTTCCAGGTTCATGCAACTGGATGCGGGCAAACTTCGTCAGCGCATCACACCGCTGTTTGAAGAGAGTTTTCAAAAGTTCGGCGAGCTCGGCGTGGCGGTTTCGATCTGGCAAAACGGAAAAGCGATTGTCGATCTTGAGGGCGGATTTAAAGATGCGCGCCGCAAACAGTCGTGGACGAGCGACACGCTTGTCCTGATTTGGTCGGCCACGAAAGGACTCGGCAGCGCATGCGTTCTGCATGTTCTGGAGGAACACAAGATCGACATCGAACGCCGCGTCGCGGAATTTTGGCCGGAGTTTGGTCAAGCCGGCAAGGAAAACATCACGCTGGCGCAGTTGCTTCCGCACCAGGCCGGGCTCGCCGCTCTGGATCGAAAAACTGACGTGCTCGATTATGAGGGCGTCATTTCCGCGCTCGAAGAACAAAAACCGCTTTGGCAGCCGGGAACTGCGCACGGTTATCACGCGCGCACTTTCGGCTATCTCCTCGATCAGCTCGTCAGGCAAATCGCCGGTCAATCGTTAAGCGAATACTGGCGAAAAACATTTGCCGGGCCGCTTAACCTCGATCTTTGGATCGGCCTGCCGGAAAAAGAGAATCCGCGTGTCGCCACGATGTATGCGGCCAAAGCCGGCCACCCACCGCAGCCAAAGCGATTTTATGCCGATCTTGTTTCGCCTGGAACTCTGGCGCGCAAAACCTTTACCTCGCCGCATGGATTGCACGCGATCAGCGCGATGAACGATCCGGCGATCCGCGCGGAACCGATTGTCTCCTTCGGTGGAATTGGCAGCGCTAATTCGCTGGCGAAATTTTATGCAATGCTGGCAAACGGCGGCGAAATCGATGGTCGCACATTTTTCTCCGAGAAAACAATGAGCTGGATGACGACAACGCTGACCGATGGGATCGATCGCGTCTTGCAAATACCGACGGCGTTTTCCGCCGGGTTCATGAAGGATGCAACAAGCTCGACGCGTCGCATCTTCGGAGGAACCTCTCCTGAGCAGCAGTCGAGCGGATCGACATCCGCATTTGGGCATCCCGGTGCGGGCGGCAGTCACGCCTTTGCCGATCCGGAAAACAAAATCAGTTTCGCCTACGTCATGAACCAAATGGAGCAATCTGTCCTGCCAAACGAGAAATCGCTGCGGCTGGTGGATGCGATTTATGATCTTCTGTAGCGGCGATCTGCGATCGCCGAAACTAAAACAACGGCGGTCACAGACCGCCGCTACAGTAAGATCGACAATCACTCCCCGATAATCGTGACGGAAATCTTCCGCCGATAGGAAGCGCGCCGGTGTTCGAAGAGAAAAATTCCCTGCCAGGTGCCGAGCTGCATTTTTCCATCGATAATCGGCACGGTCTCGCTCGTGCGTGTCAGCACCATGCGAATGTGCGAAGTGCTGTCGTCTGTGCCCTCAGTCGTATGCACGAAGTAATCGGAATCTTCCGGCACGAGCCGCTCGAAAAATTCTTCGAGATCTTTTCTCGCTGTCGGATCGGCGTTTTCCATCATGATGAGACTGCAACTGGTGTGCTGAACGAAAACGGTGACGGTCCCGTTGCGCACGCCGCACTTGTCGATCTTCTCCTGAACCGCATCGGTGATTTCGTAGGTGCCTTTGCCGTCGGTGCGAACATTGAATTGGTCTTGATGAACGTGCATAAATTGTGCGATCCGAAAATAACATCGGCCATCGAGCCAGTCGCGCGTTGATCTTTCGTCCGGCCAGTGCCCTAGTAAGTTGTCGATGCAAGGCGATCTCGAGCGCGTTTTGTTTGACGAGAGGGCGATTCTCCGCCGGCTGGACGAAATCGCCGCGCAAATTTCAAATGATTACCGTGAGCGCGAATTGACTGTGATCGCGGTCTTAAACGGAAGTTTGGTATTCATGGCGGATTTGATGCGACGAATTCCGCTGCCGCTGAAATTGGACTGTTTGAGCGTGGCGAGCTATCACGGAAAAGCCGAGCCGAGCGGCGAAGTCATTTTCAAACAGATCGCGCCGCCGGACGTGCAAGATCGACATATTCTTATTCTCGATGACATTCTGGACAGCGGTCATACCCTCGCCGCCATTCGCGAAAAACTTGAAACAGCGAGACCGTGCAGCATCCGCGTGTGCGTTTTACTAAGCAAAAAGAAACGTTGCGCGCGCCATGTCGATGCTGATTACGTCGGCTTTGAGATCGAGGATGAATTTGTGGTCGGCTATGGTCTCGATTTTATGGAGCGCTATCGCAATTTGCCGTGCATTGGCGTCTTGCGAAGGGAATTGATCGCGCCATCGAACTGACCGGCGATGAAAGTGCGCGTGCAATTTTATTCGCAGTTGCGCGACCTAGCCGATGCGCCAGAGTTGATTGTCGATCTTGCGGAGGGAGCGACGGTCACAGAATTGTTGGGAAAGGTTTACGAAAAGGTCCCCGCGTTGCGTTCGCGAGACAAAAGTATTCTCGTGGGCGCGGGCGTGGAATTCGTCGATCGCAATTACAAAGTTCAACCGGGCGACGAGATTTCCATCATGCCACCGGTTCAGGGGGGATAGAGAAAAGGACACGCTCGGTCTTCCGATGAGAGATTCCTCGCTCCGCTCGGAATGACAAAAAAGCTGCCTGTGCAGGGCGGGTGACATCGACAATCACTGTAGGGGAAGCAGTTTGCTTCCCATGGGACGACAACGTCGTGCCTACAGAAATTAGTCGCGGAAGTTTTTGAAACTCGTCGCTACGCCGAAGTCGCGGCTGCGGACGAATTGGATGACGGTTTGGAGTTCGTCCTTCTTTTTTCCGGTGACGCGAATTTGTCGATCTTGCAATTGGCTTTGCACTTTGAAACCTTGCGACTTGATGGCCTGGATAATCTCTTTGGCTTTGTTGCCTTCGAGCCCCTGCTGAATTTTCAATTCCTGTCGCGCGTGGCCCAGCGGTGAGACGGCCGGCTCGACTTGCTCGATATTGCGGAGATCGACACCGCGCTTGGAAAGCTTACCGATGACAATTTCGCGCAGGCCGCGCAACCGTGCTGCATCTTCCGCCGTCAGCGTGATCTTGTCTGTCTCATAAAGAATTTCAGCGGCGATGCCTTTGAAATCGAAACGGGCAGCGAGCTCTTTGCGCGCCTGGTTGAGGGCGTTATCGATTTCCTGCTTCTCTATTTCGGA
>WNGL01001050.1_pt1 | contig 33529 bp, 26 predicted proteins | sample 5400591 | NCBI WGS metagenome assembly WNGL01 (sample SAMN13153377, study PRJNA577476) | soil metagenome | isolation source: 80 cm soil or saprolite under Garry oak tree replicate 1 | place: USA:California | collected 2016-06-15
TCCATCCCGTCCTCCAGACCGCGCCTGATAGGCGCTACGAGCGGGCATTACAGCACACCCGGTCTCCGCGATCGACTCTCGAGCGGACCTACCGGCGCTTGCGCCGGGCCGCCACGCCAAACGTCTCGCGCGCGGCGGCGTGCCACGCGGGCTGCCCGAAGGCGTACACGGCGAGCAGCGCCGCCGCGACCGCTGCAGCTTTCACGCTCTCGAGCCCTTCCGCGCTCCAGTACACATCCGCCAGCCGCAGCCACAGAGCGAACTCGTCGAGCGTGAGTGCGAGCGCGACGCCAAACAGGACGGCGATGCGCAGGTGCCATGTCGCCTCGCGCGTCGCGAGCGCGACGAAGCCCGTCACCATCAGCAGGAGGATGCCCCAGAACAGATGATGGACATGGAGCCCGGTCTTCGTGACCAGATCGCGGAACGGGCCATGCGGGAAGAGTTGGAAATGGATGATCGCCGTAATCGCCCGCAGGACGGCGAACGTGAGAAGAAAGGCCGCCAGCGCCCGCAAGGCGACGCGGCGTCCGAGCGATAACTGCTGCACGTGGTGGCGGACCCGCATCCGGACTCTATCCCCCTCGATCGGCCCGCCGCTGACGACTGGGCCAAGACGTCACCACGGCGTCATTGGCCGCCGGGCGACCGCTCAATCACCATCAATGAGAACGTTCCCGGCAGCACGGCCAAAGCTCTTCCGACACGGTCGCTATCCGTGTCGCAGCGCGTGCTGGGGATCGATCCGAGTCACCCGGTGCACCGGAATCCACGCCGCCGTGAGCGCCACGATGAGCATCAAGGTTGAAATCGCGCCAAGCACCAGGGGATCCGCGACGGCCATGCGCCAGAAGAGATTGTTGAGAACGCGGCTGAGGCCGAAGCCACCGGCGACCCCGAGGACGACGCCCAGTACGATCGGCTTGAGCGACTGACCCAGTAGCATGGCCACGACGTCGCGGGCTCGCGCGCCAAGCGCCATACGGATGCCGAATTCGGTCGTCCGCTGGCCGACGACCCAGGACATCACGCCGTACACGCCAACCATCGCGAGCAGGATCGCCAGCGTCCCGAACGCCGTGAACAGCGAAGCAAAGAAGCGGCTGTTGGTGACTGACGGGGAAGACGCGACGCGCTGCTCCATCGTCATGAAGTCGTGCGCCGCCTGATCACGGTCGACGTGCGCCACCGCGTCCTGAACGCCGCGGACGAGCGTGAGAGGATCCACCGACGTCCGGATCGCGAGCACTTTCCGCGTGTGAATCCACTCGTCTTCCCGTCCGTACTGTGAAAGGTGTTGCCGGAACGGAATGTAAACGGCGGCGGGCGTTTCGCTGAAGAAGCTGGGGTACGTCACGTCCGCGACGACGCCCACGATCTGCCTCGGCTGAGGCTCCCGCACGGCGCCATCGCCTGAGGGTCCGATGGAGATCCGGATCGCCTGCCCGACGGGATCCTGGCCGGGAAAATGGCGATCGACGAAGGTCTTGTTGACGACCGCGACCCAGGGCGTCGACGCGACGTCCCGTTCCTGGATCATCCGGCCCCGCAACAGCCGGATGCCAAGCGTGTCCAGAGCCTGGGCGTCGACTTCGTTCAAGTCGGCAAGCGGCTCCTTGCCATGTTCGGGAGCGGGCCGGCCGAGAATCACAAAGGGATGAGTCCAGACCTCCATCGGCAACCGGCTGATGATGCCGGCGCGGGTCACCCCCGGAAGGGCGCGCACGCGTTCGAGGAGCTGATCGAAGAACATCTCGGACTGCGGCGTGACGAGGTTCATGTCCTGGGGCGTCTTGTCGAAGTACTTCGTGCCTCCCAGCAGGATGTCCGCCGTGAGCAGCCGCGTGGTGTCGAAGCCCGGCAGATCGCGTTGTTCGCGCAGGAACCCCCGCATCATGAGGCCGGCTCCGACCAGGAGCACCATCGACAACGCGACCTCCGCGACGAGCAGCGCGCTGCGACCTCTCCGCCCGCCGCCGCTCGAGCCGCGCGCGCCTTCCTTGAGTACGTCGTTCAGATCCACGCGGGATGCCCGCAGCGCCGGCATCAGCCCGAACACGACACTGGAGGCGATGGAGATAGCGAGGGCGAATCCCAGCACCCGCGCGTCGACCGTGATGTGCCGCAGCAGCTCCGGAAAACCGGTCGGGACGATCAGCGCGAACAGGCGCGTGCCCCAGAAAGCCAGCGCCAGCCCGAAGCCGCATCCGACGAGCGAAAGGAGCAGGTTCTCGGTGAGAAGCTGCTGCATCAGGCGCCCGCGCCCCGCGCCCGCCGCGGCACGCAACGCCAGTTCTTTTTGCCGCGCCGTTCCGGCCGCCAGCAGGAGGTTCGCCACGTTCGCACACGCAATCAGCAGGACGAAGCTGACCGCTCCGAGCAGGAACGTCAGCCCCTTTGTGGCGTCGCCGAAGAATGCTTCATGGAGCGACACGACGCGAGCTGCCGCGCCCCCCGGTTTTTCGCCGCGCGCCTCGATCAGCTGGCGGGTGATGGCGGTCGCTTCCGACTGTGCTGATCCGATGGACACGCCTGGCTTCAGGCGCCCCACCGCGATCATCCACCGGGCCTCGGGAATCCGCCGGAGATCGTTTGCCGCCCAGAACGCGATATTGTCCTCCCACGGGACCAGCGCGAAGCCGCGGGGCATGACACCGATGATCGTCCGCGGCTCTTCGTCAATCCGGATGGACCGTCCGACGACATCCGGGGCTCCGCCGAGGCGCCGCTGCCACGTGTCGTAGCTGACGACGATCGCCCGGGCCTCCTTCTGCTTGACCACATCGTCGAAGTCCTCCAGGCGGTAGGTCCGTCCCAGGAACGGCCGGACGCCCACGATCGACAAGGCGTTCACGTCGACCGGCATCTGGGACACGCGGCTGGTCTCGGTCGTCCCCGACATCGTGACGGGCGCTCCATTGCCCTGGAAGAAGCCGAATCCCTCGAAGGACTGGCCGTGCTCGAGCAGCGCGCGCACAATCTCCCAGTTCGGCGGTTGCTCGCGAATGCCTTTCTCGGCGTTCGCGCTCCACAGTACGGTCAGGCGGTTGGCGTCGGCGAAGCCAAGCTCGTAATGCGAGACCCGGTTCACCACGCTGTACATCGTGGACGTTGCGCCGACGCCCAGTCCGAGCGACAACCCCGCGACGACCACCATCGTGGGATGGCGGCGCCACAATCGCAGCGCATAACGGACGTCGGAGAGTCGGATCACCGTGCCTCCCTCGTCGAGGTATACGCCAATCACGGAGGCGAGTTCCCCGGCGGTGTAACCTTCGACCCTCGCAGCCGTATTATTCCCGAGCAACTGACGTGGACTTCTCTGAGCTTGATAGCCGGTACGCTCGCGATGTCCACCGCTTTTCGGTGTATCTGTCGGGCGACGCTACGCTCGCCGAGGATCTCACCTCCGAGACCTTCGTCCACATCTTGCGCCGGCCGGTCGACCTTCGGGTCGGTACCGTGAAAGCCTATCTCTTTGCCACCGCAAGCAATCTGTTTCGTGACGGCGTGAAGCGGCAACGGAGACTCGTCGCGATCGGCGACGTGCCGGAGATCGCGGATCCCGCGCGCTCATTCGACAGGAACACCGAAGACCGTCAAACGCTTTCGGACGTACTGAAGGGGATCCAGCGGCTGCCGGCGCCGCAACGGGAAGCGCTGGTGCTGTCCCTGGACGACGACCTCCGGTATGAGCAGATCGGTGCGATCCTCGGATGCTCCGTCGCGGCTGTCAAGGTGCGCATCCATCGCGCCCGCATGCAGCTCAGATCGGATTTGAAAGGACAGGAGAGACCACGTGGAAAAAATCACGCGTGATGTCATTACTGATTTGTGGCCCTTGTACGTCTCCGGCGAAGCGAGCCCGGACACCCGCTCGCTGATCGAGTCGTTTCTGAAGGAAGATGCCGAGTTTGCGCAAACCGTCACGGAACTTGCCCGCGAACGCTTCCCGCATGCCGAAGTGCCGTCTCTGCCACCCGATCACGAACTGAAGACGCTGTCGTTGATCAGGCGAAGACTCGCTGGTCCCAGGCCGCTTCGGCTTTTCGCCTGGGTCTTCACCGCGCTTGCGTTCGGCAGGATTGTTTCCGACACCTCGTTCGATGTCTCGCCGGTCCGGTTCATCGCAACTGCCGTTGTCGCCGGGTGCTTCTGGGCCGCATTCCTCATCAGGCTGTTCAAGGGAAGGCGCGAAGTACTCGTTCGCCTACGGCTTTAGGACTTCTTTTACACTCGGCATCGATGAGAAGATGCGCATCCGTACTGATCTTGTCCGCCGTCGCGATCCGCGCAGCAATGATCGCGGGCCGTATGGCACACTAGCGCTTCTGTGTCCGAGTCAAAAGCTGTCGCAGGTGCGGGGCCGGCCAGGCCGGCTCGGCCGGCAGGCCCGAAGATCACGGGGCTGCTGAAGCCGTACGCGCCCTTCGTCACGGCGATCGTCTGCCTGACCGTCGCCGCCAATGGCCTGAACCTGCTCGTGCCGAAGCTGATCGCGCGGGCGATCGACGCGTTCGCCTCGAGCCGCCTCGTGGTCGGCACGCTCGTCGTGGAATTCGTCGCTGTGGCGATCGGCATCTTTCTCTTCACATACCTGCAGAGCATCGCGCAGACGTTCGCGTCGGAGCGCGTCGCCAGGGACCTGCGGAGACAACTGGTCGCGAAGCTCGCCACACAGGACCTCGCCTACATCCAGCAGGTCACGACGGCGAAGCTGCTGACCAATCTCACGTCGGACGTCGACGCCGTGAAGCTGTTCGTGTCTCAGGCGGTCGGTTCGCTCGTCGCGTCGGTCTTCCTGATCATCGGCGCGAGCGCGCTGCTGCTTTCGATCAACTGGAAGCTCGGGCTCGCGGTCATCGCCGTGCTGCCGGTGATCGGGGTCACGTTCCACGCGGTGCTCGGGCGCGTTCGGGCGCTCTTCGCCAAGGCGCAGAGCGCGATCGACTGGCTCAACAACGTGATCAACGAGAGCATCCTGGGCGCGGCGCTCATCAGGCTGCTCAACTCGCAGCACTACGAACACGACAAGTTCCTGAAGGCGAACACCGAAGCGCGTGACGTCAGCCTGCGGATTCTGCGGCTATTCGCCGCCCTGATTCCGATCATCGTGCTCTGCGCCAACGTGGCCACGCTGACGATTCTCACGCTCGGCGGGCATTTCGTGATTGCCGGCCGCATGAGCCTTGGCGATTTCACGGCGTTCAACGGCTATCTCGCGATTCTCATCTTTCCGGTCATCCTGATCGGGTTCATGAGCACCGTGTTGGCCCAGGCCGGCGCCTCCTACACGCGCATCGGCGCGGTGCTGGCGGCTCCGGCACCGAAGGAACGCGGAGGCGTGATCGCCGATCTCCAAGGCGACCTCACGCTCTCTCACATCGTCGTGAAGTTCGGCGAGAAAGAGACGCTCAAAGATGTGTCGCTGTCGGTGAAGGCCGGCACGAAGACGGCGGTGATCGGGCCGACGGCGGCCGGCAAGACTCAGCTGCTCTTCCTGCTCACGGGTTTACTCGCTCCGACGTCGGGTACGGTCGAATACGACGGCAGAAACATCAACGAGTACGACAAGACCACGCTCCACCGGCAGGTCGGTCTGGTCTTTCAGGATGCGACGATGTTCAACCTCACGCTTCGGGAGAACATCGGGTTCAGCAAGACCGTACAGGACGAGGACTTCGAGAAAGCGATCGCGACGGCCGAACTGAAGGACTTCATCCGGACGCTGCCGGAGGGGCTCGACACGGTCGTATCCGAACGCGGCACCAGCCTTTCGGGCGGGCAGAAGCAGCGCATCATGCTGGCGCGGGCGCTGGCGCTCAATCCGCGCGTGCTGCTCCTCGACGACTTCACGGCGCGCGTCGACACGACGACCGAGCGCAAGATTCTCGACAGTGTGCGGCGGAACTATCCCGGGCTGACGCTCGTGTCGGTCACGCAGAAGATCGCGCCCATCGAAGACTACGACCAGATTGTCCTGCTCATGGAAGGCGAAGTGCTGGCCTCCGGCACGCACCAGGAGCTGCTCGCGACGTGTCCGGAGTACGTGCAGATCTATGAGTCCCAGCGAAGCACCAGCCACTACGAATCCATACAGGCTTAGCGCCGCCCAGGGACCGGCGGGCGCCTCGGTGCTCTCGGCGCTCAGGCGGCTGGCGCCGGTCCTGGCCGATCAGCGCCGGAGCGTCGTCGCGGCGTTTGCCGCCGTGATCGTCGCGTCGATTATGGGCCTGCTGGGACCCGTGATCATCGGACGGACGGTCGACACCTCGATCCGAAACCGCGACTTCCACGGCGTCCTCCAATCCACCGGACTGCTCCTGCTGGCTTATCTGATTGGATTCGTCGCCACTTATGTCCAGACGCAACAGATGGGCCGCGTCGGGCGCTATGTGCTGTTCAACCTCCGGAATACGCTGTTCACCAAGCTCCAGGAGCTCCCGCTCGCCTTCTTCAACCAGAACAAAGCCGGCGACCTGATCTCGCGCATCAACAACGACACCGACAAGCTCAATCAGTTTTTCTCGCAGGCGCTCGTGCAGGTTGCCGCGAACGTCTTCCTGATGGCCGGCGCGGCCGTCTTCCTGGTTACCCTCAACGTCCGCCTCGGGCTGGCAGCGCTGGGGCCTGCGGCTGCCGCGCTCGCGCTCACGCGGGCCACCGGAAGCTGGGTGAAGCGGAAGAACCTGGCGAGCCTGCAGGCGCTCGGCGCGCTGAGTGGGGAGATCCAGGAGAGCATGAGCAACTTCCGCGTGATCGTCGCATTCAATCGCGCGGATTACTTCGAGCGGCAATTCAGTGCGGCGAACGAGCGGAATTACGGCGCCTCAATCGCCGCCGGCATCGCCAACACGGTGTTCATCCCGCTCTACGGGCTCGCCCTCAACGTGGCGCAGGTGATCGTTCTGGCCTACGGGTTTTATCTCATCTCGGCGGGAACTTTCACGGTGGGCCTGCTGATCGGGTTCCTGCTGTACGTGAACAGCTTTTACATGCCGCTTCGCCAGCTGGCCGCGCTCTGGTCGTCATTCCAGCTCGCGATGGCCAGCCTGGACCGGATTTCCGCGGTGCTCTCGCTTCAGCCGAACCTGCCGCAGGCGCCGGTCGCGGAGCGGACGGCGGGGCCGGCTCTCGCCTTCGCTCACGTGGAGTTCGGCTACGTCCCGGGAACGCCGGTGTTGAGAGACGCGACCTTCTCACTCGACTCCGGCAAGACCTACGCGCTCGTCGGGCCGACCGGCGGCGGCAAGACGACGACGGCATCGCTCATGGCACGGCTGTACGACCCGATCGGCGGGCGCGTGCTTCTCGACGGACGGGACATCCGTTCGTTGTCGCCTGCCGAGCGCGCGGCACGCATTGGCTTCATCCTTCAGGAGCCGTTTCTCTTCACCGGCACCGTCCGCGACAACATCGTCTACGGACACGAAACGCTCCGTCACCTGTCCGACGAGGAGCTTGCCAGGCGATTGGCGTCGAAACATCTCGACACTCTGCTCGAGCGGTTCAAGGAAGGCCTCGAGACAAAAGTGACGGCTGCCGGCGACGGCCTCAGCCTCGGACAGAAGCAAATCGTCGCGTTCGTGCGCGCGGTGCTGCGCGAGCCCGACATCCTCGTGCTGGACGAGGCCACCGCGAACATCGACACCGTCACGGAGCAGCTGCTCGAGCAGATCCTGCGCGAGCTTCCCGCGTCCACGACCAGGGTCGTCATCGCGCACCGGCTGAACACGATCGAGAACGCGGACGAGATCCTGTTCGTCAACGGCGGCGAAATCACCCGTGCTGGGTCGATGCACGACGCGTTGGAGCTCCTCCTTCACGGCAAGCGCGACAGCTGACCGATATCCTTCTGCGTCGCGACGGGTTTACGATGCTGTGGTGCCGGATGATCGGGATCGGCGCGTCAGGCGGGCGGAGCGTCTTGCGGCGGAGAGCGATGTAGCCGCGCCACTGTTGACGTTTTACGCTCGTGTGTTGAAGTGGCAGGCCACCCTGTACGATCGTCTGTGCAGCGCGACGCGTCCCTCTGGAACGCTCGAGCGCGACCTCGCCCTGATCTCTCCTGCGGTGCCCGCACTTCTCTCGTCGGTTGAAGCGGATGGGCCCCCTCTGCTGGCGGCCGAGGCCGCGCAACTTCTGCGCGGCTCGAGCGGCCTCGAGAGTGCCCTGCTGGCCTGGTGGTGCGCACCATCCGACCGCGACTTCTTTCCGAAGGCGATTCTGCAGCCGTACGCGGAAGCCCTTGCGAGCGCGCGGACCCCACCGGATGGCCGCGTCCCGACCACGGCGCGCAACCGTTGTCCATTCTGCGGTGGCCGTCCGCAAGTGTCCATCCTCAGTGTCGCGAGCAGCGCCGACGGCGGCGGCCGACAGCTTCTCTGCGCCACGTGCTTCACCGTCTGGCCGTACCGGCGCGTCCTCTGCGCGCACTGTGGCGAGGAGGACGAACACAAGCTCGGCTACTTTCACTCGCCCGCGTTCGAACACCTGCGCGTCGATACCTGCGAGACGTGCAGGCACTACATGAAGACCGTCGATCTGACCCGGCTGGGCATCGCGGTCCCGCTTGTGGATGAAGTGGCTGGCAGCTCGCTCGACGTGTGGGCGCGCGAACGCGGGTACGAGAAGATCCAGCTGAACCTTGTCGGGCTTTGACGCGTCCGACGCCGGCACTTTCGTTGCAGAGCTCTGTCGTCGCCGGTTGGGGAGGGAATGTGGAGGTTTCGCGACGCGGGTTCATTCAGGGCTCTCTCGCCGCCGCAGGCGCCCTCTCGGCGTTCGGATTCGACATCGCGCCCGTCCTCGCGCAAGCCAGGACGCTCAAGATTTCGCGGACGAGCGAAACGCGCAGCACCTGTCCGTACTGTTCGGTGAGCTGCGGCGTCATTATTCATACGCTCGGCGACAAGGCGAAGAACGCCATCCCCCAGGTCGTCCACGTCGAGGGCGACCCCGATCATCCCATCAACCGCGGCACGCTCTGTCCGAAAGGCGCATCCCTCGAGCAGGACATCCTGAACGAGCGGCGCCTCGTCAAGCCGCAGGTCCGGCGTCCGGGGTCCGATCGCTGGGAAGACATCGGCTGGGACCAAGCGATCGACGAGATTGGCCGCTGGGTCAAGAAGACGCGCGACGCGACGTTCGTCGAAAAGGACGCGAAAGGCCGGACCGTGAACCGCTGCGAAGGCATCGCCTTCACCGGCGGCTGCACCGACACCAACGAATTCAACTATCTCGTCGTCAAGACGATGCGCAGCCTGGGGGTCTGTTACCTGGAAAACCAGGCCCGGCTTTGACACGGGCCAACGGTCTCCAGTCTGGGGCCCACATTCGGACGCGGCGCGATGACCAACGGCTGGGTCGACATCAAGAACACCGACATGATGTTGATCATGGGTGGCAACCCGGCCGAGAACCATCCGTGCGGCTTCAAATGGGCGATTGAAGCGAAGCTGCACCGCAACGCGAAGCTGATCGCCGTCGATCCGCGGTTCACGCGGACCGCGGCGAACGCCGACCTTTTTTGCCAGATCCGCGCCGGCTCCGACATAGCCTTCCTGGGCGGCGTGATCAAGTACGCGATCGACAACGGCCGCATCGCCCACGACTACGTCGTCAACTTCACCAACGCGTCGTTCATCGTCAAGGACGGCTTCAAGCTGCCTGAAGACGGGCTCTACTCGGGGTTCAATCCCGCGACTCACGCGTACGACAAGTCGACCTGGAACTACGAAGCCAAGGGATCGGCGGCGGCACCCGCCGGCGGACCCCCCGTCTTGCCGCCCAACGTCGCCTACGACACCTCGCTTCAGGATCCACGCTGCGTCTTTCAGCTGCTGAAGCAGCAGTACTCGCGCTACACGCCGGAGATGGTCGAGCGGATCACGGGCATCCCGAAGGATCAGTTTCTGAAGGCGGCGGATCTGTTCACATCCATTCGCAAGGACGGCGACACGAAGAAGGTCGGCACCGTCATCTACGCGCTCGGCTGGACGCAGCACACGACCGGCACGCAGATCATCCGCGCCGCAGCGATGCTGCAGCTGCTGCTCGGCAACGTCGGCCGCTCCGGCGGCGGCGTGAACGCCCTGCGTGGCCATTCGAACATCCAGGGCGCTACCGACATGGCGGGCGTCTTCGACATCCTGCCCGGCTATCTCAAGATGCCGAACCCGGACGACACGAACTTCGAGACGTACTTGAAGCGCATCACGCCCACGGCGTCGAAACCGTCCGAATGGGATTCGTTCAACTACTGGTCGAACACGCCGAAGTTCGCGGTTTCGTTCCTGAAGGCGCTGTACGGTGATGCGGCGCGAAAAGAGAACGACTGGGCGTTCCAGTATCTGCCCAAGATCGATCGCCGCTTCTCGTGGGTGGAAATCTGGGACGACATGCTCTCGGGCCATGTCAAAGGGCTTTTCGCCTTCGGCATGAACGGCGTCCAGATCGGGCCGAACACGAAGAAGAACATCGAGGCGCTCAAGAAGGCCGACTGGCTCGTCGTCGGCGAGATCTATCCGGACGAGACGAGCGAGTTCTGGCGATCGCCGGGGACGACCGCTGACGAGATGAAGACGATCCAGACGACGGTCTACCGTCTGCCGTGCGCAGGCTTCGCCGAGAAGGACGGCACCTTCGTCAACTCGGCGCGATGGCTGCAGTGGAAGAACGTCGCAGTACCGCCTCCGGGCCTGGCGCGGCCCGATCAGGACATCGTCGCGCAGATTTTCCTGAAGGTCCGGGAGCTCTATCAGAAAGAGCACGGAGTGTTTCCGGATCCGATCCTGAACCTGCGGTGGCCCTACACGCTGCCGGCGAATCCGGCGCTGGCCGACGTGGCGCGCGAGATCAACGGCCAGGCGCTTGCCGACATCACCGATCCGGCGGGAAACGCGATCAAGGCCGGCCAGCAGCTGCCCGGCTTTGCGGCGCTCAAAGACGACGGCACGACGCTCTGCGGGAACTGGCTGTACAGCGGGTCGTGGACCGAAGCCGGGAATCAGACGATTCGCCGCGGCACGGACGATCCCTCCGGCCTCGGCATCTATCCAAACTGGGCGTGGTCCTGGCCGGCGAACCGGCGCGTCATGTACAACCGCGCCTCCTGCGATCCCGCGGGCAAGCCGTGGGACGCCGAACGGCGGCAGGTGTGGTGGAACGAGAGCGCGGGGAAATGGGTCGGCAATGACGTGCCCGACTTCAAGCCCGACTCGAAGCCGTCCGATCACATGGGTCCGTTCATCATGAATCCAGAGGGTGTGGGCCGCCTGTTCGGACCGCTCTCCGCGTTTCAGGACGGTCCGTTCCCGGAGCATTACGAGGCGATGGAGAGCCCGATCTCGAACCCCTTGCATCCGGCGCAGTCTTCGAGCCCCGTCGCGCCGGTGCTCCACTCGGCGCTCGACAAGATCGGGACGCCGCAGCAGGGGTTCACCGTCGTGTGCACGACGTACCGGCTCACCGAGCACTATCACTACTGGACAAAGAACAATCCGATGAACGTGCAGCTCGTCCCCGAGCCCTTCGTCGAGATTCCGGCGGATCTCGCCGGCGAGATGGGGCTGAAAGGCGGCGAAGTCGTCAAGGTCTCCAGCGCGCGGGGCACGTACATCGCCAAGGCGATGGTCACCAACCGGATCAAGCCGATGATGGTCGACGGAAAGAAGACGTATCAGATCGGCATTCCGATTCACTGGGGTTACCGCGGCATCTCCGAAGACGAAGGCCGGACCGCGAAGACCAGCACCAATCTCCTGACGCTGCCGGCCATCGATCCGAACGCTTACACGCCGGAGCTGAAGGTGTTCCTCGTGAAGCTCGAGAAGGCGTGAGCGATGCCGACAGGAACGCTGCAAATCAAGAACATCTCGGGCCATTCCGGTTCCATTCCGGGCCGCGGCGTCCAGCGCGAGGAAGAGGTCTGCAAGTACATCGACGTCACGACCTGCATCGGCTGCAAGGCGTGTGAGGTGGCGTGTGTCGAATGGAACGACATGCCCTTCCAGGAAACCTCATTCGACAACACGTACCAGACGATGCCGTCGACGGCGTGGAACTATTGGAACCTAATCAAGTTCAACGAGCACCAACACGAAGACGGGACGCTGCAGTGGCTGATGCGCAAGGACCAGTGCATGCACTGCGAGGATCCCGGCTGCCTGCGCGCGTGCCCGGCGGACGGCGCGATCGTGCAGTACACCAACGGTATCGTCGACTTCCAGCAGGAGAACTGCATCGGCTGCCAGTACTGCGTCACCGGGTGTCCCTTCGACATCCCGAAGTTCAACGCGCTGACGAAGAAGGTGTACAAGTGCACGCTGTGTTCCGACCGGGTCGGACAAGGGCTCGAGCCGGCGTGCATCAAGTCGTGCCCGACCGGATGCCTGAAGTTCGGCACCAAAGCCGACATGCTCGGTCTTGCGAATGCGCGGGCGCAACAGTTGCGTGAACACTCCGGCTTCGCGAACGCGGGCGTTTACGATCCGCCATCGGTCGGCGGCACGCACGTGGTCTACGTGCTGCACGACGCGAGTCGCACCGAGTTGTACGGCGGCCTTCCGTCCAATCCGCAGATTCCGCCGACGTTCACGATCTGGAAGCGCGTCGCCAAGCCGGTCGCCCTGGCGCTCAGCCTGTTCGCGCTGCCGGTCGCGTTCTTCCACTACGTCATGGAGGGCCCGAAAGAGTCCCAGCCGCCGGAGACGCCGCGATGAACGGCGCTGTCGAACGATTCGATGACGCCGCGCGCCGGCGCGTGGGGGCGCACGGGCGTACCGAGGTCTTTCCGAACGAGCTGGTGCGGCACCCCGTTTATACGCGGGTGGTGCACTGGAGCGTCGCGGCGTTCTTCGTGCTCGCGCTGCTTTCCGGATTTGCGCTTTACACGCCGTGGCTGTTCCGCTGGCTGACGCCGATGTTTGGTGGAGGCGCCATGACGCGCCTGCTCCATCCGTGGTTCAGCCTCGGATTCACCGTGGCGTTCGCGTTCCAGATTCTGAATTGGCTCGGGCCGATGACGTGGACCGCCGACGACCGGCGCTGGATGCGGCGGCTCAAGGAGTACATGCGCAACGACGAGAAACTCGAGCCGGAATACGTCGGCTTCTTCAACGCCGGTCAGAAGGCGTACTTCTGGACGATTACCGTCAGCCTCGTCTTGTTCCTCTTGTCGGGCGTACCGATGTGGTTTCCCCACACATTCGGCAGGCTCCCCGTCGCGGTGGGCTATGTGGTGCACGACGTCGCGGCACTGGTCATGCTCGTCGGGTTCATCATCCACGTCTATGAGGGTACGGCGTCGCAGCCGGGCACCTTCCGCGCGATGACGCGCGGGACCGTGGAGAAGCGCTGGGCGTGGACACATCACCCGGCCTGGTATCGCGCCGCAACAGGCCGCGATCCGCGCGCCGACTACGAGCGTGCGCGGCAACGCGCCGAACGTTCGCGAGGAGAGGACACACCATGAAGCCCCTGACTCTCCTTCTTGCGATGCTGCTGCTTGGCGTCCCCATCACGTCGATGGCGCAGGCGGTCATCAACGTCAACGACGAGGTGAACGTCAAGATCGGAATCGCTGCCGAAGCAGAACGACCTGCTCCTCGAGCTCGGCTACTTCGTCTCCGCACTGAAGATGACACCGGTGCTTCAATTCGCCCGTCGTGACATCGTCGACGTCACGACAGGCGACGAGAAGCACTGGTCGCTCGGGGTGAACTACTGGTGGGCCGCACACAATGCCAACGTCAAGGGCGCATTCGGTCGGGTCACGCCCGCGGGGCTCGTCTCACAGAACCAGTTGACGATCCAGTTCCAGCTGTTCTACTTCTGAGCGGGGCACACGGCCGTCGGCTATCGTCTCCGGTATTCGAGCCGCTCCTCGCGCTCGTGCCGCCAGCGCCAGTACGCGCGGCGCTCCGCGAGCCTCTGATGCCGATACACGACGTAGGAGCGGCGATGCTGGGCGAGGTAGGCGCGATACGCCCGCTCCTCGCGGTTATCCCACCTGTGGTAGTCGTGCCGATACGGATCGTAGACGCGGACGACCACGACGTGCGACGCCGCACGCGGTTCCGCGGCGATCGCGCTCGTCGTCGCGGCCATGGGCGCCGCCAGTGCCGCCGTCACGACCAAGGCCGAGAATACTCGTCGCATGAGCTCGTCCTCCTCTCCTTCCCATTGGCTGTCGCAAGGGGAAGGCCAGCCCGCGTCCGAGCGACGAGCTCTGCACTTAACCGCCTGAGATGCCGCATTCCGCGGATAGTTGAGCCGTTGGTCGAACAGCGCAACTGCTCCGGACGACCGCTACGACGCGATCGTGATTACGATGAACCATGCGGCGATGATCGGCCCTTGCGGACCGCGGCCGCGGCCGCGCTGTCCGGGCGCCGGTGGCGGCGGCGCGTCTGGCGCGGGCGGCGGAGCCGGACCGCGCTCGGGCTGGAAGAGATACACGTTGTGCGTCGTCGGATCGACGGTGATCGTCTTCGCGCCCGGGAAAGTGGCGACCGTCGCCACGACCGTGTACTTGTCCGCTGAATCCTGATGGACGACGGTCACGTTGCCCTCGCCCCCATTCGGAATGTAAATCAGCTTCTTCGACGGATCCCAGCCCAGCGCGTCGACGCGCGTGCCGTTGGCAATGGATGCCACGATCTTGCCGGTGCTCGCGTCGAGGACGACCGAGGTCTTGCTGCATCCGGAGAAAATGCGATTCGATGCCTTGTCGTACGCGATACCGGTCGGCCCTTCGCACGGCGCCAGCGGCCACGAGGCTGTCGCCTTCCACGTCTTGACGTCGATCACCTGGATCGTGCTCTTGCCTTCGTTGTTCACGAAGATATGTCCCTTGCCGTCGGCCGCGGCGCCTTCGGGCGCCGTATCCTCGAGCTCGACGGTGGCGACGATGTCACCGCTTGCGGGATTGAGAGCGGTCAGCGTTCCGATCGGCCGGCTGTGGTTCGTGAGGATGATCAGGTCGTCCGGCTGGTCGTACATGATGCCGTCGAGACCGGGACCAACCTTGATCTGCTTGAGCACCTGGAGCGATGTCAGATCGAACATCGTCACCGTCTGGTCGCCACCGTTCGTCGTGAACCCGTGGCCGGCCTTGGTGGCGAGGCCGGCGCCGTGCACGCCCGGCGTGTTCGGAATGTCGCCAAGCACCTTGCCGGTCGCACCCTCGACCACCATCATGTGGGTGGAACGCGACACGAACACACGGCCCGTCGCGGCTTCGACCGCGACGTAGTCGGTGCCGCCGTCGCCTTTGATGTCGAATTTCTCGACCTTGAACGTCTGCGCGCAGCCGGGCCGTGGCGCGGCAAGACTCGCCGCAAAGAGCACGAGAAGAGCGGTCACTGAGCGTCTCATCATAGTGGGCCGAGTGTAGCACCTTAAATATCTCGGCTGAAGACGCATGTCCTGCAACCCCGAGCAATGCGGCGTCCGTCTAAGCGATCGTGGAAAACCCGCTGAACGCCATCCGCTATGCCATTCGACAGTTCCGCCTCTCCCCCGTTTTCACCGCGACCGCAGTTCTCACGCTCGCGCTGGGGATCGGCGGCACGACCGCGATCTTCACGCTGATTCACGCGGTCATGCTGCGGTCGTTGCCGGTGGCGGATCCCGTGGCCCTGTACCGCATCGGCGACGGCGACGACTGCTGCGTGGAAGGAGGTCCTCAGGATCGCTGGGGCATGTTCTCGTTCCCGCTCTTCGAACGGCTGAAAGCCGCGACGCCTGAGTTCGAGCAGGTGACCGCGTTCCAGGCAGGCGGGGCTCGCGTCAGCGTGCGCCGTGCGGCCGTCGACACGGCGGCACGGCCGCTCCGGTCCGAATTCGTGACAGGGAACTACTTCTCGACGCTCGGTGTGGGCGCGCTCGGCGGGCGCGTCCTTACCGAAGACGATGACCGGCCGTCGGCGTCGCCTGTCGCCGTGCTGAGCCACCACGCGTGGCAGAGCGTGTACGGGAGCAATCCGTCCGTGGTCGGGTCGACGTTCGTCATCGAGGGCCATCCCTTCACCGTCATCGGCGTCGGACCGCCGGGGTTTTTCGGCGACACGCTTCGCAGCAATCCGCCGGATCTGTGGATTCCGCTGCACCAGGAGCCGCTGATCAACGGCGACAGTTCCCTTCTGCGCCAGCCGGTGTCGGCGTGGCTGCGCGCGATCGGCCGCGTACGGCCGGGCGCGTCGGTCGACGGCATGGCGCCGCGCCTCACCGGCCTGCTGCGGCAATGGATGCAGTATGAGTCCGGCTATCCGTCCAACTGGATGCCCGACGTGATCCGGATGCTGCCCAAACAGACGATCGCGGTCGTGCCCGCGGGCGCCGGAGTCGGCGTGATGAAAGAGGAGTACGGCCGCAGCCTCCAGATTCTGCTGGCGGTCTGCGGGCTGGTGCTGCTGATCGCCTGCGCCAACGTGGCGAACCTTCTGCTCGCGCGCGCGGTGGCGCGCCGCACGCAAACCGCGGTGCGCCTCGCCATCGGCGCCACGCGGCGTCAGATCGTCACGCAGGCGCTCGTCGAAAGCGTCCTGCTCGCAGTCGCCGGCGGGATTGCGGGGCTGCTGGTGGCGATGGGCGCGGCGCGGCTGCTGCTCGCGCTCGCGTTCTCGAATTCGCAGTTCCTGCCGATCAGCACGCGGCCGTCGCTCCTGGTCCTTGCCTTCGCGTTCGGCCTCGCGCTGCTCACCGGCATCATCTTCGGCGCAGCGCCTGCGTGGCTGGCGACCCGCACCGATCCGGTCGGGGCGTTGCGCGGCTCGGGCCGCAGCACCAGCGATCATTCGTCATTCGCGAGGACCGCGCTGCTGATCGTGCAGGCGACGCTGTCCGTCGTGCTCGTCGCCGGCGCCACGATGCTGGCGAGGAGCCTGAACAAGCTCGAACATCAGGACTTCGGCTTTCAAGTCCAAGGGCGCGCGGTCGTCTCATTGAATCGCCCGCCAGCGACGTACACGCTGCCGAAACTGATGGCGCTGTACCGCGCGATGGAGGATCGGCTCGATCGCCTGCCGGACGTGCAGGGGTCGGGGCTCGCGCTGTACAACCCGCTCACCGACAACTGGGGCGAACTGATTCTGGTGGCGGGGCATCCCGCGCCAAAAATGAACGAGCAGGCCGGCGCATCCTGGGACCGCGTGAGCGCGAACTACCTGCAGAACCTCGGCGTGACGCTGCTGCGAGGACGCGCGTTTACCGCCGCGGACAACGAACACACCGAGCCGGTGGCGATCGTCAACCAGGCGTTCGTCAAGCGCTTCTTCAAGCCCGAGGAAGATCCGCTCGGTCAGCACTTCGGACTCGATCTTCCCGAAAACGCCGGCACGTTCCGCATCGTCGGCGTCGTGCGCGACGCAAAATTCGCGGGCTTCGCGCTGAGCAGACCCGCGCGACAGATGTTCTATGTGCCGCTCGCGCAGAACGTCGACTACAAGAACGACCTGATGAAGCGTATCGAGGTGCAATCGCATTTCATCAGCGGCATCATGCTCGCGACGAATCTTTCGCCGGGCGTCCTCGAGCCTTTGATCACCAAGACGCTCGCGGACGTCGATCCGAACCTGACCCTGATCAGCGTGCGAACGCTCCAGCAGCAAGTCGAACTGTCGTTCGATCAGGAGCGTTCGGTCGCGAGCCTCGCCGGCCTGTTCGGGATCGTCGCCCTTCTGCTGGCGGCCGTCGGCCTGTACGGCGTGACGGCCTACTCCGTCGCGCAGCGCACGAACGAAATCGGGATACGCATGGCGCTTGGCGCCGGGCGCACCAGAGTGGTCAACCTCGTGCTGCGCGGCGCCTTCTCACGCGTGGTCATTGGATTGGTCCTGGGACTGCCGCTGGCCGTCGGCGCCGGACGCCTGATAGCGGCGCAACTCTACGGAGTCGCCTTCTGGGATCCTGTGGCGCTCACGGTCGCCGCGGGTTCACTGGCCGTGTGCGCGTTCTTCGCCGCGGTGATCCCCGCGAGCCGCGCCGCCTCGATCTCGCCGACGCGCGCGCTGCGAACCGAATAGCGCCACCGGCGGCGGCCGCCCTATCGCTTCCTGGTGGAGACATCGGACCACGGTGTCACGTGGCGCCAGCGGCCCAGGAATCGGCCTGTGTCATTCACGAGGGACGCGTTCGCACGTGTCTCCGCCCAGCCCTCCCGCGCTGCAAGCTGCGCCATTATCATCTTGACTTGCGTTCGAGCGGCTCTCACTCTTGACCGCATGAGCGACGCGCCTGTGAATCTCTGGTCCGGCGAGCACCACGCCGTTCAGTATCTCGACCGCGCCGATACCATCCCTCATCGATCCGAGGGAGAGACCGCGCTTCTGGAATGGTTGCCGGCGCGGGTCAGCCGTGTGCTGGATTTAGGTACTGGCGACGGACGATTGCTCTCAATCGTCATGCAAGCCTGTGCGCCCGAAGAAGCCGTCGCGCTCGACTTTTCCGAGACGATGCTCGCACGGGTCCGCGGCCGCTTCGCCGCCATTCCCCGAATTCGCATCCTTGCGCACGATCTGGATCTCCCTCTGCCGCCCGATGTTGGGACCTTCGATGCGATTGTCTCGAGTTTCGCCATTCACCACCTGTCGCATGCGCGCAAACGGGCGCTGTACGACGAGGTGTACGCGCATCTGCGGCCGGGCGGCGCCTTCTGCAACCTCGAACACGTGGCATCTCGAACGACGGCCCTGCACCACGGGTTCCTGGCCACGCTCGACGTGCGTCCCGACGACGAAGATCCCTCCAACAAGCTCCTCGATGTTCAAACGCAGCTCGAGTGGTTGGATGAAATCGGCTTCGTGGACGTCGACTGCCATTGGAAATGGCGCGAGCTCGCGCTCCTGGCGGGCACACGGGCCTGAGACGCGAAAGGTGCCGGACGTCTCGCGCTGAGATCCTGTCAAGAGCGCCGGATCCGCGCTAATCGTGGCGCAGCGCGACGAGCGGGTCCATGTGGGCTGCCCGGTGTGCCGGGACGTAACTGGCGACGACTGCCACAAGACAGAGAATCGCCGATCCACCGATAAACGTCAGGGTGTCAGTCGGCGTCAGCCCGAACAGGAAGGCCGTCAGCACCCTCGAGACGGCGGCGCTGATTCCAAGACCGATCGCCACGCCGATGATCGAGAGAGACAGGCTCTCGCGGACGACCATTCGAAAGACGTCCGCGGCACGCGCCCCGAGCGACATCCGGATGCCGACCTCGCGCGTCCGTTGCGAGACACTGTGCGCGGCCACTCCATAGATGCCGACCGCAGCGAGCAGCAGCGTCAGCCCCCCAAAGACCCCAAGCAGCGCTGCGACGGCGCGCTGCAGATTCACACTGTGACGAATCGTCTCATCCAGCGTCTGGACCTTGAATAGCGGCAGGTCGCGATCGAGACTGCGCGCGACGTCGGTCAACGTTGAAAGCGCCACACGAGGATCGCCTGCCGTTCGAATCAGGAGGGACGCCGCGGAGACTGGATGCTGTCGTATCGGCACGTAGTACGCGGCACGCGGCGGTTCGGTCAGAAACAGGTACTTGGCGTCACGCGCAACGCCCACAACATCACGCCAGGGCTCCTTGGCGTTGTCGACCCGCAACCGCTGACCGATCGGATCGACATCGGGCCAAAGACGGCGCGCCAGCGTCTCGTTCACGATCGCGACCGGGAGTCCCTGAGCCGTGTCGCCGTCGGTAAACTCCCGGCCACGAACGAGCGGCGCATGAAGCGTTTCAAAATACCGTGGTGAGATGCTCACCCATGTTGCGTCGGCGGGCGCGAGGGCGTGTTGCCCGACCACGGTCGCGCCGTACACGTCCCCGCCGAGTGGCAGGCTGCTCGTGATCGCGGTCGAGATCACACCCGGTATGCGGGACGCCCGTTCGGCGAACTCAGCGAGAAACGCGTCTCGGCGCGGCGCGGTGTAGCCCTGAAGATCCAGATCGAAGGACACCGTCACCAGACCGCGGGCTTCGAAGCCGGGATCCACGTGCATGGCCTTCGAGAGGCTCTGCAGAAAAAGTCCGGCGGCAATCAAGAGCGTCAGCGACAGGGCGACTTGCGCGACAACGAAGACGCGACGCAAACGGACGGAACCACGCGCGGCGGTCGACGTCGTGCCTTCGTCTTTGAGGGCGGACAGGACTTCAAACTTCGTGGCCGTCAAGGCCGGCGCGAGGCCGAAGAAAACCGTCGTTCCGATCGCGCCGATCGCGGTTGCCACGAGCGCACGCCCGTCCGGCGTCAGCAACACCGAGAAATCGCGGGGCACATCGCCGTAGTACACCAGCACGGCGGTCAACGCGAACGACACGACGAAGCCGGTGGCCGCGGACAGGAGCGCGACAACCAGTGCCTCTGCCAGCAATTGCCCGATCAACTGTCCCCGCGACGCGCCGATGGCTCGCCGCATCGCGAACTCCTTACGACGCGAAAGATTGCGGGCCATGAGGACGTTCGCGACGTTCGCGCACGCCACGAGCAGCACGAGCGCCGGTGCGATCGCGACCAGGCCGAACATGAATGCGAAATCACCCTGCTCCCACGGGGTCAGGCCGCCGCGCATCGGCACGACGCGGGCGCTCTTCTCGCGGTCCGCCGGCGTCCCGGCGGGATTCAGCCGCCGGGCGATGACGCGCATTTCCGAATCCGCTTCTGCCACGGTTGCGCCCTGGCGAAGCCGCCCGGCGACTCGCAGCCACGCTGCGTTCGATGCGTCCAGCAGTCCCGGTTCCGTCGGCATGACGACGTGTTGCATCGCCAACGGCACCCAGAGCTGCTCGGCATCGTCTGCGTAGGCGATGCCGGTGAATCCGCGAGGAGCGACCCCGATGATCGTGAACGGCGTCCCGTCGATGGCGACGGTGCTGTCGATCACACGAGGGTCGGCGCCAAAATGGCTCCGCCACAACGCGTCGCTGAGCACGGCGACGGGATGCGCACCAGGGGTGGAATCCTCCTCGGGGACGAACATCCGTCCCATCGCGGCGCGAATCCCGAGGAGCTCGAAATAGTTGCCGGAGACCAGGCCGCCGAGCACGCGCTGCGGCTGCTCGCCGCCGATCGACATTCCGTTGCCTCCGTAGGCCAGCACCCCTGACAACGTCATCGCGTGATCTCGGTAGGCCACGTAGTCCGGATACGACATGCTGCGGGTTCCCGCGGACCGACCCTTGAGAGCCGCAATCCAGACGATTCGACTGGCCTTGTTCCAGGGCGCCGGCTTGAAGAGCATCGCATCGACGAGCGCGAAGATCGACGTGTTCGCGCCGATCCCGAGGGCCAGCGTCAGAACGACCACGAATGTCCAGGCGGGCCGACGGATGACTTGCCGGACCGCGTACCGCAGGTCGCCGGCGGCGCGCTCCAAGTCTGAGAATCCCCACATGTCGCGGCTCTCCTCTCTGAGCTTCAGCCGATTCCCGAAGCGGCGGCGCGCCTCACGGGCGGCGTCGTCGGGTCCGAGGCCACGCCGTCGATTGGCCGCCGCGCGCATCTCGACGTGCAAACGCATTTCATCGTCGAGATCCGCCACGCGCCGCCAGCGCGTGACGAAGAACCACACGCGCCGGAGGATCGTCATGCAATCTGCAACACGCGCGCAATCGCGCCTGTGACGCGTTGATACGCCTCGACCTCGCGACCGAGTTGCCGGCGGCCGGCCGCGGTCAGACGGTAGTACCGCGCCCTGCGGTTCTCGTCCGTGCGTCCCCACTCGCCGGCGATCCAGCCCTGGACGAGCATCCGCTGGAGCGCTGGATAGAGCGAGCCCTCCTCGACCCGCAGGATGTCGGTGGACGCCTGCTCGATCGCCTCGGCGATTTCGAAGCCGTGCAACTCCCCCTTTCGCGACAGCGTCGTCAGCACGAGCATGTCGAGTGTGCCGGGGGGAATCTCGTCCCTGGATGCGCGCGCCATAACATAGACAGTCTATGTAACGACGTCAGCCGTGTCAATGTTCCGCAGCCGAAGACCGCGCCACTAATCGCGCCGGCTCATTTCATGGGAGTCAGGCGAAGATTCGAGAAGTCGCCGTCGCTGTTGTTGCCCGCCCACAAACCGATCGCACCTCGATCGTTCCCGCCGAGCTTATGCACCTCGAGTGCGGGCGACGTGACGGCCCCCACATACACCAGGATCGTGTCGCCCTTCACCACGACGCGAAGCGAGACCCAGTCGGTGGGGGCGACGGTCGCGTCGACGGGGCTCTCAAACTTATCCGGGAATTCCTGTCTGAGACGCGGCCAGTCGTACGCGGGAACCGAGATGTACTGCACGGCGTGTTTGTGCCTCACGGGATCATCCGCGCGAAAGTTGAACGGCCGCAGATACACGCCCTCGTAGGTATGGTCGTCGCTCCGGTGGAAGGCGATGCCGACAAAACTTCGCTGCAATACGTCACGGCCGCGGACGTCCACGTCGATCGTCCCCTGGGCAAAGTCACTGCCTTCGATCCAGACCACGCCAGGTCCCTCCTGCTCCGAGACATGTACGCCACGGCGGCCCCCCGGAAGTGCGGTGACGGCGCGATTCACAGCCCTCAGCTTGCCCGCGGTCAACCGCTCCTGGAGGTCAATCTGCTGGCCGGCTGATTGGGACAGCCCCGCGGACGAAAACGGTCCCAACGCGAGGACACTCGAGAACAGACACATCGTCAATCGGCGCATGTTGGACCTCCTTCAGACGTCAAAGAGCACGCTGACGGATTCCCCGTCATGGATTCGTCGAATCGCTTCCGCGAGCAGCGGCGCCATCGAGAGAATCTTCATGTTGGGCAATCGTTTCTCGCGCGGAATCGGTACGGTATCGGTCGTGACGATTTCCGCGATGTCGGACTGAGCGCCCAGCCGGGCAATCGCGTCGCCGGTGAAGAGACCGTGCGTGCAGGCCACCGCGACGCGTGTGACCCGCCGCTCGCGAAGCCTCGTCAGCAGTTCCAGGATCGTGCCACCGTTGGCGATCTCGTCGTCGAGGACGATGACGTGCTTGCCGTCCACATCGCCGACGAGCGTGTCGATCACCACCCGATCGTCGCTGAGCCGCTTCTTGCTGCCCGCCGCCATGGGCAGCTCGAGACTGCGTGCCAGGTGAGACGCCTCCTTCGCGTTGCCGAGGTCGGGCGACACGACGACCGTGTTCGTCAATTTCTGCGAGCGAAAATGTCGAGCGAGCACCTTGAGTGCGTTCATGTGATCGACGGGGACGCTGAAGAATCCGTGCACCTGCGGGGAATGCAGCGTCATCGCGAGGACGCGGTTCGCGCCGGCGGCGACGAGGAGATCCGCCACGAGGCGCGCGGCAATCGAGATGCGCGGCGCATCCTTCTTGTCGGATCGCGCATAAGCGAAGTGCGGAATCACGGCGGTAATTCGCGCGGCCGATGCACCACGCGCCGCGTCCAGCATCAGAAGCAACTCCATCAGATGGTGCTGCACCGGCGGAGTCAGCGGCTGGACGATGAACACGTCGGCCTGGCGGCAGTTGGCCTCGAGCTGCACGCCCAGGCAATCGTTGCTGAATGTCGTCGTGGTGGAAGGACTCAGCGGAACTTTCAGGCGCCTGCAGAGAGCCCGGGCCAGATCCGGGTGCGCATGCCCGCTGAACACGACGATGCTGTTCATGCGAAGATCGGCATCATACTCGACCGCCGTCGAGCTGTTCCGCGGGATCCCGGAGTCGGCCCCGCCCACCGGCTGTGACACCCGATTGTCAAGCGCGCCCCCGGCGCGCTAGTATGCCCGCACTGTGGGAGCGCGGTACCTGCGGCTCAGCGCATTCCTGCTCGTGGCCGGCTGGGTGATGCCGCGCCCGGCGGACGCGCAGCCGGCGCGGCCGCGGCTTCCGGTACTGTCGACCATCGCGGCAATCCGCACGCTGTCGCAGGATGAAGCGGCGCGCGGCTATCCGGTGGACGTGCGTGCGATCGTGACGCACGTCGACGAACGGGCGCACGCGACCCTGTTCATCCACGATGGCACGTTCGGCCAGTTCGTGTGGCCGCCTGCGGATCCCCGCTCCGTGCCGATGTGGGCCGAGCTGAAGCGCGGCGAGCTCGTGGAGATCACCGGACGTACCGAGCGCGGCGGCTTTGCGCCGAACGTCCGGCCGTCCGCCGTTCGCCGTCTCGGGCGCGCGCCGATGCCTTCCGCCAAGCAGATTCCGTTTGCCGCCCTGCTGACCGGACGCCACGATTGCGACTACGTCGAGATGGTCGGCGTCATCCAGCGCGCATGGCTGTCCTCCGATCCGAATGTCCACACGCTGTTCGCGGACGTGGCGTACGAGGACGGCATCGTGCGCGCGACGTTCTGGGATTACGCCGCGGATGATCTGACGCGCCTCATCGACGCGCGCGTGCAGTTGCGCGGCAACGTCGGCACGCTCTTCGGCCCGACGGAACAGCTGCGCGGTGTGTCGCTCTTCGTGGGGCGCGTCGCCGACATCGCCGTGCTCGAACCGGCGCCCGATCCGTTCGGCCTGCCGGTGCGCTCCATCCGCAGCCTGTACAACTATTCCACGGCTGGAGAAGTGAACCGCCGCATCCGACTTCGCGGGGTCGTGACCGGATTCCGTCAGGGCCGTCCGGTGGAGGTTCGCGACTACCCGACCGCCACGCGTTTCCGCTACGTCGGCAGCGTGCTGTATGTCGACGATGGCACGGGCGGCGTGCGCATCGAAACTGAAGACACACGCCCCATCGTCGCCGACGCCGTGGTGGACGTTGCGGGCTTCCCCGCCGTCACGCCGGGCAAGCCGACGCTCACGAACGCCGTGCTGAAGCTCTCCGGGACCGGCACGCAGCCCGCGCCGCTGCGGCTGGCGGGCCCGAACGTGCTGGCGCCCGACAACGACGCGATGCTGGTCCGGATGGAAGGCCATCTGCTCGGGGTGCTCACGAATCCGCCCGCGCGCACGTTCGTGGTGAAAGTCGGCGAGACGGTGTTCGACGCCGATCTCGATGGAACGCCTGGCAGCGCCGTGGACGAACTCCGCGCGGGAAGCCTCGTCGCGGTAACGGGCGTGTACTCCTATCAGTTCGGACCGGCGCCGTCGTTCCGCTTGCTGCTCCGTTCACCCGCGGATCTGATCCTGCTGTCCGCCGCGCCGTGGTGGACCATGCGCCACACCGGCGTCATGGTGTTCATCCTCGCGATCGTCGCCTGGGGCGTCGTCATCTGGTCGAGAGCGAGCGGGCGACGAGAGCGGCAGCAATATCAGGCGGTGCTCAGCGAACGGGCGCGTGTGGGACGGGAGCTGCACGACACGCTCGAACAGGGGCTCTCGGGGATCGCGCTCCAGTTGGAAGCCGTGGCCGCGACGCTGCAGACGTCGCCCGCGCAGGCGTACCAGTCATTGAACGTCGCGCAGCAGATGCTTCGCTACAGTCTGGAGGAGACGCGGCGCTCGGTGCTGGATTTGCGGTCGCAGGCGCTCGAACGCCGCGACCTCCCGGGCGCGCTCTCGGATCTCGTCCAGCAGATGACGGTCGGCACGCACGCCACCGCGCGCGTCCGCGTCGAGGGAACGACGCGGCGCCTCGACGCCTCGCACGAGCACCACCTGCTCCGCATCGGCCTCGAGGCGTTGACCAATGCGCTGAAACACTCGGGCGCCGACAGCATCGACATCGTGCTCCGCTTCCAGGCGGACAGGACGACATTGATCGTGCAGGACAACGGCTGCGGGCTCGGACAGGCGGCCGGGAATCTGTCGAGTCACTTCGGGCTGCAGGGGATTCGCGAGCGGGTCGACAAACTCGGCGGCGTGCTGTCGATCGACAGCGCGCCCGGACGCGGTACGTGCCTCTCGGTCACGGCGCCGACGCGTCACCCATCGCGCGTCAGCGTCTTTGCCCAGGCGGCGAGCTGATGGGCCCGCCTTTGAAAGTGATGGTCGTCGACGATCACTACCTGGTCCGCATGGGTCTGGTGAGCATCCTCGCGCTCGAGTCCGATATCACGGTCTGCGCCGAGGCTTCCTCGGGGGAACAGGCGCAGGCGCTCTTCGTGACGCATCGCCCTGACGTGACCCTGATGGACTTGCGCTTGCCGGGCCTCAATGGCGTCGAGACGATCCAGGCGATCCGTCAACAGTTCCGCGATGCGCGATTCGTGATGCTCTCGACGTACGTCTGCGACGAGGAGATCTACGGCGCGCTGCAGGCGGGCGCGATGGCGTACCTGGTCAAGTCTGTACAGCGCGACGAGTTGCTCACCGCGATTCGCAAAGCGGCGGTGGGACAACGCCACATCCCGGCGGACGTCGCGGCGCGCCTCGCCGATCGCGTCGCCGGCTCGCAATTATCGACGCGCGAGATCGAAGTGCTGCGCCTGCTCGTCAGCGGCCAGCGCAACCGCGAGATTGCGACGGCGCTCGATATCACGGAAGGTACGGTCAAGCTGCACGTGAGCAGCATCCTCGGAAAACTCAGGGTCGACGATCGGACCGAGGCCGTCACGGTCGCGCTGCAGCGCGGCATTATTCGGTTGAACGGCTGAGCTCCCAGATTTATATGTCTTTAGACTTGTACGTCTATATATCTTCAGGCATATCTGGCTGATCCCCATAAGAGAGGATTGACGGAAGCTCGGCATAGTCGTAGGCTTCGCGCGTCGGTAATGCGTTCGCGTTATGGTCTTGTGTCCATAATTCGACGCGGCGTTTCGGTCCGGCGGGTACCGGCCCGCTGAATCTGTTGGTGAGGAGAAGCATCAATGGTGCGAGTACGCTCCAGTTATCTCGGGAAGGTGGGGGGATCGGTACTGACCGTCCTCTGCATGTTGACGCTGACGTCCACGGCGGCGATCGCGCAGACGTCGACGACTGCGACGCTACGTGGCACCGTCCAGGATCCCAGCGGCGCCGTTCTGCCGGGCGCAAGCGTGACCGTGACCAGCGCCGGCACGAAAGCGACCCAGACGGTTGTCACCGACTCTCACGGACAGTACCAGTTCGCCAGCTTGTTTCCCGGCGCATACGACCTGAGGGTCGAGCTCTCCGGGTTCAAGACGTACGAACAGAAGGGCATCTCGCTGTCTCCGAACGACACGCGCGGCACCGACGTGCGTCTCGAGATCGGGCAGCAGAGTGAAACCATCACCGTCACCGGTCAGCAGGAAATCATCCAGACGGAGACCGGCGCGCGCGAAGGCGTCCTGACAGCGAAGCAGATCGACAACCTGTCGATCATGGGCCGCAGCGCGCTCGAACTGTTGCGCGTGCTGCCTGGCGTCGTCACTGACTTCGACATCGGCTCGAACACGGGTGCGGCGAAGGATGTCCAGAATTACACCGTGAACGGGATCCGCTCGTCCACGAATACTGCGCAACTCGACGGATCGAACCTGCTCGACATCGGCTGCAACTGCGGCATGATGGTGTCGTTGAACAACGACATGATCTCGGAGGTCAAGATTCAGAGCTCGAACTTCGCCGCCGAGTACGGCAGCGGCGCCATGAACGTGAGCGGGGTGACCAAGTCGGGCTCGTCGAAGTTCCACGGCGAAGCGTACGACTACATCCGCGACAACCGGTTCGCCGCGAACGATCGGTCGAACTCGATAGCGGGCGTCGCCAAGCCGAAGGCGTCGTTTAAGTACCCGGGCTTCAATGTCGGCGGTCCGATCTCCTTCGGCGACAGCTATACCAAGAACAAAGACAAGCTGTTCTTCTTCTTCGGCTATGAGTGGCAGCGGCAGCAGGTGGACTCGGGCTCGCGCTTCACCCGCACCTACAGCGGGGCGATGAAGAACGGCGACTTCAGCGAGCTGCTGGCCAACCGCGGGTCGAATCTGAACAGCATCGCGCAGTTGCGGATCCCGGCGGGCTTCCCTGGGGCGGGCGATCCGGCGCCGAACAACGACATGCGGCCATACATGACGGCGCTCGGCAAGTACCTGGCGAGCCTGTATCCGGATCCGAACTACAAGGATCCAAACAATCTGTACAACTACGTCTACCACTCACTCGAACCGCAGAACCGCGAAGAGATGAAGATGCGGGTGGACTGGAATATCACGAACAGCACAAGGGCCTATGTGCGCATCTCGCGCGATCCCGCCACCCAGGAATCGCCGCGCGGTACATGGTGGGCGCCGTCTGATGTCGCGCTGCCGACCCCGAACGTCGACAAGGAGCTCGGCCGGTCGTACAACCTCAACCTCGTGTCGGTGCTGAACCCGAAGATGACCAACGAAGTGGTCGTCAGTTACACCCGGCTCACGCTCGACAACTCCTGGAAGGACCCGAGCAAGGTGGCGCAAGGCGCTGGTGGCGTGACCTTCAACGGCATCCAGTTCCCGTATCCGACGGGTCCCGAGCTGCCGACGCAACTGCTGCACGGGTGGGGCGGCAGCGGTCAGGTGGGCAACCTCTGGTCGGCGGCGCCGAACGTCTATGCGCACAACGACTCGCTGCAGTTCAGCGACAAGGTGACCAAGCTCCTCGGCTCGCACGGCATGAAGTTCGGCCTCAGTATCGAGCGCGGCCAGAAGCAGCAGGATTTCCAGAACGAGGAGTCGGGCCAGCTCTGGTTCGGGACCGACAACAGCTCGGGCACCGGTAACTCGGCGGCCGACATGCTCGTCGGACGGATCGGCTCACTGACGCAGGGCACGGCCATCAAGGGCAAACCGCTCAATGGCATGCCGTTCGGCGAGTTCCGGTATTGGGATGTCGACGGCTTCGCGCAGGATAGCTGGAAGCTCCGGTCGAACCTCACGCTGGAATATGGCGTCCGCTTCGGCAGGTGGACCAACAACGAGGAGCTGAACAAAGAGGGCGGTTACTTCATGCCGTCGCTGTACAAAGCGAACGCCGGTTCGTTCCTCGACCCGGGAACCTATAAGCTCCTGAACGGTGTGTGCTACGTGTACAACGGCTGTGCGCCCGCCGGCACGCTGCCCAATCGTCCTGCGTTTGCGCTGCCGCGCGTGAACGTGGCGTGGGACATCGACGGCGAAAGCAAGAACGTCGTGCGTGGCGGGTACGGAATGTTCTACAACCGCAACATGGGCAACGTCGAGTACGACAACTCGCTGCGTCTGCCGCCGAATGCCTACCACGTATCCGCCGACTTCTGGAGCAACGCCGCGCTCGCCAACGGCCTCGGGCTGACCTACGACACGGCGAGCCTGATCAAGATGGCCGACCGTCTCGGCAGCATCGGCATCAATACGCCGACCCCGAATTCGTTCAAGTGGCCGATGACTCACAGCTTCAGCGCGTCGTACGCGCGGCGGGTCCCCTGGAACCAGGTCGTCGAGGTGGCGTACGTCGGCACGCGCGGCCGGCATCTGGTGAGCAGGAGTAACGGCAATGTGATGCCGTACGGCGCGCTGTCTCAGGGCACCTTCAACGGCGTCGACTTGTCGGTGCCGATCAACCGCGTGGCTGTCGCGAGCAACAGTGACAACACTGCCTCGTTCAGGCCATTTAACGCGCTGAGCGGCATCACGCTGTACGATTACAAAGGCGTGAGCAATTACGACTCCATGCAGCTCACGCTGAGCCGTCAGACAGGGAAGCGGCTGCAGTACTTCCTCGCCTACACCTACGGCAAGACACGGGGGACGCTCGGGGGCGAGTACTCGACGATCGACCCGTACGACCCGAGCCGCACCTATGGCGTGCTCAACACCGACCGCACCCACGTCCTGAACGTCTCGTGGAACGCGTTCCTGCCGGACGCCGCCCGCGGCACGATGAGTAACCCCGCCACCCGAGGTGTGCTCAACGGCTGGCAACTCTCGGGTATCTCGACGCTGGCGAGCGGCATTCCGATCACGCCCACTTTTTCCGGTGACGCGGCCTCGTCAGCCATCTCCGCCGCTTACTTCGGCACCGCCGACGTCGTCGGCCCGTCGAACTCGAGCGGGAACGGCTTGGCACCGGTGTATACGTGCAACCCGGTGACGGGCAACCTCAACGTCGGGCAGAAACTGCTCGACGTCAACTGCATCAGCGTCCCGGCTTTTGGGACCAACGGCGCGCTCGTCCCGAAGTACAACATCCGGACGCCGTCACGGGTGAACCACGATCTGACGATCTTCAAGAATTTCCCGATCCACGGCGGTCAGAAGATCCAGTTCCGGACCGGGTTCTTCAACATCTTCAATCAGGCCTTCGCCAACACGAGTATCGGCGGCGATATCAATCTCACGCTCGATACGGTCTGCAACGTGAAGGCGAACGCTCCCGATGGGCGCGGAAACACTCCGCTGGTGTGTGACCCGACCAAGGGCTTCCAGTACACGCAGCAGACGAAAGATAACTTCGGAAAGATCAACCTGAAGCGCGGTCACCGTGTGATCGAGTTCGTGTTCAAGTACTACTTCTAGGACGGACCCGATCCGTTTCTCGCGGCGCGGGGGAGAGCGGCGCGCTCTCTCCCGCGTTTGTTTTTTGGGGGGACGATCCTGTTGCTATAATCAAATGGCTGCGCGTCCACCCTCTTCACGGAATTCACGCAGCGGCTCCATGGCCCGCATGATCTGTGTGCTGCTCCTCGCTCTGCTGCCGGCGCAGCTCTTGCTCGCCCAGTCTCCCCCGGACACCAATGCCTTCGACCGGACGTTCTCGCGCGCGCTCGAGATGCAGAACGCCGGCGATTACGTCGGCGCCATCGAAACCTATAAAGCGGCCCTGACAATCGATCCGAAGCGAGTCGACGCGCTGTCGAACCTGGGGGCGGCCTACGTCCATCTCGGCCAGTTCGAGGACGCGATCGCTCAGTACAAGACCGCACTGGCGATCGACCCCGGAAACGCGGCCGTCCGGATGAACCTCGCGCTCGCCTACTACAAGTCGGCTCGGCCGACCGAAGCTGTCGAGCCTCTGAAGGCTGTGGTTGCGGCGGCTCCCGAGACGAAAAACGCGTATCTGATCCTGGCCGACTGCTACCTGCAAACCGGCCATCCGCAGGATGCCGTCTCTCTCCTGAAGCCGCGCGAGGCGATGTTCGAAGGCGACCTTGCGTTTGCCTATGTCCTTGGCACCGCCCTGCTCAATACCGACGACGAGAAAGAAGGGCAGGTTTACATCGACCGCATCTTCACGGCAGGCGATTCCGCAGAGGCTCACCTCCTTATGGGCGTGGCCTACCTGAATCACTTCGACTACAAGTCTGCGAAATCGGAGCTCGAACGCGCGCTGCAGCTCAACCCGCGGCTGCCCACCGCGAACTCCGCGCATGGCCGCGCGTTGCTCGGGTTGGGCGATCAGCCGGCCGCCGAGCGCGCCTTCCGTCAGGAGCTGTCGGTCAACATCAACGACTTCGAAGCGAACCTCATGCTCGGCAGCATGCGGCGAACCAATCAGGATTTCGACGATGCCCTCATCTATCTGAATCGCGCGCTGGCCATCCACCCGGGCGACCTGTCGGCGCGCAAGCTCGTCGCGAGCCTCAAGCTGCAGACCGGTGCGGTGGAGGAGGCTGCGAGGACGCTCGAAGCGATCGTGAAGGACTCACCCGACAGTATCGATGCTCACGTGCAGCTCGCGACGGCCTACAACCGGCTGAAGCGGAAGGAAGACGCGGAGCGCGAAAAGGCGATCGTCGATCGGCTGACTGCCGAGGCAGAATCAAAGAAGAAGGGGAAAGGCGAGTAAGTTGGCAGCTCGCGGTTGGCGGTTTGCAGCAGTTCGCAGTTGGCAGTTTGCGGTCGGTGCGCTGGTACTCGCCGCCGCGGCGACCGCCGGCGCGCAGGCGCCGACGACCGTTCCAAAGGCGTCCGCGAAGAAGCCGCCCGCGCATGCGTCGAGCGCGGACTTCGATCGCATCGTCAAGGAGGCGACCGAGGCGCGGCAGGCGGAGCACTGGGAGGACGCGGTCGACCTGTACACCAAGATCGTGAAGCTGCGGCCTGACTACGCGGAGGGTTACTGGTATCAGGGCACCGCACTTTATCAGCTGGACAGGTTCCAGGAGTGTCGCGCCTCGTTCCGCAAAGTGATCCGCTTCTCGCCGAACAACGGCTCGGCGTTCGCATTCCTCGGCTTGTGCGAGTTCGGCCTGAAGGACTACGACCGCGCGCTCGAACACCTGATGCAGTCTCGGCTGCTCGGCGTCGCGGACAAGGATCTCGGTGGCGTGGCGCGCTATCACGCCGGCATAATCCTGACGCGCCTGCAGCAGTACTCCCAGGCACTCCAGACGCTCGGCGAGTTCGCCGCCGAAGGCAACGACAACCCACGCATCATCGAAGCCATGGGCATCGCAGCGCTGCGAATGGCCATGCTGCCGAACGAGGTGCCCCCCGATCGCCGTGAGATGGTCCTGATGGCAGGACGCGGCAGCTACATGATCGCGACGCGCATGACTGCCGCCGCCGGCAAGGCGTTCGAAGCGCTTGTGGCTCGCTACCCTGAGACGCCGAACGTCCACTATGCGTATGGAGTGTACCTCCTGATCGAGCAGCCCGCGAAGGCGATCGAGCAGTTCAAGCGCGAGCTCGAGATCCAGCCGAACGACCCCGAGTCGCTGATGCAGATTGCCTATCAATACTTGAACGACAGCGATCCCGCGAGTGCGCTCCCCTGGGCGAAACAGGCCGTCGAGGCGGCCCCGAACGTGTACGCGGCGCATCGTGCACTCGGTGAGGCGCTCGTCGGGACTGGAGACGTCGACGGGGGGATCGCCCAGCTCGAGATCGCGATCAAACAGGCGCCCGACAGCCCGGGGACGCACTTTGCGCTGGCCAAGGCATACCAGCGGGCCGGCCGCGCAGACGATGCGACGAAGGAACGGACAGAGTTCGTCCGACTCGATCGTCTGGCGAGGACGAACCGCAGCGGGTCACAGTCAGTGGGCGGCATCGACATGCGGCGAATGGAGCCCTCGGCGGCGGGTGGTCGCAGCCGGTGATCAAGCTCCAGGAGGAAAAGCGATGAGGCGCAACCGCCAGGTTGCTGTTCTAAGTATGGCGATCGCCGCAGGCGTGCTGGCCGCCTCATTCGTGGGCGATGCCCAGCAGCCGCCTGCGGCGCGCGCCGGCGGGACGGTGGACACAGGCGTCAGCGCTGTGCTCGTGGACGTTGTTGTCCGCGACAAACGCGGCATGCCAGTCAAGGATCTCCAGCCGACCGATTTCGAGGTGCTGGAGGACGGCGCGCCGCAGACGATCGGCTCGTTCAAGGGAATCTTCGAAGATACAACAGCGCCGGGTGGCGCCGGCGAAACCGCGCCGGCCACCGCGCCGCCGCCCGCCGCCATCGCCGCCGGCCCTCGTCCGGATCCCATGGCGCCGGCCGTCACGGCTTTGGTCTTCGACCGCCTCAGTCCCGAAGCGCAAGCGCTGGCTATCCGCGCAGCCAAGTCCTACTACAGCGGTCCGAACAAGAAAGAAGCGGCCACCTACGTCGGCGTGTTCAGCATCGAGGGATCCCTGCGACCGCTCACGCCCTTTACCAGGAACGTCGAGCAGATCGACAAGGGACTCGACGAGATGCAGCGCCGCGGGTCCGCGTCCTTCGGGATCGATCGCGAACGCAAACGACAGGTCGCTCAGGAGGCCGAGTCGGCCCAGCAGACGGCGGACGCC
>WNGL01004535.1_pt1 | contig 33504 bp, 39 predicted proteins | sample 5400591 | NCBI WGS metagenome assembly WNGL01 (sample SAMN13153377, study PRJNA577476) | soil metagenome | isolation source: 80 cm soil or saprolite under Garry oak tree replicate 1 | place: USA:California | collected 2016-06-15
TACCGCAGGTATCACAGCCCATGACGGCCCACTATCTTGCCTGAACGCACCGGAGAACATCGCGTGCTTCAAGACGTTGTGAGTCAATAGTGATACAACGGACTGCCTATGTGAGCCGAATGTGATGTGAGCGAGCGATACTATAGAAACGGAATGGTCAACATAGCTTTACCGGCAAGTGCCAACTTGCCAGGTACAAATGAAAGTGAGGGTATTCCTATGATGTGGGGATATGGTTTTGGCTGGGGCTGGTTGCTGATGGCGTTTGGTTCGATCCTGTGGATTGCGTTGCTGGCAGTGCTGGTCTGGGTGCTCATCCGCTGGTTGGAAAGGAAAGCGAGCGCAGCGGTTCCACCATCGATGGGTCCTACGCCGTCTGGTCCATCGGCACTCGAAATTCTCCAGCAGCGTTATGCACGCGGGGAGATTGATACAGCCACGTACGAGCAGATGCGCGAGCGTCTCGGCGCTTCGCCTCGTTCTCAGTACGAGCAGCACACGGCAGGCGTGCGTTAAGCAGCGCAAAGAGGGAGTCTGTCATTGGGTATGCAACCTACGTCAGTATGGTTACCCGAAGGCAGACTACCATTCTATCAATTTTCGGCTTCTCACCCTGTACCAAAGAGTCATGCGAGGATGTCGATGCATGTTGACAAGCAAGATGTACTCAAGCGAATACATTACATCGAAGGACACCTGGGCGGTATTCGTAGAATGAGAGAAGAGGACGCCACCTGCATTGACGTTCTGCGCCAGACCTATGCAGTGCGCAAAGCCATCGAGAAGCTCGAAGCGCTCCTCGTAGAAAATCATCTGGCTAGCTGCGTCCATCAGGCTATCATGAGCGGGGAGGAAGAATCTCTCCTCGCGGAATTAGCGCAGTTCTACCGGTTGGGAGGGAATGACTGATTGCAGGTGAGAGCGTCCTGATGACCAGGATCTGTCCTCCTTCTTCCAGTTCAATAAAAAATTTGAGAAGGTATTGTCGTCATGTCCACTCTGGTAAGCATGACGGCAATACCCATGCTCCTAGCTCTCCAACAAGGCTATCACATGCAGCAAACGCTGTTTTGCTTCCGCAGCGATAGCATCAAGCTGTTTACTGCCAACGATACCCAGCATGGCCTCTGGATCGGCTATCTTGACGCGGCAACCGCCATCGGTGGCGCGTAGCACGACGTTGCAAGGTAAAAACAGCCCGATCTCCGGCTCCTGTTCCAGCGCCTGGTGCGCCAGGGCTGGATTGCAGGCTCCCAGGATGAGGTACGGCTCCATCTCCAGGCTAAGCTTGTCACGCAGCGTTTGACGCACATCGATCTCCGTCAGAACTCCGAAGCCCTGGGCCTTGAGGGCGTCTTTGACACGCGGAATAGCCTCCTCGTAGGAGACCGGCAATGTCGTTCCAAAGCCGTACAGGTTTCCCATAGGACACTCCTTTCAACTGCTTGCATTGCTAACGAGTGCTGACAAGTGGTTGGTTCTCGCGCATTCCCGAGGCTGCGAGATGCTCGCGCATTTGCTCATACGTGGCTGTGTCGATCTCCCCACGCGCATAGCGTTGTTGGAGAATCTCTAAAGCCGACGGACCAGACGGCGTAGGACCCGTCGATGGCGGAATCGTTGCGCTCGTTTTCCTCTCCAGCCAGCGGATGAGCGCCCAGACGAGTACGACCAGCAACGCAATCCACAGCACCATGCCAAGCGCCATCAGCAACCAGCCCCAGCCAAAACCATAGCCCCACATCATAAGAATACCCTCTCTTTCTTGCTTCAGCAACCACTCCTCTCAATGATTGCTCTCTCTTTGCTACTATCGCGAGAGGCAGGACGCCCTCGCGTCTATTTCAAAACCGCTTCAGGCTCACCTACGCGACACGGTACGTACTCATCAGTGACCGTGCAACATTTGCTCACTGTTGCTACCGTTGTCAAGCCTCCCGCAAACTGCCTGAGGCTAGAGTAGTCGCAGCGATGAAAAGGCCGTTCACGCTCAGATAACAGGTGCGTCAATGGCCCATCCTTCGATGTCGCTTGTGTCATGACGTACTTGAACACTCGCCCCGGTGCCCCCGCCGACAGGCTGCAAAAGGCATAGATCACCACACCACCTGGCTTCACCACCCGAATGAATTCTTGGACGACAGCTCGTGGATTCGCCATGATCTCAATCACCCAGGTACTTACCACCACATCGAAGGTATGGTCGGCAAACGGCAGGTGACGCACATCTCCCTGCACAAACTGCACACGTGAATCATGAATCTTCGACCTGGCGACAGCCAGCATGCCCTCTGATGCATCGAATGCCATCACGTTGACTGGCTGACTCTGGTGTAAGATCGCCAGTGTGCGCTCGCCTGTGCCTGCTCCCGCATCCAGGACAACCGCCCCAGGTTTGACCCGCTGCTCAATGAGCTGATTGACCTGCTGCAACGCCGATGCCGCAATGTGCTGATCCCACACCTTCGTAAAATCATCATACGCCGTAGCTACCTCGTCATATGCGCCTGCCACTTCCCCTCGATACCGGCGCAAAAGTTTGAGATAGGAGGCAAGCTTGTTCCTGGTTCCTCTCTCCATGATTCACGCTCCTTGTCTACCGAGATGGGGCTTCCACCGGCTTGCGCCGGATGCGCGGGAAGAATGCTGGAGTCTGCGCAGCATAGCGGGTATACGCCTCAGCGAACTCCGCCTGCGCATCACGTTCCTCGCGGTGAGCAAGCTTCACGTACATCACTACCAGGATGGGGAACATGAGCAGCGTCAGCAGCGTCGGCCACTGGAGGATGAACCCGGCCATGATCAGAATAAAGCCCATGTACTGTGGGTGGCGTAGATACGCATAGGGTCCAGTCGTGGTGAGGGTATGCGTCCGCTGCGCCTTGTAGAGGACATTCCAGGCTCCCGCCAGTAAGAAAAACCCGCCGAAGATCACCACGTAGCTGAGCAGGTGCAGCGGATTGAGATGGGGATCACCTTTCCAGCCCATCAGCGTTTCCCAGAGGTGCCCCGTATTGTGCGAGAACAGGCTGATACCGGGGAACGCACTGCTCAGCCACCCTGACAGCAGGTAGATGGTCAGAGGAAAGCCGTACATCTCGGTGAAGAGTGCCACGATGAAGGCCGAGAACGCGCCAAAGGAACGCCAGTCGCGGCCCGTGCGCGGGTGGGTGAAGCTGAACGCGAAGATGATGAACACCAGCGCGTTAAGGACCACCAGCGGCCAGAGACCGTAGGCAGGTGCGTCGTTCGGATTCATTGCTTTCCTCCTTCCGGGGGTTGCTCCTGGTTCTGATTCGCTGATCCGTTATGACCATCGTGCCCACCATGCATAAAGAGCATCATCAGCGGACACAGGAGAAAGATGAGAAACGGTAAGACACCCAGGAAGTGAGCGGTATGTTCAGTGATGAGAAAGAATGCGCCCACGGCGACGAAGCCGAGCAAAATCAGGGTCGTGCGCTTGGATTGGAACCAACCGCTGCGCGGTGATTGTTCCTGCATATTCATAACTTTTCTCCTTATACTGGACTCTTTTTCAAAAGAGCCCTGTTGTTGTACAATGCTTTGTTCTGTACACTTCTAGTTTGACATGCTTTGCTGAGGGCTGCTTGAGGGAAAACTGAGGCTTGGCTGAGTATTCAAGAAAAAGGCCACATAAAGCGCTCCGCAGGGTAGATTACGCACCTGTTTGCGTGTACACTAAGGTAGTGTAAGGATGCGCGTCATGGTGAAGGACGAGCGGGCAGTGGTATCGTGAAGACGACCTTTCCTTGAATATCATGTATGGTTTCCCTCGGTCGAGGGAGTGCGCAACCACACGCGCATAGTTCTCAGCAGGAGAGGTGATGACGAGAGGAGCACAGACATGAAAACGGTCACATTACCGGTTAAGGGATTAAACGTTGCCGGGTGCGCGCGCGAGATAGAGAAAAGTCTCGGCAAGCTCGAACCAATTACAAAGGTAGAGGCAAGTTATGTCACTCAGACGGCGACGATTACGTATGATGAGACCAAATTGAGCGAGGCACACCTGAAAGAACTGGTCAATGGGTGTGGCTTCGGCTGCGGAGAGCCACTGACCGAAAACATTCCCGCTCTCGGTGGGGACGCGCATACGCATCACGACATGCAGCATGGCGGCGCTGCCGCTACCATGGTTATGCCACATACTGATGGACATGCGGCGGCTGCCGCTGCACCACCCGCTGATACGCACGAGGCTGAAGCCGTGCCCTCGCAACCTGCGATGGAGCATGTTGCTCACGGAACAGCAGCACAGCCCACCATGAGGCGAGGTGGCATGGGTGAGGGCATGATGGGACACGATATGGGCGAGCCAGCGATGGCGAAGCAGATGGAAGCCGAGATACGCACGCGCTTCTTCGTGGCGCTCGTGCTGTCGATTCCGGTCTTTCTCTATTCGCCCCTGGCCCTCAGCCTGTTCAAGTTGCGCCTGCCTACCCCGTTTGGCATCAATCCCAACTGGATCGAACTGGTGTTTGCCACCCCGATTGTTTGGTGGGCGGGCTGGATCTTCCACGCCGGGGCCTGGCGCGCGCTGCGCAATCGCACACTGAATATGAATGTCCTGGTCAGCCTGGGAGTGCTGGTGGCCTACCTCTTCAGTCTGTTTGTCACCTTTTTCGCGCCCCAGGTCGAAACGAGCTATGATGCGGCGGCACTGCTCGTCACCTTTGTGTTGTTCGGTCACTGGATGGAGATGCGCAGCCGCCGGGGTTCCTCTGATGCGCTCAATGCGCTCTTGCGCCTGGTGCCGGCGCAGGCCAACGTCATTGGAGCAGACGGAGAGGTANCGCACGGTACCCGTCGAGCAGGTCCAGGTCGGTGATCTGCTGCTCTTGCGTCCCGGCGAGAAAGTGCCGGTAGACGGCCTCGTGACGGAGGGGGAGAGCGCCGTTGACGAGAGCATGGTCACCGGAGAAAGCCTTCCCGTCAGCAAACAGCCAGGGGATGAAGTCATCGGCGGCACCGTCAATGGATCGGGGTCGCTGCGCTTCACGGCGACCAAAGTCGGCAGCGAGACCGCACTGGCCCAGATCGTGCAACTGGTGCAGACGGCGCAGAACTCCAAAGCGCCTGCCCAACGGCTGGCAGACCGGGCAGCAGAATGGTTAGTGCTGGTGGCCGTAGGCGTGGGAGTCCTGACATTCGTGGTGTGGTTCCTGCTCCTCAGACAACCGGCGCTGTTTGCGGTCACGCTCGCCGTGACGGCCATCGTGATCGCCTGCCCTGATGCGCTCGGCCTGGCGACGCCTACCGCAGTGGCAGTCGGCACAGGTGTCGGAGCCAGGAACGGCATCCTGATCAAAAACGCGACGGCGCTAGAACAGGCCTCGAAAATTCAGGCCATCATCTTTGACAAGACCGGGACGCTCACCGAGGGCAAACCGGCCGTGACCAATGTGATCGCTTTCGCGGCAGGCAAACGGGCGGGTTTGGACGAAGCCCGGCTGCTGCAGGTAGCGGCGACGGCAGAAGCGGACTCGGAGCATCCCCTGGCGAGCGCCATTGTCGAGGGGGCGAAGGAGCGCCAGCTGGCCGGGCTATCCTACAGCCAGTTTCAAGCCATCGCGGGAGGCGGCGTCCAGGCGCTCGTGGATGGGGACATCGTGCTGGTCGGGACCCCGAAACTGCTGGCGGAGCACGCCATCCAGTTACAGCCTGCCGAACAGGACGAACTGGCAGCGCTGCAGGCGGAGGGGAAAACGGCGATGCTCGTGGCGCTGAACGGCCAGGCGGTCGGCCTGATCGCGGTCGCTGATCGTGTGCGGGCAACGTCGCGTGAGACGATTGCCCGGCTCAAGGCATTCGGCATCCAGGTCGCGATGTTGACCGGCGATAACCGGCGCACAGGCGAGGCCGTCGGTCGCGAACTGGGTATTGAGCGGGTGTTTGCCGAGGTGCTGCCCTCTGACAAGGCGAACTATGTGAAACAACTGCAAGGCGAAGGCTTATTCACGGCCATGGTCGGGGACGGCGTCAACGATGCCCCTGCGCTGGCGCAGGCAGACCTGGGCATCGCGATTGGCGCAGGGACGGGCGTGGCAATTGAGACGGCTGAAGTCGTGTTGATGCGCAGCGACCCGCAGGACGTGCTGGCCACCATTCGCCTCTCCAAAGCCACCGTCACGAAAATGAAGCAAAACCTGTTCTGGGCGGCGATTTACAACGTGGTCGCCATTCCTATCGCGGCGGGTGTCCTCTATTATCCCCTAGGTCTGCTGCTCAGGCCGGAAGTGGGGGCGCTGGCCATGAGCGCCAGTTCGATTACGGTGGCGACCAATGCGGTCTTGCTCAAGCGCGTGGAGAAGAAGCTGAGAACGTAGTAAAGATGGGTGAACGTTCTCGTTGAACGGTTGGCCTCTTCGGGTAGGTAACCATGAACGTTTCCAAGGTGAGGAGCTGGCCTTGTCCAGTTACCGCTCCAGCCCCTGCGGGATCATGCTGAGCTGCTGGAGCAGGCTCAGCCGATCGAAGTAGCCCCAGCCTTCGACCACCTTGCCATCAGCATAGCGGTCTATGGCGATCCCGGTCACCACCACCTGCTTCCCCGTCGGCGCAATGCCGAGCAGCTCACCCAGATGGGTGCCCCGTGCAGTGAAGCGCACCATCACTTCGTCTCCCTCGGCGATCGTGTCCTCAATCGTGAGGTGCAGGTCAGGGAAGGCTGTGCAGAACATGACGCGCTGCGCTTTGACGGCTTCACGCCCCCGTATCTCCCCAGCGGGGTTGCCCAGGTCGTGGATCACGATGTCAGGGACGATGACCTCGTCGATGATGCTCAGGTTCCCTTTGTTCCACGCTTCCTCAATGCCGCGGCGCGAAATCGCCTTGTTTTCTTCTGTGTTCATGTCATATTCTCCTTCTGGTAAGATATCTCAAACTGTTGAACGGTTGGTCGCCTCAAGATGTGCAACCATAAACGACCTCGTGTTCTCTTTCCACTTCCCAGTCTGACACACGTCGCTTTCACGTTCTCATTTCCTGGTGAACCCGCCTCGTCCAGTACACTGCTGATGATGTGCTACTTGTCAAGCCAAAAGAGCACCAGGGCACATCCCCACAGGACGGCGAGGGCCAGTAAAAACCACTTGTAATCAGCTCGACTTTGTACATTGTTTCATGAGTAACAGATAGCCTTGGCAAAGCGATCGAGGGTCAGACGAGGGACTAAAACCACATCAGGATCAGTGAGTGATGTGGAAAAAGAGAAATTCCCCCAAAACTGTCGTCGGACGTCTGCCAGGACATCATGAAAGGTCGCGGTGTGTTTGTGATACCAGGCTGTTTGCGCAAGAGGGATGCATCCATCGGGATGAAGTGCGCACCCAAAGAGTGCGACCAGGCTGTAGAGACCGAAAAGCATGGGCGTCGTGCGGTCAATGGCCAGGTCAGACCACTGGCGTTGGGTTTCGATCCCCAGATGAGCCCGGCTTTCCTCAAAGGTGGTCTCCAGACTCCAGCGGTGCATGAAGGTTCGCACGATCAGCTCGGCTGTCAGCCTCTGGTTGGTCGAAAACAGCGCTTTGGGGGCCGTTTGCCTTGAGGATCACGGGTGAGAACCCAGCGGATGGGCAAGGGGGCAAAGCCTGCACGATACCACAGAGCCGTTCCCGTGCAGATCTCCACCGTGCGTTCTCCTTGCCCATACCATTGCAGAGTCAGACGCTGCCACGTGGTCTTCGGATCGACCAGGACCTCTTCGAGCGAAGGGAGGCGAGGGCCAACCACGCGAGGACGACCGATCGTGTGTGCGTCGCGTTCGGGGGGTGGTTCATGCAGGACCGCATCCAGATGAAACGAAGTGATGAGGCTCACCTGCTGCTCTTGGCACTCCAGGCCCAGTTCCAGGATGCTATAGGCGGTATCACCCAGCAGAGTGATCGGCAAGGTAGGAAACCAGCGGCGAACCAGCTTCACCATTTGACGCGCCCACATGCCGACCGTCTTGTGGCGTTTGCCCAAGCTCGCACTCACCTCTGGGGTCGTAGCCACCACACACAAAAAGGGCAAAGCGCAGCGTTGCTTGGTCCAAGGCAAGGTGACGACTACGGCCATCACGATCCAACGCAACCCAGGGCTGCTGACCGATCGCTTGCGACTGGAGAGTGCGCTATCGCGGTAATGTCCGCGTTTGCTGATCTTGGGTCCCCAGCGCCGCTCCAGCGTTTCGTCGATCACCAGTTCCAGGCTGCCGCCTGCCTCAACAAAGGTTTCCACAATGATGGTCAGCAACTGACGGCTCACCGCCAGGGGCGACCAGCGCGCTCGATTGAGCACGTGATGGAAGGTGCTGAAGCTCGTCTCCCTCTCATCGCCAGTGTGACGCAGCGCGGCTGCAACAGTGCGACGGCCATGAGCCAACAGCGTCCCAGTCAACAAGGTCATCAATTTCCTCCACGTCGGAGCAGTAAACAGTGGCCGAAAGGCCGCCAGAACCTCTATAATGGGATCGGGAAGGGGCATGAAGTTTCTCCTTGGCAAGATAGATGTTTGATTACCCTCTATCTTACTCCAGAGGCGGCTTTATGCCCTATGCTTTCCCCAAAATGTACAAAGTCGAGATCAGAGTCGATGAGAAAATTGACGACCGACATCCAACCAACGGATGTGAGCCCTGCAAGTGCGATTACTCCTGAGACGCCCCTGGCTCGGGTTCGAAAGGATGTGAGTGCCAGGTAAAGGGTGAGCAGGCCACTCGTAAAGAGGGAAGCACCCAGGACCCAAAATACTCGTCTCAGCCAGATGAGGAGCGTTGGAGCTGTGATCTGGATGGTGGAGAGAGAGACGCCCATAAAACGCAGATCCTCTGGGAGCAATGATGGGCGCAAGAACACGAAGTAGAGTCCCATGCCCATGAGGATGACTCCGCAGAGGGCCAATACTGCTGAGGAGTAAGATCGATACTTCATGATTTCTTTCCTCCCATAAGGACACCTTTGTCGGTTTTGAGCAGGTGGATGAATCTGGCGGGAGCAAGTCCAGCCATGTTCATGTACAGGTGCTCAGGCCTTGACGTGATTGGTGCTCCAACCCAGGCGGTGATAGAGTGGGCAATAGCCCGTGATGCCGGTCACGACGAAGTCGAGGCCGAGCAGGACGAGCACGATTCCCGCCAGACCCACTAGCAGCGACGCCAGGATTTGCAGGAAGAGGAAGAGTCCGACAACAGCGGCAAGAGAGCCGCCAATGATACGCATCCAACGCTCAACTGTTCCAACATTCTGTTTGTTGTTCATGGTAGATATTCCTTTCGCACTCTGTGTCTAGAGTACCGTCGCTTGCGCTCAGCGAACACTCCAGACACCAACTAGAGCGCCGGTCAAGTAATGGGCCTTGAGTACGAACCAACCGGGAAACAATGTTAGCATCGGTTAGTACCAAGGAACCTTGTCCCGATGTTCCTCTGAACCAGCAATCATTGCCAGGTGCTCACTTCCTTGAAGAGTGCAGAGGCAAGCAAGGTACAGCGCGTGGCCATCTCTCTGGGGGTACACGGTCTTGCATGCTCAAGCCACCAGGTGATGGCCTCCACCAACATGGTGGACACTAGGTCTGGCACAAACTCATCTGAGAAGGTGAGGACAGGCTGATCGGCTGTGTGCTGCCTGCATGGCCCGTGTCCATGCTCATGCCCATGCCCATGGACGTTGACCACCATGCCCGCCAGAGACGCACGCATCTTCCTCACAAACCAGGGACTCCCTTTCCCACCAAGCAGCGCTCGATAGAGTCGCTCGTACTCGGCAATGTGCTCGAAAAACCTCACCCAGACTTCTGGAGGGTGCTGCGCCGGGCCTATCTCTCCGACATTGTGCAGCAAGGTGCTCATGGCTTCCTCAAAGACCTGTTCGACCAGGTCGTATTTGTCTTGATAATTGCGATAGAACGCAGCCCGGCTCACCATCGCGCGCTCGGTAATCTCGCCGATAGTGAGTGCGTCGAAGCCCCGCTCCTCGATCAACTCAATTAACGCCTCTCTCAGGAGTTTCTGCGTGCGTCTGACGCGTAAATTGTTCCCTTTTTGAGTCATTTTGCGCTCCTTGTCTCATTCGAGACAAATCTTTCTGATTGATTCTTGTTTCTGTGTCCTGGTCTGGCTACACTGAGAACCAGATACAAGAGCCTCTTTGAGATACTATGTCTCAACCTGGTCGCCTTGTCAACATGCAGAGCTGAATCATCCCAGATGCGTCAAGATACACTGCAGACGCGACATCATGAAAAGAAAGAGAAAGAGCGTTCTATGAGCAACGTCTTCTTGCGACGCACGCGTGATGCGGACACGCCCATGCCCGCGCGCCAATCGACTACCACCCCCCCACGCTGGGTGAAGGTATCCGCGGTGATCATCATGATCCTGGTCCTGCTGTTTGTGATCCTACATCTCACTGGCAATGGCATGGGTGCCCACATGCACATGTCGATCATCAGACATGGAGGGCAACCGCTATGATCATGTCACCCGGCCTTCGTAAGGTCGCGCTCACCGCGCACGTCACGTCCTCGGTCGGCTGGTTTGGCGCGGTCTCGGCCTTCCTGGCTCTCGCCATCGCCGGGATGGTCAGCCAGGACCGAGAGTTGGTGCGGGCCGCCTATCTCGTGATGGGTCTCACCACCTGGTTTGTGATCGTCCCATTGGCCCTCGTCTCGCTGCTCACCGGGGTGATCTCATCTCTGGGTACCCGGTGGGGCCTGTTTCGCTACTATTGGGTGCTGATGAAACTCGTGCTCACCATCCTTGCCACCCTCGCCTTGCTCGACCATACGCGGCCCATTGATCTCCTGGCAGGTACCGCGGCAAAGACTGCCGTATTGGGTGCCGATCTTCACGGGGCACAATTCCAAATGGTGGTCGCCTCCAGTCTCGCTCTGGTAGTGTTGCTCGTGCTCACGGTGCTCTCAGTGTACAAGCCACGAGGCATGACCCCGTACGGGCAGCGCAAGCAGGACGAACAGCGTCAAGGGGTCGCAGTCGGAGATAAAGCTCCCAATCAGGCACAAGAGATCCTGCAGGAACGCGAAGGCAACAGCGTCCACGTCGCGACATTCAAATAAGAAAGAAGGAAAGCAGATGAGTATCCTCAAGGTTCCAGGTGCACAGTTGTATTATGAGGTGAGCGGCTCTGGGCCACTCCTGATCCTGATCCCAGGGGCGAGCGGGACGGGAGAGTCCTTCCGTCCGCTCGCACGCGAACTGATCGCACAGTATCAGGTGGTGACCTACGACCGCCGAGGGTTTTCCCGAAGCTCGCTCGACGGACCTCAAGACTACGAGCATCGACTCGAAACCGATGCTGATGATGTGCAGCGCTTGATCGAGCATCTGACGGGCCAGCCGGCAATCGTCTTTGGCAACAGCTCGGGAGCGCTTGTCGCCCTCGAAGTGCTCATCCAATCTCCTGAGCGGGTCAAGACGGTGGTGGCCCACGAGCCGCCAGCCGTTTCTCTGCTGCCTGATGCGACGGAATGGTGGGCCTTTTTCGATGGAGTCTACGACACCTACCTAAAGGAGGGGATTGCCAAAGCCCGGTACCAGTTTGCCAGCGGGACTGGAATCGGAGAACGCCAGCTGATGGAGCGGTCTCTGACACAGCAAACGAACGAATATACGCTGTCTAACACCAGGTACTGGATGGAGCATGAGTTGCGCCAGTATCCGCGAGTTGAGCTCGATCTCGACGCTCTCGCTGCACATGCCAGGCAGCTCGTGCTCGCCGGAGGACGTGACGCCCAGGACAAGTTGCCCTATCAGCCTGTATCGGTGCTGGCGAGGCAGTTGGGTCTCGATGTTGTCCACTTCCCTGGCGGACACTCCGGCCTCCGGGCCTCTCCCACCGAATTTGCGAAGGAGCTCATGCATGCGCTCGAAGACGACTGAGTGGCCTTGCGCATCTCGCGTGAGATTGGCACGTGGCGTCCAATCCTGCTTGTTCATATCAACGGTGTATTCATAAGAGAAGAGACGTTTTTCACTTGAAAGGAGCACAATCTATGCATTCGTTCGCACGTCGCCTCCATAGCCAACCGGGCAAGGCGTCGTCCACAGGGACCAAATGGCTGATCCTCAAGAGGGGTTGGCGTTACGACCTGGGAGCCTGGTTCTGCGACACCTTCCTGTTTCGTGGCCAGTTGCGGGAACTGAGGCAGAGAACCACTGACCTGGCCCAATTGCAACCCGGAGATGCGGTGCTGGATGTGGGCTGTGGTACGGGCACGCTGGCCATGGCAGTGGCACGCCACGTCGATCGCACAGGCCGCATTGCAGGCGTTGACCCTGGGACACAACAGATCGCCCGTGCCCGCGCGAAAGCGGCCCGGCGACACCTGCCTATCGATTTTCAGATCGGGGTGATTGAGCAACTTCCCTTCCCCGACCACTCGTTCGATGTGGTGTTCTCGACCCTGATGATGCATCATTTGTCGGCTCCCCTCAAGCGGCAAGGACTCGCGGAAATCGCCCGCGTGCTCAAACCAGGGGGGCGCTTGGTCATTGCCGATTTCACGCACAAGAAGGAACGAACGGGCCAAGCGGCGCACTTTCACGCCGGGGGGAGCCGCTTGCACGATCTGGCTGCCATCGTCTCGGACGCAGGTTTTTCACAGGTAGAAACGGAAGAGATGCGGCCCCTCCCCTTCTCTGCTTTCCCAGGAGCAGGCTTTGTCCGGGCACACAAAAGCGAAGACGAATAGGCACAGCATGCGAGAAGGAGAGAGCAAGATTCTTCATGAATATCGGGATGTTTCGCACGTTGGCGCACAGAAAGGAAGACGCGGTGTTTCAGCAAAACCACACCATGCATGGTCACTCCCCTATGATGCATTTGAGACATTCAATGAAAAGGGTAGCATTTGAAGTCGCTCTGAAGGAGAAAAAACATCTGGCAGAAGGCACCATGGCTTTCATTTTTGAGAAGCCGAACGGATTGCAGATGAGGGCTGGTCAGCATATCCGCATGACGCTCATCGATCCTCCCGAAACGGATAGCGAAGGCGAGAGTCGCTTTTTCTCCCTCGCCAACGCGCCTCACGAAGCCGATCTGGTGATTGCGATGAGAATGAGGGATACGGCCTTCAAGAGAGTTCTGGGACGCATGCCCATCGGAGACCACATGCGCATCGAGACCCTCCTGGGCAGTCCGCACGGATCATTTGCATTGCACGATGACGCCTCACACCCTGCGGTGTTTCTCGTCGGAGGAATTGGCATCGTTCCCGCATTCTCCCTGATTAAGGACGCGTTGGAGAGAAAACTGCCGCACCCTCTTTTTCTGTTCTACTCAAACCGGCGGCGGGAGGACGCTCCGTTTTTAGATGAACTGGAAACATTGGCAATGCAACATCCCTCCTTCACCTTGATTGCCACACTGACCGAACCCGCAAAGGAGTCCTCGTCATGGGGAGGAGAAACCGGGCATATCGATCTTTCCATGATCAAGAGGTATGTAGATGATCTCATGCCCCCAATCTATTACATCGCAGGGCTGCCGGAAATGGTGAGCGCAATGAAAACCATGCTCACCGCTTCGGGAGTACGTGCCAGGAACATACGAGCTGAAGAGTTTACAGGCTTTATCATGGGCCAGCATGATATGACTCATTCAAATACAAAGAGGATGGGGCCCCTTCTGCCTGTTGCAGTGGTATTGCTGATCATCATCATGGTGAGCATGCATGCCTTTGGTGCCATTATCCTCTCTAAAGCAATCTCTGGGGCATCCTCTCTGAACAATCCGATCTTGTATATCCTGATAGGAGTGGTCTTCGCTGCTCTTGTCCTGTTCAAGTTCAGGCATCCACCAATTCAGCACGCACAAAAAGGGGGGAACCCGAGAAAAGCTGCGGGCTCGCTCAAAGAGCGAGCGGCTGCTGTGAGTTCGCCTCTTCTCTCTTTCCTGGCCAATCTGCATTCCTCGATGCTGCATTCCCTGATGGGTCTCCTGATGAAGGTGATGCTGCTCACGACGGGAGCAGGGGTGATGAGCGCTACGCAGGACTCTCCCTGGATACGGCGGAGCATGCTCCTGGTAGCGCTCCTGACGGCGAGCTTTACCCTCTCTCGCCTGTTGAGCAGAAAACACACCCGCTGGATGCTCCTGTTCCGCAGCATCTCGGTGCTCTTCACGGCTGGGATGATCACCTGGTCCATCGCGACGTTTGGCTTCTAGCGAGGGAAAGCCAGACGCGGCACCCCAACAACACCCCTGCCGGATCTGGTGTGAAAACCAGAGGAGACGCTGCCCAGGCGGCGCGAACGCGGAAGCTCAGTGCTCGTGCGAGCAGGGGGACACAAGGGAATCTCTTGCTCCATGATGCCTCTCAGAATCACGCCAGGCTCGCCAATGGCGCGAGCCGTAGGATGTTTCTAAAGAAGATGCAAAAAAGCTGAGGAGAGGAAACATGCAACCATCGCTTTGGCAGCCATCTGTCGAGCTTTCGGTCCAAGAGGAACAGATTGTGAAACGGATACGGAAAGCGAAACTGTTTGTGTTTCTGCGCCATCACCGACACGAACTGTTCGATGAAGCGTTTCAGCAGGAATTGGCGACCTTGTACCGGAAAGCAGAGCGAGGGCAGCCTCCGGTGGCCCCAGCGATGCTGGCTCTGGCACTGATCCTGGAGGCGTACACCGGGGTGTCGGATGACGAAGTGATCGAGGCGACGGTAATGGATCGGCGGTGGCAGTTGGTCCTGGATTGTCTGGAGACCGATCAGGCTCCTTTTAGCAAAGGAACGCTCGTAGCCTTCCGCCAGAGACTCATTGAAGGGCAGATGGATCGGCGACTCATCGAACGAACCATCGAGATCGCTAACCGAAGTCAAGCGTTTGGGCCACGAGCCTTACGAGCAGCGCTGGATAGCAGTCCGTTATGGGGAGCCAGTCGAATCGAAGATACCTACAATTTAGTGGGCCACGCGATCAAAAAGGTCATGCGTGTGGTAGCTGACCAGCAGGGGCGAGAGCTGGCAGAAGTGGCACAAGAAGCAGGAGCAGAACTGGTCTGTGGGACAAGCCTGAAGGCAGCACTTGACCGTGATTGGGATCAACAGATACAGAAAGAGGAGGCGCTGGAACTGGTCTTGCAGGTGTTGCATACGGTGGATGCTTGGGTGAAGACGCTGACCGATGAAGAGGACAAAGCGATGGCAGAACCCGTCCTGGCGATTGCCAAACAGGTCGAGAAGCAAGATGTAGAAATCAGTGAAAAGGGAAAGGTGAGCCTCGTCAAGGGGGTGGCTAAGGATCGGCGGATCAGCGTCGAAGACTCCGAGATGCGCCATGGGCGCAAAAGCCGAAGTATGCGCGTGGATGGATACAAACGCCATGTGCTCCACGATCTGGACACGGGTCTCATCCGTGCGGTGGGCATCACTCCCGCCAATGTGCCAGAAGCCAGTGTGACCGAAGCAATCGGTGCGGATTTGGAGCGGCAAGGGGCTGATTTAAAAGAACTGCACATCGACCGAGCCTATTTGAGTAGCCATTTGGTGCGGGAGCGCAATGATGAGCTGGAAGTCTATTGCAAAGCCTGGCCTGTGCGGGAAAGCAAATGCTTTCACAAGCAGGCATTTGCACTGGACTGGGAACGGCAAACCATCCGGTGTCCGGCTGAGCAAGAGATGCCCTTTGTACCCGGCGGCGTGGTCCATTTTCCCAAAGAGATCTGTGCAGGGTGCCCCTTGAAAGCGCAATGCACGACGAGCGCCAAAGGGCGCAGTGTCAGTATTCATCCTGATGAAGCTTTGCTTGTCGAATTACGCCAGGCCCAGCAAACTCCCGAAGGTCGCCACAAACTACGCGAGCGGGTGGCGGTTGAGCATGCACTCGCGCATGCTGGTCGATGGCAAGGTCGACGCGCTCGCTATCGGGGTGTGCGTAAGAATCTCTTCGATTTGCGCCGCAGCGCCGTCGTTCACAATTTACACGTCCTGGCTCGTTCCCAGCACATCCCTACTGAGCTTCAGGAGGCTGCGTGATTTCTCGACCGGCTCTCTAGTAGCAGTATGGCAATCGCAATCATGGGCAGGCAGCACAGCAGCATCAGCCCCCAGTGCTTCCAGCCCATCTTGCCCCCGCTCTCCTCCCTATCCATACCCATATGCGCTGTGTGCTGCTCCTCCGGTAGTTTCGTTGACATCTTTCTGCTCCTTTCGAGCTTGCAAAGCCGCAAACGGTTTTCTTGTTCGTCATTCCTAGTGGTCGTAGAAACTGCCACCACCACGAGTTGCTTGAACTTCTATTAAAGAGTATCCCTCATCCAACTGAGGAGAGGCTGAGTTCTGGCTGATGCTTCGCTGAGCATCGAGCAATGCTTTAGATTCTCGGTGCTCAGGCAGTGAGCACCTTTCTGAGCCAGAACGCGCGGAACAGCAGGAACACGCCCAGGGCGATCGCAGAGATGCCGATCAGCCAGAGCAGCGCCAGCACGCCAGCCGCAGGCTGAAGCGCCAGGAGCACCCCAAAGATGAGTGAGATGATACCACTCACCAGGAGCAACCACTCCCTCCTCATGGCATTCCACCGCCGGATCGATGCAGTGATCTTGAAGATGCCCATCACGATGGCCCAGGCCGCAATCAGGTAGAGCAGCACCAATGCTGTGATGTGCGGCCAGGCGAAGGTCATGACCCCCACAATGAGACCAACAAGTCCTTCCAGCAGAAAGACCCACCATTGATCATAGATACCACGCTCTACTACTCCGGCAGCCATCGCGAAGATGCCATCGAGGAAGACGAACGCTCCAAAGAGGAACACCAGGACAAGCAGGCCGATATGCGGCCAGAGAAAGGTCACCAGTCCAAAGAGGACAGCAATCAGCCCCCGTACTGCCGACCCCAACCAGTACCGTCGCGCCTGGCTGAATTTCATTTCCATCTGCATTCTCCTTTCATGCGTGAGACGACGATGCGCGTGGGAGTTGGATGTGGTGAAAGAAGCTTTGCCTTCCAAATCTCCTCAACCACGTCATTTCCTGACCATTCCCGGCTTCACCGCAAGCTCGGCACCCCCGCGCGGAAGCCGGCATGTTCCACCACTTTGGTAAGGCGGTCGGCATCAACCTGTGCCGGATCATACTCGACATAGGCCATTTCTGTGGCAGGATTGACGTAGACGTAGACCACTCCTGCCGTGCGGGCAAGGGCGCGCTCAACGATGAGCGCTCCTCCACCACCGCAACTTAAGTCATCAATGGGTAAGGTGATCCGCTGGCTCTTCATGATTGTCCTCCTCCTCGTCGTGGTAGCAAAGCAAGCGCCACGCTGCAAGACATGTCGCCGGGTCAGAATACGATTCCCCTGGCTCTTCTTGCCTGTTTGTCTTCTCTGTCTTATAGCATGGCATGCTTCGCTGAAGTCAAGCTGAAGCCACGCTGAGGGTTGGCTGAGGAGTGGAAGAGGGAGCCGACGAAGATTTTGTAGGAAGAGGCAGGTGCACACGAACGAGCGTGCCATGCTCCGGCTGGCTCTCAAGCATGATCGTGCCACCGTGCTGCTCAACGATCCACTGCGCAATGGACAGGCCCAGGCCGGTTCCACCGGGATCGCGACTTCGACCGGGATCAGCGCGGTAAAATCGCTCGAAGACGTGTTCCACGTCTTCCGGCGCGATACCCACACCCGTATCGCGCACCTGGAGCTCAACACCGGTGTCATCATGGCGCAAGCCGAGGGTCACCTGTCCTCCGACAGGCGTATACTTCAGGGCGTTGTCAAGAAGGATCAACAGCAGCTGTGTGAGGCGGTCTTCATCACCGTTGACCTGGATGGGTTCAAATGGATCGAGGACGAGCGTTTGACCGCGAGCAAGCTGACGGGCCGAACGGAAGGCATCAAGCACCACTCTATCGAGGTCGATGAGGTGATGCTTGAGCGGCACCCCGGCGTCGGCCCGTGCCAGCGCCAGCAGGTCGGCCACCAGCCGCGTCAAGCGCTCCGCCTCTCGCGTCATCTCGGCCAACGCCTCGTCGCGTTCAGCCTCCGGCATGCTTTTGTGGCGATTGAGCAGTTCCAGGTTCCCCTGGATCGCCGTGAGCGGGGCGCGCAGTTCGTGGGAGGCGTCGGAGACGAAGCGCTGCTGCGCCCGATAGGAGCTCTCGATGCTTGCCAGCATTTCGTTAAAGGTCGTAGCGAGGCGAGCGAGTTCATCGCGGTGAGATGGCACCTCGATGCGGCGCGAAAGGTCATGCGAGAGAGCGATAGTTCGCGCTGTACGGGTCATCTTAGCAATGGGGCGCAGCGCCTTGCCCGCGATGGCCCAGCTTCCCACCAGCGCCACGACCAGGCTGGTCAGTCCCAGCATGGGTAACATGATGCGAAACGCCTGGATCGACACGTCAAGCCGTCCGAGAGGAGTCAGCGCTTCGATGTACCCCGAAGAGGTTCCCGCGCTGTGGATGGGAAGCACGTAGACGCGCCAGCGCTGTGCTGGTGTCGTGAGCAGCCCAAAAGCGCCGTTCAGGGACGCGGGTGACGCTCCAGTGAAGGAGGGAACCAGCTGGGCCAGCGCGTCATACGCCGGACCGGCTGGCGCGTGCAGAATGGCTCTGGGATCAACAGAGGGGAGCGTCCCCGTGCCAGGCGTGCTCTCCTGTAAAACGCCAGCGGAATTGTAGAGGCGGAGGACGATTTCGAGACTTCCCCTTCCCTGCACAAGGTGCGGCCCGCTGGCAGAGATGGAAGCCTCGGCAACGGCATGACTGGCGCTCGCCACCAGGGTCCGATCAAGATCATCGTACTGACCTCTGGCGTGGATAGCATACGAGAGCAGCGTCAGAAGTGGCAGGATAACAGCGAACAGGGCTCCATAGCAGAGCGCCAGGCGCAGGCGGATCGACATCGCTTATCTCTCTTCCTTGCGCAACACGTAGCCCACGCCACGAATCGTCTGGATCAAGCGCGGCTCCTCCGCGGCTTCTAGCTTCTGGCGCAGTTGCTTGACATACACCTCTACCACATTGGCATCAAAATCATACCCCCAGATCCGCTCGAGCAGCACATCTTTCGAAAGCACCTGCTGCGGGTGGAACAGCAATTCCTGGAGGACTCTGAACTCGAGGCTCGTGAGCGGTACTTGACGCTGGCCTCGATGGACCAGGTGACTGCCCGTATCCAGCGTCAGGTCGGCAAAGCGCAAAATTGCTGGATGATCTGACTGGTGCCGACGCAGCAGCGCGCGGATGCGTGCCAGCAGGACATCGAAGGTGAACGGTTTGACCACGTAATCATCCGCGCCAGACTCCAATCCTTGCACCTGGTCAACAGGAGCATCCCTCGCCGTGAGCATCAGCACAGGCAATTGTTCGTCGGCCGCGCGCAGGCGCTCTAACACCTCAAAGCCGCCCAGTCCGGGCATCATCACATCCAGGATCACCAGGTCAGACGGGCGCTCACGCGCAATGGTCAGTCCCTCAACACCGCACCCGGCGGTCTCAACCGCAAACCCCTCATAGGAAAGGCCACGTTTCAGTAGTTTTGTAATAGCCGTATCATCATCGATGACTAATATACGCTGCATCTCTTTGCTCCTCTTAAAAAAGATCTGCCTATGAATACTCAGGTGTGTTCATAGCACCTCGTTCACATGCTAATTCTAATCGGAGGACATCACAAAACGATCACGTTTCTGCCAATCATCTCTCAGAAAGATCACAAAACGCCCGAGGAGACCGCGATTCAGGTATTCATCAGTCATACCTCAGCCTGGCCTCAGTTAGGAGAGCTATACTCAGATCAAAAGAAGTCAGGCGAGATGCAACAAATAGCTGCAAGATAAGGAGGCATTCAACCATGACACTCTCACCTTTTGATTTCATCATGCTCGCGGTAGTGGCATTCAAGGGTACCGTTGCGCTGCTCTTCCTCCGTTGGCTCGCAACTGAGCCGAAGAAGACAGAGGCGACGGGCACCGACGAACGCTTGCGACAGGAGGCGCTATGATGGTTGCGAATACATATGTGAAAGCACACGGAGTTGCAGATAAGGCAGTGGGCAGAGGCCAACCACTGCTGGAACTGCGGGTGGGGTCGCTTCTTGATCTAGGTGTAAAACGCAGAGACCGGCCAAACGAAGATAGCCTCTTCGTCGCACAGGACATCCAGTCCTCCATCTCTGTACCAGCCAAACCGTTCGCTCTCTTCGTGGTGGCAGATGGCATGGGAGGACACACCAACGGACAGGAGGCCAGTCAACTTGCGATTGCGTCCCTGGTCGAGTCTGTGTATGCTTCACTCCGTTCAAAGCAGATGACACCCGATACCCTGCTTCCCCTGCTCGTGGAGGGCGTCCAGCAGGCGAATCAGGTGGTATACCGGCGCAACCAGGAGCGTGGAACCACGATGGGAACGACGATGACCACCACCCTGGTGAGCGGTACAACCGCCTACGTGGCGAATGTGGGCGATAGCCGGACCTACCGCTATCGTCCATCTTCTGGCCTGTCCCAGATCACACGGGACCACTCACTGGTAGCTGCTCTCGTCCAGGCAGGCGTAATCAAGCCTGACGACATCTATACCCATCCCCGGCGCAATCAAATCTACCGCAGCCTGGGTGAAAAACCCACGGTGGAAGTCGACACCTTTGTCGTACCGCTCACTGATGGCGACACCCTCCTGCTGTGCTCCGATGGGCTATGGGAAATGGTTCACGACCCGCAGATTGCAAGCATTGTCACCAATGCGCAGGTTGACCCATCAACGATGGCGAATAGGCTTGTCCAGGCAGCATTGGCAGGTGGAGGGGCAGATAATGTGAGTGTCATCGTGGTACGAGTGAGGAAGACGCAGGATGGGCTTTCCTGACACATGCGACGATGCGCTCAGGCATCCATCCGCGAGAACTCAGCAGACCATCAGCTTTGCCTCAGCCCCCATTCATTTTGGGCGATTATCCTTCTCAACAAAGAAGAGAGGTGCATCGGTCGTGTGGGCATCGCCGGCTCCAGCGTCATCGGCATCGTTCATCCTGATCGAGTGCGAAGCGTTGTGCAAGCGAATGGAGCTGTTTATGCACTACATGTCTTGCAGCAAGAGAAGAATTTGGAGGATTACTTTCATGCATCAATCAAATACCAACGGTGGATCAAGCACACCGCAGCCACCGCCACAACCGTTAACGAACGCAAAAACGCCCTCTGGCAGACTGGATGCCCTGTCCCGTTTGCTGCTCGCGCTCGTGCTCATCCTGGTCTTTGGTGTCGGTCTCTTTGCAGGCTGGCAGTTTGCCAGAGAGGGTGCTCTTTCCAGCGTCCAGCAGTCTATCACGCCAGCGGCTTCTAGCGAAGACCAGATCGCACTCATGCGCGAGGCGGCCCTGGCAAAAGTTCAGCCAAGCGTGGTGCAAGTCAACGTCACGTTATCGCAAGGGGCGGGCATCGGCTCCGGCGTCATTATTGACAAACGTGGCTTTATCGTGACTAATAACCATGTCATCGCAGGCGCGCAACGCATCCGGCCAGTGACCTGGCGGTGCTGAAGATCACTTCCCCCACCGCGCTCACCGTCGCGACCTTCGGGGACTCGTCAAAGCTCCATGTCGGACACGATGTCCTGGTGATTGGCAATCCGCTCGGGATTACCCAGACGGTGACGCATGGGATTATCAGTGCATTGAATCGCCGCGTCTCTGAGGGACAGGGGGAGGCCACCATTCCTGATGCCATCCAGACGGATGCGCCTATCAACCCTGGGAACAGCGGAGGGGCCATGGTGGACTTGCAAGGCAATCTGATCGGTATTCCAACCCTTGCCGCGATTGACCAGGAATTTAACACGCCCGCTAACGGAGTCGGTTTTGCGATTCCCTCCAATCATGTGCAGCGGACGGTCTCGCAGATCATTGCGTCCCGGCAGGGCCGGTGACAGCAGTACAATCGTACGCTTGCCCTCTTGCACTCTGCGGATCAATGAGATAAAAAGAGAAAGAAGGATTCACGTATGAACGTGTTGCTGATGGAACTGACCATTATGGCACAGGGAGCGCCGCTGCTTTTTGTGGCGTGGCTGTTGTTTCACTGGATTGCTTGTGAGCCAAAGATTGCGGTTGCTCTAGCAGTTGCCTCTCAGAGGAAAAGGGCAAAGTGAAAGTAAAAATCGAAAACCCAGTTCGTACCACCAGTATTGCTCTGCGGGCGTTGATCGCGACGCTCATTCCGCAGTTCGCCTTTGGGCTGAGCTATACCTGGATTGCATTGTCACCCCATGCACAGCAGGAGGGCTGGTCACCAGTCGTCGTGGGGGCCATTTTCGCCCTCACGCCGCTGAGTTCGGCCATCACCCTGCTGGTCGGCAGTCGCCTGCCAACGATATTGCCCCTCCGGCGCTTATGCTGGGTAGGTGTGAGCCTGCTGGTCGCCGGCCTGGCCGTGGCGTTTCTCTTTCCCAACGAGTTCACGTTCCTGGTCTTTTTCGCCATGCTCGCGCTGGGCGTTGGCTATGGGATCACACTGCTCGCCTCGCTGGCCGCCATCGCCCAGGTCTTCCCTGGGCGCATCGGAACCGCCGAAGGGATGCTGACGGCGGCCTATAGCTTCGCGGCCATCGCCGAGGTTCCGGTGATTGGGTTGCTGATTCCCGGCCATGCCTGGATCGACGCGTTACGGATCGCGGGGACGATCGTGACAGTGCTCGCGGTCATCGCGCTGACCTTCATGCCGAGCCTCCCGCCTTCTCACGAAGATGCTCCAGGAGAGATGGTGCCACTCCACCTGCTCAAACGACCTCGCCTCGGGACCACGGTTCTGCTGGTCGTGAGCGTTGCGCCACTTGGTACGTACGCGACTTCGCAAGTCGGCATCTATGCCCAACATCTGGGATTGACGGCTGTGATAGCAACGGCTGCCGTTGTCGTTGTCGCTTTAGGGAACACGCTAGGCAGACTCATAGGTGGTATGGCCTCAGATTATTTCGGGGTCAACCGTGTGTTGTTGGTGATTGTTCTCATGGACGTGCTAGCAGGTGTCACGCTGTGGCGCGCATCCATCGCGCCAGTGTTGCTCGTCGCTTCCAGCGTTGTCGGCCTGGCCTGCGGTGGTTTGATCGGCGTAGTCCCCCCACTCGCAAAGGATGCTGCACCCAGGACGTTCAATACGGCCTCCAGTCTGCTCTTTGCCGGTTTTGCGCTGGGAGGATTCCTTGGGCCGCTCATCGGGTCCGGCCTGGGCGGCGGCGCAACTGCATGGCTGGTTCTTGGAGTACTCACGCTGATCGGCCTTGTCATCATTGTGCTGCACCTTGCGCAAAGCAACCGGCAGTCCCGGCAGCCGCGTAAGCACGCCGACGAATTGACATCCTCGATACATGCCCCTACTAAGCGCAGTATAAAGAAGTGAAAGAAAGAAAATGACAGAAGGACGATTGTTGTAACAAGAAGCCGTTAGGAGCATACCATGCAAGCAAAAAGTTTTCTTGGCGAGCAGCGCGGGGCAGTCCGCCACTTCTATGCCACGGTCATCCGTGGGGAAGTGAGCGATGCCAACATCCAGGGTTACCTGCGTGCCACCAGCCAGATCGAAGAGATCTGGCAACAGATTGATGACCGGCTGGCAGCATTGATCGCACAGGGAGTTACGCCGTGGGAGGCGTATGCGCAGCTCCGCTATCCCCTGGCGTTCATTCGAGCGGCGCGCACCCTGCAAGTCTTTGTGAAAGAACTGCTCGCTGCCGATGCTACCTTTGATCCACAGACGGAAGGATACCTCCCACACATCACCTATGACCAGGCCAATGCGCTGTGCCAGCAGATTCAACCGGCGCTGCACTATACGCTGGCGGCGCTCAATGACCCGGCATTCGTGCCGGACATTCCCATGCCCCTCGTGTTGGGGCCACGTGTGGAGTATGGGGAGCAGCCCTGCCCGGTCACGCACCTGCAAGGCATGATCGGGGCTGCTCGCGAAGTGCGCGAATGGGCCGCCGGGCTGATCGCACAGTATACCAATGCCGTCAACGGGGTCACAGTTGCTGTACCAGAGGAGATCTCGACGCATATCAAAGCACTGCAAGGTAGATTAGCGCAAGCCGACTCCCAGTTGCGCTTTGGCACCGATTTTGCAGGGCAGGTCTCGCAGGGACAGGCCACTCCCGAGATGCATATGCAGGCGGAAAACTCCCTCTGGGATGCGCTGCAAAGCTACTTCCTGCTCAACCAGGCCGTGGCTCTGCCGGAAGTGCTGCGCCCAGGCCAACCCTTTCCGGCAGTCAACCACCAGGTGACAGCACCGGGCTTCTACCAGGATATGCGCATCAGCCCGGATGACCTCTGGCGCGTTGCCGCTCCCACTGCTCGCAGCGAACTGCGCGGCACCGAGTTTGGCACCAGCGAGATGCGAGAGATGTGGCAGAAAATGGGGGGTATCCTCACGGCTCGTGTGCAGCAGTACCTGAATGAAGTCGAAGCAGCGGTTGCGCGGGGCGACGCCTATCCCATCGCAGCCATGGCCAACTGCCCGTTCGAACCGATCTACCGCACGCGCCGTCCGCTCGATATCGCCGGAATGACCGTCCCTGCTGACGACGAATTTCACTGGAACTTCCACCACGACGACATCGAGTTTACGCGACGTTTCGGGCGCACAGGAAGTTGGCAGGAGTGTACCGAGTAGGGCAGGCCACAACGGTCTTCTTGTTAAGCCGCCAGCATCCTGGATGGGGGCAACGGGAGAGAGGCAGACGTGGCTTCAGTCACCCATCAGGAGAGACTCAGCAAGGACTCAGCAAGGGATGGTATGGTTACAGTGTAGCCGATAAGAAGTCAGGCAACATGATAAACATCTCGATGAAGAAGGAGGATTGAACCATGGGAACATCACTTTCTGAACTACTCGTGCTGTTACCCGGATTGCTCGCGCTACAAGGGCTGGCCATACTGTTGTGGATCAAGCTGATGGCCTTTGGAACGGGCAAAACCGAGACCAGGGTAGCATACGCAACCCAGGCGAGAAGATAGTTGCTGTCCTGCGGCATCTTCCAGTCCATCGTAGCGAGCAAGACTTTTACAGATGAAGGAGAAAAACATGTCTTTAGGCAAACGATTACGACTCATTTTTGAGGCGAAAGGCAATGCCGTGCTGGACGCGGCGGAAGACCCGACACAGGTACTGAACCTGTCCTACGAAAAGCAGCTGGAGCAGTTGCAGAATCTGCGGCGCGCTATTGCCGAGGTCACAACGGAAGAAAAGCACATCGAGTTGCTGGATCAGCAGGCCGAAACGCAATTCAATCAATTCACCGCGCAGGCACAGCAGGCGCTCCAGCTTGGGCGCGAGGACCTGGCCCGCCTGGCGCTGCAGCGCAAAGAAGCCCTGGCGGCGCAGGTGGCCGGGTACAAGAACCAGATCGAGCAACTCCAGGCGCAGGAAATGCATCTCGCGGATGTGCAGAGCAAGGTAGAAGCGCGCATTGAGGCATTTCGCGGCCAGAAAGAGCTGATGTCCGCACAGTATAGCGCCGCCACAGCGTCGGTTGGCGCGAACGAGGCTGTGACCGGCATCTCGTCGGAGATGGGCGAGATGGCTATGGCGATGCAGCGCGCGCAGGACAAGGTTCTCCATATGCAGGCCCACGCCGACGCCATTGACACGCTGATGGCGAGCGGCACGCTGAGCATCCCCGGCGAAGACCCGCTCAACGCGCAGTTGCAGCAGATCACAGAGCAACACCATGTGGATGATCAACTGGCCGCGATGAAGCAGCAGTTGCAGATCGGCGGTCCCACTGAGCCGCCCCGCGCTCTCCCTGAGTCTACCGGGCAACAGCCGCAGTAAGCACTGATCGAAGACCCGGCGTCTCCCCTGACAGCACAGAGAAGCGATGATGCGGCAAAGCTGCCTCCCGGCTCTTCGCCAGAGGCGGGGTTGCCGCATCGTTGCGCATCAAGAAGGTGCGACAGCGCTGGTTGCACAGCACGTCTACATGAACATCGTCTTGATTGAATCGACTAACACGTGGGGGTCATACTGCCCTTTATAGAGAGGCGAAACCTCCTTCTCCAGCTTGAGGAGCGTATACACGGCGATTTGCGCTGACCTGACCGAGTACTCGACCGTGAACACGACGTCGTCAGGGATTTCGCAGAATTGCCCGGTGAAGGCGAGGTTGGTCGATCCTTCCGGCACCACCTGGGGCCGATCGCCCTTCGCTCTCGTCAAGAACTGGCTGGTGATGAATGGCATCATGACCGGAATGCAGGTCGATGTCTCGAGGATGCGCGGCATGGCTTCCGTGAACCGGAGATGAGAACACAGCTCGGTCAGAATCTCCTCGCCCGTGCAGTCGGACATCTTTTTGTGGACGAAGTCGCCCTTCTTGTCCGGGAATAATCCATAGCCCCAGCAGACCTTGACGTTCTCAGGTTGAGTGAGAAAGTGCGGTTGATGAGGCAGTACCACCGACATCAGCCAGTTCGAGTCCTTGAATGTCACCAAACCTCCTGTCCCAGGGGTATTGTTGGTGAACTCTTCCACCAACTGAAAGAATGCCGGGTCGTGGAACGTCACCGTGAACGACAGCCACTTCGATTCAGCGATCCGGTCGTCGAATACAGAGGGCCGGCCAAAATCAGGGTATTTCTGCGCGAGTGTTTCCCAGAGCATCCAGGACCCGCCCTGCTGTTTCGTGCCGATGCCGGGCGCGGCGGTCATCGAGCCATAGCTTGCGCCCGCCGTCATCGAGCCATTCGTGACGAAGACCAGGTCATCGGGCGTGATGGCGATTTCCTCGTGTTGGCCGTCGCGCAGTAAATGCATGCGCTCGACGGTCTTTTCTCGCTCGGACGGCAGGAAATCCAGGTCGATCACCTGGCAGTTCATTTCAAAGTGGACGCCCTGGTCCGTGAGCCACTGCACCACCGGCAGGACGATGGAGTCGTGCTGATTGTAGGGCGTGCGCCGCACTCCCGCCAGTGTGCTGATGCGCGGGAACTCGTGAAGGAAGCGATGCAGGTAGCGTTTGAACTCCACCGCACTATGCCAGGGCTGGAAGGCGAAGGTCGTACACCACATAGACCAGAAATTGGTCTCGAAGAAGGAAGGGGCGAAACACTCCTCAATGCGGCGCGTTGCGAGCGATTCTTCAGACACCAGCATGATCTTGATCAAATCCAGCCTATCCCTCTGGCTGAAGCCGGGGGAGGAGACATCGACCCTCTTTCCATGCTCGACCAGCCTGCTGTTGGAATGCGTCCACATTTTCTGGTTGAACTCGAACATTTCTTGTTTCACCGTTTTCTCTGGATCGCGCAGCGATGGAATAGAGGCTAACAGGTCATACATGCTGGTGTATGCCTCTTCGTCGAACATCCTGCCACCGCGCATGACATACCCCGTTTCAGGGGAGCCTTGAGCGTCCAGGCTGCCGCCGATTTCGCCGGTTTCTTCGAAGATGTGGATGTGCTCTCCCAGCAGATGACCCTCTCGGATGAGGTAAACGGCGCTGGCAAGCGAAGCGATGCCAGCGCCGACGAGATATGCCTTCTTCATGCTCAGGTCACGCTCCGCTGCGGTTCTGGTGTGTTGATTCATTTCTTTTGATCTCCTTATTTCTTGAGGGATTCATGTCAGGGCAGTCGATATCGCCCTGACTCGTTTTCATTCCCACCACAAGCATAGAGCACCTCTCTGAGTCAGTTCTGATGAGGAACTGAGTCCTGGCTGAGGAAGATTGTGCGGTTTTACCGCTTCCTGGGGCGTAAGACACTCCAGACCAGGTACAGGCCGAGGATCGCGACAATGGCAAACCCGACGGCGAACCAGACCCATGTCCACGGCGCCCCACCCGGCGGGTGAAAGAAGGCCATCAGCATCCCCAGGCCAATGATAAATGCACCCGTGATAATGGCGAGAATCAGGCGATTGACCAGACGCTCCATGCGATTGATGAGCCTCTCCGCATCAGTCAACTGCATATCGATTTTCACGTTGCCTCGTTCGAGTTCGCCGAGCAAGCGGCGCACCTGCTGCGGCAGTTCGGTTGCCAGCCACGCGGCATCCATGCCGGCCTGTCCGATGCGCTTCGTCCAGAAGAGCGGGGAGTATTGCTTGAGCAACAAGCGCTGCGCGTAGGGCGTGATCACCGATGTCAGGCGAAACGAGGGATCGAGCTGCATCCCCAGCCCCTCGTTCATGACCGTCGTTTTCACCAGCAGAGCCACGTTGGTCGGCAGCCGCAGATGGTGGCGGCGCACGATGGTCAACATCTCGTTCATCATCGGGCCAAGCGCGATCTCGCCGAGCGGCTGGCCGTAGGAGTGCGCGAGCAGGCGTTCCAGGTCGGCACGCAGCGCGAGGCGATCGACCGGTTGTCGCGTCACCCCCAGGTCCAGGAAGGCATCGACCAACCGATCGGCATCCTGCCCCGCTATCGCCAGCAGGATCTGCACGAGGTGTTCCTGTGTTGCTGTATCGACTGTGCCGACCATGCCGTAGTCAATCATGCCGATGACGCCGTCCTGCTCGATGAAGAAGTTGCCTGGATGGGGGTCGGCATGGAAAAAGCCGTCCTCGAATACCATCTTCAGGATGATGTTCGCGGCGCGCTCCGCGACGACTGCGCGGTCAACGTCGGCCGCATCCAGCGCCGCGAGGTCGTTGATCTTGATCCCCCGTATGCGTTCCAGCGTCAGCACGCGCGACGTCGTGGTCTCCCAGAAGATGCGCGGAATATGCACCGTGGTGTTCCCTGCGAAGTTCGCGGCAAACCGCTCGGCGTTGCGCCCTTCCTGCACATAGTCAAGTTCGGCGCGCAGCGTCTGGGCGAATTCATCGGTGAGGGCCACTATGTCGTACTGTGCGGCCAGCTCCCAGCGCTGGCTGGCCGTGAGCGCAAGAGTGTGCAGAATCGCCAGGTCTTCCTCGATCTGTTCGACGACGCCGGGACGGCGAACCTTTACCACCACCTCCGTCCCATCTCGCAGTGTCGCGGCGTGAGCCTGACCAATGGAAGCTGCCGCCAGGGGGACAGGGTCGAAAGACGTGAAGAGTGCATCGAGAGGCTGGCCGAGCTCTTCCAGCAATGCGGCCTGCACCTGCTCGAACGGGACGGTTGGCGCGGCGTCTTGCAATTTGGCAAATTCCGCCTGGTAGTCGGGCGGCAGGAGATCGGTGCGCGTCGAGAGCATCTGGCCGAGCTTGATGAAGGTGGCTCCCAGTTCTTCCAGCGCCATCCGCACATGTTCCGGTCGCGTATACGGCTGCGGGCGCTTCGGATGTTTCAACAACCCTTTGTGGAAGGGGACAAAGCGCTCCAGGCCAAGGACGCCGACCAGGTAGCCCAACCCATGCCGGGCCAGCACCTGCGCGATCTGGCGCGAGCGGGAGAGCGTGGAATGCTTTTGTAGCTTCATCATACGATACCTCGAAAGATCGTGCGCCAAGACGCGGATATGATACGGATGAGCGCAAAAAGTGGGGCAATGTCTTGATCGCCAGTCACCGCCCCGGATTACCGACAATGAGTAGCTCAACTTTTGTGTCGAGTGGGCCATTGCTAATTTCTGCTCAGGGCCGACTGCGAAGCGGTCTCACTCTGTTTGACGCGCCCAGAGGCCAGGAAGCTCAGTTTCCCAAGCCCGATCCGTTCAAGCACGGATGCTACCCATCCGTCAAGCCCGTAGGAGAGTCCCGACTTTGCCAGGTACAATCCCACGAAGACCAATACATAGATGATGGCCGCGCCGATATCGGTGGAACCGGCGGTATAGGGTCCGCCAAATCCCTCAGCGGTCGCCCAGATGACAACCGATAAGAGAATCCCAACGATATTGGTGAGATTGCTGAACAGCCCGAAGATCAGGCCGATCGCGACAGCCGTCTCGCCGATGGCGACCAGGTAGGCGAAGACGTGTGGATTCACATTGACGACGTGAATCCAGAAGGTAATCCACGACTGGACGGCGGCCGGTTGCCCATCCAGCGTGCCTTGAAGGTAGCTCTCAAAGTTATGGATGAAGTCGGGTTGCCATTTGAACCAGGCATCAACAGCCCAGACCAACCCGAAGACGATACGCAGGATGCCCATCCCTTTGAAGCGCCAGGATGAAAGCGCGCTTGTTTCTTTTGACATGGTGTTGCTCCTCTCATGGAGACTCTTGCTTGTGAGAGTCCCCAGATTCTGCTTGTTCATAGGGTACCGAGAGGGAAGCTCTGCTTCCGACCCGGTGGCACGACGTTACTGATGGCTGCCCTGGTGAGAAGCCCTTTCGTACTGTGCAGGACTCGTGTATGCCTCTTCTTGTGAAGCCGCCCACTCATCTGACTGTACTGGCTCATCCTTGAGAGGAACGACCCGTTGATAGCTGGAATCCCTGTCGTCGAGTGGCACTCCTTGAGATTTTCGATGCTCGTCATGTTCATGCTCATCGTGGCTCATGCCCATGCCGCAGCCGCCTCCCATGCCGTGACCACTATGTCCACCCGTGTGCATGCGCATCATCAGCACAAAGAGCACGCTGAACAGTATCCAGATGCCGTAGGTTTGCAGAAATGCTATCATGATTGACCTTCTTTCAGAACGCTGCGGAACAGTGACTCGATTGTTTGTCCTGTCCCGATTTCTTTTCTGCTCCAAGCATAAACCGCCTCACTGAGTCGCTCCTGAAGGAAACCTGAGTGCTGGCTGAGGCTTTCCCACTCTGTTTGCCGAGCTGTTCAGGTTTGTCTCTCAACGAACATCCTCAGTGAACCTTCAGCTATCCCTCAGCGCGGCCTCAGCCACAGGAGCGATACTGTTTCGTGAGAAGCCTGTCTCCTACGGGCGGCTCTCGGAGCGCAAACTGCTGCGCGAACTGGATCGACAATCGGGTTTTGTAGACAGGCCCCCATATGTCCTTGCCCTCCACCATGTCCACACATGAGCCGAGGGCAAAGACACCTGGGGGCAATGGAGTGGTAATGCGTTCCTGTTAGATCAAACCATTGAGAAGATATCGTGCGGCTCTCCAGATGACGCCCGGCGAACGTTGTACAGGCATTCGGCTCGCACCTGGAGAGCCGCACAAGCACAAGGAGCAATACTCATGCGAGACAAAACAGCGCGGATACTCTTGATTGTGATCGTGGCAAGCGTCCTGGCACTGATCGGGACAGGCGTGGGGATAGCGGCAGTCCTGCGAGTCTCTGGAACAGGCGGCACGCAACCGTCATCTCCAACTGTGCAGGCAACGCCAGCGCTTGGAGTGACGCACGTCTTCATCCGCAACTATGCCTACCAGCCCGCCGCCATCGAGGGGGTCTGGGGGACGGCCGTCACCTGGACCAACCAGGATACCGCCATCCACAGTGTGGTGTTACCGCACATCATCGACTCAGAGACCGACATCCGAGAGAGTGGCCCCCTCAGCCAGGGACAATCCTTTACCTACGCCTTCATGGCGCGAGGAACCTTCCAGTACTACTGTGCAGAACACCCCTCCATGGTGGGAGTCGTGATTGTGACGTAACCGTTGTGTGTGTAAATTGAAACCTCCATGCTGGTGGTTGATCACGCGGGGAGCAAGAGCAATGCGCAGGCAGAAAATCAAGGTGCTGGTGGTTGATACCGACCTCCTTTTCTTACGGCTACTCACATACAACCTCCAATTGGAGGGGTACGACGTATGGGCGGTATGCGATGGTCAACGCGCCATTGAAGAGGTGGAAAGGTATGCCCCTGACCTTGTCCTGCTGGACGTTACCCCGCACCAACGCGATGCCTTGACCGTCTGCCAGCGCATTCGGGAACGCTCCCAGGCACCGATCGTCCGCATTGCTGCTGTGCGGGTTGAGGAAAAGCATGGTCAGATCGACCTGGGGGCCGACGAGTATCTCTGCAAACCGTTCGATGTGGACGAATTGCTCGCGCACCTGCGAGGGATGTTGCAGCGCGGATCATGGTTGGAGGCTGAGCAAGCACGCACACCTGCGCAGAGAGAAGATGCTCAGGTCAAGACAACGGGAGATCTGACGGTGGACCTGGCGCACCGCCGGGTGTTGTATGCGGGACACGAGATTCTGCTCACTCCGCGAGAGTACCGGCTTCTCGCCTGTTTAGCGCAGTACGCAGGGCGAGTGGTCTCCCAGGAACTGCTGCTCCAGGTCGTCTGGGGAAATGAATACGCAGGCGAGCATCACGTCCTCCAGGTGACGATCAATCGCCTGCGGCGCAAGATGGAACCCGACCCGGCTCGGCCCTGTTTCCTGCTGACGAAAAGCAGCAAGGGCCGCGCTGTGGGCTATCTCCTCACCTGCCCGCACTCAGCAGATCCGCCCACTCATTTTGTGACTTCCTCGTGATCTGGAGTGTCATCCCTGTGATGCATTTGTGATTTCTTTCAGGAATACTTCTCATAAGCGCAGCATTGGTTATCACTCAACGTAGCTTCAGCTCAGGTTGCCATGCTGCCTGGCTGAAAGGGCTGAAGCAAGAACCCTTACTTACAGAGAGGAGTCTCACATGATCGAACAAGCCGACGAGGCGCAGATCGATAGCTTTCAGAACCGTGTGGCTGAACACGGCCTGCTGCGGTCCGTGCTAGAATCGTTCGCGTATCTCAAGCCCTTTGGAGGCATGTTCGGCAAGATCGTGCCGTTCTATGCCGAGTCGTACTGGTATGCCATGGGCGGGCTGACGTTCCTGATGTTCGTCTTCCTGACCGGCAGCGGCGTACTGCTCGCCCTGCTCGGCCCCTACTGGTGGCTGACCAATCCCTTTGGACTGTTCCTCAAGTCGTTTCACTATTGGAGCGCGCAAGGGTTCTTCTTTTTCGCGCTACTGCATCTCTTCCGCGTCTGGGCCACTGGTTCCTATCGCGGGCGGCGCATTCTCAACTGGTGGATCGGCCTGACGATCTTCATGATGGCCATGGGCGAGAACCTCTTCGGTCTTATTGCCCGCGGCGACTGGGAGTCGCAGTTCGTGTCGATGCACTCCGACAATATGCTGTTCATCCAGCCGTTCTTTTTCCATCTGTTCAGCCCGGGCAACTTCACGGCTGACCTGACGATCCACATCGCGGTTCTCCCGGTGGTTATCTTTGGGCTGATCCTGGCGCACATCGTGTTGCTACGCATCATGGGGCTGAGCAAGCCGCTGTCGAACCAGAAGAAGGAGAAGTAGCATTATGGAAAGCGACGAGAACGTACAACAACCGAAAGCCTCTGCTGCACCGACCCCGCCGAGCGATCGACCGCCTGAACGCCTAGTGCGGCACGTCTTCTGGAAATATCCCGTACTCTCCCTGGTGCTCCTGGTGGTCGTGGTCGTGTTGGCAGCGACCGTGGGATCGCCCAACTGGCCTCGGGATTCGATCGCGGGCGTCACAAAGGCCGATCCAGGCGGTTCCATCCTGGCGTTCACCCAGGAACTGGACGGCACCTCGAGTTCCACCTCCAACGCCCAGGAGTTCGGCATGGGCTCCCCCAGTGATGTCTTCGTCCACTTTCCGCTCCACCAGGCCGCGTGGTTTCTCGGGCCTCAGGTGCAGAGCGTGTTGGCAACCTGGGACGCA
>WNGL01001052.1_pt1 | contig 33492 bp, 35 predicted proteins | sample 5400591 | NCBI WGS metagenome assembly WNGL01 (sample SAMN13153377, study PRJNA577476) | soil metagenome | isolation source: 80 cm soil or saprolite under Garry oak tree replicate 1 | place: USA:California | collected 2016-06-15
ATGAGCTGCAAATCCGGCTGGCCGCTCTAAAAAAGGAATATGCGGAGGCCGCCGCCTTGCTGAGCGGCAAGCGGCGTGCTGCGTCCAAGAGTCTCCAATCGGCAGTTGAAAGGGAATTGGAGTCCCTGGCGATGCCTCAGGTACGATTTGTCATCGCCTGGCAAGATGTTTCACCGGGACGCGCCAGCGGTATCGACCGGCCGGAACTGCTGATTTCACCCAATTCAGGTGAGGAACCGCGGCCGTTGGAACGGATCGTTTCTGGCGGCGAGCTTTCACGCGTGATGCTTGCGCTGCGAAGCGTTCTGGCAGTCGACCGGCCGCAAAAAACCCTCGTCTTTGATGAGATCGATGCCGGTATTGGCGGTAAAGCAGCGGAGACCGTCGGCCAGAAGCTGAAAGAACTTTCGATGCGCTATCAAGTCCTCTGTGTGACACATCTAGCGCAGATCGCCGCATTTGCAGCGCATCAATACCGTATCGACAAAAATGTGCTTGACGGAAGATCCGTAACGCGTGTCGCCGCCCTGCATGGGGACGAGCGCATCGAGGAACTGGTGCGGATGATGAGTGGATCGCGTGTAACGCATGCCGCACGGGAACATGTCAAGGAATTATTAAAAGCAACGAAAGCATAGGTTATCTTGCAAACCGGAGTGGAAAGAATATATTTTGCAGTAAAGTAGCCACTGAGGAGGAAACCCGTGGAAATCGAAATGAAAATCCGGGGCCTAATGATGGATCCGATCACGAATATGCCTATTGTGATCCTAAAGGAGGCCTGCGGAAGCGGAATCCTCCCCATTTGGGTCGGCGTTTATGAGGCCAACGCGATCGCGCTGGAAATCGAGAAGGTCGTCACACCGCGGCCGATGACCCATGACCTCTTGAAGAATATGCTCGTCGGTCTGGACGCCAGCGTCAGAAAGGTTGTCGTCACCAATATCAAAGAGGACACCTTCTATGCCGTCATCTGGCTCGAGCGAAGTGGAACATTAGTATCGATTGACTCGCGGCCCAGCGACGCTCTTGCTCTCGCACTCCGCATCGATTGCCCAATCTTCGTTGAAGACGAAGTTCTGAAGTCTTCCAAAAGTCAGGCCGGCGCTCAAGACCGGATCAAAGACGAAGAACTCCGGCGTCTATTAGAAAACCTTCCAGACGAAGACCTGGGACGCTACAAAATGTGAGCATTAGCGGCGTTCGACCGCCGCTAATGCCTTCGTGATCTTCGATAGGTTCGCCCCGCGAGGGTGTATTAAATATCTCGGCTCCCAGAGGGGACGGAACTTCTCAATCTGTTCGCGATCGATTACAGAGGGTGTGAGACTAGCTTCCACAAATCCGGATATTTTCAGCAAACGCAGCGACTCGGTGACAAAAGCGCGCACGATCTCCCCAGGAGTGTGGCGGCGCTGGCGCAGCAAGTCCAGGACAGCACCTCTTCGGTTCTTATAGGGCAACCACGCAGAAAATGCTTCAACCCTGTACCGGTGCCCGAGGACGAAAACAGGGCCCTGAGAAAGCTGTTCCAGTGAGAAGTGTCCGGCCGTGAAACCCATTTCGCGCATATGACGCAGCTCGAGCCAATCTTCGGTTACTTCTTCCAATTGTTCATCAATCAGTGGATCGGTCCGAACGGACCGGTCATAGCGGTGGATAATGTCTAATCCCGTAATTTGGCTCTCTGGTGTGAATGCCTGGAGGTTCACCACCGCTTCTTCCGCTACGCGCATCGACTGGTATTTTAGTGAGTGGTACACGGGTAGTCGGTTCTCTGCGGCCAGATATACACACGGAGTCCAGCCACGCCTTTCACAGTGCCGCGTGTAATCTTCAACGGCTTGGACGAATAGCTCATCAGATACGACCGGGTCGCCGCAAGCCAGCGCAACAGAACCTCGGGTGGCATAAGCCACAAGACCGTGGGCGTTTGCCACAAGCAGATGATGCTTGTCACTTTGAATCGCAAACGCAGATACCGGTTCGTTGCCGTGAGATTGGAAAATCGTATCGATGTCTTTCTGGGGCGCTTCGAGGCGATCACGGGAAATGAATGGCCGCAAAACGAGTATGAGAATGTAAAGGCGTGCCATCCAACCGGCAATCTGAAGCGAATTCAGGAAAAGCCGCGCGTATCGCGTCGCTGGAACCACATCGGGCGCCACAATCAATATGCCGCCGCGGACGGCTTCCGTAGCGGGAGTGGCCCGAGCGTGCCAAATAAATTGGGGGTAGGTTGCTGCGAAACCCGTTATGCCATAGAAGAACACGAGGAGCAACAACAACGGCGTGACCATGAGGCCCTTTCGCAACGACGCCGGATCTGACCTCGTGTAAAACCGCCGCCGAAAGTAAAGCAGGTAGACGAAGAGGATGAGGGCGACTAAGGAATTCTGAACATCCAGACCGCTTGTCACGTGCAGCAACAATGAGAAAGACAACGCAATCACGGCCACCCACCAGGCGAGCTCTTTCCGGCGCGCCAGGTTTCGCGTCACCTGAAGCAAGGCAACACCCGTAAAGAGCATCAGCGTCCGGCTTCCCTGAGAAACTTCCAGAGGCAGCCATATGCGAACGGGCCGCAGCAGCGTTTCGGAACTTGGCCAGACAGCGGCGAGGATGTTCAGCGCTCCCATCACGCCCATCACGAATGGAAGAGCGTTGTGTAGATCGGACCATTCGAGGTTCTGAAAGATCTGATGGAAGCGACGGACGTGCCGCCAGACGACGATAATAAACACGACGCCAATGGCGGCACTGAGCAGAGCTACCAATGTGTAGTGACGCGCGCCGCGAAGGAGCCGTGTCGTATTCTCGCCGAAATAGTAACCGATCAGGGCTGTGGGAATGACCCACAGGAGTCCGGCAATCACGTTCAGGATCGTGAAGCGCACCGCAGGCATGCCGGTCGCTCCGCACGCCGCAGGAATTACAATACGAAATCCAAAAAGAAACCGGCTCATCAAGAGAAGCCAATTATTCCGCCGGGATACCCAATCAATGATCCTGCGGTAGATGGATTTTTCCGGAAAGCGGCCTTCAAACCACGAGCGGCCGCGCACGCGGGCGGCTGTGTAATAGAATTGCGCGCTCATCGTATTTGCCGCCAGCGCAACGAGCGCTACCGTCGCAAGATTGAAATAGCCGCGGCTGGCGAGAAACGAACCGGCGATGAGAACCGCCTCGCCTTCGAAAATGACACCGGTAAACAGCAAAAGGTAACCGTATTTGAGGAGTAACAGCTCCACAATTAAACCCCGGTTATCTTGATTCCGCTTTCTTTGATGTTGTTTGAGTTGTTGATGGAAAGCAAGAGCGCGGTCATGCGCTCGAGATGACCCGCGATTTGAAGTTGTCCAGCGTTGATCGCACGCAGACCCATGGAGCGGATAAGGTCCAGCACTTCCGCTTTGCCCGTGGGTCCGCCCGCAACCAACACGTCATGCGATACCTCAACCTGCCGCAGTACGCGGTGAGAGATCGTGTGAAATGCAGCAAACACGTTCGCGCCAGTCACAATTGCTGCGGTTTCTTCGCCAGCCGATTTGCCGGATACCGTTTTAATTTGGAAAATATTTTCAGGATCGATCGGCACCGTTGCATCAATAATGATTTTTCCACGAAGTACGTCCTTTAGATTTTCGAATAATGAATCGTGGCCGTCGTAAGGAACAGACACGAGCGCCACATCACACCACAGGGCCGCGTCGCTGTTCGTCATCCCTAGTACGGCGCCGCCCGCCTTCCGCGCCGCTTGTTCCGCCTTGGAAATATCGCGAGAACCAATCGCCACTTCGTGCGGTGTCTGCTGAAGACGTCGAGCGAAGGCGAGTCCGAGTTTTCCAGTACCGCCGAGAATCGCAATTTTCACAAAAATAGATCCCTTTCTGCCGGCCGGAGCATTGCGGCCGCCGAAGTGTCATCGGTTGCTTCCCAATCAAAACCGCGAATCAATGCGGCCGGAGTGCCCGCCGTCTTACCCATAGCGAGCCCCGCCGCTGCGGAAAGCGCGTCGGCGGCAGCGAGCAACGTGACGCGCAAACGATGTCCATAGGGATCGGTTTGGCCGCGGAAATCCAAAAATGCAGGAACGCGCCCGATTCCTATTGCCGCATCCAGAAGACCATCGCGCCAGACACGGCCAAAAGTATCCGTTATGATCACGCCGCATCCCAACTCACGCGCCAATATGCGGGCCGACCGGTCGGGGTCTTTGGGTAACAACGTCACACTCTCCGCACCTTCGACATTGGATTCATCGACGCCGGCGTTTGCGCAAATGAAACCATGATGCGTTTCACAAATCAGCACTTCGCCCCGGAGGCGAACAATGCGGCGCGACTCCCGAAGGATAATCTCGACAAGGCGAGGATCTTTCGACACGCGCCGGGCAATCGAAACACTGTAGGCGGACGGAACGACGTCGCCGAGACGGCTAATCCGGCCTTCCGCCTTGGAAACCGCTTTTTGTGTAACGGCCAGGATATCCCGCGGCTGCAGATTCCAACCGGATCGATGAACTGCTTCTCGAAGGCATTCACTTAAATTCGTTCCCGGGCGGATTTCAGGGACGTGCTGAACAGCGACGATTTGCAGATTCATTGATGATTCGTAAGGTACCGCCACGTTTCGCTATCTCGCCGCGGATCATCCAGGAAGAGATCCAGGTCCTCAGGGGTATCGATGTCGAAGGCGATACCCGGAAGGTTCATGACATCAGTTCGGTGTCCCGCCGCAGCGGCCTTCGAGAGATGACGGCGGAAGCTGCCTTCACCGTACTCCATCACAATTCGAGCCGGCGATATAAACAGGGCGCCGTTTGTTCCGGTCCAGTCTCGAGATGGAATCAATGTGATAGGTTCGGTTGCGGCATCGAGCACAAAATCGATCTCCGACGGAACAAGCCTCGGCAAGTCACTCGCAATCGAAAGAATTCGCGATGAACTGGACAGAAGCTCCGAAACCATATGATTCACTGCCGCGCTATGACCATCCACAGCTTTTTCGAGCGCTACATCGAAGCCAAGTGGCCGCGCCATCTGGATGACTTCATCGGCTGCAGTGAATACAACCACACGATTGGGGACGCGTGTTCGTGCTAACGTGTTCAGAACATCCAGACACATTGAACGCGCCAGACCCGCGCGCGCCGGCGGGTCCAGTTTTGACGCCAGCCGTTGTTTGGCATTGGCGAAGTCTTTAACCGGCAGCAGTACTATTTTCATGGATTATAAATTCCGCGAGCCCCCGCGCCGCTTCATCATCGGGCATCAGAATATCAGTAATTTGAACGCCGATAGTTTCGTATCGGATCGACGCAGCCAATGCCGCATCGCGCGTATCGAGCACTATATTATCCAGGAAATCATGGTAGCAGCGCGCAACTCCCGCAGGCGACACCTCATAACCGCACGCTTCCATCAGCTTCGCAGCCGGGCCACTGACCGCGGCATGGCCTATCAATGGGCTGATCGCGACAACTTCTGCACGTGTGCAGCGTAGAGCATCTCGCACGTCCTGTATGGCGAGCATTGGGCCGATACTTGTGATCGGATTGCTCGGCGCAATGATGACGAGTTTCGATTCCCTAATCGAATTCAACACGGCGGCCGACGCGTGTGCTTCGTTTGCGCCGGCGTATGTGACGGACCGTACCTGCGGCTGCCACCGTTCGCGAACGAAGAATTCCTGAAAGTCGAGCACACCGCCGGGAGTTTCGATTTTCGTCCGAAGGGGATCGTCGGTTGCGGGTAAAACCCGGGCCTTTACACCGATGGCTTTGGTCATGTGGGCGACAGCTCCCGTCAGCTTGAGTCCTCGTCTTAGGAACTCTGTGCGCGCCAGGTGAGTCGCTAGGTCCCGATCGCCGAGCCGAAACCAGGATGGCAGCCCGTAAGTTTGGGCCTCTTCAAGGCAGCGAAACGTTTCATTCTCGAGACCCCAACCTCGAACCGTATCGAGTCTTTTGGCCAGCGCGTAGGCGATCGAGTCAATATCGGGGCTAATGTGCAATCCCCAAATTTCGGTGTCATCGCCGACGTTGACGACGACGTGAACATCTTCTTCTGGGACGACCTGTACGAGACCGCGTAGAAACTTGGCAGCTCCGGTGCCACCAGCCAGAACCGTATAGTGCGTTCGAGTCACTCGAACATTTTACGCAGCACGCAGGGTGGCGGGCCAGAGGTCGATAAGCAGCGCGGGTACCACGCGCTGAAGATCGGAGATCTCGCCATAGGTAGCTTTTCGCTCCAGGAAGCGGAAGACAGCCACGGTCACCTTTTCGGCGCCGGATCCGTCTTCGCCGTTACGCGCAAGGTAGGAAGAGAGACCTGAAAAAAATTCCGCCCGCGAGCGGAGCGGCAGAGGCTTGTCGGAAGGATCCCAGTGCTCGAAGTATATACCGCGGATCAGCGTTGGCAATTGTTCGCCCAAGTACACCGCATCCTCGATGGAGAGATGATCCCGCCATGCCTGCAAAACGCACCGGAGTACGATGTACGCTTTCCTGCGATCCACCCAGTTTAGTTCTTGCGTCAGTTCCTTGAACCACCTGTTCGTGGCTTGAATGCTCGCGTCCAACACGTCAAAACCGGTCAATCTCATATGAAACCTTTAGCACTCGGCTTGCCGTTACTTTGGTACGGCATTATCGCGAACCCGTTCCAGAAACCCATACACGGAATTCAAATATGTCGTCCGGTCTGTGGCAAAGGCTTCGCCGTGGCGCGCCGTCGGGATAATCAAAAGTTCTTTCACAACGCTCGGAGATTCCTTGAACATCTTCTCCGCAAGCGCGGGAGGCATCCGCCGGTCTCGGCCGCCGGCGATGAACAGAATCGGCGTCTTCATGCTATGAACGGCGGCCTCGACGTCTCCGTCATCCGGGTCAAAATGCATTCGATAGCTGGTGATCGCAACAATGAGATTGGCAACCGGGAAAGCAGGGAGCCTAAGGATCAATCGGAGATGGTGGTCCACGGTCTCTCGAAACGACAGGAACGAGCTGTCGGAAATAATCGCCGAGAACCCCGGGCATTGCTTTGCGGCGAGAATCGCGCTTGACGCACCCATCGATACTCCCCATAGGATCTGCTGCCGCTCAACAGCCTTGCTTTTGACAAAACCTGACGCGGCGCATACATCACGGCTCTCAAAAACGCCGATCGTGGTGTAGGCTCGTCCGCTTTCGCCATGATTGCGTAGATCAAACAGCAACACCCCGTAGCCGCGGCGGCTCGCATCCGCTCCCCGCTCTAACATCTCCAGTCGCGACCGGTTTAACCCATGAACCAAGATGATGACGGGCATGGAACGGTCACCTGGAATCCACCAACCGCGTAAGGGAATTCCATCCTGCGAAACGAACTCTGCCGGCAAAACCGAGATACCCACCGCCTCCGGCGTTGTTGGCCCGCGCTCGGGAAAATGGAAATGGTTGTTTGTAATAAGGAAGGAGCCGGCCACCGGCAGTACCAGAAACAGCACGAGGGCGATCAGGATGGCTGCCAAGAACATGAGCCGGTATAACCAGCCAAGCAGGCTACGATGCGTCATTCGCGTTCGACGACGTAACTGGTAAGGACAGGCTGGCGGTCTTCTTCACGCACTTCGTAGGTCACCTTGAACGGCGGCTCCGCCATTATGCTTCCGTTGAGGAGAATTCGTTTTTTAGCGCCCGGAAACAGTTCGCCGGCAAGAACGACAGTGAGCGGCAAGCTATGTCCCTGCTGAAGGATCAAGAGCTTGCGTCCAAGAAAATCGGCTTCGACATCGGCTCGCTTCGGCGGTTCGATTCTCGCGCTGAGTTCGATTGGAATTTCCCGAACTGCCGCGGCGCCGTTGTTTTCAACGACCAGAGACAACGCTTGCGCGAACAGATTCTCTTGCGGAAGGTCCAGTTTTTTATCCACTTCGAAACTCCATTTCAGATGGGAGTAGTCGGCATGCGTGGGTCTGGAAATGATCGTCCATGCGATAAATAGCGTGAACAGAAGCGCAAAGTACGGGTACGGAGTCTTCAACCGTAGCCTCTGGACGATTTTCGTGAGCCGCGGATTTTCGCGCGGGCCGAGCCGTTTTCCGCATTTCGCGCAGAAAAGGCTGTCGTCCGGAATGTGTGACCCGCAATATCTGCAGAACATTACGCCCACTCTCTCGGCTGATAAAACTCCAGTGCCTTCTCCTCACGCGAACCCGGCTGCGGTTTGAAATCGTAAACCCAACGGACTAACGGCGGAAGGCTCATCAGAATCGACTCGGTGCGGCCGCGCGTCTCCAACCCGAAAATAGTGCCTCGATCGTAGAGGAGATTGAATTCTACGTAACGTCCGCGCCGAAAGAGTTGATATTGACGCTCGTGCTCACCAAATGGCTCATTCATGCGGCGCTTCGCGATCGGCAGGTAAGCCTCGAGAAAGGAATTGCCGATATCGCAAACGAACGCGAAGTTCTCCTCGCGATCTCCTTCGAGATAATCGAAGAACACGCCGCCGATGCCGCGCATTTCGCCGCGATGCTGCAAGGTGAAGTATTCATCACACCATTTCTTAAAACGTGGATAACGGCTGGGATCGTGACGATCGCAGGCCTGCCTCAGGACTCGATGAAAGTGCGCCGCATCTTCGGCGTAAGGGTAGCAGGGTGTAAGGTCGGTTCCGCCGCCGAACCAGGCGGCGTCCCCTTTCTCCAGATAGCGAAAGTTTGCATGAACGGCGGGAATCATCGGATTGCGCGGGTGGAACACCAGTGACATACCGGTCGCAAAAAACGAAGTGCCTGTGCCCAGCGGAATCTTGGCCGCGAATTCTTCGGGAAGGTTTCCGTGTACGGAAGAGAAATTCACCCCCGCCTTTTCGAAGACCTTTCCTTCTTCGAGGATACGGGTGCGTCCGCCGCCTCCTCCTTCCCGTGTCCATAAATCCTCGCGGAAACGGTTTCCGTCGAGCTCTTCAATCGCGCGAGAGATTCGATCCTGCAGGTTTTTGAAATAGGATTCTGTCCTCTCCTCCCAGGTCGCCGGTTCCACCATACGCCGAGGATTATATACAATTAAAATTTGTGAATTCAGATATCGATCGGTACATCGAATCCGTGCGGGCGGAGTTCGAAACCAAGCTTCAGGAATGGGTCGAAATTCCGACCATCAGCGCCGAACCGGAACACAAGGCAGACATCAACCGTGGAGCTGATGCCGCAGTCCAATACCTTCGTTCATTGGGGGCCGACGCGGAGAAAGTGGCGACGCCCGGAAATCCGGTCGTTACCGGCAAATTTGTTACCGGCCGGGATCGGCCGATTGTCACGATTTATAACCACCTGGATGTTCAGCCTGCGAACGAACCCCAGTGGCTGCGGGCGCCGTTCGCGTTTTATAAAGACGGGACCCGCTATATCGGCCGTGGCTCGACCGACGATAAAGGGCCTGCACTAACAGCGTTATTTGGTGCGCGTTACGCTATTGAGCATCGAACGCCGGTGAACATCCAGTTCATCTGGGAACTCGAAGAGGAGATTGGCAGTCCTAACTTCGAGCACTTCATGAAGCAGAAGGCCGGCAATCTCGCCACGGATTCCATCGTCGTTTCCGACACGATATGGATCGCTCGCGGAAAACCGGCGGTAGCGTACGGGTTACGCGGCCTGGCTCCTATGCGGCTCATCCTGGAGACCGGGACCAAAGACGTGCATTCGGGCGTCACGGGCGGAGCGGCACGGAACCCGATTACCGAATTGTGTCAATTGATCTCCGAATGCTACGACGCGCGCAAGGGACAGGTTCGCATGCCCGGCTTCTATGATGACGTCGCGAGGCTCTCGAAAAGCGAAATCGATAATTTCCTCGCTTCCGGCTTTACCGTAAAGCAATTCAAGCGCGCCCACGAATTGAAGACAATGCGGGAGGGTGACGAAGCCGACATCGCAAGCCGCCTGTGGGCTCGACCGACCTTTGAAGTTCACGGCATCGTTGGCGGCTACACGGGCCCTGGCGTAAAGACGGCCATCCCCTATCGCGCGGAGGCCAAAATCAGCATGCGGCTCGTGCCGAATCAGAATCCCGATAAAATTCTGAAGCTCGCAAAAAATTTCATCAAAGAACGAAACGCTGATGTGCAGGTTATTGCGGAGCCGGTTCTCAGGCCGTACCTGGGTCCACGAACCGGGCCATACGCGGACGCGGCCCGCGCCGCCATGCGCAATGCGTTTGGCAAAGAACCGGCGTTTGTTCGTGAGGGTGGATCGATTGGAGCCGTTGTGACGATGGCGAAGTATCTGAAAGCTCCAATTGTTTTTCTTGGTCTGAGTCTGCCCGAGCACGGTTATCACGCTCCCAATGAAAATTTCGATTGGGAGCAAGCTTCAGGCGGGATGCGGATGTTTGCAGAATATTTCGAAACCCTAGCCCGTCTTCCGTTAGGCGCACCTCGGCGCTAATTGCTCAATCAATTTGGACAACTCGGCTGCTTCGGCGGGCTTCACCAGGTGGGCGGTGAAACCGTTGCAGATGGCCTGTTGGACGTCCGAGTCCGAGCTGGCTCCGGTGAGCGCAATTGCCGGAACCGAAGCGAGGCTTTGAATGTGGCGAACACGCCGGATGAACTCCAAGCCGTCGATGTCGGGCATCCGTAAGTCCGAAACAATAACATCCGGCCGCGTGCGTTGGGCGGACTCCAAGGCGGCAGTGGCATTAGTGGCCGCGTCGATGGCGTAACCAATCGATTCCAGCTGAAGGCGTAAGAGATACAGGACATCCTCAGAATCTTCGACGAGCAATATCCGTATCATGTCCGACATTTTGCAATCGTGGTACCGATGGTATTTCGAGTCCGCCGTTTTCGCCCGTAAGGGGGAATTTTTACCGATGGACCGGTGGAATTCCCGCTGGGTCATCGTCGTCGGCAGACAATAACTGCTTGATTTTGCTCTGAAATCTGATTGGTAGACCTCGTGCAAAGCAAGCCCCGAATAATGGAGTTGGAGATGGGCGGAATACCCGTACGCGAACTGAGTAAAACCAGCTTTGGGCGGCTCAATCAGGTTAAAGATCCGGAAAATTTCCATGCGGAGCTTGTCCGCTTAATTCGCGGCGACTTCCAACACATCGAGGTTTTTTTTGGCTTGTTTGATGTGGCTTCCAAAGTCCTGCACGTGCCTTCTTGGTTACGGTCTCATCTTGAACGGCATCCCGGTCTTATTGTGAAGCTTGACGAAGGCGAGATGGTCGGCATCACCCATGAACCGGACGCAAGCGCTCGTCGCGCCGGAGCCGCTCCCGCCAGTGTAGTACTGATACCACTCCTCAGCGATGGCCGATTACAGGCCGCGATCGGTTTGGTATCACCGCTGGACGGCCCTCATCTGTCGGCCGAGGAGATCGAAGCCGTCCGACACATCGCGCATGAAGCCTCGCCGATTTTGGCGAGGCTCCACGAAATCGAATCGCTAAGACGGCAAAATCGGGAGCTCGCCGAAAAAGCGGAGCGTGCCGCGATCGCAGAAGCAAACCTTGCAAAAGTGATCGATGAAAGGATTCGTTTCGAGGCCTTGATCAAAATTGCATCGCATGTGCAATCGAACATAGCCCATGATTTGCGGACACCGCTGGGAGCCATCCGCGGATACGCGCGCATGATTCTCGATGGACGGGCGGGCGACACCAACGACACGCAGCGCGAGTACCTACGAATCATCACGGAAAACACGAACCGTGTGATCAATATCGCAAACTGGATGAGCCATGTCGCGGACTTGGGCGGCCAACCGATTGCGGTGGGAGCCTTCGACCTTCGCGAATTGTGGGCAGAATCCGTCCGAGCGGCCCAAGGCCTCTTTTCCAGCAAAGCAATCACGTTAACACAACGAATTCCCCAGGAATCGTTCGAAATCATTGCCGATCGCGAAAAACTCGGCTTCGCATTTCAGGAAATACTTTCCGCCGCTGTGAAATTGTCCGAGGCGGGCTCGGCAATCACTGCTGAATTTTCGCAGGGCAGACAACGAGAGGTAATCGTCAAGATTACGGCAAAAGGGTCCGGCATCCGGGCCGAAGCACTGAGTGGAATTTTCGATCATTCAACGAGTACGGCAGGCGTGAGTCAAACAGGCAAAGAACGGCAAATGAATCTTTCCAGCGTGCATGACGTTATTGGAATGCACGGCGGACGGTTGTTTGTGAAGAGCGCAGCCGGAGAAGATTGCACACTCTGGTTCACATTGCCGAACATCACGCTTGGCAGCGAGGACAAAAGCCATGAGCAAACGTTCAATCTTGGTGGTTGATGACGACAAAAATACGCGAGACTACCTCGCGGCCTTCCTGACCTCGTCAGGTTTCGTCGTGGAATGTCTGGAATCGGGAGATGATGCAATCAAGCGCCTGGCCTCAGGTTACTCGCCCTCGATGATCCTGCTCGACATCCTGTTACCCGGCAAGGACGGTATCGAAGTCCTTTCAAATCTCAAAACCGTTTACCCGTCCATTCCGATCATCATTCTCTCCGGAATTGGCCAGATCAAGACTGTTGTCGAAGCCATGAAGATGGGCGCCTCGGATTACCTGACCAAACCGTTTGAAGAAGAAGCTCTCGAGTTGGCAGTCCAGAACGCCATTGAGAAACACCGCCTGAAGGAAGAAGTCAAGACGCTGAAGCAGCAACTGGCTTACGTAGAACAGGGAAACATTCTCACGTCGAATCCGCAGATGTTGAGGATCATCGATATCGCCCGGCAGGTCGCCGCCACAGATGTTCCTGTTCTCATTCTGGGCGAGTCCGGTGTCGGGAAAGAAGTCATCGCCAGTTTCATACACGAACAGTCGAACCGGTCCGAGGGGCCTTTCGTGAAAGTCAATTGCGCAGCTTTGCCTCACGAGCTGCTGGAATCGGAGTTGTTCGGCTACGAACGCGGGGCCTTTACTGGAGCCATACGCGACAAAATCGGAAAATTCGAACAAGCCGACAAAGGCACACTCCTGTTGGACGAGATTGGCGAGATGAGTCCGCACTTGCAAGCGAAGCTGCTGCACGTCTTGCAGGACGCGGAATTCAGCCGGCTCGGCGGCAAGAAGCCGGTCAAAGTCAATGTCCGGGTTCTGGCAGCGACCAATAAAAAGCTGAAGGAAGCGGTGCTGAAGGGCGAGTTTCGAAACGATCTCTATTTCAGACTCAATGTCATCAAGCTCGATATTCCTCCGCTACGCGACAGGCGCGAAGACATTCCCCTGCTTTGCAATCAATTTCTGGACAAATACCGCGAGCGATACCAGAGCGTCGTGCAGCAGTTCCCGAAAGAATTGATGGAACTGTTCCTGAGATACGACTGGCCTGGGAATGTGCGCCAACTTGAAAATGTGGTGAAACGATATCTCATACTGCCCGATTCCGACATCACGGCGGAATTGCGCACCACCAATCCTGAAGCCGCACCGCCGGTGGTTCGCGGCAACGTTTCGCTTAAAGAAGTAGCCGGGCACGCGGCAGAGGTGGCCGAGAAAGAAGTCGTGCTCCGGATGCTGGAAGAAACCGGATGGAATCGGAAAGAGTCCGCCCGGCGGCTCCGGATTTCCTATAAAGCACTACGAAACAAGCTCAAGAAATGGCAGCTTGTCCGGGAACGGCCGGCCGAGATTCGTACCCTGGTCAAGAGCGCATAGTTAGGGTTTGACCACATCCCAGTAGGACCGGATCTGGCGCGCATCGTCGTCTGCGAGAAAGCTCATGACCGAGCTCACCATTGATGTTGAACGGTGTCCGGGAAGATTCAACGGATGCGGCCTTCCGTAGGTCGGAAAGTACGATCGGATGAATACGGAATCTTCGGCAAGCGGCAGTGATCGCAGATTGGCGACGAACCGTGACCAGGCTGCCCGTCCAAATAGATAGAATTCAACATTCGAGGTGTAAAACGCCGAAACGTGCAGTCCATTTGCTTTCAGGAAACTGCCGACGGCTCTGAAGGCATGGGGTCCGGCGAAGTCGCCCACGATCGGAATGAGCCGATTCTCGGCTTGAAATTTCTTCAGCCACTGAAACAAGTCCTCGGAAGAGAGGTAGTTTTGCTGGCGGCCTTGCCGGTCCGTTTCGAGAAGCATTTCTTCGAAGCTGGGGTACATCGATGCATTTCCGCGCCCGATGGATGAAAAGCGGAGATCCAGGTTCTCCTGCCAGAATGTACGATAAACGTATTCGATTTTTGCGTAATCATCCGAAGAAAGCTTCAAACCATACTGATTCAAGATAGTCTTGATGGCATCGAGATTCTTTTGAAACAGTCCCCCATCTGTCTTTGCAGCGCGGACGGCGTCAAGGAGATCTTGAAACGAACCACCCGGCTCCAACCGTGGTGTCTGCCTCGAAAACATAAGGGACAGGTACTCCACACGATTGCTTGCCATCGCGAATAAAGCCTTGAACAACAGATGCTGCAGCATATTCTGCCGGCGGATATCGGTAATGATGGCGAGCATCGGATGGGTGTGCACGATGTAGGAGAAGTTCTGATCCGGTCCGACTCCTAGATAGATACCTCCGGGCTTTACTCGCTGGTGCAGGTCGCCGACAACATGGAGATACGACGTTTCGTTCGAAATGAAATTGTCCGAATCAAAGTAGCCCTCCGGCTCCGACCATTCATCGATGTATTGCCCGAACTGCAGCGCAGTGACCTGAACGTCGGTGGCTGCGCGAGGCTGTTCGTGGTTCCAGGGAACTGTGCTCGCAGCAATAACGAATGCTGCTAGGAGTCCGGCCAGAAAAATGGAATTTCGGCGCAGCTTAGAAACGGGCACCACGGTAGTTTAAGTCCCGCTGTGGATTATATCGAATCCACGAGGCCGTCCCGTGGAGTCGACGTAATCCAGTACGGGACTTAGTACGTCCTCCCAAGCCACTATACCTCCGGAAATCACATTTTCGGAATTTCGAAATGGAGATTACAATATGCCGGTGACATCAAGGGTTCCTTCTGTGAGCGTCCGTCCATTTGAAATTCGAGTTGCCGCCCCGCAAGACATGGATCAGCTTTGCGCTCTCGCCAGTGAACTGCTGGCGAATATACACGCTGAGGGAACCGCAGAAGATGCCCGCTGTGTCTTCGACCACATTATGAACTCCGCGGATCTGGGCATCATCGTCGTGGCTGAAACCGAAGGCACGCTCTGTGGGTACGCTTACGGATCCTACGAATGGCGGGCGGAGTTCCGCGGCGAAACTATGGATATCATCGCTTTGTTCGTTTCGCCGCAATGGCGGAGCAAAGGCGTCGGTGGCAGCCTTGTTGCAGCTCTGCTCGAAAATGCCAGACAGCGCGGCATCCATCGGGTGAGCGCCGAGGTACATCCCGGCAACTCAGCCATCGAGCGAACGCTGGACTCTATGGGATTTGACCCAGAGCGGCGAACGCTCTGGGGTATGAGGCTTTAAAGTAGATCGTCAACCACGCGGAAGAGTTCTTGTCTGGCCAGTGACGCCATTGCCACATGCCCTACGCCCTCCTCTTGCCAATAGATGGTAATCTGACCCTCTTTATCGAAGAGTAAGCCGCGGGCACCCCGGATTTCGAGTTGTTCCGGCGCAGTACCGCCGAAGCGCATTTCATTCGGCTTCTTTTTCTTTTCGACAGCGGCTTCGTTCAGTATCATCCGCGCGTACTCGCGTGGGAGCGCGACCTTTGGAAATCGGAAGGAATACAAAACCAGATCCGAACCGTTCGCGAGTTTGAACTTTTGCCGGACAACCGGATAAAAGGTGACATCGGTTCGAAAATTGAGGATCGACATGTTCTTCACGAACCGTCCCTCGGCGAGCTCAACGGATCCGCGTTTCCCTTCATCTTGCGAGAGGCCCAGCAGCTCGATTCCAGCGTCCGCTTTTGCTTTGTCGTACGCGACCGGCTTGAAGTCTTTCTCTTCGACGAAAGTAACAATCGGGTTCGGGTGCTTGGAAGGATCGAACGGTGCACCGGGGGGCGGCGTTTGAGCAGCCGCCACAGACGAGAACAAGAAAGCGAAAAGAAACAGCACAACTGGAAACATCGCCATCATTATAATCGAGGGTTATACCATGAACGGTACAGTTCGCGCGTTGTTCGTGAAACTCGAGAAGGGTGCCAAATCCGTCGCGAGACACTCCGTCCAGGCCGGCCTACAAGGCTTCGATGGTGATCATCACACCGGCAACTCCAGGCGTCGCCAGATCCTGTTGATATCCGGCAGCGTCCTCGACGAGCTTCATCTCCAGCCCGGAAATGTATATGAAAACGTCGTCGTCGATGGTCTCGATGTCATGTCGCTTCACGAAGGGCAACAACTCCGTCTCGGCAGTGCGCTGGTTGCGGTCACGACACCGTGCGAACCGTGTATACAAATGGAGCGGCTGCGTATCGGGTTGCAAGAGGCATTGAGGGACCGCCGCGGAATGTTCGTCACAGTTCTGGAACCCGGAATCGTTCGCGTAGGAGACTCGGTGTGCAAGGAATCGGCCGTCGAAAATTTGCTCACACGGTGACGTTTCGTGTCTGCCGTTAAGACGGCACTCACCATTGCCGGTTCCGATCCCAGCGGCGGCGCAGGAATTCAAGCCGACTTAAAGACTTTTTCGAGGCTACGGATCTATGGGATGTCGGTCATCACTTCTCTTACGGCCCAGAATACATACAAGGTCGAGGGCATCATGGAGATACCTCCCGACTTTGTGGGCCGTCAATTCGACGCACTGCTGACCGACATTCATGTGGATGCAGCAAAAACTGGAATGTTACTGACCTCGGGCGTAATTGAAGTTGTAGCGCAAAAAATTCGGGACTACACAATCAGAAATCTGGTCGTCGATCCTGTGGTGACTTCAACGTCGGGAACTGCATTGCTCAATCCCGACGCCATCGCCACGTTCCAGCGCATGCTTCTCCCACTCGCATTAGTGATCACGCCGAATACCGATGAAGCTCGGGTGCTGACCGGGAAAAAAATAGAAAATGTCGAAGATATGGAAGAGGCGGCTCTCCGTATTTACGAGATGGGTGCTCGCTCGGTCTTGATAAAGGGCGGACACCTGACAGGGGATGACGCCATCGATGTTCTATTCGACGGAACCGACTTCTCGCACTTGCGGCGCCGCCGCATAGACAGAGGCCAAACTCATGGTACCGGTTGCGTACTGTCCGCGGCGATCACGGCCGGACTTGCGGCAGGCAGATCGCTCGCGGAAGCCGTTAACGCCGGCAAGGATTTTGTCACGGCAGCCATTGAGCACGGGCTACGCCTTGGAAAGGGAGCGAGCCCTTGCGATCCGTTAGCGCTCGAGGACTGATATGGCGCTGCGCGTAAATGGAAAAGACATAAAAGACGCCATCATCAAAACGGATCAGTTCGAAATGCGCATTCTGGAATTGACGCCGGACCACTTGAAAGTCACCGTCAAAGAAACTTCAGGGCACCCGTTCAATTTTGTTCCTCGATTTTTCGAAATGATTTACCCCGAAAGGAGCATCGCAGCCAAAGATGCAGGGATCGTGACTGTGGGGACTGGTAAGGTCGTTGAAGCTGTTGTTGAATTTCGGGAAAAGCTTCGCATCGAAACTTTCCTCACGATGGAACTGCGCTACGCCCGCAAAAAGATAGCCATGATCACAGTCGAATGAGACCACAAGGCATTTTCATCGACTGGCTGAGCGGTGCTGATGAGGAATTCACCGCGCTCGTTGTAGCGCCCACGGAGCCCGACAATTGATAGCAATCGCGAAACCCCAGCGCTGCCGCGTGCAAGTTCGCGATTGATGACGGCCTGCGATCTCGCAAAGTGACATCGGCGGCGGTCTACCTTCGCCTGTTTCCTCAGAGGTCGCAGTTGATCCGTGCTTCATACCAGGCAGCCAAGACCCTCCACTGAACCACCCCTAATGTTCGTGGTGGTCGTTGTGCCCCTTGTGGTCGTTGTGTTCCTCGTCGTCGTTGTGTCCTTTGTGGTTGTTGTGTCCCTTACCGTTCTTGTGGTTGTCCTGGTTGTCCTCGTCGTCTTCCTTGTTTCCCTTGTGTACCTGTACCGATACGACGGCATGGACCACTCTGTTATCGAAAGTTCGTCCATCCAACGCGGCATTCGTATCTCCTGCCGACAGGTGCAATTCATTAGCTCTGAAATGAGCAATTAGATCCAGTAAACCGTCGCCGTTGACATCTCTCGTCGAGATCCGATAGTGGCCGTGTGGATCCTTGTCGACCGGAGCTCCCGCAAAGCGAAGTGTCGACGGATCGATTTGCGTCGCGTCCAGCGCCGGCGAACTAAAGATGACCACCGGAATATCAGCGTGGGATCTCGTGTTGATGGGGTGACGAACGGAGACGACGACAACCTGTGCGTTTGCAGGGGTCACCGGCAGCAAGCCGACGAGCGTAGAGAGCCGGCTGAGACCTTGGAATGTAGCCGTCATTCCTCCCGAATCGACGTGACCAATAACGGGATTGCCGGACGTGTTCACTGCCGGCACGAGGCTTCCAGTCGCAGTGTCCACCCTAAAGAGTTGGATAACCGTGCCCGGACTTATAAAGTTCCGTAGCGGCAGCACAATCGTCAGTCCAGGATCAGCTAACGGGAACGTCGGCTGAGGAAAGAACTCGATATTGACAAAGTATGTCTCTGCTCCACTGAATCCAGTCGGTAATGGGACCGCGAGCGGCGAACCGAGTACATCGATCGCAATCGCCGTCGGCTGGGATAACACTCTGGGAGGAACGATCACCTTCGCACGATCGCCGAAAACGCTGTCCGAAACGGAACCGCCGGCGAACGGATCCGAGATCGTTCCGTCCGGAGTGAGTGTCGGCCGAATGACGATCAAGTCGCCGGATATTCCTTGTGAGGCCAGTTGCGACGGACTGTACGTACTCACATTTCTCACTGTATCCTTCAGGTATACGGTTATTTTCCAAGTCCCTTCTTCACTGAATTGTGGAAAAGCGGCCGTCAGACGCCACGTCCCATTCGTTGGGATTCCACTCACTAATTCACCTGAAGACAAGTCGCTCGATACCGTTTGCGCGCCTGAGGGACTGCGGAAGAAACCACCGAACGCTTGGCTGCCGAATGGAGTATCGGGCGCAAAGCTGACGCCGCTCAGATTATCTGTCGTTGTGATTTCCACCTGAACGTTTTGGCCGGACGACGCCGTATTGATCACCGAAGGTCTTATTGCCAAACCGGTGAGCTGCGGCGGCTGGGTGTCGGACGGATTGGATGCGACCGCAAGCTGGATCGATGAGCCGAAAGCTGCGAGCGACGTCGCGTCATATAATCGTTGACTGCCCACATTGTCCCGCAGCCGGACCGAATTCACTTTCCAAACGCCCGGCTCGCTGTATTGCGGCATGATGAGAATAGCCCTGTAGGTACCACTCGTACTGTTTCCCGAAAGAAGCTGAAATTGACTTACGGCGAGGAACCGGCTCTGCGTGCCCGAAGGACTGATCATCGAAAAGTCATCCAGGGACACCAATCCTTGAACGATTCCGGAACGATCATCGGTTAAGACCAGATCCACGGTAATCGCCTGAGCTGCCGAGGACAAGTCTACTCCGGGCGGCGACAGGCTGACGCCCTGCAACACCGGAGGCGCCGTATCCGGATTTGCGTCCTGGACCTGAACCATGTTCACAAGTCCCGCTGCTACCAAGGCCGCGTTGTCTAAGGAAACGGAATTACCGGTATTGTCTCGCAGCCGCACGGACGAGATGCGCCACGATCCCGGTTCCGCGTAGCGGGGGATGCTGACTGGAACTTGAAATACACCATCCAGGATTACGCCACCCTGGGGCTGCGACAGGCCAGAGACAACTTGATTGCCCGAGGGGCTCGTGAGGGTCACCCCCACTCGGTTTCCAGATCTGCTATCAATCCCGGAAAGGTCGTCCTGAAGGTGCAATTGCAGTGTTACGGTTTGACTCGAATTGGTGACCTCGACGGTCCCCGGATCGAGAGTCAAACCGATAAGCCGCGGTGGTTGAGTATCGGATTGCGCCTGTAGAGTCCCGGCGCTTACAAGTACGGCGAAAATGATCCACGCCGTACTTCGGTGTAGCACTACAGAAAACGGCACGTCGGATGCTCGATTCTCGCGTGACATTCAAAACCTCCCGCGGGGGCCGAGCACACCAATAACCAAGCACGTTAAGGTCTACTGACTTCACTTATCGTCGAGTGTGAACATATTTTCGAGGTAGTCACTACTGATGAGTCAGTTCGTGAGTAAGACAAATTCATAGAAAAAATCCCAGTTTTTACCTTACCTGGATGCAGGATGAAATCTCAGTTCAAGTGATCTTCGAATTTTCCCGAGCCAATTTACGTAATTCTAAATTCGATCAGCGCGTGGTTATGGACCATGAACCACCGGGAGCAATCACAGGGGCCTGGGGACCGGTTGTCGCATAGCCCACCCATTGAGTGCACTCGCCCGTCAATTCGTACCATGGGCATCGGACGGATGGGCTCTCCCGTTGTGTTCTACATCCCAGATGGAACGCGGCTGCCCCTTCTTCAAGAAACGCCGGCGTAACCTGTGGTTTCGCAGTGCCACCCGGAGATTGGGCGAGTGCGGGCGGACTGAAGTTGCGTCCGGAAACGATTCGTTTGTGATCTGGGATTGAAGATTCCGTAGGGCGATTCGCGCCTCAGTCAGCAGCTCGGAGGTACGATGCTACGATAGTTACGGGCTCCGCTTATTTCGCCCATGCTGGAGCCCTTTGAGGCACGCCGGCTGATTGAGCACGAGTATTGATGGACGAGGGGATTGGCATTTAAAGCGGTCGCGAAATGAAGGTCTTCATCACCGGTGCAACCGGAGTACTGGGTAGAGTTGTCGCCCGTTTGTTGCTCGACGGTGGATATCAGGTCCGCGCACTCGCGAGAAGTGCCCGCAACGAATCGCAGCTTCGCGAAATCGGGGCCGAACCGTTTACGGCAAATTTATTCGATTCATCCAGCTTACGGAAGGCATTGATGGGCCGGGATGCAGTGCTTCATCTGGCGACCCACATCCCTCCGGCGAAGGATGCGACGCGGCCGGGAGCGTGGCGCGAGAATGACCGTATTCGCATGGAAGGCACCCGCAGTCTTGTCGACGCGGCCCTTGAATGTGGCGTGCCGACATTCATCTATCCAGGCATCGTGTTCGTCTATCCGGACGGAGGCGCGAACTGGCTGGATACGACAACGCCGCCGGCTGCCACGCCTATCCTGCGATCCTCGCTGGACGCCGAAGCGGAGGTCGTCCGGTTCACCGGCGCAGGCCATCGCGGGATTGTTTTAAGGATGGCCGGGTTCTATGGGCCGTCGGCTCCTAATACGCTCCACATGCTGCGAAGCGCCCAACGCGGCATCGCGCTGATCTTTGGCCGCAACAAGGCATACCAGTCCTTGATTTGGGTGGACGATGCCGCGCTCGCCGTCGTGGATGCCCTGCGCAGAGCTTCGGCCGGAATTTACGATGTTGTTGACGATGAACCTTTGCAAAAATGGGAATTGGCAGCGACTCTCGCCAAGGCCGTCCGCCGCCGGCGGTTGCTCCGGCCACCGGCGTTTTTGCTGTGGCTCTTTGGAGGCAAGAACGTCATGTTTCTGGCCAGAAGCCAGCGCGTTTCGAATCGCAAGTTTAAAGCCGAGACGGGATGGAGTCCGATGGTCCCGAGCGCCCGCCAAGGATTCGACCTTCTGTCGATACTCCCCTGATTGTTGCCGTGAGCTAGGCGGAGGCTCTGGTTTCAATAATGCCTTTGGCGAGGGCGTAGCGCGTGAGTCCCGCGATGTCGTGGATGTCCAGCTTGTCCATTACATGTTGGCGATGTTTCTCGACGGTCTTGATACTGATGCTCAGTTCGCCGGCGATTTGCTTATTGGGTTTGCCTTCGGCGATCAATTGCAGCACTTCCGTCTCGCGGGAGGTCAACCCGCCGCTCCACTTCTTCACGAATACGCCACGAATCACAGTTTCGCGATAGCGCCGCATGAGTTGCTTCGAAATGACGGCACTGAAGAATACTTGGCCGGTCATGATTTTGCGTATCGCCGTGACGAGGTCGACGATAGCGGCTTGTTTGAGCAGATAGCCCGCCGCACCGGCCTCACTGAGTTGGTACACGTATTCGTCGTCGCTGTATGAGGAGAGTATGAGCACTCGGGTGCGCGGGACAGACTTGAGTATTTGTCGCGTGGCTTCCAAGCCGTTGAGCATTGGCATGGCGATATCCATCACGACCACGTCGGGCTTGAGCGTCCTGGTCAGTTCCACGGCTTGCCTGCCCGTCTCGGCTTCACCAATGGTTTCGATATCCGGTTCCGCCTGCAACAGCGCGCGGAGTCCTTGCCGCACAACGGTGTGATCGTCAGCTAAAAGCACCTTAATCTTTGTCATCGCGCTTGAACCTCCGGTCGAGACCTGAAAGGAATTTCTACGCAGACGGTTGTACCTTGGCCGGGTGCGGAAGTCACGGCAAACTGGCCGTTAACCAGCCGCACGCGCTCCTGCATCCCGAGCAGGCCGAGGTGTTTCCTCCGCCGGCCGGGGACTTTGGTGTCCACAGAAAAGCCCTGGCCGTTATCTCTGATTTGCATCTGGACGACATGTTTGAGCGTGTGGAGCGCCACCTTCACCTGGCTGGCCTGCGCGTGTTTGACCACGTTGGTCAGGCTTTCCTGCGCGACACGAAATAGGACGATTTTCTGTTCGCTCCTGAGTTGCTCGGCCGCCGCGCTGCCGTGAAAGCGCACCTGCAGTAGTGTCCGTTGAGCCAACGCTTTCAGGTAAGACCGAAGCGCGGGCAGCAGCCCGAGCTCGTCGAGCATCGCGGGCCGCAGCTCGATGGCAAAGCGATGCACCAGATCCATGGTTTCCTCGAGCAGAGTTTGGGAATCGGCGAGTTTCTGCTTGAGGAGCGTCGCGTCCACTTCTCCGCTCCTCAGCAACAGCCCGAGGTTCCACTTAAGCACCGTAAGGGCCTGGCCGACCTGGTCATGGAGTTCGCGGCTCAGGCGTTTTCGTTCGTCTTCCTGCACATGCAAAATTCTGTTGGACAATTCGTGCAGATCGTAATTGATCGCGGTAAGTTCGGCGCCGCGGCATTCGAGCGTCTCGTTGAGTTGCTGCAGCCGCAGGTTCGCGTCGCGGAAACCGCGGTGTGTGGCCTCAAAAGGCGAGAGCGCCTCCAAGAAAAACGTTTCCGATGCTTGGAGAACTCGCTGTTTCTCTTCCATCGAGCAAGCCGGCAGCAGGCACTCGAGCAAAGCTCGCTGATGGATCTGAGCAATGTCCAAGAGACCAAGCCGGCCGGCGATGGCAATGCGGCCGAGGTCGTAGGCCTGCTGCAGCAGGATTTCCTGTTGCGAATCCAGGTAATCTTGCAATGCCGAAGTGTATTGTTGCGACAAGCTAGCGACGCGACTGTTCATGGCTCGCCCCATGATAACGCACAACGAGGACCAATGCATCGTCGATGCCCCTGAAGTGCCGGTCCAGAATCCGGTCGGCCAGCCGCTGTGGCGGATCGCTGTGTATCAAGCCGTCCACGAATCCAGCGCTGACGCCATCCGTGGCGAACACCAGCAGATCTCCCGGAGCAATATACATCGTTCTGGCGCGCAACGAAGGCAGTTGAAACCCCAGCAGGCCGCGATCCAACAAGAGGCGCTCGATGGCGGGCACGGCTTGGCGGTCAGCGCGAAACAACAGGACTTCGACGTTGCCGATTCCCAACCAAGTGAGCTGGCCCTCATGTCCCAGCCGCGCGACTGTCATAACCACGCCCCGGGCGTCCTTCATGGCGTCGTGGCACCGTGTGACCAGGGCCGGCAGTGGCTCGTCGGCGTGGTTCTGCAGAATGGCCACCGCCGTCGTCGCCGCGGCGGCCGCCTCGGGACCATGGCCAAGTCCGTCCACGGCGGCCAGCAGGACACCGCCAGGCAGAGCCTTCACCAAGTGCAAATCTCCCGACGCCTTCTCGCCCGGGAAGGCGCGGGAGGCCACTCCCCATTCAAACGGCGACTCCAACATTACGGTCCGGTTTTGCATCTCAATCCAGCCACTTCTTCATCGTCACCGTCGTGCCGACCCCCAACTTGGACTCGATGTCGAACTCGTCCATCAACCACTTCGCCCCGGGTAAACCCACCCCCAGCCCGGAGCCCGAGGAGTAGCCGTACTGCATGGCTTGAGCCAGGTTCGCGATGCCGGGGCCCTCATCGCGGGCTACCACGCACAGGCCGCGTCTGGCGCCATGGTTCTCGGGGCGCAGGATGATTTCCCCACGCTTGGCATGTTCGGCAATGTTGCGCGACACTTCGGAAATCGCGGCGGTAATCAAGGTCACGTCCGCGCCTTCGAAACCCAACTCTTGGGCCAGCGAGCGGCCCTTCTGCCGAGCTGTGACGACGTCCTCCACGGATGCGATCGCCACCCGGGTTTCACTTGCCACGACGAAACTTCCTCTTGGTGCGCTCATCGAGATAGGCCAGGCCTTCCTCGAGGTCTAAGGCGGTGCCGATCCCTTCCAACGTCAAACTCAACTGGACCATCGTGAACGCCACTTCGGGTTGGATCCCGACGATGACGGTCTCGGCCCCGCGCAAGCGCAGCATGTGCGCAATCGCCCGCAGAGTTCGCGTTGCGAACGAATCGATGACATCCAGCACGGTTACATCAATGATGACGCCTCGTGAACGATAAAGCCCGATGCGTTCCGCCAGATCATCCCGCAGTTGCACCAGGTCGGGATCGGACAGCACCGACTGCACGCTCGCAATCAGATAATCGCGCTGTTTGAGGATGGGAACGCGCATGGCGAGCCTCTATGCGCCGTCCTCTGGGGCAGTTGGCAGCTCGACCTTGGTGACTTTGTAACCCACCATCCGCTCGGCTTCTTCAATGCCGCCTTGCAGATCTCCGACGGCGTTCATCTTGCTCAAGTCCACGCCCAGTGTCACCAGCGTTTGGGCGATCTCCGATGAGAGTCCGGTAATGATGACGGTCGCGCCCATCAGGCGCGAGGCTTCGACGGTTTGCACCAGATGATTGGCGACAGCAGAGTCGATCGCCGGCACCCCCGTGACGTCGACCACTACGACTTTGGCGCGGTTAGCGCGAATTCCGCGCAATAACTGCTCGGTTAATTGGCGCGCTCTCTGCGCCTCGATGACGCCGATGATCGGCAAAATCAACAGCCGCTCGCGCACCTGCAACACCGGCGTGGACAACTCGCGGATGGCTTTCTGTTGCTGGCGAATGACGCGCTCACGCTGCTCGACGAAACTGACACCCACGGTCTTGGCGATGCTGTTGGCTGCGGGCTCGTAGGCGTCGAGGACGCGGTTGAGCAGGTCGAAGTCGTGGTGATATTTCTCGAACAGCGAGCGCGCCAGCACGTCGCGCAGCAGCAACACGATGCCTAGCACTTCATGGGTTTCGACGCCGCGTGGAATGATGCGCTCCGACAGGTCTCGCGCATAGGCTTGCAGCGCCTCGACGCTGCCCGTCTCCAGCACTTCCACGTAGTTGTCGTATACGGCCGTCGCTTCGGAAAAAATCTCCTCCGTACTCATTGCGGTGAGCAACCGGGAGTCGCGGATGCGCCGCGCCCATTCCTGGCGCAACTCGGTCCGGCGCTGGCGCAAGTGCGCTACCAGTTCGCGCAACAATGAGACGGTGTTCTCGGCTGCGGAAGGGCGCGTGTCATCTTTTATTCTCGGCTGCTGCCTTCCTTCCATCGCTTACCTCCAAGTTCATTAAATATAGTGCCGCACATCGCCTGTTTCAAATGGGTTCGTCACCCCACGCCAGTTGAGGGTTTCACCCACTGTTGAACCGGCCGGATCGCGGCTATGGTGAATGGATAAGAACTGCGCGATTCCGCTGTGGCAGCGCCCAATTCGAGAGGTGGTCAACATCATGGTCGAGCCGGTAAACATTATGGTCAGGGTAGGCGTCATCGGCTGTGGATATTGGGGTCCGAATCTGATCCGGAACCTACTGAAGGTTCCGGGCTGCCGCGTTGTCGCGATTGCGGATGAGCGCTCCGACAGGCTTCAAGCGGTCCGCCACCTCAGCGGGCAGATCAAGGCCACCACCGAGACGCGCGAACTGGTGGAATCCAATTCCATTGACGCCATCGTCATTGCTACACCGATTTCCACACACTTCGATTTGGCAAAGGCCTGTCTCGAAGCCGGCAAGCACGTCCTGATTGAAAAGCCTCTCACCAGAACGAGCGCTCAAGCCCGGGAATTAATTCGATTGGCACGGGAACGGCGGAGAGTGTTGATGGTCGATCACACGTTTATCTATTCCGGACCTGTGAGAAAGCTTCAGGAGATCATCGACTCCGGAGAATTAGGCGACATCTACTACTACGATTCGGTGCGTCTCAACCTGGGCCTGTTTCAACCCGACGTCAACGTGCTTTGGGACCTCGCGCCTCACGATTTCTCCATCTTGACCTACCTGTTGGACAAGACGCCGATCCGGGTCACCGCTTCTGGAAGCTCGCCGGTTGCGTGGAATGGGTGGAAGCGGGAAAGCATTGCGTATGTCACGATGGAATTCGAAGACCGCATGATCGCGCATTTTCATGTGAATTGGCTATCGCCAGCAAAACTCCGGAGGACACTTATCGGAGGAAGCCGCAAGATGGTCATCTACGACCATCTTGATGAGGAGAATCAGATCAAGATCTTCGACAAGGGCGTCGAAGTGCGCGGGGATGAAGATCGTCACAAAGCGCTCGTGCAGTACCGGATGGGCGACATCCTAATCCCGAAGGTAGATCAGACTGAGGCTTTGGAAACAGTCTGCAAGCATTTCATTCACTGCGTTAAGACCGGCGAGACGCCCATCACAGATGGTTACGCGGGTCTCCGAGTTGTGGAGTTGCTTGAAGCCGCCGAACGATCGCTGATGTTGAACGGAACGGCCCCGGCCTATGAGGAACTGACGGTAAAGCGGTTTCTGCCGGAGCATAGCAGAGCGCAAACCGGCTAGCGTTATCCGCTATAGGAAGGTGAGCTTGCCTCCGTTCGGTACTCTCAAACCCCGCGAGGCTTTTTGCGAGCGCGCTATGGATAAAGCAACTGTAGCAGCTTGTAGCCGCCAGGGCGGCCTCAACGTAAAGGGCTGGAATGTGACGCTGGTTTCAATATTTTGCGGAGGACTTGAGCAATGGTACAGGACTCATGGTACGCACTAAGCGTGAAGTCCCGGTGGGAATCCGTGGTTGCGGCCAACCTTCGTTCGAAAGGCTACGAACCGTTTGTGCCAACCTATAGAGTCTCGCGGCGCTGGTCGGACCGAGTGAAGACGCTCGACATGCCTCTCTTTTCCGGCTATCTGTTTTGCCGGCTCGATCTTCGAGCGCGGCTTCCCATCCTGATCACGCCAGGAGTGAATTTCATCGTCGGCGCCGGAAAGACTCCGGAACCGATTTCGGATGCGGAGATTGAGGCGATCCGCGTGGTGATGCAATGCGGGCTGACCTATGCACCTCATCCATACGTGACCATCGGGCAATGGGTTCGCGTCGAATGCGGCGCGCTCCGCGGCTTAACGGGTATCATTACAGAAGTGAGAAATAGATCTCGCTTGATCATATCCGTTAATTTGCTCATGCGGTCCGTCTTGGTCGAAATGGATCCCACTTGGGTGCAGCCAATCGCGGAGCCACTGAGGAACGCTTGGAGTGTTTCGAGGTGCGCTTAAAACGAACAACCTTCGGCTGTGCCGTTTATACTTCGATGATGTGAGTTCCGTCGTCGGAAACGTCAATCTGTTTTCCATCAGTTACGGATCGGCACTCTTCAATTTTGTGGGCTGCATGCTGTGTCATACACGTTCGATGAAAACGGCGAGCACGGGCACTACAGCCTTGAGCGAAAAGACTTCAACGCACTCTCCAGTGCGCAGAAACAGCACATTCTGAATTTCCTGCGTTCACTGTAAGATTTGGATCTTCCCGGTGGCTCAATCGATTATCGCTCATGGCCCGTTGAACAAAGCGGATGACGCCACAATCCTTCCGAGAAAATTCTCGCTTGGAACGGCGGGGATATTAATTCGTAGCGGGAAGCTTTGCGATAAGCTTCTCAATGCGGTTCAAGCGGGATTCGGGTGTGCGGTAATAGAAGATGGCGAGGAGATTCTGGCGGCGTTGGATTGCAGTCAGTTTTCGCCAGGCCTGTTCGGCGCCCGGATGGCGAGCGAAAGCCAAACGGATCATCGGCGGCAAGTCGTGTTCCGCGTCCATCGCCGCCATGAGATTCTCAGCGACGCGTTCGGCGCGTTTCCGGCGCGTTTCCGCCGACTTGGCATTTGCGACCTGGTCCAGAAGCCATTTGCGAATCGAATAGCTCAAGTGGTCAAACCAATTCCGAAGCGCGGGTTCTTCGTTCAAGGCTGCGTCCAGTTCCTTCGGGAGCCGGGTCACTCGCGGGGAAAAATCCGGCGTCAGCGTAAAGGCCGCCGTGCTGCCCGGTCCGATGCGCGCGGCCTTTTGCATTTTTTTGTTGACGAGCAGAAAATGCTGACCCGCGCGGGTGGGAAACAGGGCCGTCCGATAATGAAATCCATTGACCTCAACATTCACCCTCAGCATGCCACGCGTCTTCCAGCGTTTCTCGACACTGAAAGGCAGTCGGACGATGACCCAATTCAGGCCGTTGCCGCGGAATCGCTGTAGCGTCGCGCGAAAAGTTTTCGAATCCGATTGAGGCTCAGACATTGGTTTGGTGACGGCGACAGCTTGAAATACCACAAGCTTCATGCAACATCAAATGTCCCCGATTTTCCAGGGCAAAAACTCAATAGCATCGCTGCGGTCGTCAGTTCGGCGAAATCGACGGCTTGCCGAGTTTGAGGCTCCGCGCTCCGTGCAAATTGGCATAAAAGGATTCGTAGCCGAATATATGGGGAGGGGAGTAAAATCCGGTGAGCTCCAAAAGACTAGTCTACAACGTCGAAACGCGGTGACGGAGGTCGATCGTCCGAGAAAGCCGAGGATCAAGAGGAGCAGACGCGCTCGGAGCATTTTGGCGGAGGCGGAGAGCCTTGATCAAACCACTAAATGATCGCTAAGACAAAAAGGAAGGTGAATATGTACAGAACAAGCATCAGGACGCTGCTCATTTCGGCAGCCTGCATGTTGGCAATAACCGTTGCTGTGACAGGCGCGTTCGGCCAGAACGCGCCTGCAGGTGGCCGGGCCGAAGCAGCTTTCAAAGACATCAAGGTGCTGCAGGGAACGCCGGCCGACCAGTTGATTCCGACGATGCAGTTCTTTGAGGGTTCACTTGGCGTGACGTGCAATTACTGTCACTTGCCTGACCGTGTCGCCAACACTCCGATCAAAGAAACCGCGCGTCAGATGATATCGATGGTCAAGGCCATCAATAGGGATAACTTCAAAGGCGCAAAGACAGTCACCTGCAATACCTGCCATCGCGGGGCGGTGGAACCGGCGGCGAACCCCGCACTGGCGACTGCAAATTACAAGCCTTGGACACCCGATAGCGCCAACGGGGCTCCGGACCTGCCTCCGATACCGGGTCCGCCGGCCAGCCAGCTTATCGACAATTATATGAAGGCGCTGGGCGGAGACGCAGGACTGGCAAAACTCCAAAGCCGAGTCGTGAAGTACACCGCGACAAACAGCATTGGCAACACTGCCAACATGGAGATGGTTAGCAAGGGAGATAACAGCTTATCCATCACCCATGCAGATGGCGGAGACGTCATTGTCGGCCACACCGGCAACACCGCCTGGCAGCGTGCGGCCAACGGCGCCGTTCGTGAGGCGCGGGAGGACGAGTTCGACACGTTGAGGCTGCAGGATCCTCTTTACCTGGCCAGGAATCTGAAGTCCATCTCCAACTTGGAGACCAGGCGCGTCAGGCTCGATAATCAGGAAGCTTATCAACTTCGCGGAACGGCATTTGGCCGCGTCCCGGTACGGCTCTTCTTCCATCCGAAATCGGGTAACTTGCTCCGGGTTGTTTTCCTTCTGCCAAACGTCATCGGACAAAACGTAGTGCGGATTGATTACTCCGATTTCCGCAATGTGCAAGGCACCCCGTTCCCATTCAGTTGGATCATCGCCCGGCCGCTCGGCTATCAGACAGTCAAAGTGGATTCAGTCCAACAGAACGTAGCCGTGGAAGACACGCGGTTCGCAAAGCCGACAGGTAGATCGAACTAGTTATTGGTCTGAAAGGCGCGCCGGAGAGTGGCTGGCGCGCCCCTTTTATCTCCGACGCTTCATGGCTGAGCACAAACACCCGTGCAAATGAGCCTGCAGCGCTCGATGGAATCTTGTATTCTTGCAAGATATGCCGCGTCAGCGTCCGGCAGCCCTGCCTGCTCCGTGGATTCCACGGCACGCCTTTTCCTTCGCTGTATTGATTGTCCTGACGCTCTTGACCTACATCAACAGTCTTCACGGAAAATTCGTATTCGATGATTTACAGGTCGTGCAGCAGAGCCCCGAGATCATGAACGTAAAGACGTTCCGCGACGCCTTAAACGCGGGATGGTTTGGCGTCGGGCAAAGGCATCTGCTATTCGTCACATATGCGCTGAATTATTATTGGAGCGGGCTCGACACATTCAGTTATCACGTCCTCAACCTCGTTCTCCATATCGTCAACGTTTTGCTTGTCTACGGAATCGTCCTGGCGGTTCTCAAGGAAGATGCGCGATTGCGCTTTCTCGCTCTGGCAGGAGCAGCCGTATTCGCGGTGCACCCGCTGTTATCTGGCGCAGTCAGTTACATCGCAGGAAGGTCATCGGTCCTCTGCGGCACTCTTTATTTCACGGCAGTTTACGTTTTCCTCAAAGGCCTGGACTCGGAGCGGGGGCTGAGGCGGCTGGCCCTCTTCGGTTTGACGGCGGTCTGCGGGCTGTTGGCATGGGAGGCAAAACAGGAAGCTATTGCGCTGCCCCTATTTCTCGCCGCGGTGGTGTTTCTTCGGGCGGAGAAGAAAAACTGGCGGTGGATTGCTGCGCTATCCGCGATTCCGGTTGTTGCAGTCCTCCTGCTTCTGGATCAGATCAAGACTTTATATGGAATGGTGGGCAGTAATGCTGTGCTCGTCTCCGCCGGTTTCGACAAGGTCCTGGCACCAACGACTTATTTTCAAACCTATGTGACCTCCGTCATCAAATACTATTTTCCACGTTTTCTTATTCCCATCGGCCTTACGATCGATCCGCAAATTGAACCCGTCGACCATTGGTACAGTCCCGAGTTTTTGATGGCGATTGCAATATTTGCAGGTCTGGCATGCGTGGCACTGCGAAGCGCGAGGAAGGAACCGCTGCTGGCATTGGGTATAGCGGCCACAGTGGTTTCGCCACTTCTCGCCTATGTAGCGATTCCATTGGCCGATGTTGTTCTGGAGCACCGCGCATACATTCCGGGTTTGGGAATCGCTTTGATCTTTGCGTGGATCCTTCAGTGGGTAAGCCGGAATCGACCGAGCCTGCGGTTGGCGGTGACTGCCGGCGTCGTGCTGACCTTTGCATTCATGACCGTCTCGCGCAACCCGGTCTTCGCGAACAATATCGCTCTTTGGGAAGATGCCGTAACGAAGACCCCTGCGAAGCCGCGTCCGCACTTTAATCTGGGGCAGGCTTATCAGGACGCGCAACGTATTCCTGACGCCATCCGTGAGTATCAACAGGCGCTCGCCCTCAAGCCCGACATTCATGCGGCGTATTCGAATCTCGCCGCGATTTATCTTGATCAGAGACAGCTCGACAAGAGCGAGGAGATGCTGCTCAAGGTGACTTCGCTCTCCCCTACGTTCACTGAAGGATTCATCAATCTCGCCGTGCTGTACATTCGGAGGCAGGAGCCCGATAAAGCGCTCGCCGCCATCAATCGGGCATTGGAGCTCAATCCGGGCTCTTTTGCGGCTCATTACAACAAGGGCGAGGTGCTGACTCTGATGGGCGACTTCAAGGCGGCGCTCGAAAGCTATAAAGAGTCTGTCCACATACGGCCCGATCTGGATGCATTCAAGCTAACGCTGGGAAGTGCCTACGCACGTGCGGGAGATCCCATATCGGCGGAAAAGGTATTCAATGATCTCGTGAACGGACCGGTCGCGGCAGAGGCCTATCGGAATCTCGGGTTGTTGTACAGCAACGCGGGTCAACCGGATCAAGCTCTCCAACAGTTTCAGCAAGCCGCCCGCCTGAGAAACATTTTTCCCGAAGTTCACCACGACATGGGGGTTGTTTACCTTCGGAAGCAGATGTTCGATCAGGCAATCGAGCAGTTTCGCGTAGTACTCGAACAGCAGCCCGACCATGGTCCTGCTATCCTGAATATCGCGGCGGCATATCAGATGAAAGGAGATTCGCAGACCGCCCGGGAAGCTCTTCAAGGCTTCATCGAACGCTACGGCAATTCCAATTCGCCCTACGTTGCCCAAGCGCGGCAACGGCTGCTGGCGCTGCGTTAGTGAAATTTGACGAGACCTGTGACTCTCACCCGGCGCGGCAGCCCGCTGGCTGTCGCGCCGACCTCTCCCAGAGGGAGATGATATAGAGCGCCGTTACACCTTGATGTGCTTTCGGATTTCCTGATAGTCGGGAAATCGACCGGTCTCCAGCTTAGAAAAAACTAGTTTCCCATCGATGCTCACTTCGAAACGGCCTCCGTCGGACGGTATGAGGACGAGCCGTTTGATTCTGGTCTTCAGCTCGGTAATAAGTTTTTCGGTCAAACTGACCGCATTCGGTTCGTAGTTTCAGACCTGGCAATAGATGATTTCGATTTCCATTACTCTATCGTCCCTGTTTGGTCTCCTCTTGAATTCTCAACCATGCTTTCTTCAATTGAACTTGTTCCGGGGCCGGGCGCGGATTCTCGTTCAGTTGCCAGCGTTCTTCCTGAAACTCGACGGGCACGATGTTCGTTGTCAGCAGCCGCTGGCCCCTCACCACTGTCAGTTTAATCGTCTCGCCGATGGTGTGCGAGTGCAGCCGGCTCCGGAAGTTTTCAAAAGTCAGGCGCTCATCGTTCATAGCAATGAGCAAATCTCCGGCATCCAACTTCGCACGTTCCGCGGGCGAATTGGCAACGACTCGCCGGATCCGGACTGAATTGGATTCGCCTTGCTCAAATTCGATACCCAGATATATCGAGGCCGGCTGTAACGAGACTTCAACTGTGAGTCCCGCCTGCCGCAGATACCGGTTGTAGTCGAGTTGTTCGTGACTTTGTGCCACGGTATGGTAAAACTCGTGGAAGTCCGAACCCGCAACCGTTTCGACGGCTTTCAGAAAACCATCCTCAGGAAATCCGATACCCTTGGTCGCGTAAGTTTCCATCAGATAGCGCATGACGTCATCGAGACTTTTCTGGTTTTTCGTCCTCGCGCGAATCTCCACGTCCAGAAGCAATCCAATGAGCTCGCCCTTTACGTAATACGAGATCGACGTATTTTCTGCGTTATCGCTCCG
>WNGL01001274.1_pt1 | contig 33475 bp, 38 predicted proteins | sample 5400591 | NCBI WGS metagenome assembly WNGL01 (sample SAMN13153377, study PRJNA577476) | soil metagenome | isolation source: 80 cm soil or saprolite under Garry oak tree replicate 1 | place: USA:California | collected 2016-06-15
CAGTCGTCCCAGACTTCAGGAATATAGTCGCCCCCGGGCCAAGTGTTTCTGCAGAATTCCAACACTGGACTCTTATCCGCTGGGATGGCCTGTCGAATCCTTACCGGGGCAGAGAGCCGGAGTACAGAGGTCATCCTTTTGCCTCTGCAGATGTGAAATCGGAGGCTTGAAAGTCCTTCCTGCGGGTCCCGAACAGATTCAGAGAAAGATGGGTGCGAGGGTGGCGAGAAGGGCTCCAGAGAGCACAAGTGACAGACCCACGACCACGTCTCTTGAGGTAACTGACCATGCGAGGTTATGAGTGGATCCGTACCGGCTCCCGGCACGTCCCCATACAACCCTAATTCCGGTCAAGAAGGTCGCGGCTCCTAGGAAGAATGAACCGCGCCAGGGTTGAAGGGTGGTTGGGCCGAGAAAAGCCAACGCTACAACCAAGACCGCTACCAGAACAGCTAGGATTGACGGGACCAGAAGTGATAGCTCCAAAAGTGCTCGTATTGGCTTATACTTGGACTCTAACCTAGCATCGGCCCGAATCCTCTCCAAACAGTTCGTGCATACTCTGAGACCCCAGAGTGGTGGCTTTTCCCTCTGGATGTCCTCGGCTGTGACCAAGAATACTTTGGGGAACTTCTTGTAGCAAGACATGCACTCAAATAGGTGTGTAGGTTCAGTTTCGCTCAACTGGAGGGCCCGCTCGAAGCCGCCAAGCTTGTATCACCGGATTCGAACATATCTTCTAAGACGTGGCCAACCCGTTTTGGCGTACTTTAGCCTATCCGAGTCTTTCTTGACCCATCGAAGCATGTGGAAGAAGCTTCTTGCTCTTTTCTCATCCCTTTCTGGAATGGGCTCGTAGCCCAGGTTCCGTATCTCGTCTAGATAGGCGGTCTCCACATTATTCTGGGCCTGGCCTGTGATCGCGGTTGCTCGAATTCTCTTGTCCCCGTATCGTTCGGCGAGGGTTGGCCGGGTCTCGTCAAAGAGGAAGCTCGTGCATATTTCGACCTGTTCGTTTTCTTGCATCTTCATCTCGTTGAGTAATAGTAGGGTTAGTTCTGTTGCTTTCTTCAGGTAGAGTTTCTGTTTGAAGATTGGTTCTTGAAAGTAGGACACTGGTATGACGTCGTAATGGAACTCTCCGGTCTCTTTTCGGTGGACTCCGACTACGACGCCGAAGAGTAGGTCTCCGACGCCTGCGTCGTCAATCTGAATTGTCAACGGATAGTTTTCAGCTTCTTCCCGGCTTTTTAGCCATCTATCATACATGGTCGGTCAGCTTTATTAACTGCTATCGATATTCCGATATCGAAAAGTCGACAATAATGTGGATGCACGGCTGGAGGCACCAGAGAAGAAGGGGACTACGAACTTGGATCATCATGATGATACGACACTCGCCCCGAAACGGCGCCGAAATAATGAACGAGATTGAAACAATGACCCAGGGCTGGTGGAGGCCTTCACCAGGGTCCGTCTATCCAGTCCTAGACGACCTAGCCAGCGAGGGACTAATCAAGAAACGAGAAGACGGAAAGTATGAATTGACCGCCAAAGGAAAAGACTCTATCGAATGGCCCTTCGGCGTCCCCACCCGACAACCACAGAACATCGAAGACATGCTCAACGAGATAAGCGGCTACATCTCCTACTTTGAAGACCTGAACAACTCAGACCGGGCCAAAATCGAACCCCACAAGGACAAGATAAAAGGAATCGCAGGCCGGCTGACAGAACTGACTCGTTAGCAGAACAAAACGGGCCTCCGCCGCTAAGACAATAATTATTATCCTTCCAGCTTGAGCTTGCGACTCAGGTGCGCCGTGATACTAAGAGCACAGAAGGAGAAGGCCCTTGAATTCCGTAACATGCACCGGTCAGGGGACATATTCGTCTTGCCAAATGCATGGGATGTCCCGAGCGCTCGAATTTTTGAGCAAGCAGGGTTCGCTGCAATAGGTACAACGAGCGCCGGCATAGCGATATCTCTCGGCTATCCCGATGGCCAGAAGATAACTCGAGACGAGATGCTTCATATTGTAGCGAGAATTGCAAGGTCAGTCTCCGTTCCGGTGACCGCTGACATTGAAGCCGGCTACGGCGACACTACCATTAGCATCGCGGACACAGCCAGGGGCGTGATATCGGCCGGAGGGATTGGGCTCAACATCGAAGACTCGACGAAGGGGGCAGAGAAACGCTTGTACGATATAGGACCACAGCCAAAGAAGATAACCGTAATCAGGAAGGTCGCAGAGTTATTGGATGTTCCCCTTGTGATAAACGCCAGGACGGACGCCCTCCTCGTCCCGAAGGGAGACAAGACCGCCCGCTTGAAGGAAGCGATAGCCCGAGGGAACGCCTACAGGGAAGCCGGTGCAGATTGTGTCTTTCCCGTAGGCGCAATCGACGCGCAGACCATCTCTGAAATCGTTAGGAATGTCGGTTGCCCAGTCAACATCCTCGCTACCAACAATGTACCTCCAGTTACCGAACTCAAGAGACTGGGAGTCCGGCGCGTCAGCGTAGGGAGCGGACCAGCGCGAGCCACACTCGGCTTGGTTAGGAGAATCGCTACAGAGCTTCGGGAGAGTGGCACCTACGAAAGCCTTCTCAATGGCGCACCGACGCTTGCCGAAGCCAACAAGCTAGTGACGCCGAACTAGAGTTTCCGTTTCTCTTCCAACGCCTCTTATTATCAGAAATTTTCAGTGGTCTTGAGCCCAGACCCCGTCGCAATCACAACCACCTCCTCAGATCTATCGATGAGCCCCTCCTCGTAAAGGCCGGGGAGCACGCCGAAAGCTGAGGCACTAGATGGCTCGAGGATAAGACCCTCATCCCGGGCCAATTGTCGCGATGCCTTGAGAATTTTCGAGTCAGCAATAGCCCGGGCCAGACTCAAGATCCATCTTCCTGCTAGAGGCTTTGGTATTCTCAGGCCCAAGGCAATCGTGCGGGGCGACTTCCATTCCTCCACCTCCTCCCTCCCCAAATTGAACGCCTTGACCACCGGGGCGCACCCGCTGGGTTGAACAGCGACGAATCGGGGCTTGCCGTTGACCCATCCAATCTCCTCCATGATCTTGAACATCTTCCACATCCCCACCAGCCCAACTCCGCCCCCAATAGGGTAGACCACCCAATCCGGGCTCTTCCATCCCCGTGCCTCGCAGATTTCCAGAGCCATCGTTCCTTTGCCATCATGCCTGAACGGGGTAACAAAGGTGGAAGAGTTGTAAGCCCCAGTCTCGTTCGCCTCGATTGCGGCTCTTTTTCCCGCATCCCCAATTGTGCCGTGGACCCTGGACACCTTGGCCCCGAGCTTCTTCGACAACTCCACCTTTGCAGGGTTGGCTAGCACAGGAAGAAAGACGTGGCAGGGAACTCGGACCATGCCAGAGTAGAGGGCGAAGGAACAACCGGCATTCCCCTCGGAAGACAAGACCAGCCTCCGGACCCCGAGTCTGGAGAGAACAGTCACGGCGAGTGAGGCCCCGCGATCTTTGAAGGTGCCGGTCGGGTTGCGGGTCTCGTCTTTGACCCAGACCCTCCCCCTCTGGGATTTTAGTCTACGGAGAGGAGTATTGCCCTCACCTGCACTCACAGGCTTCACGTCTTGGCTGAGGGGCAGGAAGGGTCTGTACCTCCACATGGAAGGCTCAGCAGCCAGTGCTTTCTTGGAAGTTTCCTGCAGCACCTGTTGGTCAAGAACCGTGTCGAGAAGCCCGTTACAGCCCGGGCAGGTCGAGAGAATCCTCAGCCCTGAAAATTCTCGGCCACACTGTGTGCATCGAAGCCCTTTGAACGTGCGTTTTCTATCCAATCGGGTTCGCCCGAATTAGAGGTGCTAGCCTGCCAATCTGGGAAAAAGGTTAAGCTGAATGGTGCAGGATAATATTCGGGCTAAATCTGCGAGCAATCGAAACGCTACGGTCTTTATATCGAAGGACGATAATATCGAATCTCGATAGTTCCCCGGTGAAGCAATGAGCAAAGCAGTCTCTGAAAGGATGGTCAAAAGCTTCCTCGACCTTTTCATCCTCTCACTGCTCAACGGCGGCTCCAAACACGGCTACGAACTCATGCAAGAGCTGAAGTTCAAGACAGGCACCCGAATCGGAGCAGGAACACTCTACCCACTTCTCTACGAGCTAGAAGATAGAAAACTCGTCACCGGTGAATGGATGTCGCCAACACGGCGCAGTCGGAAGGTCTACAAGATAACCGACCAAGGGGAAAGGTACTGCGAGCAGGGATTCAAAGGGATAGACCGGCTGCTCCGATCCTCAGTGAATGATTCTAGCTCCTAGATGAAGCGCCGAGGCGAACGCCGTTAGCCACCCGGCCAATCTGCACTGGATCCCCAATGATGGCTTCACAATAATCATCGCCTTTTCCCTGGCAGGAGACTTCCAATGATTCACATTTCCTGCCGAAAATTACCTCAGACGCTCCCGTAAGAATTCCACGGCCAAAATGGCAGACAGGGGTCTTTCCCTTTCTGTTTCTTACCGAGACCCCGTTTTTCCAGCGAATCCTTGCAATGTTGTTCTCAAAATCGAAGCCCACGACCTCGAGCTTTCCCCAGCCACTCAGCGTCCCCATTCGATTGGCAATCTCTCGAATGTTTTTGGGATTTTTGACGTTGAACCCAGCTTTTTCCGCGATCCTCACATACTGGGCACCACCTTCCTTACCGATCTCGTACTGAAAACTTGTAGCGGTCACAGGCCCAAAACTTTCCGTCAGCCTATCCTCAATGGAGTGTATCAGCTTAACAGGAATGAACAGAAACCTTTCATCATAAGCCGTCAGTATGCCCCTTTTCTCATCGACATCTAATGCTCGAAAGGCTTCTCGAAGCTGCTTCAGCTTTCTGATGCTCATCAACGATGCTCAATTCCCGCAGACCAATCTAGCTCGTCGACTTTGTAATCCCAACCTGGTCGACCAAGAAGTGTCCCAAGTAGGTCGGAATGTCCACTTCCCACCACCGCATCCACTTCCTCTCCTTGGAAACCGCCCTGACGGACTGGAGTATTCGTATCATGTTATCGCTGACCCTCAAACCCTTCACGGGGGGTCCGAGTTTTCCATTCCTAATCTCAAACATGGCGTCCCGGGGAATGGTTGAGAAGTCTCCCTGACGATAGTTCTGGAACCGAGTATACCAGTTGTTAGTGATGTACAGCCCCTCTCCAGCTTCCTCGAACACTTCTTCCATGGACATCGGTCCCGGCTCGAGGACCAGGCAGGTAGCAATCGGGACAATCTGGCCAATGTCCGAGGCGTATACCGCATTGCCAGTCGAGTGCGATTTGAACTTGGCAGCAGTGCGAGAATCCTGGCTAATCGTCTTGAGCGTCCCCTTCTCGATAATCGTGCTGGTCTGGGTTGGATGGCCCTCATCGTCAAAATGCACCGACCCAGGCCCATTAGGCCTGAGACGATCATCCGTAAGGGTCAACTGTTCGGAAGCGACCCTCTGTCCAAGCTTGTCCACAAAGTACGAGTACCCTGCGTCCATCGCGTAAGCTGACGCGGAGAACCCGGCCGTGTTAATCAGGTTCGCGAAGATTGACGGGCCAAAGACCACGTTGCACTTGCCCTCTCTGCCCTGTTGGGGATGAAGGGATTGTTTGGCTAGGGAGCCTGACTCGCGTCCCGCCTTTACAGCCTCGAATTCGCCCAGAGTCGTGGAAACAGATACTCCCTGGCCACTCGCATCGTCCTCGGCGAAACTCCTCAGTGATATTTCGATAAATGTCTGCTCCGTCGATGTCTCAACCCCCGTCGATGTTTTCAATGCTCTCCGGCTGTGGGTGGACGAGACGACACCGGAGACCCTCTTCGCACCTTCTTTGAGGCTCGCGTTGACAGCTGACTCGACAATGTCCGTTAGCTCGCCTTCCAGGGCTGGAATTCTCGAATCATATAGTCCCGGGATTCCCTTGAACTGGAATGGTCCCTTAGGAATGTGGCTCTCAACGGTTTCAGGAAGAGCTCTCACGGCTGGGAGCATCTGGGCAATCGTCTGGTCAACAGCCTGGGTAGAAGCATCGCTTAGACGGCTGGCAATGCTCCGGGTTCCAAAGCCGAGGTAGATAACCGGGCTGACAACGTCCCAAGTGTTTGTCACCGTGATGGAGTTGTTGCTGAACCGGACCATCCGACGCTTTTCAACCTCAACCTGTCCCACTACATCAGAAGCACCGGCCTTCATTCCTCTCTGAACGATTTCACCTGGAAGTTCTTTGAGAATAGACTGGGCCGTCTGCACCATTGACTGCATGTTTAGGCCCCCCCTCCCAGCCTGACCTTCCTCAGCCGAATCGACGGCCCACCCTCATAGACTGGAGCTCCTTGCATCGGGTCTCCCTTACCACAGGTCCCAGCGCCGAACTCCATCTTCTTCCCAACCGCGTCCACACTTCCATACAGCTTGGGCGTGGTGACCTCTAGAACCGCGTTGCGAACATACCCTTTCAATTCCCCATCCTCGATGAGGTAGGATTCATGGCCCACGTACCGCTCGTTGTACCGCTTATCATCAATGTTCCACTCCATGAAAGTCTTCATGTAAACTCCGTGATGGACGCCTTCGAGAAGCTCGTCAAAGCCATGACCCCCGGGCTTCATGTACGTGTTAGCCATTCGAACGATCGGCTCACGGTCAAACCCGACTGCCCTGGAGGCAGCGTTGCTCTGGGTCTTGAATTCTGCCGCGGTCTCTCTGTTATGAAGAAACCCGGCAATCTTTCCATGATCAATCAGAACTCTCTCCTCGCCAGGAACGCCCTCATCATCATACTCGTAGTACCCGTAGGAATGGGGCAGTGTCGGGTCGTCGACAACCGTAACGTGTTCAGAGCCCACCTGGAAACCCATCATGTCAGGTTTCAAATATGACTCTCCCGCCTGGGCGGCCTCTCTTCCCAGAATACGGTCCGCCTCTTGTGGGTGGCCGCAGGATTCGTGACAGATAATTCCCACTATCTCCGACCCTAGCACCATGTCAACCTCTCCTCCCGGCGGCTTCTGGCCCTTCTCCAGTATGTCGGCCATAGTCTTCGCCTCGTCGACCGTAACCTGGGGAATGTTCCATTGTTTCACAACCTCCCAACCTCCACTTTCGCCTTGGGTATTCCAGCGTTGAATCGTGTCTTTCCCGGAGGCCCCGGTAAGCAGGAAGAAAAAGCGGGTTCTCGGCACAGTCCCGTAGACTAGTGCGCCCTCAGAGTTTGCAAAAATCTTCTCCTCCATCTCACTGGCCAGGTCCAACTGTCGGGCTACAAGTTTCATGTTCATCGGTGTTGTTGTGAGAAGTTTGTCTACCTCGCTGAGGAGGGAGAGGCGTTCCTCGACGCTGACATCGTCGAGAGGTAGCTTTTCTTGAACCGACCATTTGGCGTGGGGGTCGATCTTTCCCGCCATTCTGATAGGCGTCTTTACCAGCCGGCTGGACTGTTTGGCTGTCCGGCAGGCTGACTCGACTGTGGCTCGGAGGTTATCCTTGGTAAGTGTGTTGGTGCAGGCAAACCCCATTGCCCCGTTGACCAGGACGCGGACTCCTATGCCTGATTTCTTGACAAACCCTGCAGGGTCGGCAATCCCGTTGTTGAATACAAGGCGCAGGCCCTCATTTCTCTGAAAACGAGCCTCTGAATAGGACGCGCCTAGAGTAAAAGCAGTATTCACTGCAAACTTGACAAGGTCTTCCAAGCTTTACGGCCTCGAAACCCTGTCAACGGCGGGATACTGCACATGATAAGGATAACGGGGAATTGACGAAGGTAGGCTGATTCAGGCTACTGCTCTATTCCCGCCAGCGAGATGGCGCTCCAAGCCGGAGAGAATTGTAGTGTTGAATCTTTCCACAGGCTCAATTCTCAACCTGCGACTGGCCTCCTCTTTGTTCTCCCCTAGAGAGATAGCCCCGGACCCGTCTGACGAGCCTTCCGAACAATCCTTCTCGAGGCCCAATAATCCGTTTCTCCCATTCCACCCGGATCATGAAATAGGCCACCGAAACTACCAGTGCCGCGGAGAAGATAGAAGCGTAGACATCCGCCCCTACCGTGTCGGATATGAGACGGCCGGAGGCTCTCGCAACGAACAAGACAGACAGTATCCAGATAAATTTCCCGGTGTACAGTGATAGGAAGGATTTCCAAGCGCTGTACCTCATTATACCAAGGGGGATAAACGCAGCATCGACCAGAGGTGAGGCTGCAAAAACAAGGCCAACCAAGAACGTGCTCCCTCCCAAGAGTTTCTTGAGCGAGTCGAACCTCTGGGGGTTTCCGATGGCTCGCCTAGCACCGTAACCCAGGCCGTAACTGGCAAACTTACCAATCGCTGAGCCTAGGGCCGCGATTGCAGCGATCTGAACCAAGCCAACCCCCGTAAACGGGGACTCTGGTGCGGTGATCAGCGCGATAATGACCAACATGGCGGGCGTTGGAAGAAACGGAATCACGTTTCCACCGATGCTGACGAAGAACACGAGGAGGAGCGGGTTCCCGTTTAGAAAAGCCACGAGGGGATCTATGGGAGACAGTATTGTCAGCGGGAAGATCACGCTAATCGGCAAAGTTAGGCTATTTGAAAAGCTATGCAGTGTCGAGCCATAACCTGTGCCGTCCACCGGAGCATTCTCTATAACAGGGCGCGAGACCCAGTAACCATCGACAGATCATGGTCAAACTTACTTTCTACGGGGGGGCCGGAGAGATTGGCGGTAACAAGATACTAGTCGAGGCCAGTGGGGCAAAGGTTCTGCTCGACTTCGGCATGAGCCTGACTGACAGGGGACGATTCTTCTCCGAGCCCTTCCTATCTCCCAGGGACGAGGAAGGACTGATTCAGCTAGGAGTAATCCCGGACGTAGCCGGCCTCTACATGGGGCAGGAAGAGCCTGCGGCCGACGGAGTCGTCTTGACCCATGCCCACATAGACCATTCCATGTGCGTGTCCCTCCTCAACCGGAAGATTCCCGTCCACTGCGGCGTCACCACCCGTATGATAGTCGAGTCCTTGAGCGCGGTCCGCCAGAGCGGGTTCGAAAACAACCTCACCGGAATCCAGTTCAAAGCCTTCCGGACAGGGGACACTCTCGACTTTGGCAACATCCAGGTCGAACCAGTACACGTGGACCACAGCATGCCAGGCTCCTACGGCTTCCTAGTCCGAACCCCGGAAGGAACAATCGCATACAGCGGGGATTTCAGAAGTCACGGCCCCCGGGCAGACATGACCCAGGACTTCCTAGAGAGGGCGAAGGCCGCCGAGCCGAGAATGTTCCTCTGCGAAGGCACCAACCTCGTCCGCGGAGACCTACGGACAGAAGAAGAGGTATTGGAGAAGTCAGATCACGTGGTGAGGAAGACCAGGGGACTTGTACTGGCCAACTTCTCCACGGCCGACATTGATAGGTTGAAGACCTTTCACCAAATCGCTCAGAGGAACAGTAGGATTCTCGCGCTCACGCTCAAGCAGGCGTACCTACTCAAGTCCTTGTCGAACGACAAGAACCTCAAGATTCCTGACCCTCTACAAGACCCTAACATGGCAGTCTACCAGAAAACGAAGAAAACGTACTATCACTGGGAACGGGAGATTATGGAACGTGGAAAGGTCATCACTTCAAAAGATGTTCGAACCATGCAGGACAAGGTGATCCTCGCCTCGAGCTCATATGATATGAACGAGGTCCTAGATATTCGTCCAGAGCCTGGCGGCGCATTCATCAACAGCGGCTCCGAACCGTTTAACGAGGAAATGGAGATGGACCATGAGCGCTTCGTCAACTGGCTCAACCATTTCGGGCTTCCCATGTACCAGATTCACAGCTCGGGCCACATGATGCCTACAGAACTGAGAGAGACAATAGCGAAAGTGCGGCCGAAAAAACTCGTCCCGATCCACACCGAACAGCCCCGGCTGTATGAACTGTTTGTCAGAGACCTGGCCCAGGTGGAACAGGTTCAGAAAGGCTCGAGCCTAATCCTCTGAGAGAAGGATGCTTCCAGAAGCCCAACTACCCTGAGAACAGGGGAACAGAAGTAAGGTCATAGCCGGTCTTGAAGAACGGCATGTGTGCTAGAGTTTCAATGCCGAAAAAGGCTGAGGAAAATAGGTGGCTTCGGCAGGTTATTCGGCCAGAAAGCTCTCGCGCTCACCGAAAACAGACGCCAGCCGGGCGTCGGTGGGTGGTGTGGAATGGCCGTTGTTATTGTGCCTGGAGCAAGGGTTCAACTCACTGACCGTTACGCGTTGTTCGGGAAGGTCTCCTTCCCACTCGCCTGTCTCTACTTGGTAGAACCGGACCCGGCATCCGCAGTCGTACACTTCAACGCTTACTTTGGAACTTCTCGACATCTCCTGTTTGAGAGTTGACTGGAGTGTCAAAGTCTTCTGAGAATCGGCCTAGGTCGGGGCCGGGTTATAAGAGACGTGGTACCTTTCGAGTCAAGACTCGGTAACAATCTGTTGAGGGAGTCCGCAAATCATTGACATGATTACTTCGAAACGCCCAAAAAAGAACCCCCGTTCTTGACATCGTCCGGTCGAGTCGACCAAAACTGGGAAGAAAAGGGGTCGACGAGTTCGGGTGCTATCTAGTCCTTGGAGGTCGAGGTTGAGAGATTCTTCCGGCTATCTCGCAGTTTTCCGGTGTTTCTTCTTCATAACAACCTTCTCCTCTTCCACGGTAACTAGGAGAGTGTCCCCCTCCTCAAACCCGAGATCCTTGCAGACGGCTTCAGGGACGATGATTCTCAGCTCATCGTCGACCTTCTCCATCTTTACCTCGGCAACAATTCCCAAGGTAGTCCCCGGCCCTCATACTTGATTATCATGTATATCTAAGCTATGGACGAGAATCCGGCAAAAAGCAGGAAAAAAGCGAGATCGGGCGCCTCCAAGAGACGAGTCAGGCCGGAAACGGCTGATTACGGGTGTCAACTGGCGGTCTGGCTCACTTCCGTCTTACTTCTCAGGAATCCTGGTGGAGGGCTGAAGTCTTCGGTCCATCTTCCTTCACCATCGTATTGACGGCTTCCGGAGTTGTATCGAGCCCGTGAGAGAGAGGCTCTTTCGCGGCCTCGTGATCTCGACACCATTTCGCCAGGGCATCTGATGCAGCCTTGCTAATTGAGCCACGTCCGTAGCCGTACACGTTCATCGCCAGTCTCCGGAACCGCTGGTCGAGCTCATCGTCAAGGTAGATTTTGACCTCGGCCAATTTCGTCCCTTTGTCCCTTAGGGACTAGAGGGACGGGGTAGTCAAACCAGGTGTAACGGGGACAGGGGAGAGCAGGGTTTCAGCAGGGGCAAATCGGGCGAAGACCCTTTGGACTGTCGAAGATGGTTCGAGATGTCCAAGAACACGGGTATGATGGACGACTTTCGTCCCATTCTACCCTCTCTAATACGGCTAATGGCAGGCGTCATAGTACTTCTCGTCGTCCAGAGCATTGTAATGGGCTTTCCAGGAATTACCCAGACAATAGCCAACAGCCAGTACACGATGGCAGGCATCGCAGCCTTCGCAATAGGATTGGTCGCAGCCATTATAGTCCTCAAGTTCGGGACACAACTGGCTAACGCGGCCGGTGAAGCGTACAATTCAATCAAAGACTATGCCCCACTACTCGGATGGTTCTTCCAAGTCGCCGCTCTCTACATAATGTACGTCTCTTTCAAGGGCATAACTGGTAACATTTTCAACAGCGCGCCCTGGGCCTATCCACTGATCTTCCTCGTACTGGCGATTATTCCAACTGTGAAGGCTGTCGTGAACGTCGTCCACGCCTTAGAAGGGCACACCGTAAGGCACAATCAGACCTAGTCCGATACTCCATTCTCTACTTGCCCTTGTTCCCGTTCAACCCCCAAGATTTGTTTCTTGTACCCGTTTCCGACTGATTCCAGCTCGGTCCTAAAGAGAACGGTCTGCTGGCGAGCAAGGTTCTCCCTAGGGGAGACACTTGCTCAGAGTTTATCCGAAAAAAGAGAGGATTGCTCCCGGAGAACTACGGGAGCAGAGGCAAGGAAAATGTTACTGGAGCCGTAGGAAGGCTGTTTGAACAACGGCGAGTTCCGTTTTCAGGGCCGTTATCTGCCTCGGGTCCGCCGTTGTCAACAATGGCTGTTGTATCTGGGCTGCTCGAGTGTTAAGGTCGGCCGGGGACTGTTCAGTCGTCGCTACTTTCAGCGTCGCCCTGTTCTACCTGCTCGTTCTGGTCGTGGTCGCTTTCCGCGTGGGGTATGATTTGGCCCCGGATCTCCCCGCCGGGGTTCGCCGTTGTATGGACGTTGACGTAGGTGTTGTTTGTCTCGAGGGCGTGGACGAAATTGTTCCAAGTGTTGATTCCCCCGGCAGGCATTAGGTCAGACGGTGTTCGCGTCCCCTCGGCCAGCGTCGCACATCCATCGGTGCTAGAGAAGGGAGATGCGGTGTTGTCGAAGAAGTGAATTATGATAGGGCCATTGGTGCCGGAGGCACCTACGTGGATGTGGGAGTGAGTGACGTTGGCAATGTCGCAGACCACTACTCTGAATTCTAGGGTGGTGTTGTCGACGAGCTGTATTTTGGCGAATCCGAAGGCGGCTGTGTCGACAGGTGATACTTGCTGACTTCCTTCCAGGCGGATATGGAAGCTCGCCTGGACCTCTTCATCCTCGTGTTCATGGTCTCGGGCCTCACTATGGTCGTTGTTGATATGGCCGCGTTGATCGTCCTTTGTATCCGAGTCATGGCTGTGGCTCGCGTCCTGGTGGTCTCGGGCTAGGGCGACTTGGAGTAGGGCTAAGATTAGAAGGGTTGCGAGAAGGAGTAATGGTAGAATCTTTCTCGTTGAAAACACACTCGTAAGGGTCACTGATCTAGGAATCGAATTTATGACTTTCGTAGTTACTTCTCATTCGGCAGCGGCGGTTGAGAAAGATATCTAGGGATATTTGAGGCCCCGCGCCGAGACGGTTGTTCTAGGGGCTATCGCTTGAAGGCGTTTTGGAGTTAGTCGAAACTCTCCTCTTTTCTCTCGTGCTTGGTCCTGGTAGTCCTCGTCCTGTTCTTCTGTAGAGGTCCGGCTTTCCTCAGCCTCTACTTCCCTAGGCCGAGGGCCGTAGGACCCGTGCTTGCCCATGAACCTGCCGCCCCGTCCCCAATAGCCACGGCGCCAGTAGCGAAGGTAGGTGGGACCCAGCCCGATGGCCTCCATGATTGCGAAGAGCCCTATTAGGAGAATGAGGAGACCTGACAGGGCAATAATTTGTGAGCCAAGATCTAGGAGGTTGAGGATTAAGAGGAAACCGAGAAGGGACAGCACTGGCCCGGTCAGGACTAGCAATAGTGCATTCTTGTTCAGCCTTCGCTGATTGGAGCCGGTGCCTGGGCTGCTGGCTGGTCCAGGGAAGCCTCGTCCACTGGAATGGCTCCGGATAGGTCGCTGCCGCATACTCCGCAGGCCAGGTCCTGGTCCATGTTGACAGAGCTGCAGAGTGGACACTTCTTCAAACCCGGGCGTCTCCTCCTCGACTATCGGCTGTTGCCGCCCTTATCTCTTGCTCGAATGCACCGCATAAGTTGATCGAGCGACCGATGTCATGCTGAATGATCGCATCTTTGAAAAAAAGGTTGGGTGGTGGATGGGCCGCTGGCTAAAGGGCGAGTTTGCCCTCTTCGACTAGGGGTCTTCCGTCCACCTTTACCGTTGCCTTCGCCATGGCTGTTGAGAATTCGAAGTCGCTGTTGTTGTTTCCGCCTATAGCCCGGTTTTCTCCGATTCCAATGGATACTACTCCGAGGCCTAGCTCGTCGTTCAGGAATCCCATGGGCTTGTTTTGCGGGTTGAGCCCTATTGTGAGGCTGGCGATCTGGTCCTTGTCGCCTCTGGCGTTGTCGTAGAGGTTTTGGAAGGCTTCAGGGTATTGTTTGGCGGTGGATTTGACTAGTCGCCCACTTTGGAATTCCCATTTCAGCCCTTTGATGAGGCGTCCCACCTGGGCTCGGGGTAGGTCGGAGTAGACTGTTCCCTCGGCGCTGGTCTCGACGGGTGCTGCAGCAACTATTCCCGTGGGTATGCTTGTGAAGTACAAGCCCTTGTCCAGGTCTTCCTCGTCCACGATTCCGTCTTCCGTCCGGGCTCCGTAGGGGCCGATTTCCAGCCTGAGGCTGGTGCCCTGGTCCGAGGTGACCTCTACCTGTTTTCCGTTTCCAAGTATATTGGTGATCTTCTTGCCTGTCTGGGCCATTTTCCCATTGTCGGCGTTGGAGGCGCTCTCTACGAGCCGTTTCCATTGTGGGTAGTTGTAGCCGTAGGTCTTGGCCCGGGGCTTGGTTACCTGCCCTATTGCTAGGTAGGCGGAGCGGATTTTCCGCTCCCGGAGTTTTTCACTGAAGGCCTGGTAGTTTTCGAAGGTGGCCGCTAGCCGGGCCGCTTCTATCTTCCGGTAGGTGGCTGGGTTTTCGGGGCCGTTGATGAATATGGCTGCGCTGGTCTCGTCTAGCATTCGGAGGGCGTGTCTGTCCCGTTTACGGAGATACTCTATGGGTATCTTGGCAAGAACTCTCCAGTTGAGCTGGTCTGTGTTTAGCAGGGTGATTGGCTGCGCCCCGGCCTTCTTGCATTCGAAGGCTATCTCGTCGGCAAGGGGTATGGTGTGTTGCCAGGTGTCGATTAGGACTGTGTCGTCGGGTCTTATGCGAAGGCTAGTGTTCACTACTCTGTCTGCGAGGCTCCTTGGCATGTGGATAATCCTCGCCCGCCTGGCTAGAGGTCTTTGCGAATTAAGATTTGCCCCGAACAGCGCCGTCCGGCCGCTGGCCTAGGCCATTTCGTTGGCCTTGGCTTCGGGGATGAGAGCTAGGGTCTTTAGCGGATTATCGAAGTCCAACCATTCTTCAGCCGCCCCCATGCATCTAATTTCGCAGAAGGGCATCTCAGCCTCTCCTCGAAACGCTGAGCTCCCTAGTAGAGCTTGTTCGGTTGCGAAACTCGCCCAGAATAAGCCTGCTTTCCCGATCCGGGAGCCCTGCACACGGCCCACAAGTGAACACGAAGGAAATGTCGCATGATCAGCGATTGGCAAAACCGCAGATAGGCTGATTCCACGGCCTGAACCGGGAAAATCGCCGATTATACCTGCCAGACAGAAAACGGTCCTTGAAAAGACCGGGGTCTGTCAACGGCCTTTCAAGACGTGAGAGACACATCTCCCACACACGGAAAGCGAGTCAACCGGGAAAGATTACGCGGAAGAACAGTAAAACTCTGTGAATCTTTTTTCTAAAGAATTCTTTTCCAAAAACATCTTTTCTAGACCCCCCGGGGGGGCCCGGGCGCTAGCGAAAGCTGCGGGAACACAGAGTGCGGGACGCTAGACGGAACGGGTAATGTTGGTGAATAACAAGCCTTTCCCAGAGCCAGGTTTGCGAAACCGGCTTCTCAATGAGAGAACGGTTGCCTCTACCCTGCTATCGAGTTGTCTAAGCCCTGTAGCGTTTCGCAGTCGTGTTTAGAAGCGTGACTCTCGCAGAAATCCTGCCTACAGTGAGGACAGTTCTCCAGAGCCAGCACTTGGCACTCACAGCAGACTGCTCCCCAGACCGATGCCACTCCATTCAACCTCTTTTAGTTAGAATCTACGGTTTCCTTTCTTGTTCGCAACGGAAAGTTTAGACCTTTTTTACTCACAAAGATAGTTTTTAACCTTTGGTTCCAGCCAGGATCAAGCCCAAGTTACTCACTAGCCTAGCCCCGGAGGAACCCGTTCCCGACGCTCTATCGAGGCCCTCTTACCCCTCCAACAAGAACGCACGAGCAGCACCTCTTCCAGCCTACTGGTCCGGGGGCGAGACTATCGCCGAATTCGCATGAGAAGACTCTGCGTAAGAGGTATGGATCTGCGGAGAAAAAAGGAAAAAGGGAGAAAAAAAAGGGTGTGGAATTAGGCGCTAGCCGCTCCGGAATAGTCGAAGGATGCGGCGAGTCCAGCGTTGAACTTGAAGCTTCCCCGCTTGGAAGCGTGGCATTGGCATCTATGGACGACTCTCGCTGCTCGAAGGGTTCCAGGCGATCAGTGTCTCGCTAGCCGTTATTCCGTTGATACTGCCTATCTTCTCAACAGAGTTTTCCAAGACATCCTTGGTGCTATGGCCCCGGAACGCCGCCACGACATCGAACTCTCCAGGGATCACATGGGCCTCCACACAGTTCGGAAATGCCTTCAGCTTGCGAAGAGTATCACTGAGTACTCCCTTCACCTTCATCAGTGTAAAGGCAATGGGCTGCTCCCGTTCCTCCACGTTGGCGTTCGATACCTGGTGAAGTGAGAGGGCTGTCTGGGTTGCAGTTATGTCCTCAATCTCCCGGATCCTCTCAATGGTGTTGAAGGCTTTCTCTGGATCATTTGTTCGAAGCTTGATCACAAGGTCGAACCTACCCGTTACAGGGGTGATGGATTCAATGTTGGGAATGTGCTTCAGCTGAGAAATGGCCTGGTGTATTCTGCTCTTGACGTTCGCGAAAACCAAACTTGTCGACTCGGACCTAGGTGTTGACATTTTTTCTACCGGGAGGCCAGTCGATGGCCATGTTCTATCTCTCGGAACCGTTACCCTAGAGGGGTAGGGCCGGTAACACCAGACACTACTTGCCCCGGAACCAACCGGGAAAGTTTCGCATTCCGAGCTTCGCCAGAGATTTCTTTAGAAGGGCTTTGATGCCTTGCGCGGCCAGGACCGAGAACAGCAGCAAGACCAGAATTGGTGGAGCTTGATTCAACTTTCCTAACTCTCGGGTTCAATTTAGCCGGGTCTGCCAGCAGGTTGAAGGCGTTCGTCAGCCCGATGGGTCTATTGTGAGTATCATTTTCAATCCTCAGATACCGGTATTGTTAAATTCCAAGTTAGGTGGGACGATAAGATTACGGTTCGAAGTGTTGAAGAGAGTATGGAGCCTCCTTGATTCTAGCTCCCCTCTTGCTAGTAACCTCGCTAAGCCCCGTTATGCTGACCAGGTATTCCACACAACCCGGCTCACTTTCTTCCTGACTCTAGACGGAACGGCCGCTGGACAACCGCAGCTCAAGGCTGGACATGTGGTTGATATTCACGCGAACGGCCCGAAAGTCGGGGCCATCGAGCAATACATGATCAACGGGGCGGAACCGAAGACATCATACCAAGTGGTCCTGCGGATCTTCAGCAAGTGCGGTGGAGACTTCCTATTCCCTATTCTCACAGCCCTCCTAGCGACCAACAGTTTAGGATTTGCCCACGGGAGCCATCTGTTCACGCCGGCGGACACAGCCCCGTTCAAGAGTATGACGGTCGGTATCTTGTGGACCCTGGTTTCCGGTGATGTAACCGCGTACAATACAACTTGCATCCCGGTAACAATTGACTGAGTGTAAAGAGCCGCCGATTGAGCTGGGCCAAATGCTCGCTACCTGCTTGGTTGTGACCAACTACTATTGGACTAACTAGCTGTGAAAGGTGCTGGGCAAATCCAGCCTGCCTCGGCTCGCTCTAAAACTCTCGACCTCTAGAACCCAAGAGCATGAGAGTTGAGAGAGAAGGTTGTTCCAGGTTGGCTCACTGCTTGGCCAGTGTCTCAGTAAGCTTGTTCAGAGATATTCTGAGCAGTTCGAGCTGGTATACCTGTGTTGCCAGGAGCACTTCCTCTAGGGTGTTGGGTAGGTGCGGGTAGTCTGCGGCTCGCTTGATTATCTGATGGGCTTTCGGAATCCCGCTGGCAACGGATCGTTTGAGCTGCCTTTCAGTCTCTTCCCTGTCAGAGACTGGGCTTGTTGTTTTATGTCTGGCTGATCGGGGTTGGGCGGAGTCCATGGCTGCTCTAGACGCTGGTGCGTGCAGAGGGGAAGGATGCTCAGGGGCTTCATAGTCTGTATCCGAAGTGTGCGTGTGTGATGGTCTCTGATGGTCGCTATGCGGCTTGGGTGTGGAGGCGTGATGGGGTGTGAGGGGCTCGTGATCTTCAAAGGCGGTGTGAGATGTGTGTGCGCGTGTTGGCTTGTGGTGTTCTTCGTAGGACAGTATGGCTGACTGGGTTTTCCGGGGGAGCTTGTCCCAGGCTTCCTGGTACAGCTCGGGGCTGAACCTCTTTATCGTCCGTAACTTTTCAACTATCTCGTTGATTGGAAGTGAACTGTCAGACCTTGTGTCAGCAGACATTCGGAAACATCTACGAATAGGCTTTCGGGGCCGCCGGGCGATTTTACCATACCGTAACCCCGGAATGCAACAGGCGGATTCAAGCAACGAAGAATGGTGATTCTGCGCCTTTGGACAGCCGGCTCTTCCGTCTCTCACGTCTTGAGGAGGGGTTGGCCCATACTTTTTTTCCCTTGATGAGTTTCTGCCTGGGCTGGTTTCTGGGCGATTCTAGGTGGTTATGGCTTGAAACGGGCTCTTCTCGGCTGGGGAAAGCTGCCGAGAAAGCTGGCGGGCTCCCGAATGATCGAGCGGTGATGTAGAACTGCGTGCTTAGATTCCTAATCGGGGCTGATTCTCGGCTTGTTCTCCGAGTCTAATGCTTACTCTGAACCATTCTCCCGTGGGTAGGATACGCTGTTGCACAGGCGAGCGCTGTCGGGTGGAATGCTGTTTTACGGTTTACCCAATGTTCTAGGAAGAGCATCCGTTTTGGAGAAGAGGCTCCCTATGCCTTGCAGGGCCGTTGACGTACCCCCCTTTTTCAGAGTCGTTTTCTGTCTGGCTGGGATAATTAGCGATTTTTCACATTTGGGGCGTGAAGCTTGCCCGCCTCGGGTTTTCCCGACCCCTCGTTCCTAGGACTTTTCCTTCACGGCCGCTAGGTGGGTGAATGTAATGGGCTCCCCGATCGTGAAAACGGGTTCATTTTGGCGTTTTGCAGGTCACAGGCCCAGGCGCGGCTGCTTGGGCCGCCTTGACCTAATTAACAGGGTGGCGACGATAGCCACAAGTGCGAACATGGCTATGATAGCGGTTGCAAGGACAATAGGGTCCGTTGGTCGGGGGTCCATTGGAGGCGGGTTTGCCGAAACGATGCTTCGGGTCGCGCTGATATTGACAGTCTTATCCTCGATATCGCCAAACGCATCGCGGACTCTCAGGGTGACCGTGTAGTTTCCAGGAGTGGTGTAGGTGTGGGCCGGGTTTTCGATTATGGATGCCTGCATGTCCCCAAAGTCCCAATAGAAATCGTAGGGCGAGGTGCCGCCTGAAACTTGTGTGGAGAAAGCAATTGTGACCGGTGCTGTGCCTTTCGTTGGAGAAGCGGTGAGGGTTGCTGTTAGCCTGGCCCAAGCGTTGGTGTCGACGAGCTCGAAGTGGACTGCGACGGGTTGGTTGTTTACTAGAATACTTGTGTCGAAGTGGGCCAGCATTCCTGTGTGGGCGTCCCACCAGAAGTTTGCTCCGGGCTGGTTGGGGAGGGTTTGGGCTCCGAGGGTTGCCCGTAGAGTTTCCGCTAGCGGCTCCGTAGAGTCGACCCGAATTGCGATTGACTGGAACTGATCGGCTTCGTAGATGGGAAGTCCTTCGGAGAGGTTTCCGGCTATGAGGAAGAAGGGTATGATGGGTTTGGGATTCTGGCCGGTTACCAGGTCAGTCCAGGTTGTGGTAGAGTTGACGAGTTGGTTTCCGTTGTAGATGTCAATGGTGTAAGTAACGTTACTGTCTTCGACTTGTATAATTGCCGCCCGGATCGTCTCGGTCTCTGCGTCTGGACGAGTGAGGTTGTAGCTGGCCCAGGTGCCGGCTTTGACGCCGGGCGGGTAAGTATGGGTTGGTATATCGAGAGGGAGAGAGCCGTAGGCTTTCCACCAACTGCCATCCGCTTCTAGCGGGATGGAGCATCTGCATCCAAATATTCCCAGAGCGTCGCTGGAGACTGAGATGGCAACCGTTACCGTCTGGTTGGCGTTTGGTGTGAGAGTAAGTGTGGAAGGAGTGAAGGAAACACGGAGGTACCGAGCGAAGTCCGGGTCAAGATTCGTGCGGAGGGTGATTGTGTCGGTGAAGTTATAGTGGCTTTGAAGCTGAACGCTTTCTGTCAAAGTCGAACCGGGAAATATGATGGAAGTGTCGTTTGGAGCTTGCATTGTGAAATATGAGGGTTGGAAAATAACAGTCACGGGAACAATCTGTGACAACTTGTTTACGGTGGCGTTGACATAGATGACCCATAAACCCCCAGCTAGTTCAACAGGGGGTTTGATGGTTAGAATGGCCGTTGCTTGCCCATTCGAGGGCAGCAGGACCGTCTGAGGAGCAATAGTGGCCGGGGGACACGAGTAGCATGACCCCGAAACGTTTGCTATCAGAGTTGCCTGGCCGGTGTAGCCGCCAAGACTGGCCAGGGTTATCGTAACGGTTGTCGAAGGCCATTCCCCCGTCCCCCTCTGGTTTACGGTAAGCTGGCCTGGGCTTGCGTTCAGGGTGAAGGTGCCGCTGCCTGGCTGATCTACGGACCATGTATCCGTGAAGGTTCCCGTTGTGTTGAAGAATTTGGCCGAGATGCTTGTCTGTGTAACCGTGTACTTTGTGTAGCCGAAGGTAGTGTCATTGGTCTTGGCGAAATACGGATAGTCCGGGTCGTTAGTGGCTATTGGGAAACGCTCCGCACCCGCTGTCCCGTCGATCAGAAACACTGTGCCCGCGCCTTTCGCGTATGACCCTGAAAGGCCGTCGTTGGCGACGCAAGAAGCCACGTAGAGTCGGCTGGTAGCGCAGGTCAACTGCTTGCTTCTCTGGTAGTTGTGGTCGTGTCCCTGCAGAACAAGGTCGACCTTCTTGTTGATGAGAAACCTCATGAAATCCTGGCCTATCTCGCAAAACTCCATCCCGGCGGAAATGCAGTTTTTGTGCATGCCAACTATAACCCAGGGAATGCCACTGGCCCTGGCGGCATCGACCTGGTTGCCAACCCATTGTTGCGCCATGGTGCCATCCCCGTAGGAAACATTGCTATTGACGGTTGACCCGAGCCAGATGTCTGGGTCGACCATAATGAACCTCGCTAATGGGTTTGCCGTGGGATAGTCGAAATAATACTGGAAACCGTAAGTGCCACCCAGGGCTCCGAGAGTGAAGGGACAGTACTGGAGGAACTTGTTAATGCTCCCGCCGCCGGGATCTGTGGAGTTGCTCTCGAAAGTCTCGTGATTACCAACAAGCAGCTCCACATTCGTAATGTTCCCTTTGAAGTCATTACACCAGGCTTGTTCGGATGGCGGCGGCCGGTGGTAGAGAAAGTCTCCAAGGCCAAGAACGAAGTTGCCGTCGGAACCCGAGAGAGATTTCCAGATGGCGGAGGTAAATGAGCTGAAATTATAGTCTCCAATGGCCGCGAACGAAAATGACCTGACGGATGAGTCCAGTGGGCGGAGAGTTGTGATAACGTCGAACCGTTTTGCTATTGTCGAGCTGGTCGCGGAAACGTAAATGAGGGGTGGAGTCAAAGCCTGAAACAGGGCAAGCCCTACTAGCAGGGCCACCACTATACCGACCTGGAATATTTTCAAGCGACTGAAAATGTCGGACATGAGCTGACAGACGCCCATAGACAGGCTCTTACCCTCGGCGCCCAACCCAGTCCTAACGACTGGCTCCTTAATGAAGGGGTCCTAGGCGATTGAAGGTCCCTATCGGTATTGTTCACGAATAGACACTAAGTTGTGGCTCTCTTCCCAGACATGGGGCGCTGGAGGTATCCAGGGACTGAACTTGATAGAGGTAACAGTTTGGCCCAGGCTGCAATCAGGGCCGCGACTTCGACAAGGGTCCTATGGTATGCTTCTTTTCCCCTGTGCGGGTTCAAGACATGGTTTGCATGTTCTACTAGATGTAGCTGTGCCTTCGGGCTGAGGCTGGAAACCAACTCTTCTAGTAGGGAGGGGCGGGCGAAGGGGTCCCGTTCACCTGAGATGAAGAGCATGGGCTTTGCGATCTTGTAGAGATGACTTTTCCGTGTCTGTTTGGGCCGGCCGGGGTTGTGGAGGGGGTAGCCGAGGAAGAGGAGCCCTTGAATGTCGAGGTCCGGGTCTTGGGCTGCGAGGACCGAGGCTGCGTAGGCGCCTAGGGACAGGCCGCCGATTATCAGACTAGCTGGTTTGAATTTCTCCTTCGATTCTTGTATTATTGTTCGATAGCCTAGTAATGTGGCCTCTTTTGGAATGGGGATTCTGAGTAGGCTCCACAAGCCTCGTGTGTAGGGAAAGTTGAACTTGACGGTGGAGAATCCGTTTCTGGCGAGTGTCATGTGGAGAATGCTGATGAGTGGAATGTTCATTCCTCCCCCGCTGGCTGGAGCTAGAATGATGCAGGACTGGTCGGGTTGTTCGGTCTTCGGGATACTGTAGGCGAGTCTTAGCTTTCCCCGGCCCTTCCATTGGATTCTGTGTTCCTCCAGCCCTGCCTCGTCTTCCAAAAATAAAGAGCCTCTCGGGCCTTGTTCGCCCTCAACAAAATATCCCTATCCCATTCAACGAAGGGGTCCAGCGCTTCTTGCTTTCAGTCTACTAATCCTAGACTCGTTCTCTGGCCTTGCGCTCACTGGAAACCCCTGAAATCGTGTGGATTGAACAGTGCGAGGACTGTAAGACTTGGAGACTCTTCTCTTGGGGGCGCCTGGTCCGGAGACCCCGATGTCTCGGGGCCCCTTTTGCTGTGACTGTGGTCAGCCTTCACATCGGCGGGATTACGGGTGAAGCAGACTCTGAGGTTATTCGTTGAGAACGGCTAAATTCATGCTGGCGGGTTTTGCTGATATGCTATAGATCGGGAAAAAATAGGGTTAAGAGGAGTTTACGGATTTGGCTCCTCTTTTCACGGTTTTTGGTCGGACTTCCTTGCCCGTCACCGTGTCATTCATCTCAGTGGTTCAGAGTTGAACAGTTGGCTATTGATATTCTGGGTGTCTTTCTCGAAGTTGGGAGTGTTGAATATGTCGAAGACATCGTATCTCCCAGTCCCAGAAATCATGCTCTCTGTTCGCATCCACGCCGTTTCATGGTTAGGTTTTGGGGTCCTCGTTTTTTGGCTCCCTTCAGCCTTGCCCGAGATTGCTAAGAGGGCTGCAAAGCTGGGCATGCTTCTTCTCCCTCTTTTCCGAGTGGACGTTCCGAGTCCACGGGAATACTATGACTAGGAAATATTTTAGCTTTTTGGAAATTCCCTTGTCCCTGTTATTGAGCAGGGTCCTGGTCTGGTTCATTCTAGCCCAGATTCTCCTTGGCTTTTCTTGAGCGGAACCCTAGGTCCTTCCTATCAACAATAACAATTTCATTTCTCTGGGCCCAGCCTTGACCTCAGACTTGTCGCAGCGGTGAGGCCTCCGAATCCGCCGCCTAGTATCAAGATTTTCTTGGACAAGCCAAACCTGGCCGTGTATGGATGCTGTTTTACGGTTTACCCAGGGGCGCCTGGGCCCGGTCCGATTCCCATTTTCTTACTAGGGAGAGCAACCCACCACTCAACGATTTAGCCTTCTTTTCTAGTATGAGCTAGGGATCTTGGAAGGAATAGGCATTAATCCCTGAACGACAAGTAATGAACTTGGTATGAGTAAGTCGGTCACTGTCGACCGGATTATCGAGGCCCTTCGGGGTTGCTACGACCCGGAAATACCGGTTAACATAGTGGACCTGGGTTTGGTCTACAACGTGTCCCTTACCGACGGAAAAGCCCATGTCAAAATGACGCTCACAGCTCCCGGGTGCCCAGCCCAGGAGTACCTAAGTGCGCAGGTCAAGGGTGAGATAGAGAGGCTTCCTGGTGTCAAGAGTGCTGAGGTAGAGATTGTCTGGGACCCACCGTGGACCCCCGGCCGAATGAGCGAAGAAGCAAGGAAACAGCTCAAGTCGAGAGAGGAAGAACCGTCCAGCATGGACTTCGACCCAGCTGTCTTCAAGCCCCAGAAGAAAGGCCACTTGGTCAGGAACCCGGATGGTACGATGATTCTGATCAACGAAGCCAATTCCAGGTACACGGTCAACCAAGATATTGCCAACTTGTGGGAGAAGAGCCACGGTGAGAAGACTGTTGACGAACTGGTTGGTATTGCCGCCCTGGAGCTTCAACTATCACCCTCAGAGGTCAGGCCACTAGTCGTCGAATGGTATAGGACGCTGGTCGCGTCGGGACTAGTAGAGCCTGAAAAACAGGACGAACAAGCTCTTCCTTTGCGCTAGTAGGCGACCTGAGAGCCGTTAAGGGTGCTTCCGGTCCAGCGGTTCCAACAAGAACAGATCTATCTTCAATTCTAGGGTTGGGAATACTCATAGTATCGTAGCGTAACTATCGTATACAGGGCGTAGGTCAGAGTCGCGGGACTCGTCTCTCGCACGCCTTGAAAGGCCGTTGACGTACCCCACTTTGAAAAGTCGTTTCCTGTCTGGCAGGGATATTGGGCGATACTCCAGGTTTAGGGCGTGAGATCAGCCCAGCCCCGGTTTTGGCGACCCCCTGTTTCTGCGAGATTCTCCCCACGACCGATTGGTCAGTGAAACTAATCGAACGACAAATAAGGAAAACAAGGGATTTCTGAACGATTTGGGTGCTTTTCCAAGTTTGTCCGCATAGCCAGAACTACGGTCGTGGGTATGGACTACAATTCGGCGAGATTCACAACTCCGCGAGGTAAGTATGCCAGGAGGGTTTGCCCAAGTTCCGAAAGGCAACTGAGAGCCCGTTCAACACGGTCTTTGAAGCCCGACCATAACAGTCTCTAACTTGGGTGGTTCGGAGACCAAGCTTAAATCCCTGTATACACTTGTATACAAAACATGAGCCAAGTGGTGCCCGCCAGGCTCCCACCAGAGATGGTGAGAGGCCTCAACAAGCTGGTGAAGGAGGGGAGGTTTTCGAACAGGTCTGAAGCTGTCAAGGAGGCCACTAGGCTACTCCTCTCCTCGGGAGAATTACCTTCTTCAGCAGCCATGGCCAAAGCCGCAGCCCAACTAACATCCGTCATGATTGCATGGAACACGCCCACTGTTGAAATTATTGTTCTGTACGGGTCACTGGCAAGGGGTTCATCAGGACCCGAGAGCGATGTTGACCTTCTCGTCCTCCTCAGCCAGGGTGAACCCTGGAAGCTGAGAAGACAACTCTACGATCTGATCTATCCGGTCTTGGCAAGCCTTGGTGTCGACATATCCCTCAACGTCCTAGCCAAGACCACTTGGGAGGAAATGCTGCGCCAAGACGATCCTATGGCCAGGTCTATTATGAAGGAAGGGATTACGCTCTGGGGAAGCCTCAACCGTCCAAACTAGCGGGAAAGCTCCTGGCCAAGGCTGAGATGAAACTGGACGCGGCCCGGGAACTCTTCAAGGAAGGGTTCTGGGAAGACTCTGCCTCGCGAGCATATTATGCCATGTTCCATGCGGCCCGGGCGGCCCTGGAAGAACTAGGGGTCAACCCTAGGACCCATGAAGGCACTGTGTCTGAGTTCGGACGAAGACTCGTTCTATACGGGACCTTTCCCCGGGAGATGGGCAGGGCCCTAGCTGAGGCCAAAGCAGCCCGGGAGACCTACGAGTACTCCGCAGTGGTCCAGATGGGGCGAGAAGAGGCAGAGGCACTTCTCAAAGACGCGGAAGGTTTCGTCGCCAGAGTCAAGAGCCACCTTCAACCCACAAGACAGCGACAGAAAGTTTCCAACTCCCTATTCGGCATGGCTAAGGGCTCCAAACCCCACACGCATGAGCCTGAGGAAGAACATGCCCTATAGCTACGCCATAGACACTTTCGCCTGGATAGAATACCTAACTGGCAGCCGGAACTAGCGAAACCTAGGTCCGCACGCTCAGTGCGTCCCACTCGCCTGGGACGATATATGTGCGGAAGTGCGGGTCTCTGACGAGGCTTGTCAGGTAGGATCGGATTGCCGGTTTTCCGGAAAGGCCCTTGCCCCAACCGCCGAAGAGGGGTGCGAGGTTGGCCGTGACGATTATGCTCCCGGGCCGTGTGAGACGTCGAAGGTGGCGAGGATATCTTGGGTACTCGCGCCAGTCACCGTCCAAGAACACTATGTCGTAGTGGCCCCTTAGTTTGGGGAGGATTGTTTCTCCCCGGCCGCGAAGGATGCTGATGCGGCCTGAGAGGCCTCGCTGTCGGAGGGCTTGCTCCGCGAGATCTGCATGGGCCGCGTTTCCCTCGATGGTGTCGACGTGACAGTTGGGCCCGGCTGCAGAAGCCATTACTGCTGTGGTGTACCCATGGCCGCAGCCGACTTCCAGGATCCGCCGTGCGTGGGTCACGGACGCCATCACTGACCATAGGGGTGCCTGTAATGGGTCGCTTGGGTACAGATCGCAGTCAGGGCCGTGCTTCCTCCGGTGCTGGTTCGACAACTGGTAGAGGTCAAGATGAGGACTGGCGCGGCTTCCGTAGATTTTCATGAGCAATGCCCGAACATCTTTTTTCACGGTCTCACCCAACAGTTTGATTCGAAGAATTGTCAGATAACAGCTTCGGCCCGTTCACCCGCTTCGAGCAAGCTGAGTGATATGGAGGTGAGCCAGTAGCAGATTTGATCGAGCTGGCCGGAGCGCATTCTTGAGTGGCCCTCGGTTATCTCTCTGAACGTCATGCGGACGGGACGGGCCGAACAGGGAGAATTACAATTAAGGGCCTGGTGGGCTATTGACGACGAGCACGGAAACCCCTAGAAGTAGCATCTAGAAATGGTATCCTGCTCCTTCACACTGGGCAGACCAATCCTTCCCCGTCCCGGGAGGAAACGGCTACGACACACCATTCACCCTGGACCCCCCGACCGAATGAGCGAAGGAGCAAGGAAGGAGCTTCTGTTGAGGGAGGAGGAACCGGCACGGATGGATTTCGACCCGGCCGTCTTCAAGCCCCGGAAGAAAGGCCACTTGGTCAGGAACCCTGATGATACAAGGATGCTGATCAACGAAGCCAATTCCAGATACTCAGTCAACCAGGATATTGCTAACCTGTGGGACAAGAGCCACGGCGAGAAGACTGTTGACGAGCTGGTTAGCCTTGCGGCCTTGGAGCTTCACCTATCACCCGTAGAAGTCAGGCCACAAGTCGTTGAATGGTACCGGTCGCTGGTCGCATCTGGACTGGTTGAGCCTGAAAAGCAGGACGAACAAGCTCTCCCTTTGAGTTAGTAGGCGACCAGAGCCCCGTTCAGGTGTTCCCCAGTCCAGCGGTTCCAGCAGGAATGGGTCCAGCCTCTTCAGGGCAGGGAACGCTTATGGTATCGTATCGTACTTCTCGTATACAGGGAATCCTATGGAGGTTCTTACGACTAAAAAAAGAAAGATAGGGGTGAAGCTGAGAAAACAGCTTCACTTAGGTTGCAGAGACTTGCAGCGTCACCTTGTAGGTCGTGCCGGGGTTCATGCCGTTGGGGTTTTCAAGCTCGGAGATGTAGTGTATCGCCACGATGAACAGAGTTCCGGTGGGTATGGGCGCGAAGGGCGACGTGTGATAGAAACAGCTTCCGCTTCCACACGTGCCAAAGGTGGGAGCGGTCCCGTTCACGGTCACGGCGAAGCTAAAGTGGTTGTTGGAAAGAACTCCAGTGGTGGGAGTGGTGTTGGCGATGGTTATCAGCAGGTCTCCGGTGAAGGTGTGAGCGTTGGAGTCGTAGGATACAGTATAGTTCCTTACTTCGGTGGCCCCCACGATGATACTGGAGTCAGCGCTCGGGGTTACCGAGAGAGTAACCCCACTAGTGGCGACGTTGTAGGTGACGGGGTTGCTCAGAATGGTTGCGCTTACGGCGATTACAAGCCCTGCTATTACAACAACAGCGACTAAGCTTCTCTTTTTCCAATTTTCCATAATCGTTTCTCTTCACCCCCTCTAACTACAAGGTCAACTAAGTGACTGGTTAGTCGTCTCGCGCTCCTGCCTAACGAGGGCCAAAATGGCAAGGCCCATGATGACAGAACTACAAGCAATCAGCGGGTAGCCTAGGAAATACCTCCATCCCATGGCAAAGAACCAGGTCCGGGTGTAGCTGCCAGAAAGCGCAACGAGAGTAACTACCGCTGATGAGACGGCCAATAAGGGAAGAATGAAAACCGGCTTCTTCCAGAGAGGCTTGGAGAGGTTCGCGGAAGTAACTCTTCGCTTCAATCTCTCATCAGCACTGGATTGATCGGAATCCTGGCCTTCGCTTCCCTCGGTCTTTGATCTCTGACTACACCCGCTTTACCGATCCCTTCAAATTCCCCTCTGCTCCTTGATCCAGAGACTTCCGTCCGCTTGCGGCCTGCCGGTAAGATTTGCAGAGGTAGCTCGATGATGCTCAGGGCGAAAAATCTGGGACACCCGCGACACACCAGGAAGTTGGTCTTTGCCACGTGGTTCTTGGCAGTGCGAGGAGCTATGTAATAGACTGCAAAGAGTCTGTCGCCGCACTCGGGACAAACTGCGCGTTTCACTATTCCCAAATCGGGTCACTAGGGAAATTTCGCCTCTGTAGAGTAGTCCGTTGTCATTTTGATTGTCAACGCCGGGTCGGCCTCGGTGCGAATATATGAGTGCCGGTATCTATCGATAGATTAAGATAGACTAAGATGGCTCTTTCATGCCATGTAGGATTCAGGTTTATGGTCGTAAAACTTGCCCCGTTCGGGTTTTTGGCGAGCCCTGTCCCTGGCAGATTCCTTCCACGACTTCACGGAGGGTGAGATTGACACCGTCTAAGATCGTTGAATCGGGTTCACCTTCGCGCCTTCTATGAGGCTATAGGAATCAAGACCCATAATCTGGACATTGAGTGCCGAGCTAGCAGGAGTGCTGGAGTGGTAGGTCAGACCGAGATGGTTGTGGTGACAGCCTGGTTGGCGTGCATAGCTAGACAGAAGTTCGACATGTTCTGTTGTTGGCTCGGATCAATATTCAAGCTGGAAGTACGGCCGCTAGCCTCAACAGCCTACCATTACTCCACTCTCGGTTTTCGGAGTATGGCCTAGTTATAGCCTAGTTCGGCTTTTCGCCCTTGCTCTAGAGTCCTAGAGTCTCTGGAACGTTGGAGCATCAGGATTGAAACCACGGCGATGAAGAAGCAGACTGCTAAGCCACTGAAAACGAGGACCCAAGCGTCCCACAAGCCCCTGGCTCCAATGATGGGGAAGAAGTAGAGGCCGCTGCTTCCGTAATATTGGGCGATGCCGTATAGTTCGTCGGCTGTAACGGATAGCACTCCGAAACCGTAGCAGGCTACGCCGAAGAGTATGAGCCACCATGCTTGGCTACCCGGCTTGGTCGAAACCACCCATTTCTCCATGTCCTACCGATTCTTGTCTGGCGTTTGGATTAAGTTGTGGCTTTCGGCCTGACCTGGAGCACTGCAGGCATCCTAGGACTGAATTCGATAGAGATACTTCCCGCCTTTCTCTGAATTATGAACGAACGACTCTACTAGGAAGAAGGAAAAAGGGGGTTGCTGCCAGTGTTAAGGTAACACTGGCAGGTTCGCCGTAACTGGTGCGGTGGGGAGCGCTGCTTGTATGGCGGAGAGCTCTGTCTGAAGGGCTGATATCTGGGTAGGGTCTGTTGTAGTCAACAGTAATTGTTGTATTTGCGTGGCCCGAGTGTTAAGGTCTGATTGGGTGGCTACGAATCCTCCCCTGACCTCTAGCACGTTCCCGTTGCCGTCCACCACGACTACTTGTACGACTGAGATGACCGTGGATGTGCTCTGTGTGACGTCGGCTGACACACTCGTAGCGCCTGCGTTGGCTATGGGCATGGTGGCTAGTACTGTACCACTGGTGCTCTGGATGATCGCTTCTTCTGGGCCTTGCATTCCTCCCGTTTGAGAGTCGATGACATGGATCGAGTGGGCGTTGTTCATGGATGTGCCGGCTTTGACTGGGTAGGTTACGTCAACTGTCAGTGTTGCGGGGCTTCCCTCGTTGAAGTCGTACACGTTGACCTCCCAGGTTCCAGCAGTGAAGCCTGGATTGTTTAGGCTGGCGATGAAGGCGGAACTGCTAATCGTATAGGCTACGCTGGTTGCCCCGATGCCCGGGGCGATGCAGTCAGAGTTCGATCGGGTTCGGCCACAATCGGCCACGGCGTAGTCGTTGGGCGCGTAGACGTCTACTTCCCATTCAAAGGTTGCGGGTAGAGGCCAGCTTGCGTTGAGACGAATCTGCTGTGCGCCTTGGAAGACTGGCACGTTAGCTGTTATCCACGTACCCGTGGTTATGCCTAGGCCTCCCAAGTATTGGGTGTAGGTGTATTGTTGGTCGCCGAAGGCTTGGGTTTTGACTGTCACTGTTTTGAAGCCTTTAGATTGGGCTGCTCTCAACCCGTTCAATGCGTCAACGTAGCCGGTTCCTACTTGGTAGGGCAGGTAGCCGAGCATTTGATCCGCTCCGCTCATCAGGGCTGTTTTCAACTGGTCTGGGGTGGCCTTGACCGCGGAGAGGATCAGTGCTCCTACCCCGGCGGCTTGGGGAGAGGCGGCGCTGGTCCCGTCGAAGCTGGTGTAGTAGGCTTGATAGGGTGTGGCTATGTTTCCAGAATCTGCCAGTGTGAGGATTGCGCCGTCCACGGCACCTGTCTTGGCCTTGGTCGTGATCACATTCATTCCTGGAGCTACCACGTCTGGTTGTTTGCCTGGGTCGTTCACGTTTCCTCTCGAAGAGAACTCTGTTAGTCCTTTGGACTGTGATCCTGCTCCCACTGCGACAACCCAGCTTGGCTCGGCGTACGGGTTGATGGTGGGGTTAGTGGGTCCTGAGTTGCCCGCTGCGAAGAATACTGCGATACCAGCATCATGAGCAGCTTTGGTAGCTAGTTGGATGGGTGTTCCAGGGTCGCAGCCGCTGGTGGGATTGCCTAGATTGTCAGAGCAGTTGTAGTCCGTTCCCCAACTGTTGCTTACTATTTTGATGTTGTATTGTTGCTGGTGGGCTAGGATGTAGTTATACGCCGCGACCACGTAGAAGACAAAATCCACGTCTCCGGTTCCCAGACCGACAATATTGGCTTTTGGTGCGACTCCTTTGTAGAGACCGTTGGAGCCGTCGCCGGTACCGGCGACGAGGCCCGCTGTGCCGGTTCCATGTCCACTGCTAGTGTCAGTGTTGATTTGGTTCTCGAGAAAGACCTGGTCTGGACCCAAGGGTGCACTGGACACGAGTTCGCCGATGTCAGCCACTTTGACGTTCTGGATTACCCGGTAGGGGGCTTGTGATAACCCGTTGGAAAAACTGTAGCCGAGGGAGGGATTGCTCGCGTCGATGCCTGTGTCGACTAGAGCGACAGTGATGCCCTGGCCCTGATAGCCGAGGTTCCAGACGGCGGGTACGCTCATGATGTCGTTCCACCAGGAGTGTTGGACGGGTATCTCGCCGTAGGTGTGGGTTGCGCCGTTGACGTTGCCGAAATAGGTGAGCTGGCGGTTGGCCCAGAGGGAGACGACGCCTGGATAGGATGCGATCGTGTTCAGATTGGCGAAGGTGGTGACTGCGAGAATCATGGGTAGCTGGCTCATGGGCGCGGTTGTGGTAGAGTATTGTTGTATTGCGTTGGCGTCACTGGTTGTGGGAATGTGGTTTAGGACGATGATTACTTGCACACTTGACGATGACGAGGAACTGGCCATAGCCCTGGCCAGGACTGGGTCGATGTAGGCTGTAGCTCTCGCGAGATGAATATTGTAGGGGGAGATTGCTGTGGCTAGTGATAGTATGAGTAGTGCTGTTGCGATGGTGATTATTCTTCTCATGAGAATAGTCGCCCATAGATTCTAGCTTATAGTGAATGTTCAGCAGAGGAATATTCTCTAGAACCGAAATTCTCCAAACCCGACAATATCACACCTCGATATATCGGAGGTAAAGAAGAGAATGGCCGGGAAACTTCCCAGTGGAGCAAGCTCGAGGGCAAAGCAGACGAATTGGCAGAGAGAGAAGCCCGAAGGAAACCCTAGTCGACTTCTCTATAGTTGAGAGTTTCGGAGTCAAAAACCTGGGTTATCGGAACCATCCGGGGTTCAGCTCGTCGAGCTTCCCGTAAAGCTTTTGCATTGTTGAGCTGGCAGCGACTATTCTCTTCTCTCTCACAGCCACGTACTTTCCCCTGTATCTTCTAAGAGCCGCAGTGCCAGAAGAGCTGACCCACTTCTCATCTCGCTGTCGCATCCGAGCCTCTCGTATAGCCCGCGACGAAACCCTTTCGTCCCTTCGGCCCATTTGCTGCCAACTTCAACCTCTTCTAATCGGCCGGAACTTGCCCTTACGCGTTGGTGGCTCTGCGACTGGGGTGAGCTCAACCTGACAGTTTGACCCGAGCAGGACCTTGATGTAACTGTTGATGTAGCTGGATAGTTTGTTCAAGGATGCTTCGTCAGGGATGGGCCAGATGTTTACCTCCACCCTGTCCGGGGCCATCTAGACGAGTTCGAAGCCTCGAACGTTGACCCCCGAGTCGAACATCCACTTGTATGTCAGGTCGAGAAGGGTGCCGGCGGGAATGTTGCTTCTGATACATTATTGTGTAGCAACCGTTTTTCGGCAGCCTATTTCAGAATCGGAGATTAGTCTCAGAAAAGCATGGTTGAGGGAAATTGTTGAGATGAAAAAGAAAAAAGGGGGGTTTGGAGAGTTACGCGTTGCTCGGCCGAAATCGGCGGAGGATTCGACGGGTCCAGCGTTGAAGTTGAAGCTTCCCCGCTTGGAACCGTAGCGTTGGCATCTATGGACGACTCTCGCTGGCCGAAGGGTTCCAGGCGATCAATGTCTCGCTGGCCGTTATTCCGTTGATACTGCCTATCTTCTCAACGGAGTTTTCCAAGACATCCTTGGTACTATGGCCCCGGAACGCCGCCACCACATCGAACTCCCCAGGAATCACGTGAGCTTCTATGCAGTTGGGGAATGTCTTCAGCTTGCGGAGAGTTTCGCTGAGTGCTCCCTTGACCTTCATGAGTGCGAAGGCGATGGGCTGTTCCCGTTCCTCCTCGCTTGCGTTGGATACCTGATGGAGTGAGAGCGCTGTCTGGGTATGGGTTATGTCGTCGATCTCCCTGATCTTCTCGATGGCGTTGAATGCTTTCTCTGGATCATTTGTTCGGAGCTTGATCACAAGGTCGAACCTGCCCGTTACTGGTGTGATGGACTCGACGTTGGGAATGTGTTTCAGCTGAGAAATGGCCTGGTGTACTCTGCTTTTGATGTTCGCGAAGATCAGACTTGTTGACTCGGACCTGGTTGTTGACATTTTTCTTATCGGGGGAGGGGTCTATGACGAGGTTCTATCTCCAATCTGTTACCCTAGACAGGGAGAACCGGTAACACCAGGCACTTCGTGGCCAAGAACCGACCGGAAAAGTCTCCGCGCTCAGCGCTGCCCAGAAAACTGGGACTTGAGCCTCTCACGTCTTGCAAGGCCGTTGACGTACCCCCCCGTTTTGAAAAATCATTTCCTGTCTGGCAGAGATTATCAGCGATTTTC
>WNGL01001060.1_pt1 | contig 33406 bp, 36 predicted proteins | sample 5400591 | NCBI WGS metagenome assembly WNGL01 (sample SAMN13153377, study PRJNA577476) | soil metagenome | isolation source: 80 cm soil or saprolite under Garry oak tree replicate 1 | place: USA:California | collected 2016-06-15
ATGGGTGGTATCCGGGCGAGGAGGGTTGGCGTGTGAACAGTGTCGGGATCGTTCAGCCGCGGGCGGGTGATCCCTACGCGATTGCGATCGTCACCGGTTCGCGCGTGAGCTGGCAGGAGGGCATCGACACGATCGAGGGTATTGCGGCACCGCTGAACGCGGCGATGCGGTCGCAGTGAGGACGCGCGGTCCGCGAGGCGGCGTGCTGCCCGCCTTTTTAAGACGTTTCCCTTGGCCGTCTCGCACTTCAGCTGGTTCGCGGTCAGGTCGCTTGTCTGACACCTGTTTTCGCCCGGAGCCGGTATCAAATTCGTGCTTGGATACTTCGTTGGGCCCCTTCTCTCAACCTCATCGCTTTCAAGGAAGAGCGTCAGGGGTTCGAATCCCTTCCGGGCTACAGACCGCGTTGCGTGTGCGACCTTCTGCTCGGCCGTCAGGAGACTCTAGGCTTGCGTCCGGCGCTCGAGGGCGTGAGGGAAGGAATATCGGATGAGATCGAAAAACTGGGCTGGCGTTGCAGCGATCGCGGGTGCTCTCGGGTTTGCCGGCTTCTGGATCGGCAGCCTCCTCAAGGTCGAACTTGTCCCCTGGCCGGTCGCGCTCGCCTGGCACGGGCTGGTGATCGTTCTGCTCACCATCGGCGCGATCGGAATACACCGCTCCGCACCGGGATCGGAGATGCAGACCTGGCTCGGCTGGCTCGGAGTCGGGCTCGTCGCCGTCGGTCAGCTGGTCGCTCTCGAGATCACGATGATTGGATTCCTGGTGTTCGGCGCGGCGGTTGTGATGTCGCCACGCCCGTCACCGTGGGGCGGTGGGCTGCTCGCCCTCGGCGCGATCGGCTTCCTGGCGACAACTGTTGTCAACGGACCGTTCTGGGGCGAACCCAACCCGACTCCCTCGCTCGTCCCGGCGCTCACGTTCGGTGTCTCACTCGTACTTGTCGCCATCGGCTGGGTGATCCTGGGGGTAGCAGGCACTGGGCCCGCTCGCCTCCCATCCCGTGGGTTTCCACCGGTCGGGGTCGTCCCGCCGCACTAGGCCTTCCCGTAGTTGTTCCTGTGGCTCCTGATCGTCGGGGTCCGGCGTTAGCCTGGACGCGCTGCATCGCGCGTGACGACTGAAGCCGTAGGACCAAGAGGTCCCGCTGGGCAAACGTTTGGCATCTGGCCGGATGCATACGCTAGGAGCGATGACGCTCTCGCCACGGGCGACGGCGTGGATTTATTGGGGAGCTACGGTCTGGCTCACTCTCGAGCTAGCTGTCGGCGGCACGATGGATCTCGTGCGTGGCCGGTCCATCGTTTTCGCCGGCGATCCGGTCGACGTGGTCGTGTCCTCACTTGGGTATCCCGTGTACGTCCTGCTCTTCCTCGGTACCTTGAAACTCCTCGGCGCAGCGGTGATCGCTGCGCCTGGCCTGCGGCGACTGAAAGAGTGGGCCTACGCCGGGAGCTTCTTCCAGATCGCACTCGCTGCGGGATCGCACGCTATCGCCGGCACCGATCTCATCAATCTTGGCTATCCGATCGTCGTCATGCTGCTCACGCTCGTCTCTTGGGCGTTGCGCCCTGCCGATCGAGTCCTCGCTTCGAACTGAATAGCGATCAGTAGCCAAGCCCGGATGACTGAAGGCGTCACGACTCTTTCGTCTCCTGTCTCAGACGAACGATCGGGATCACGCGATCGGTGACCTCAAGGTAGCGACCGTACCCGGGCGCGAGCGAAGTGACCTCCTGCCACGCGCGGTCGCGCTCCGCGCCCTCGAGGGTCTCGGGCCTGACCTTGACTCGGCGCTTGCCGGTCGTGATCCAGACCTGATCCGGGTTCTTCGCCAGGTTCAAAAACCAGGCGGGATGACGCGCCGATCCGGCGTTGGAGGCAACCACGACCCAGCTCGAAGGTACCGCGGCCGCGATCTCAGGAAACGAACCCACCACGGAGTGGCGTCGTGACGCCGATTTGGCGCCGACCGTCTCGAGCTCGACGAGCGGGCGGCCCTGTACGCGCATCCGATCACCAAATCGCAGGAATGCCATGTGATATGGACCCTGCATCACCCGCATAAGCGTGCGCACGAACCTCGGGAGTTCGGAACCCCGCGTGCCTCGCGGAGGGACGACGATCGACATGTCCCAATGATCGTCCTGACTGGTACCAACTGCGCTCCGCCGATCACACCTCGTCGCTGTTTATTCTTCGTTCAGAGCCCGAAGCGCCGATCGTTTTCTAGCGGCGTCCCAAGTACCACGAGTGCGGAGGTCTGACGTGACAGGGTCTTCGCTCCGCCTCACCCGGGCACAAATCCTCGCATTCCGGCGCAGGGTCGGCGCGCTTGATGCGCGACTCCCACGGGGACGGCGCTCGCTTCGGCGTGCGGCGTGGGCGGGCTTGCAGGACAGCATGCCGCGCGCTGCGCTCCTCTCGATCCATGCGCGTGTTGAGGGGACCGAGCCCTCGACCTGGGAAGACTCGTCGCTCGTCCAGATCTGGGGGCCGCGTCACCACGCGTACGTCGTCCCGGCACGGGACCTCGCGGTCTTCTCGCTCGGGAGGCTGCCGGACGAAGGCGGCGCGCTGCGCGTCGCGGAGGACCTCGCCGCTCGCGTGCGCGGCGTCCTCGGCGGCGCGAGGATGGCGTTCGGCGAGGCGGGCAGGGCCCTCGGCGAACACAACGCCAATCGCCTCAGGTATGCCGCACCGACCGGCACGATCCTGATTCGGTGGGACGGTGCAAGACAGCCAACCATCTGGACCGTCCCGCGACCGGAGGTCGACCCCCGCGACGCACGCCTCGAGCTCGCGCGTCGATATCTGCACGTCTTCGGTCCAACCTCGGCCGAAGCATTCGGTCAATGGGCGGGGATCGGTCCGCGGGGAGGCGTCGCGGCGTTCGACGCGCTCCGTCGTTCGCTGACCCCGGTGCGAACGCCGGTCGGCGACTCGTGGATCCTCGCGGGCGACGAGCCGATGTTTCGCGCCGCCCCAGGCCCCGCGGCTTCCGCGCGGCTTCTGCCGAGCGGCGACGCGTATTTCCTTCTCCAGGGAGGCGATCGTGAACTCCTGGTCCCCGACGCCTCTCGTCGCCGCATGCTCTGGACACCTCGCGTTTGGCCGGGCGGCGTCCTGGCCGACGGCGAGATCGTCGGGACATGGCGACGTTCGCTGGGGACAGTGACGATCCAGACCTGGCGCCGTCTCTCGCGCGCGGCACGCGACGCGGTCGATGCGGAGGCGGCGTCCTTGCCGCTCCGGGATATCCAAGGGCGGGTCGTCGTCCGCTGGGATGACTGACGGGACAAGTGGAGAGATGGCGGGATCGTCAGCTCTGTGTCGTACACCCAAGCCACCATGTTGCGACGGAGTAGCCTCCGTCGTTTCATAGCGAGAAGTTCGATCACACGGGGGAGGCTTCATGACCGACCACATCAGCCCGACACAGTTCCGCGAGTCCGAGGGCGTCGACGATTGGCGCGTGCTCGGCGACGGCGCGAATGCGTACTTCCGAACAGGGTCGTATGCGGCAGGCGCCCGATTCGTACAAGCCATCAGCGAGTTGCCGGGCACCGACGACCTTCTCCCGGACATTGACGTGCGTCACGACGGTGTGACCGTGCGCATGGTCGCGTTCATCGAGGGCTACGGCGGGATGCTCCGGAGCCACGTCGAGCTGGCACGCGCGATCTCAGCAGCTGCCCGAAAGTTGGGTCTCTCTGCGGACCCGTCGGCGGTCCAGAGCCTTCTCGTCATCCCCGGCGCGACCGATCGGCCCGGCGTGATGCCGTTCTGGCGCGCCGTGCTCGGATACGAGCCTCGACGCGACAGCCCCGCCGAGGATCTCGTTGATCCGCGCGGTCGGATGGTGCCGTTCTGGTTCGAGCAGATGAAAGAGCCGCGCGCGGACGGCGGCGGTGCGATCCACATCGCGGTTTGGGTGCCGTACGAGCAGGCCGAGGCGCGCATCGCAGCGGCGCTCGCCGCCGGTGGCCGCATGGTGCGCGACGAGTTCGCGCCGTCGTGGTGGACGCTGGCCGACGCCGCGGGTAATGAGGCCGACATCGCCACGGTGAAGGACCGTGACTGAATGGAATACGAGATCAGGGTCCTGGACGCCCAGCCCCGCCAACTTGCTGCGATGCGTGGCGCAACATTGCGCACGGAGCTGCTGCGGACGCAGCGCCGAACCGATATCTACCTAGCCCGCATCGTCAACGCCTTCGACCGTTAAAGTCGGGAAGTCGTCTTCTTCGCCTTCGGGGCCTTCGCGGCATCGCCGAGGGAGCACCACTCCTTCACCATCGCCTTGAGTTCCGCAGCGCGCGCTCTCGCCTCTTTCTCGTCAGTGATGCGTATGCGCTTTACGGTCCCCCCTTCGAGGTGGGGGTAGCGTCCCTGAAGCCGCCCGCCGCGCATGAGCCTCAGATTCACACCCGGCTCGCGGTACCGAACGAAGGCCGCGAAATCGCCGCTCTTGCTTGACGAGAACGTAACTCCGTATTGGACGCGCTCGCTCATGCTGTGGTCCGCGCGGAGGATGGCGTCGCGCACGCGTCGCATCGCGCCTTCCGACGGCGGCTTGGTCGTTTTGAACCATCGCTCGACCACACCGGACTTCGGCACGCGCGGATCGTAGTCGCGAGCTTCCGGTGACGGTTGGACTCACATCGTGATTACGACCTTCGCCCGAGCCTGGCCACTTCCAACATAGCGAACGGCCTCCGCACCCTCGCTGAGCGGGTACGTTCGATCTATCGCCGGGCACACCTCTCCCGCCTCGATCAGGTCCTCCTGTGAAGACCGTCCAGCACGTCGAGTCTGTCTCCGCAAAGCAGACTCGGTTCATTGTTCATACCATCACCAGCCGTGACGGAGACGGCGCAGTCTCTTCTCGCCGACGCGTCGCTGCGGAGCATCGAGTCCGAGATCGAAAAGCGTCACGACGAAAGCCTCGGACGCCTTCAGGATTGGGTGAAGCACCCGGCGCTCGCCGCGGAAGACCGTGGGATGGACGAGGGCTGCGATCTCATGATGCGGATGGCGCGCGATGCCGGCTTCCAGAAGGCGACGCGTATCGACACCGACGGTCACCCGGGTGTCTTCGCGACGCTCGACGCGGGCGCCGCGAAGACCGTCGCCCTCTACTTCATGTACGACGTGAAGCAGGCCGATCCCGCGGAATGGTCGTCGCCGCCCTTCACCGCGGCGATCGTGGACCGGCCCGGACTCGGCAAGGTCCTCATCGGCCGCGGCGCGGTGAACCAGAAAGGGCCCGAGGCAGCCTTCCTTGCCGCGCTCCACGTGATCCGCGGGGCTGGGAAGAAGATTCCAGTCAATCTCGTCCTTGTCGCGGAGGGCGAGGAGGAGATCGGATCGCCGCATTTCCGGCAGGTCGTCGCGCATCCCGAGGTGAGCGCCGCGCTCAAGCAGACGATCGGCGTGTTCATGCCATCGGCTTTTCAGGATCCTGACGGCAGCGTCTCGATCTTTCTCGGGGCGAAGGGCGTCGTCGAATGCGAACTCGTCGCGAGCGGCGAGAAGTGGGGCCGCGGGCCGACGAAGGACGTGCACTCCTCGAACCGCGCGCGCCTCGACAGCCCCGCGTTCCATCTCGTCCAGGCGCTCGCGACGCTCGTCAACGCCGACGGCGATCCGGCGATCGACGGCTTCGGCCGCGAGGCGAAGCCAGCAACGGCGGCGGAACGCGCGATGCTCGATGAGGCGGCGACGAAGTTGAGCGAGGCGACGGCGATGTCGCTGTTGGGGACGAAGCGCTGGGCGCACGATCTTCCGTGGCGCGCGACTCTCGAGCGCTTCATGTTCACCCCGACGGTGAACATCGAAGGCCTCGTCGCCGGCTACACCGGCCCCGGCGGCAAGACCGTCATGCCGCACCGCGCGGTCGCGAAGCTGGACCTTCGGCTCGTCCCGGACATGACCTACGACGGCGCGATCGCCGCGCTCAAAGCACACCTCAGCACGCGCGCCTTCGGCGACATCGAAGTGAATCCGAGCGGCGGTTACGATCCGACGAGCACCTCCGCCGATGCGCCGATCATCAAAGCGATGCTCGCGGTGTTGAGGCGCGGCGGGATCGACCCAGTCCTGCTGCCGCGTCTCGCGGGCTCGTATCCCGGCTACGTCTTCACCAATCCGCCGATCAGCCTCGCCGCCGGTCACTACGGTCTCGGCCACGGCAGCGGGGCACACGCACCAGATGAGTACTTCGTCATCGAGCCATCGAATCCGAAGGTCAGCAGTTGGGACGGCGCCGTCGCCTCGCACGTTGCGTACCTCTACGAGCTCGCCGCCTCAGGCGGATAGTCGGTTCTTATCGAGGCCGTCGAGGATCAGCTCGAGCCCGAACCTGAACTCGCCGTCACCGCGGCTGGACTCCTTCCCGTGCTCCCCCATGTGCTCGGCGATGTAGGGATATCGATCGATCGGGAAGTCCCGTCGGAACGCCCCCATGTCGCGAAGCTCTCTCGCTCCTGCCGTGTAACCCACCTCCCACATCGTGAACCCGAGGATGTGGCTGTCCAGGGCGTGATACGCGTGATGGGTCATCTCGGCCGAAATGCCCGCGCTGCGAAGTCGTCTGAGGAGCGATTCCATATAACGCAACCGCGCGGGACGAATCCTGGCCGGCGACATCATGAGGCTGCAAGCCCAGGGGTGACGCAGAAGAACCTGGTGGGCTGAGATCGCGCTTCGACGTATGGCCGCCTTCCAGTCGCCGACCTCGGAAGGCAGCTCAATCTCGCTGACGACGAGATCGAGGATGCCATCCACGATGTCGTCCTTCTTGGCGACGTAGTAGTAGAGCGTCATCGCCTCGACCCCGAGCTTCTGTGCGAGCTTGCGCATCGTGAGCGCCTCGATCCCGCTCTTGTCGGCAATCTGGATCGCGGCGCGCAACACCCGGTCCTTGTCCAAGCGGACGCGGGGCTTCGCTCGCGCCCTTGCCAGCGCAGCCATTTCGCATCCTCCTTGCTTGCGCCCTAGCGGCTCGTCCACCGGGCCTTGACAATCTTACGCCGTAAGATAATCTGCGCACGTGAATCTTACAACGTACGAAACACAGGGGGACCGATCCAGATGACCACGATGAAGGCGATCGTCCGCGAGCGCTACGGCTCACCGGATGTCCTGAAGCTCAGGGAGATCGACAGGCCGGTGATCGACGATGACGGCGTGCTCGTGCGGGTTCGCGCGGCTTCGATCAATGCCTACGACTGGCACATGATGCGAGGCAGCCCCTCCCTCGTCCGCCTGATGGCGGGCCTGCGCAAGCCGAAGAGCAGTGCCATGGGCGTTGACTTGGCCGGGGAGGTCGAGGCGGTCGGCAAGAACGTGACCGAATTCCGGCCCGGCGACGAGGTATTCGGTCAGCGGGTCGGCGCTCTCGCCGAATACGTGCGTGGTACGGCGAAGAGCTTCCTCGTGCCGAAGCCCGCCGGGCTGACGTTCGAGCAGGCAGCGGCCGTCCCGATGGCGGCGAGCACGGCCCTGCAGGGCCTTCGCGACAAGGGGCAGATCAAGCCCAGCCAGAGAGTCCTGATCAATGGCGCGTCGGGAGGCGTGGGCACGTTCGCCGTGCAGATCGCCAAGGCGTTCGGAGCGCACGTCACCGCTGTGTGCAGCACCAGGAACGTGGACCAGGCCCGGTCGCTCGGCGCGGACGAGGTCATCGACTACACGCGGGAGGACTTCACGCGAGGTGGGCGCAAGTACGACGTCATCCTCGATGTCGCGTCGAGTGGCTCGTTGTCATCTCGCAGGCGGGTATTGGAACCCGATGGGATCCTCGTGGGCGTTGGGGCAGCGGACGGTGGACGGATGACATCGATCGTGGCTGGGCTTCTCGAGACGGCCGTCCTCTCGCGTTTCGGGAACCAGAAGATGCCGTTCTTTCTCGCAAAGAACAGCAAGGACGACCTCATTGTGCTCAAGGAGCTGATCGAAGCCGGGAAGGTCAGACCGGTCATCGACCGAACGTATCCGTTGAACCAAACCGCGGAAGCTATTCGCTATCTGGAAGCGGGACACGCCCGGGCTAAGGTCGTCATCACCGTGTGAGGCCCGCCTGGCCGACGATCCACGCGATCGTGTCGGCGATCACGCTCGCGCTGTTCGGCTCGTTGTGCGTTTCGTGATGCAGCCTCTCGTAGACGCGACGCGTCACGTTCGCACGGCCCTCCAGTGATCGGCTGGCCCACTCGGGCACGATCGGATCGTCGGCGCCATGCACTACGTATGTAGCGACGGATAGCTGCGCACCACCTGCGAGCGCGCTCTTGACACGGTCCTGCTCGCGGAACAGCGAAACGCCGAGCCGCGTGGTCGTTCGATGCACAGCGAGCGGGTCCGCCAGATATGCGGCTTCGACGGCCGGATCGCTAGAGAGCCCGCCCTTCGGGAACGTATTCGCGACCGCGAAGCGCGGCATGATGCCACCGAGAATGTCCGCGAGCCTGCGCTTCCACACGGGCACCGTCGCATCGATCGCAGGCGCCGAAAGAACGAGAAGGTCGGGTAACGGGCGTGGCGGATCCGCGAGCACGTACCCCAGAGCGATGAGCCCGCCCATCGAGTGCCCGTACAGCACCACCGGAAGTCCGTTGGCTGCGGACCGAACCTCGGCGAGCCGGTCTTCGACGTCGTCGTGATACTGCGACCAGCGATCGACGTAGGCGCGGTGACCACCCGACCCACCGAAGCCACGTTGGTCATAGGCGTGCGCTGTGATCCCTGCCCTCGCGAGCTGCGCCGCGACATGCCGGTAACGGCCCGCGTGCTCCGCGATGCCGTGGACGAGGAGCAGATGCGCCCGTGGTGTGCCCCCGGCCGGCCAGAGGTAGGTGCGCAGATCGAGGCCGTCGCGTGCGCGCACGACGCTGCCGCGGTTCCCCTCCACAGTTAGCGTCTTTCCTCGGTCGCTCGTCGCGCGGCGTCGCGCAGCTGCTGCGGAACGTCGGCTTCGTGATAGCGCCGCTCGGTCTGCTCGATCCCGTCGAGGAATCGCTGATAGATGATCGCGAGCCGCAGCGTGGCGATCGGTTCGATGAGCGCGACGGCTCTTGCCGCATCGCTGCCTGGAGCGTGGGCGGTCCACTGCTCGATCCAGCGAGCCCGAGCGGCGGGACGATGCTCGGCGTCCAGGTTTCTGTCGAAGGGCGGAAGGTCGAGCAACGGATTGCCAATGCCACAGTCGCCCCAGTCGAAGATGACCGGACCGGTCTCGGTCCAGCGCACGTTCCCAGTGTGGAAGTCGCCGTGGACGAACGTGTCGGGGACCCCGCATTCAGCGAGTGCGCGGAATCGATCGTCGAGACCCGCAACGAGCCGGTCGAGAACGCGCCTTTCGTCGGCGCTGAGTTCGCCGCCCCCGCGCTCGACGACGTCCGCGGCCGCGACTCCGAACGGAGCCGCGCGCCAGTCGGGCGCGCCCGCCGTGAGGATCTCGTCGATACGGCCGACCGCGCCGGCTTGGAGCGCGACGAGCGCATCGATCATCACGGCATGGCGGTCGGTCGGTGCCTGGTACTGATCGACGCCCCGCACGTCTTCGAGGAGCGTGCGGCCGAGCTCGTCGAACGCGATGAGTGGGGGCAGCGTCGGCGCTGCCAGCGCGTGGATCACAGCTCCCTCATGCGCGAAGAACGGTGGCACAGCCTTGAGCCATACGTCGCCGTGTGCTGTCGGCAGCCGCCAGATGCTCGAGAGGTTCCACGTTTTCATCTGCACGGCGGGTCGCTCCCGTGGATGGCCGGCGGCGATCAGCTGCTCATCCGCCCAGGCCACATCGCGTGCGGGTCCGCCGGGGCGCGCCCAACGCGCGCGGAGCGGGTCATCGGGTAGCGGGGCAGTCCAAGGTCTCGTCGCCGCGGGCGCAGCCCCGTGGAGCTCGGCGACGTAGGTGACCCTGCCGCCCATGCCGCCACGTGGGTCGAAGTCTGCGACGTCGAGAAGGCGCAGGATCGTGACGTCGATGCCGTGGAGAACGCGGGACGCCTCAACAATTTCCGCGACGTCTGGCCACCACGGCGTTTTCGCAGTAAAGCTGGGCAGTGCGCCAAGGACTGTGCCATCGGACCGCATGAGCACGAGCGTGACGACGCGGTCCATGCCGTTCTCCAAGAAAGCTGAAGGTCGGGCAATCGTAGAGGTCGGTGAGTACGGTTCACTCCGGGAATAGCGGAGTTGTCGGATACGTTTCGCAGGCGTGGCGGACTGGAACAAAAGCGTTGTTGACGATTTTCGCGCGAAGGGTGGCAAGGGCGTCGGCCACTTCGGCGACAAGCTATTGCTCATCACACACCGAGGGGCGAAGAGCGGACAGGTCCGGACGACGCCTCTTGTGTACCACCGCGATGGCGACCGCTACGTGATCGCCGCCTCGAAGGGCGGCGCGCCGTCGCATCCCGCGTGGTACCACAACCTTGTCAAACATCCCGACGCTGAGATCGAGGTCGGGACCGAGAAATTCAAGGTGCACGCGAGGCCTGTCCCGAAGGGACCAGAGCGCGATCGTCTCTACGCCGCGCACGGTGATAACTTCGCGGCCTTCCGCGACTACCCCAAGAAGACGAAGCGCGTGATCCCCATCGTCGTGCTGGAGCGCGTCTCCTAAGGCAGACGGGTGGCGACAGCCTGGGCTCGGGAACCTAGAGGCCGCGCGCGCCCAGGATTGCGAGGACATGGCTGCGGTGGTCGTCGGCCTGGTGGACCGCCCGCCCCGGTCATCGTCTTCGCTCGACCTCCAGGGTCAAATGGAGCGTAGCTTCACGAGGTGGCCAGGCTTGACCCCGTCGATGTTGTTGTCGTCGGCGCGGGGCTCGGGGGCTCGGCGTTGTGCGCCCGATTATCCGAGCGCGCGCCACACCTGCGCATCGTCTGTCTCGAACGCGGCGATTGGGTGGACCGTTCGGCGATGCCGGCCTATCGACAAGACTGGCAGAGCGCGGCGCTGGGCGCGTGGGCGACATCACCCAACGTGCGCCTGTCGGCGGGTGGCTCGCGGTCGGCCGACTATCCGATCGACGACTCCGCCTCGCCGATCAAGCCGCTCCTGTGGAATGGGGTCGGCGGCTCGACGATCAACTGGGCCGCGCACGTCCCACGACTCCACCCCTCCGACTTCAGGACCAGGACTCTGGACGGCGTCGGAGACGATTGGCCGTTCTCCTATTTCGATCTCGAGCCGTACTACGACCTGAACGACATCGCCATGGGAATCGCCGGTCTGGCTGGTGACCCGGCCTACCCGCCGAAACGGTCGCCACGCATGGCGCCACTAGCGATCGGAAGAATGGGCGCGACGGCGGCACGCGGCTTCAACGCGATGGGCTGGCACTGGTGGCCGGCCGACGCTGCGATCAACACGGTCGACCGCGGCGACCGCCACGCCTGCAATAACGGCGGCCCTTGCCTCATGGGTTGCCCGATCCAGGCGAAGGCGTCGGCCGACATCGTGTACTGGCCGGTGGCTCTCAGGAACGGCGTGGAGCTGCGGACGCACTGCGTCGCGCAGCACGTAATCGTGCAGGGCGGGCGCGCGATCGGTGTGGCGTACCGCGACCAGAGTGGCGCGACGCATGAGCAACCGTCGGCGTTCACGGTGGTCGCGTGCAACGGGATCGGTACGGCGCGTCTGCTGCTGGCATCGAACATCGGCCGCGGAGCCGACGGCGCGCTGGGCCGCTACCTGATGTTCCATCCGATCGCGTACGCCCGCGGGATGTTCACCGAAGAACTGGATGGCCCGCGCGGCCCGGTCGGGGCCTGCGTCTACAGCCACGAGTTCTACGAGCATCGGCCTGGGCACCCATTCACGCGAGGCCTGCAGCTACAGGTCACCCGAGAGAACGCACTTCTCCACCAGGCAGCGCGTCTTGAACCAGCCTGGGGCGAGGACGCGCACACGCGCCTGCGGGAAGAATTCCGGCACTCGCTTCCCGTCATGGTGGTCGCCGAGGATCTGCCAGATGCACGCAATCGTGTTGCGCTCACCGAAGGTGTCGCGGCGGATGGGCTCCCGAACGTACGTGTCGAGTACACGCTCTCCGAGAACTCACGCCGAATCCTGGACTTTGGCCTCGACCGGGCTGAGGAGATGCTCCACGCCGCCGGCGCATATCGCATCGCGCGGGTGCCGCTCGCATCGCTCACGGGGTGGCACCTACTCGGTACGGCACGGATGGGAGATGACCCGCAGAGATCGGTGACCGATGGTCGCGGCCGCTGCCACGCTGTTGCGAACCTCATCGTCGCCGATGGCAGCCTTTTCCCGACAGCGGGTGCGGTGAACCCCGGCGCGACGATCGCCGCCCTGGCTTTGAAGATCGGCGACGATCTCGCGCGCGAGGTCGGCGGGTGACGTCCGCGTTCCTGAGCGCGATCGTCGACACGCTTCTTCCTGGCGATCACCGTAGCCCGCCGCTGCCGAGCGGGACCGCCGCCGGCGTGGCGACAGCGCTTGATCATCTCGTTGCGAGCCTCGATGGGGCGCTGCATAGCGTGGTGCTCCATGCGGTTGCGACCGCGGCGGGAGGACAGGAGGCTTTCGTCCGGGCGGACTCTCTCGGGCGCATCGCTTGCGTCCGCAGGGTTGAGGCGGAGATGCCCGGACCTTTCCGGGCGCTCGTTGCGGTCGTGCTGCAGGACTACTACGAGGCCGATGTTGTACTGCTGGCCATGGGTTGGCGCGCGGAACCGCCCCAGCCCCAGGGCCATGTGGTGCAACCGTTCGATGAGGCGCTGCTCGGGCCGGTGCGACGACGCAGTCGGATGTGGCGCTGACGGAGGTCGTTCGGCAGCGGCGCGATCGGGTTAGAGCGCTGCCGGTCTGAGGCGCGCGGCCTCAGGCGTTCGAGCGTGCCACAGAGGTGAGTCGGCTTAGGAAATATGCCCAGCCGTCGTCGTGAGTCCGCCGATGAGTCTCGGGCAGTCCCCGATGCTCGAGACGCACGATCGTCGCTCGGCCGTCAGCCTCAAGGGTTATTTCGACGCGGCTCGAGCCGGGCGGAAGAGCCGCATCGCTGTCGAATCCCCACGTAAGCACGATGCGGTCGCGCGCCAGCTCGACGAACGTGCCTCGGGCGCTATCAGTTCGTCCATCAGGCCGATCGAATTCAAACTTCAGCTCTCCGCCGACGCGCAGGTCGACGGTTGCTCGCGTCGGCCACCACTCGACGATGCGCTTCGGGTCGGTGAAGTAGGTCCGGACGATGTCGATGGGCGCTTCGACGCGAACCACGTGCCGGATGGGCGTGCCGTCGGTCCGCGTCGTCATCGACGAGCCTCGCGCTCCGCCGCGCGCTTGAGGGCCGCGAGCCGGTCGCCCCAGAAGATATCCAGGTAGGCGCGCAACCGGTCTATCCGATCTTCGCGCGCGCGATAGAAGGAGTTCCTTCCCGATCGTCGCATGCTGAGCAGACCCGCATCGCAGAGCACGCGGAGATGCTGCGAGACCGCGGGCCGGGAGACACCCGGGAATCGCGCCGCGATCTCGACGACGGGCAGCTCCCGTTCGCGGACGAGTCGCAGGATCTCGCGCCGATGCGGCTCCGCGATGGCCCGCAGAGCGACGTCGGGGCCCAGGACTATTCCAGGAAGGGCTGCGGCTGGCCGGACTCAACGAACGCCTTGAGCCGACCCACCACCTGGCCCCACGTGTAGTTCACCGAGCCGACCTCCTCGGGCGGATATCCCGCGAGGTTGCCCATGCGGAATTCGACCTTGGTCTTGTCGTCCGCGGTCGGCTTGAGAGTCCAGGTGACGGTCGTGTCCTTCCACCCGGGGAACTCGCCGAGACAAGTCCACGCGACGCGTTTGTCCTGCTCGAGCGCGTCGACTCGCATCCGGAGCGGCGCCGGCGCTCCCTTGAACTGAAAGGCCGCGACGTGACCGACCTTCGGCGACATCGTGTTATTCGGAACCCAGAAGCCGGCCTCGCCTTCTCTCGTTGTGATCGCCCGGTAGATGGTCTGCGGCTTCGCAGCGATCTCGACCTCGTGGATCATGTCGCTCAGCATCAACGTTCACCTCCCAGTGTTCGGGAAATGGTAAGGACTCGCTTACCGGTTTGCAAACTCCTACGTTGACGCGGTCGACCTCAGGCGAGACGCGGCGATCCGGTAAGCACCGAGCCGCCGGTCACGACCGGGTCGCTCGTGATCGCGAGCAGTGCATCGACGACCGCGGGTCCACTGCGACCCGCGGTATCGCCTGAGCTCAGCACGCGCTTCGGCATGACCGAGGGCTTTCGGATAGTAGCGTGGGTGTTTACGCGGGCTATTTCCATCGATCATTGCGGACTTCAGACCGCGCCGAGTTGTTCGGATTCGTTTCCGATGGCTTAGTTTCCGACCGTGGCCGAGTTGGTCGAGCTAAGCCGCGATGGGATCGTTACGCGGATCGATCCAGCGGACGGCGGCAGGATCGTCTCGCTCGTCATCGCCGGCGTCGAGCGGATCCTGCCGAAAGCGCGCGCCAGGGCGCGCCAACCCGCTCTCTATTGGGGCTGCTATCCGATGGTGCCGTGGCCCGGCCGTCTTTCGAATGGCCGCATCCCGACGAACGGTGGCGAAGTGCGCCTCGAACCGAACCTTCCGCCATCAGCCATACACGGTCTTGGCTTCGACAAGGCATGGGACATCGTCGAACGGAGCGAGACCGCGGTCACGATGATCTGCGAGCTGCACGGCCTCGGATGGCCCTTCGGCGGCCGAGCTCTGCAAACGCTGCGACTGGGCGTCAAGAGTCTTGAGCTCGAACTGCACGTCGGCCGGTACACGCAGGCGGGACCCGCGGGCCTTGGCTGGCATCCGTGGTTCATCCGACCGCCAGACGGTGACCTCGAGCTTCGCGTCGATGGCGCCGAGGTTCTCGTGCTCGACGCGGACCTCGCACCGACGGGTGAGATTCGGCGGGTCACCTCAGACGAGGATCTGCGTTCCGGCCCGCCGCTGGGCGACCGCCGGCTCGACCACGTCTACGTACGGACCAAAGGCCCAGCGATCGTGCGGTGGCCCGATCTGGAGCTGCGCATCGAGTACGACAAGAGCTTGCAGACGGTCGTCGTGCATACGCCTCCCGAAGGGATCTGCGTGGAACCACAGACGATGTGGCCGAACGCGCCGCTTCTTGCGGCGGCCGGCATCCGCGATACGGGGTTACGCACGCTCGAGCCAGGCGAGACCTTGAGCGCGACCGAACAATGGACCTGGGCCTTATAGCCGGTTCGCTCCGGCCATCTCGCGGAGCGCGGCCATGCGAAGAGCGGCCTCATGCAACCCAGGACGGGGCCGCGGTTCAAAGCGTCGAGACTGCACCGCCGCGAGGCTCGGAACCTTCCCTTCGACCGCCCACTGCGCCTGGCGCGCGGCGCCGGCCGCCGCGGCTTCGACGATCGAGGGGCGCACGACGGGCAGATCGAAGACGTCTGCGCAGAGCTGCGCCCACGCGTCCGACGCGGATCCGCCTCCGACCAGCGTCACCTCGCTCGGCGCCACGCCGGTGCGGCGCAGCGCGTCAAGCGCATACGCAAGACCGAACGTCACGCCTTCGACCACGGCGTGAACGATCGCGTCGCGTCCGTGACTCGAACGCAGACCCGCGAACACCCCGGCCGCCTCGGGTCGGTTCGGCGTGCGCTCGCCGGAGAGGTACGGCAGGAACGCGAGACCAGGCGCGCCGCCGCTCGCGATTGCCGCCTCGACGTCCGAGTGGTCCATCGCGAACAGCTCGCGCACCCACTCTGTCGCGCTCGTGCAGTTGAGGGTGGCCGCGAGCGGGAGCCAGCCGCCGGTCGAGTCGCAGAACGCCGCGGCCTCGCCGAGTGGATCCACCGCGGGCTCGGCCCGGTACGCGAACACCGTGCCGGATGTGCCAAGGCTTACTGCCACCGGACCCTGGGAGACGACGCCGCAGCCGATCGCGGCGCACATGTTGTCGCCGCCGCCCGCGCTCACCGGAATACCGGTCTCGAGCCCGAGCGACTCGGCGGCATCGCGGCGCAGCGTGCCCACGATGCGTAGCGATGGTCCGACCTCCGGCAGGGTGCGTCGCCAGTCGCGCCGGTCGTCGATCGCGGCGACCACCGTCTCGCTGTACCGGCGCTGCCGGACGTCGAAGTACGCGGTGCCCGACGCATCGCCGAACTCGGTGACGAATTCGCCGGTCAGCCAGAGATTCAGGTAGTCGTGGGGCAGGCACATCCGCATGGTTCGCGCGTAGGCGTCCGGCTCGTGTGCGGCGAGCCACGCGATCTTCGGCGCGGTGTAGCCGGGAAGAACCAGGTTGCCCGTGAGTTCGAGGAGGCGGTTTTCGCCACCGAGTTTCCGCGTCAGGTCTGCGGATTCGCGCGCGGTCGTCGTGTCGTTCCAGAGCTTCGCGGCTCGTACCGGTCGATCGCTTCGGTCCAGGCACACGAGTCCATGCTGCTGCCCGGACACGGCGATGCCGCCGATCTGGAAGTTCCCGTCGCGCACCGCGTCGCGCACGGCGATGCGGAGCGCGTCGATCCACCATGCAGGTTCCTGCTCGCGCGTCCCGTCGTCGCGTTCGATCAGCTGATGCGGCGCGCGACCGACCGCGACGATCGCGCCAGTCTCCGGATCGCGGAGCACGACCTTGGTCGATTGAGTGCCGCAATCGATGCCGAGGAAGACGCGCCGCATTCGCTCGCCGCTACCGCCCCGCGTAGTAGCGCTGCGCGAGAAGCCATGCGTCCTTGCCGCAGGTCGACCCGACCACGCGGCCGGTGAAGTCGTCCGCCTGCACGTGAATACCGCCGTACAGGCGCGACTGGCCGGCCTGGTCCGCGGCGTCGTAATAGGTGGCCCATTGAAGAACGACATCGGTGCTCGGCCCGGCTTCGATCCGGAACGACCCCGCGGCGACGGTCCGCTCGGAGAGCCCCCCGGGGAAGTATTCGCTGCCCGTGATCGCAGTCATGACCTCCGCTGCGGCCCGGCTGAATGTGCTGTGACCAGAGATGTAGCCCTGAAATGACGGCGTAACGAACGTGGGTAACTGGTATGGCGTCCATGTCGTTCCGAGGGTCCACCCAACATGCGAAACTCCCGCGGCAGTGGCAAGGTTCAGCTGCCACGCGCGAACGGCGATCTTCCCTTCGTTGCCGCGCAGCCTTTCCATCGGACCGCCACTTGCGGTCTTGTCGTTGGTGATCAACTCGATGAGGCCGGGGACGAGCGGCAGTCCCTCCTTGTCGTAGGCAGTGAGGGACGGATCGGTCGACTGACCGCGACTGGCCATGTAGCGGATCATCGAGATCGGTCGGGCGCCGTCGTAGCGGCCCTTGAGACCCCACGCCGCGATTGCAGCGTCGTGGACCGCGCCGTTGAGTGCGAGGTACAGCTTCACGTCCCATTGCAGCCGATCGACGACTGGGCCGGCTCCGCCGACACGCAGGTTCGGTGCAAGGACGTCGGAGACCGCGTTCGCAATGATGTTCCAATGGCCAGGCGGCGTTTCGGAGTTCGGACCGTCCGCCCAGAACTCCGCGATCGCTCGGTAGAAGTCGCCCGATCGGACGGTCTGGGGCCTGTACGGCCGACCCGTGATCGGATTTGTTGCATGCCCTCGACCGTTGTTCGAGCCGAGAGGGTTGGCGCCGATCACGCCAGGCGAGATATCGACAACGGCGTCGCTCGCGGCATCGAGAAGACTGCTGTCACGGATGACTTCGACGGCCTGGGCCTTGTAGACCGGGTCGGTCGAGGGATCACCGAGTCGCGGCTGAGGGCCCGGATCGAAAGGCACACCGGACGGGCCGCCGTCCGGGATCGCGAATGACGTCACGTGTCCCCAATGCGGACCGACCGCCTGTTGAATCCCGCTCGCCAGGACGACGCCGTTCTGACTCACCATATTTGCGATCTCCAGCGGTTGCCAGCGGTTGGGGTCGACCATCGCGATCTCCGGCAGCACAACGACGAGCGGTGGGTTCACCGGTATGTAGCTCGGATCCGTGTAGCCGTTCGCCTCGTTCGAGCCGTCCGTCTTGCCGTAGTCGAGGACACCCTTCGCGATCCGGTTCCCGACCGCCGCGGCTCCGGCGCCCTCTGTCCCCGTGCTCGAGATCGGTAGGCAGAGTGCGTCCATGAGGTCGTCGAACTCCGACAGCGACTTGTCCGCGCCGACCGCCTTGATGAAGCGCGCGGAGAGGACGCGATATGCCGCGTAGCTGATCGTCTCATTGCGTGCGGCCGGCACGTCCGCGCCGCTGATCTTTTCTTTGAAGAGGTAGCCCGAGGCCGTGGTGTCGTACGCGGCCCACCCATCCCACATCGCGACGGAAACGTGGAACAGATTGCGTGCATGCACCGGCGGATTCGGCAGCGAACGTCGGATGGCATCGAGCAAGGCCTCGTCCCACCGCCGGGCGACGGACCACGTCGGATGGTCGGCGATCGGCGGGCACGCCGGCGCACGCTCCCACGGACGCGTCGTCGTGAGCACCGCGCCGACCACCACGGCGACGGCAACGAGCGCCGCCGCGCCCACGCGGATACGCGTATACGTTGCGATCGATGGGGTGGCGTTCAACTGCGCCGGCAAAACTATGTCAGCTTCCGCTCGGCGACCATCGGCGTGCTTCGGCGACGCCTCTCTTCACGACCGTGAACTCGTTCGCGGTGACGTGGAGCCACGGGCCGGTCTCGCCTCCCGGCCAGAGAACGCGGACGTCCGCGCGAGTCGCATCGCCGAGGCCGAAATGGATCCAGCCGAGCTGTCCTCCGGCGTGGCCGCCGCCGATCGTGAGCTCGCGTCGCGCGATCCGACCGCCGACGCGGACCTCGGCCCAGGCGCCGATCGCGTTCACGTTCGGCCCGGTCTGCACGACGCTCAACGCGAGCCAGTTGCCCATCGCGCGAGGATGGGATGCGTCGCCGGTACCGACGTTGCGCCAGATCCGCACCGGCGCGCCGTAGTTGACCTCAACGAGGTCTAGCATCCCATCGAGGTTGAAGTCGGCGAGCCCCGCCCCTCGTCCTCGATCGAACGTGACGATGCCGGCCGCGTCGGCGGCCTCGTGAAATGTTCCGTCCTGCCGTCCGATGAGAAGGTCGCTCGGGTCCTTCTGCGCGTACTCGATCTGGTCGGTGACGTTGCCCTTCGATATGAAGAGATCGACGAAGCCGTCGTTGTTCACGTCCGCGAACTCGTCGTGCCACGCGGTCGATGGCCGCGTATCGCCGCCGGTGAATGGCTGGGCCGCGTTCACCCCGCGCCGGAGGCCGATGTCGCGATAGGTCGGCTGGGAGGGACCCAGGGTGAGAGTCTGCATTCGATTGTCGGCCTGGCTCGTGAGAAAGACCTCCGGATAACCGTCGCCGGTCAGGTCGTAGCTCGCGATGCCCATCCCCTGTATCTGCACCGTCACCCATCCATCGTCCGCCGTGTACAGCGACGGCGGCTCTCGCGGCGCGACGCGCCAAAGCTGCTCCTGACCCTCGGTCGGCAGGTAGTAGTGCTGGTCGTTGCTCACTCGAAGATCGATTCGGCCGGACCGGCTCCAGTCGCTGAAGAGCATGGAGAGCGCGCACCAGCTCGGCTTTAGCGGGATCGGCCGGCCGAAACCGGAAGCCGTCGCGGGCCGGACCAGCTCGTTGTCGAAGCAGAGATGATGCGGGTCGTTGCTGGCCGGGTTGACGTACCTCCCGAACGCCAGCGTCGGCAGGCTTTCGCTTGCCTCCCACGTCGCGCTGAACGCCGTCGTGGCCGACGACCCGCCGTCGAAACCCCACCGCTCGTTCGCGCGCTCGAACCGGCAGCTGCCGAGGCCACGAAGGAGGATGTTCTCGGTGTCCCGGAGCACCACGAGGTCAGTGACCCCATCGCCATCGATGTCGATCGGGTAGGCCCCGTTTACGCCCGCAAGATCCGTCGCCGGATCGCGCATCTTCGTGAAGCGGAGGGCGCCACCGGTCGGGCTGTCGTTCCGGTAGAGGGCCGCGGAATCGCCCCCACCCGCGAGGTAAAGGTCAGGCTTCCCGTCACCGTTGCAATCGAACACGGCCAACCCGCCGCCCACCGCGTATTCGAAGCCGCCGTTGTAGATGTGGTCCACACCCGCGCTGGCGGTCTCGTCCACAAAGCGCGGCGCGCCGAGGGCTACCGCACCGCTCGAGAGCCCGCCGGTCGGGACATCCGGGACGATCGCGGCACAGACGACCGCGACGGCAGCGAGGGCGATGGCGCGGAGTCCCACGCCGAGATGGTCGCGCGAACGCGCCCCGACGTCGCGGTCTGACCACTCGAATGCCGGGGAGCGTGGTGCTAGCGTGACACTCGCGTTCCCTTCAACGGAGAGCGCTCAGGGGGAAGGAAATCATGAATAGACGCTTAGCAGTGCTCGCGGTAGGGCTCACTTTGCTCATCTCGGCCTGTGGCGGAGGTACTGGAAGTGGTGGCAGTAGCAGCCCAACGATTGCTGCGGCCACGTCAGCTGCACCCACCGCAGCCGCGGCGTGCACCGTCGGAGTCTCGTGGAACAACTATCAGGAAGAGCGGTGGGCCAAGTGGGATGAGCCCGCGATCAAGGCCGCGATCGCGGCCGGTGGCGGCAAGTACGTTTCCAATGACGCCAAATCATCGGCGGAGACCCAAGCCAGTAACGTCGACAACCTGATCTCGCAAGGCGCGAAGGTTCTGATCATCCTTGCGCAGGACGGCACGGCGATTAAGCCGTCCGTCGCCAAGTCGATCCAGAACGGCGTTCCGGTCATCGCGTACGACCGTCTCATCGAGGACCCGAAGGCTCTCTACATCACCTTCGACAACGTCCTCGTCGGCAAGCTCGAGGCGCAGGCTGTCTTCGCCGCGAAGCCGAAGGGCAACTACGCGATCATCAAGGGCAACAAGGCCGACGCGAACGCCGACTTCCTGCGCAGCGGTATGGAGCAGGTCATAGGAACCGCCGTGAAGGCAGGCGACATCAAGATCGTCGGCGAGACCTACACCGACAACTGGGACCCGGCGAAGGCGCAGACCAACATGGAGCAGATCCTCACGCAGAACCAAAACAAGGTCGATGCGGTTCTCTCGGAGAACGACGGTATGGCCGGCGGCGTGATCGCCGCGCTCACAGCGCAGGGCCTCGCCGGTAAGGTGCCGGTGTCGGGCCAGGACGGCGACAAGGCCGCCCTGAACCGTGTGGCTCTCGGAACGCAGACCGTGGACGTGTGGAAGGACGCGCGCCTGCTCGGCAAGACCGCGGGCGAAGCTGCGATGCAGCTCTGCAAGAACTCCGACCCGAGCAAGGTCACGGGCACAGCAAAGTTCACGACGCCAGGTAATAACAGCCTGAGCTCGATCCTTCTGACCCCGAACCCGATCACCACCGCGAATCTGAACGACGTGCTGACCGCTGGCTGGATCACCAAGGCCGATCTGTGTCAGGGCGTGGCGGCCGGTAAGGTCACCGCCTGCGGTTGATTCATTCGCGACTCGCGTGACGAAAGCGCCCCGCCCTCGCTAAACGCGGGGGCGGGGCGCATCTTTATCGGGGAGTAACGGAGGTCAAGGCAACGAGCTGATGGGAGTCTCAGTTCCCGGCGAGGTGACCAAAGAGGGTCAACCCGCCGCGCCGATCCGTTCATTCGTCGATGTGGTCCGTTCCGCGTTCGCACCCATGTCGGTCGTGCTGCGTCCCCTCGAGGTCGATACGCGCATGCTGGGGATGGTCGCGGCGCTCGCCGTCATCTGGATCGCCTTCGACATCCTGTCGGGCGGAACGTTCCTCAGCCCGCGCAACCTCTGGAACCTATCGGTCCAGAGCGCCTCGATCGGGATCATGGCCACGGGGATGGTCCTGATCATCGTATCCCGCAACATCGATCTCTCGGTCGGATCGATGCTTGGTTTTCTCGGATACACGATGGCGATGCTCCAAGCGGTGTGGATACCGCAGAATCTTGGACTCGGACTCGAGCAGCCGTACACCTGGATCGTCACGCTGGTCGCGGGGATCGGGCTGGGAGCCGTGGTCGGGGGACTCCAGGGCTTCATCGTCGCGTTCGGCGGCGTCCCCTCGTTCATCGTCACGCTCGGCGGACTTTTGATCTGGCGCGGTCTCATCTTTCGCTACGCACAGGGCCAGACGATCGCGCCGCTCGACACGACCTTCCAAATGCTCGGGGGCGGTACCGTCGGCACGCGCGTCGGCGCCCTCGGGGAGTGGCCGAGCTGGGCGCTTGGCGCCGTCATCTGTGTGGCGATCGTCCTTTTGATGATCGTGTCTCGCCGCCGCAAGCGGCGCTACGGCTTCCCGGTCCGGCCGATGTGGGCCGAGGTCCTCGTCGGGGTGGTCGCGTGCGGCGTCGTGCTCGGAACCGTGTGGGTCGCCAACAGCTACCCGCTCCCGATCAATGTGGCGCAGCAGGTCGCGCAGGAGCGTGGCATCCCAGTGCCTCCAGGCGGTATTCCGACCGGAGTCGCGTTCCCGGTCGTGATCATGCTGATCGTCACGCTCGTCGTGACCTTTCTCGGAACGCGCCGCCGCTTCGGACGGTATGTCTACGCGATCGGCGGCAATCCCGAGGCGGCAGCGCTCGCCGGCATCAACGTGCGACGCACGATCATGCTCACGTTCGCGCTCATGGGAAGCCTCGCCGCGGTCAGCGCCGCGGTGCAAACCGCTCGTCTCGACGCCGCGGTGACGAGCCTCGGCGTCCAGAACGAACTCGACGTGATCTCGGCCGCGGTCATCGGTGGTACGTCGTTCTCCGGCGGCATCGGGACGGTCCCCGGCGCGATCCTCGGTGCGGTCGTGATGCAGTCGCTACGCTCAGGCATGGTGCTTCTGCTCGTCGACTCCCCGACTCAGGACATCGTGGTCGGCATCGTCCTCGTCGCGGCGGTCGGCCTCGACGCGCTCGTGCGCAGGAGAGTGAGTTGAGCGCGATGATCGCCGCGGTCGAGACGCCGAGTCCGCAGGTGCAGCGCGTTCCGCTGGTTGAGCTGCGGAACATTCACGTCGCGTTTGGCGGTGTCCGAGCCGTCGCCGGAGTCACCATGGATCTCAATGCGGGCGAAGTCGTCGGGGTCGTGGGGGGTAACGGCGCCGGAAAGACCACGCTCATGCGGACGCTTTCGGGAGCGCGACCTCCGGACTCGGGACAGATCCTGGTGAATGGTCAGCCGGTCACGATCGCGAACCCGCGCGACGCGAAGGCGCTCGGGATCGAAACGATCTACCAGACTCTGGCCCTGGCCGACAATCTCGATGCGCCTGCGAACGTCTTCCTCGGTCGGGAGCTGATGGGGTCCAGCTCCCTCAACGACGCGGCCATGGAATCGGCTACCCGGAAGGTCATCGGTCGCCTCAACCCGAACTTCAAGAATTTCAAGACGCCGGTCCTGCGCCTCTCCGGAGGTCAGCGCCAGGCGGTCGCGATAGCCCGAGCGATCCACTTCAACGCGCGCGCCCTGATCATGGACGAGCCGACGGCCGCTCTTGGGCCCGCGGAGACGGCACAGGTGCACAGCCTCATCCGACAGCTCAAGAGCGAGGGGATCGGGATCTTTCTCGTAAGTCACGACATCCACGACGTGTTCGACCTGTCCGAGCGGATAAGCGTCATGTATCACGGCAGGCTCGTCGGCACCGTGAACAAGACCGACGTGACGACCGATGAAGTCCTCGGAATGATCATCCTCGGCAAGCCGCCGACGAAGCTCACCAGCCAGGAGCTCGCCGAGCTACACGGCTAAGGCTTTCGCGACCGGTCGACCGCCCAGATTCGGCGGTTGACCGCGCCTTCGAGAAGCTCTTGCTCTCCGGATCTCGGTCGGGGATCGATCTCGCCCGCCGCGACCCGACGCTCGAGGTCGACGAGCGTCACGGAGCCCGAGAGGATCCCCTTGCCGAGCTCGTTCGACCAATCCGCGTAGCGCTTCGTTCGAGGCGCGGCGAGGGTGTCGTGCTCGACCATGTCGGCGGCGGCGAGCAGCGACCGCGCGAGCGTGTCGATGCCGGCGATGTGCGCATGGAAGAGATCGGTCCGGCTCACGCTCTGCCGCCGGAGCTTCGCGTCGAAGTTGAAGCCACCCGTCGTGAATCCGCCTGCGGCCAAGATCTCGTGGAGCGCCAGCGCCAGCTCGTCGACGGAATTCGGGAACTGATCGGTGTCCCAACCGTTCTGGTAGTCGCCGCGGTTGACGTCGATGCTGCCGAAGCCGCCGAGCGCGATCGCGCTCGCGACCTCGTGATGAAAGCTGTGACCCGCGAGGGTCGCGTGGTTCGCCTCGAGGTTGAGGCGGTACTCACTCGCGAGATCGTGCCGCTGAAGGAAACCGATGACGGTCGCGGCGTCGTAGTCGTACTGGTGCTTCGTCGGCTCCTGCGGCTTGGGCTCGATGAGGAGCGTGCCGGTGAAGCCGATCCGGTGCTTGTGCTCCGCGACCATCGTCAGGAACCGCGCGAGCTGTGCCTCTTCCCGAGCCAGATCGGTATTGAGGAGGGTCTCGTAGCCTTCGCGTCCGCCCCACAGCACGTAGTTCGCTCCGCCCAGGCGGTGGGTTACCTCGAGCATCGTCTTGACCTGCGCGGCCGCGTACGCGAACACCTCAGGATCGGGATTCGTTGCGGCGCCCGCCGCGTAGCGGGGGTGACTGAACAGGTTCGCCGTGCCCCAGAGGAGCCGCGCTCGGGTGCGCTCCATCTGCTTTTCGATCCGGTCCACGCTCGAGTCGACGTTCGCCCGCGTCTCCGCGTACGTCCGGCCCTCGGGCGCGACGTCTCGATCGTGAAACGCGAAGAAGGGGACCCCGAGCTTGTCGATGAACTCGAACGCAGCATCGATCTTCGCCTGCGCAGCGGTCTTCGGATCCACGCCCGGGGCGAGCCAGGGACGATCGAACGTCCCTACACCGAAGACGTCCGAGCCCGGCCAGTTGAAGGAGTGCCAGAGACAGACCGCGATCCGGAGCTGGTCCTCCATTCGCTTCCCGCCCACCTTGCGGTCGGGCTGATAGACGGCATAGGCAAGCGGATCGGCGGAGTCCGGGCCGCCGTAGCCGATCCGCCCCGGCACGTCGGTGAAAAAGTCGCCGCTCACCGGGCGATTCTGCGCTCCTTCGCCCCGTCCACTCGGTCGGGCGAAAATGCATCCAGAGATGTCGAATTCAACCAGCCCTCGTTCGACGTGCCAGTAGAGCGAGGGTTCGGCCGGGCATCGAAAAGGATCCCGGACCCGGCTCAAAAAATCGAAGGAGACACGAAGATGCGATTCCTGCTCTACACGGTCGATGGCGAAGCGAGTGCTCCACCGAGCCCGCAAATGATCGACGAGGTGGGAAAGTTCACCGCAGAGACCAGGCGAGCCGGCATCCTGCTGGCGACCGGTGGCCTCGCCCAAGCGAGCACGCGGGTCCGGAGCTCCAAAGGAAAGGTCGCCGTGACCGACGGTCCGTTCACCGAGACGAAGGAGCTGACCGGCGGCTTCGCCCTGATCGAGGTGAAGTCGAAGGACGAGGCGATCGAATGGGCCAAGCGCTTCCGGAAGATCGTCGGAGACGGTGAGTCCGTGATCCAAGAGGTCTTCGGCGGATAACAATCGGCAGCGTGACGGCTGCCGATACGCACCAGGCGATCGACGCGGTCTGGCGGATCGAAGCACCAAAGCTCATCGCGGGCCTCACGCGGATCGTGCGCGACGTCGGTCTCGCGGAAGACCTCGCGCAGGACGCCCTCGTTGCCGCGCTCGAACAGTGGCCGGAGTCAGGTGTCCCGGATAACCCGGGCGCCTGGCTCATGGCTACGGCGAAACATCGCGCGATCGATCGCCTGCGCCGCAACGCGCGGCTCGAGCGCAAACAGGAAGAGCTCGGACGCGAGATCGAACTCCAGCAGGAGATGGCGATGGCGGATCTCAACATTCAAACGGACGACGACATTGGCGACGATCTCCTGCGCCTCATGTTCATTTCCTGCCATCCGATCCTCGCGCCCGAGGCGCGCGTCGCGCTCACCCTGCGCTTGCTCGCGAGTCTCACAACGGAAGAGATCGCACGGGCCTTTCTCGTGCCGGTGGCTACGATCGCGCAGCGCATCGTTCGCGCGAAGCGCACCCTCACCGAGGCGCGCGTTCCCTTCGAGGTGCCTGCGGGACCGGAGCTCGACGCGCGCCTCTCATCGGTCCTGCAGGTCATCTACCTCGTCTTCAACGAGGGTTACGCGGCCACCGCCGGTGACGACCTGATGCGCGCGGGGCTTTGCGAGGACGCGCTCCGTCTCGGCCGCATCCTGGCCGGCCTCGCACCGAACGAGCCAGAGGTCCACGGCCTCGTCGCGCTGATGGAGATCCAGGCCTCGCGGTCGCGCGCGCGAGTCGGAGAATCGGGACAGATCGTCCTTTTGCTCGATCAAGACCGTGGCCGCTGGGACGCTCTCCATATCAGTCGCGGCCTCGCGGCGCTGGAGCGCGCCGAGAAGCTCGGCGGCGTCCTCGGCCCGTATGCGCTGCAGGCCGCAATTGCCGCCTGTCACGCGCGGGCGCCGACCGCGGCGGAGACAGACTGGGCCCGCATCGCCGCGCTCTACGAGGCTCTCGCCCAGGTCATGCCATCGCCTGTCGTCGAGCTCAATCGTGCGGTCGCCGTCGGTATGGCGTTCGGTCCCGCGGCCGGACTCGAGCTTGTCGACGCGCTCGTGTCGGAGCCGTCGCTCAAGGCGTACCAGTTCCTCCCGAGCGCGCGCGGTGACCTTCTGGAGAAACTTGGCCGCTTCGTCGAAGCGCGCGCGGAATTCGAGCGTGCGGCATCGCTCACGCAGAACGCGCGCGAGCGCGACCTGCTCCTCGAGCGCGCAGCCGCGTGCGCGCGAAGGACGTCGTGAAACGACCCGCACTCTGTGGCGCGATCGCGCTGCTATTTGCCGCCTGCACCATTTCCGGCGGCAGGCCGGCGGAGTCGGTCTCCCCGGCACCCACCGCCTCAGCGGTCATCACGACCCCGACCCCGTCTCCGTCGTTGACAACGGCGACGCCGCGTCCCGAACCGCCGGTGGCGGCCTCGGACCCGGATGCTCTCGCGATACAGATCGTGTCCGCCGAGCGCGCCATACGGGATCACAGCGTCACCGGCGCCGACCTTGCGTGGTTCGGGCATCTGCAACAGCTCACCTATCGGCGACTCGCCGCTACTCCGGAGCTGCGCGACACGGTCCTGGCCGCGCTTCCCGCGGACCTGAAGACGGCCGCCACTGCGAACGCGGATGCGACGGCGGATCTGCGCGCGACGGTCGTGCCGGGTCCCGATCTCCCCACCACGTGGCGCATCGTCGAACCAGCGCCGCTCGACGATCTCGCGCGCTACTACCGCCAGGCGGAGGCGGAGTTCGGTGTTCCGTGGTCGTACCTCGCCGCGATCCATTTGGTGGAGACACGCATGGGCCGAATCCGCGGGACATCGGTGGCCGGAGCACAGGGCCCGATGCAGTTCATCCCTGCGACCTGGGAAAGATACGGTGAGGGCGACATCAACTCGGACCTCGATTCGATCCGCGCGGCCGCCCGTTATCTGCGCGCCAACGGCGCGCCGGGCAACATGGCGAACGCGTTGTTCCGATACAACCAGTCGCAGCGCTACGTGCGCGCTGTCACCGCGTACGCCGAAGTGATGCGCTCCGATCCCGACGCGTACCGCGGGTATTACCAGTGGCAGGTCTACTACCTGACGACGCGCGGCGACATCCTCCTGCCGGTCGGGTACGGTCGCTAAGCGCGCGAGGCGCGGCCGGTGACGGCGATGCCTTCGATCTCGACGAGGAAGTCGGGGTCCGCGAGGCTCGCCACGACCACAAACGTGCTCGCCGGTGGCGGCGCCGCGATGTAGCGGGCGCGGACCTCGCCGATCTTAGCGCGGTACTCGAGCTTGGTGGCGAAGACAGTGATCTTCACCAGATCCGCGAACGTTGCGCCCGCGGACGCGAGCGTTTCCTCGAGGCTCTCGAACACCGCCATGGTCTGAGCTTCGATGTCGCCACGGCCGATCACGTTGCCGGCCGCATCGCGGCCCGACACCGCGCCCGCGAGGAAGATGGTGTTCCCGGCGATGACGGCGGACGAGTACGCGGGCTTTCCGTCGACCTTCGCTTCTTTCCCTGAAATGAGGTGTCGGTTCGTCACTGGCCCCCGATCATAGAAAGCGGATCGACGAGGTCGCCATCGCGCCACACGCTCCAGTGCAGGTGCGCGCCGGTCGTGATGCCCGTGAGTCCGACGTTACCGATCCGGTCGCCGGCCTGGACGGTGTCCCCAGCCTTGACCGGCACTGGGAACACGTGATTATCGAGATGCGCGTACATGGAGACGAGTCCCGAATCGTGCGTCATGACCACGACCTCGGCGCCGTCGCCCATCGTGCCGGCGAAGACGACGACGCCACTCGCCGGCGCGAGGACAGGCGTCCCCCACGCGGTGGCGATGTCGGTCCCGGTGTGAAAGTGCGGGTAGTAGACCCCACCGTAGGTGAGCGCCGGCTCGAAGTAATAGGGCGTCGGCCCGAAGTCCTGGGTGTCCTCACCGACGAGGGGAAGATGCCAGGATGTCGGCGGCGTCATCGCCGCTCCATTCGCCACGAGCTGTTGTGCGGTAAGGACATCCTTTGCGAGCTCCGTTTGGAGCCCCTGAACGGTCGCGGCGTCCATGACGTCCGTTGGAGATCGGAGGAGGCCGCCGCGAACCCGCGGATCGAAGACCGTGGCGAGGGTCGCACGACTTGCCTCCTCACGCGCCGTCACCGCAGCGAGGCGCGTGTCCGACGCTTCCTGTGTCGCGGCCAGAGAGTTCGCATACTCGATGAGGCCGTCATACGAGGAGAACGTGCGTGGATAAGAACGAGCCACTGGCGCTGCACGGGCCGGTGCCGGTGCCGGCACGACGGAGGCGGAGGCAGACCGGGCCCTCGGCGGGGAGAGGCCATCGCTCGACGCCTTCTGCGCCGCGAGGATCGAGGTCGCGGCCTCGATGACAGCGTCAAGCGGCGTGAATGTACGGGGCAGGGAAGGAGCAAAACCCGGCTGCGGCGTCGGAGGCGCCACGTGGCCGTCGTCAGCGGCGGCGGGCGTGGCAAAGCCCATGGCGCAGAGCGCCATCGCTATGAGGACAAGGAGGACGAATCTTTTCTTCTTCATGGATCAACGTGGCCGGGGGGGTTTGGCCGGAATAGCGACCGGCGCGGGGCTGGGTACCCGTGCTGGCGGTAGTCCGGACCTCTTCCCTTCCGCTGCGCATGGTCATGCTGTCCGCTCGGTTATCCGTCGTTTGGGTACCGGGCTCACCACACATCAATGGGTGGGTCGGCCTGTGGGCGACCGAGCGCGTGGAACGTCGCGATTGGCGCGCCCTTGCCTCACTCGCCTTCAGGTATCAGCGCTGTGCGTCGACCGAACAGACCCGTAAAAAGACCGCAACGGAACCGCTACTTATCCCGCGATACGGGAACAAAGGCCGAGGTCTCTTACTTGCTGCGGTCGCTCGCTAGCCCAATCGACGATCGGAGGAGACGTTCATGGGATCTGATCCGCTGCGCGGCAAGACCATTCGCTGGACCTACGACGACGGCCCGATGGCAGGGAAGAGCTTCGAGCACACCTTTGGCAACGACGGCAATGTGACCTGGCGCGAGACCGGCGGGGATGACCGCGGCACGAAGCCACCCGCCAATGGAAAGCAGAAGACCGGGAAGCCGGCGACCGAACCGAAGGCGAAGTACCTGGTGGCCGCCATCAACGATGACGTCTACGCCGTCTCCTATCTGTCCAAGTCCGGTTACACGCTGACGAGCGTGCTCGACTTCGTGTCCGGGACCGTCGTGAGCTTCGCGTCGAACGAGAAGGAGCTCGTACCCCAGCGCGGAATGTTCGAGGTGGCCGAGCGCGTTTAAAAAAGCATGGAACTCGGGATCTACAGCTTTGGCGAGGCGACGCCCGATCCCGAGACCGGTCGAACGATCAGCGCCCACGAGCGCGTCCGGCGGCTTCTCGAGGAGATCGAGCTCGCGGACAAGGTCGGCCTCGACGTCTACGGCCTGGGCGAGCATCACCGCCGCGAGTTCGTCGTGTCGGCACCAGCCGTAGTCCTCGCCGCCGCGGCCGCTCGTACGGAGCGGATACGTCTCACGAGCGCGGTCAGCGTCATCAGCTCCGACGATCCGATCCGGGTCTTTCAGAACTTCGCGACGCTCGACCTCATCTCCCACGGGCGTGCCGAGATCATGGCGGGCCGCGGCTCGTTCACCGAATCATTTCCCCTGTTCGGCTACGACCTCGCTGACTACGACGACCTCTTTGAGGAAAAGCTCGGGCTTCTTCTACGGATCCGGGAAAGTGAACGCGTCACCTGGCGTGGCACGCACCGTGCGCCCATCGAGGACCTGCCGGTGTTCCCGCGTCCGGTTCAGGATCCGCTGCCGGTATGGATCGCGGTGGGCGGTCATCCCGAGTCCGTCGTACGCGCGGGACGGCTCGGCCTCCCGCTCGCGCTCGCGATCATCGGCGGTGAGCCGCGCCGTTTCGTACCGCTCGTCGACCTCTACCGAGAGGCCGGCCGGCGCGCCGGTCACGATCCCGCGAAGCTGCGCGTAAGCATCAACTCGCACGGTCTCATCGAGGACGACTCGCGGCAAGCGGCCGATGACTCTTACGCGGCGTACTCGTATCTAATGGCGAAGATCGGGCGCGAGCGTGGCTGGCCGCCGCCGAGCCGCGAGCAGTTCGATGCCGAGAGGGGCCCCCTCGGCGCGAACCTCGTCGGAACGCCCGAGGAGGTCGCCGCGAAGATCATTTACGAGCACGACCTCTTCGGTCTCGATCGCTTCCTCATTCAGATGAGCGTCGGCACGCTCCCTCACGAGAAGGTTCTCCGTTCGATCGAGCTTTTCGGGACGAAGGTTGCCCCGATCGTGCGGCGCGAGATCGAGCGGCGCACAGCGGCGATCCCGATGCCGGCTGGTGAGCGGGCCTGACTACGTGGCGGCGATCTCGATCACCGAGGGATCCCAGTCGTCCTTCGTCCGATCGATCACGCGGAGCGGGTTCGTATCGACGATGAGCTCGCCCTCCGTGTTCTCGGTGATGTGAAAGAGCTGCAGCGGCTTCGGGGCGGGATTCTTCAGGACGACGGCGGTGCGCTTGTCGTACTCCGATCCGTGACAGGGGCAGTGGAAACGATCCTCGGAGTCGCTCCACGGCACGGCGCAGCCGAGATGCGTGCACTTGCGATACGCGGCGATGATCCCGCCGGGCGGGTGGAGTAAGAAGAAGCGGCCCTCGCGGAAGAGGATCGGCCGATCGTTGGTGGCCGAGAACAGCTCGAGGACCTGCGCCTTCGTCCCAACGGCGACCGGGTTTCCAAGCCCCTCGATGCGATTGACGCGAATAAATGGAGCGACGAGCGCTGTGATCTCGGTCGCGGCCAGGCCGACTGCGCCGACAAAGCCAAGACGAAGGATCGCCCGCCGCCGCCAGCGCGAGACCGCGTCGTGTGGTGTTCCGAGCCGAAGCATCCAAGACCTCCGCGCCAGAACTACTACGAAGGGTTAGCAGATGATTTCGGCTAGTCAAACCGGCCCTCGACCCCCTGGGGCGGTTTTGTACATCCCGGTTCGCTCGGCGGTGGCCGAATGAACCGGTGCTAGGCTCAGCGACTACTCGCAGGGGGAGGGCCATATGTTCAGACAGCTTCGCTACACCTCGATCGTCTTTGCCGTCGTGTTGCTGGTCGCCGCGGCCTGCGGTCCGGCCGCGAATCCGAGCGCGAGCCCGGGCGCGAGCGCTTCTGCGTCGCCGTCCGCTTCCGCTGGAACAGCCGCGACCACGCTGGTCATCGACCAGGATGTGAGCGACCTTATCTCGCTCGACCCGGCCGTCGTGTACGAGTTCAGCGGCGTTCTTCTTGCCCACAACGTCTACGACACCCTCGTGAGGTTCGAAGGGACCGACCTTTCCACCATCAAGCCCGGTCTCGCCCAGAGCTGGGACACCAAGGACGCCGGGACCACGTGGGACATGACGTTCAAGCTCAAGACCGGCCAGAAGTTCGCGAGCGGCAACGCCGTCACCGCGGACGACGTCGTCTATTCGTTCCAGCGCGCGATCAAGCTCAACAAGTCGCCCGCCTTCCTCTTCACCGACATCGCGCAGCTCAAGGCGGAAAGCATCAAGGCCTCGGACCCGAGCACGGTCGTCATCAGCCTCCCGAAGACCGCGAGCCCGGCCGCGTTCCTCACGATCCTGACCTTCACGCTCGGCGGCGTCGTCGATTCGAAAGAGGTCAAGACGAAGGAGACCGGTGGAGACTCCGGCTCGGCATACCTGCTCGACCACTCGTCCGGCAGCGGCCCGTACGTCGTCGACCACTGGACCAAGAACGCGGAGGTCCTGCTCAAGACGAACCCGAACTACGCCGGCACGAAGCCGGCCTTGAGCGGGATTCTCGTGAAGCACGTTCCCGAGTCCACGAACCAGCAGTTCGCCCTCGAGAAGGGCGACGCCGACGTCGCCCGGAATCTCACGCCACAGCAGATCACCGCGCTCCAGGGCAAGGCCGGAGTGTCGACCACGACCGCGGCCAGCCTGCTTCTGGTCTATGTCGGCATGAACGCGCTCAAGCCTCCGCTCAATAACGTGAACGTGCGCGAAGCCCTGCGCACGGCGGTCGACTACGACGGGATCATCAAGGACCTCCTCAAGGGGAACGGCAAGAAGATCCAGGGCATCGTTCCCCAGGGCCTCGCGGGAGCAAACGAGTCGGCGCCCTTCCAGGCCAACGTCGCGCAGGCGCAGGCGCTGATGAAGGCGGCCAACGTCGATAAGGCCACGCTCGACTTCCTCGTCCCGACCGGCACGGCGCCGGGCGGCGCGGCCTGGTCCGATATCGCGGTCAAGCTCCAGTCCGACTGGGCCAAGATCGGCGTGACCGTGAACATCAAGCAGCAGCCGACCGCCGACCTCCTCACCACGTACCGCGCGCAGCAGGGACAGCTTGTGCTCATCAACTGGGGCCCGGACTATCCCGATCCGGACGCGAACGTCGGCCCGTTCACCGACTACAAGGCGAAGTCGATCGCCTATCGGAACGGATGGGACGATGCCAGCATCGCGCAGAAGGGCCGCGACGCTGCGCTCATCACCGACCCGACGGCGCGAGCGGCCGCGTACAAAGTCATCACCGACTACGTGTTGCACAACGGTCCGTACGTCGTGCTCTACCAGCCGACGGAGCTCTTCGGGCTCCGCTCGAACGTGAAGGGCTTCAACTGGAGCTCGATCGGATGGGTGGATTTCGCTTCAGTAACTAAATAGGCGCGCGGGCGCCATGCGATTCGTCGGGTTCCTCTTACGACGCGTCGTGGGAATCGCGGCCGTGATGATCGGCGT
>WNGL01001065.1_pt1 | contig 33372 bp, 29 predicted proteins | sample 5400591 | NCBI WGS metagenome assembly WNGL01 (sample SAMN13153377, study PRJNA577476) | soil metagenome | isolation source: 80 cm soil or saprolite under Garry oak tree replicate 1 | place: USA:California | collected 2016-06-15
CGAGAGCGGCGATGGTGGCTTCCTCGAACTCGAGGAACGGGGGCGGCGGGGCGGGCGCCGGCCGCGGCTGGGGGTGGGGCTCCTGGGGCACGAACGCACAGGCACACCCGGCCGCGCCGTAGCGCAGGAACTCCCGGCGGGGCAGGCCCTTCGGGTCATGGCGACGGTTCATGCTTCTTCCTCGTGGGGTGCGGGTTGGGCCACAGCGTGCGACCGCTGTTCCCCAGGCACGGGCCGAGTCTACTCTCGTTCCGTTTTTGGGTAATCGGGTACCCCCTGGGGACGTGAGCATTCCCCCCGGCGCTCTGCCCGAAGGGGCGAGCCAAGCCGGCCCTTCTGACGGGTCTTCCGAGACTGAGCTGCGCTTGAGAGCGGCGCTACGAGCCCAGGTGCGCTTCTTGCATGAGCCACGGTGTCGAATCTTGTGTCCGTGTCATCTTCCGTATTCCATTGTGTGGACGGTGCGCCGCGGCTCTCCGGGCCGGTGGCTAGACTCCAGGTGAGCCGTTTCTTCGCAGTGAAGAGGCCCCAGCATGCTCAGAGGCGCCGCCGTTATCGTCACGTCCGTGATCCTGGCCGTCACCCCAGCCGCTTCCGCACGCGCCGAGACCGTGGAGCGGGTCAAAGACATCAACCCGCAATACGTGCCAGGCGCGGCTACGAATCCGCGACACCTGGCGGAGCTGGGAGGGGTCGTCCTGTTCTCGGTGCACGACGACGCTTCGGGGTCGGAGCTCTGGCGAAGCGACGGCACGAGTCCCGGCACCTTCCTTCTCCAGGACATCGTGTCGGGTCCCACCTCGTCCAACCCCTCGTCGCTGACGCCCGTCAGCGGAGTGGTCTTCTTCACGGTGACCACGCCAAGCGGCCCTCAGCTCTGGAAGACGGACGGCACTTCAACCGGTACCGTCCACGTGAAGGGGGTTGGCAACGTCCAAGGGATGACCAACGTCAACGGTACCCTGTTCTTCACCGCGGACGACCCGGTCGTGGGACGCGAGCTCTGGCGGAGCGACGGGACCGAATCGGGCACGATCCTCGTGAAGGACATCAACCCCGGAGCAGCCTCGTCTGCCCCCGACAACCTCTTCAACCTCGGCGGCACGCTGTTCTTCGTGGCCAACGACGGCATCCACGGCCGCGAGCTGTGGCGCAGCGATGGGACGGATCCGGGTACCGTCCTCGTCAGAGACATCAACGTCGGATCGGATGATGCCATTTCCACCGGCTATTTGGCGAGCGTCGGCGGCACCCTCTATTTCGTGGCCACGGACGGCTTCACCGGCCGCGAGCTGTGGCGGAGTGACGGGACGGAACCGGGGACGATGCAGGTGGCCGAGCTCCTCCCCGGAAACAATCCCTTCGGGCCGTCCTTCCTCACCGAATCGAACGGGACCCTCTTCTTCGTGCTGGACGACGGCGCCAGCGGCGAAGAGCTCTGGAAGAGCGACGGGACGCCCGCCGGAACGGCGCGTGTCCGCGACATCGCGCCGGGCAGCGCGTCGTCCTACCCGGCCTTCCTGACCAACGTCAACGGGATCCTCTTCTTCCGCGCCAAGGCCGACGATACCGAGGGCTTCGAGCTGTGGAAGACGGACGGGACGGAAGCGGGAACGGTGCGGGTGCGAGACATCAACCCCGGGCCGGGGTCGTCCTACCCATACAGCCTGCTGAACGCCAACGGAGTCCTCTTCTTCGTGGCCGACGACGGCGCGTTCGGAACGCAGCTCTGGCGGTCGGACGGAACGGAGTCCGGAACCCAGATTGTCTCCATCAGCCCCCCCCAGGGCTCCTACCCGCAGGATCTCACGCAGGCCGGCGACACGCTCTTTTTCGTGGCGTCGGACCCCTTCGTTGGCTCTGCCTTGTGGACGACGCCCGTCTCGTCGCCCGGGCCGCCGTTCCGCGTGGACATGAACGGTCTTGTCGCGGGCTCCTCGTTCCCGCGAGGCTTCGTGAACCTCGACGGCTCCGTTCTGTTCGCGGCGGACGATGGACAGGACGGGGTCGAGTTGTGGAGGAGCGACGGCACGGAGGCGGGCACTCTTCTGGTGCGCGACATCAGCCCCGGCCCCGGCTCGTCCGTGCCGCTTCAGCTCGTGACCGTGGGCAGCGCGACCTTCTTCTCCGCCAACGACGGCGTCCATGGCGCCGAGCTATGGAAGACAGACGGCACGGAGGAAGGAACCGTCCTGGTGAAGGACATCCGCCCGGGCAGTGCTGGCTCGCTGGGGCCGCAGTTCGCCAGCTTCAAAGGACTCCTCTTCTTCGTGGCCGACGACGGAGTCCACGGCCCGGAGCTGTGGCGGAGCGACGGGACGGACGCGGGAACCGTCATGGTCAAGGACATCGCCCCCGGGCCCGGCGGGGGGATCGCGACCGGGCACCTCACAGTGGCCGGGGATACCCTGTTCTTCGTGGCCAACGACGGTACCCACGGCCAGGAGCTATGGAAGACCGACGGTACGGAGGCGGGGACGGTCCTCGTGGCCGACAGCGTTGATGGCCCCAACCCCTTCGGCCCGGCCTTCCCCACCGCGGCGAACGGCAAGGTGTTCTACGTGCTCGACGACGGCGTCCACGGCGAGGAGCCCTGGGTGAGCGACGGGACGGCGGCCGGCACTCACGTCGTTCGCGACATCGTCCCCGGCGGTGGCTCATCCTATCCAGCGTCCTTCACGAACGTGAACGGGACCATCTTCTTCCGGGCCTCCGATGGGGCGAGCGGTTTCGAGCTCTGGAAGACGGACGGGACGGAAGCGGGCACGGTTCTCGTGAAGGACGTCAACCCCGCGGGCGGCTCCTCCTACCCGTACAATTTCCTCGCCGTCGACGGCACGCTTTATTTCGTGGCCGACGACGGCACGAACGGTACCGAGCTGTGGCGGAGCGACGGGACGGAGGCCGGCACGCGGAGAGTGGCCGACGTCTTTCCCGGGCCGCAGGGTTCGTACCCACAGAGCCTGACCGCCGCGAACGGGACCCTGTACTTTGCCGCCGATGACGGGACACACGGCGGTGAGCTGTGGAAGACCGACGGGACGCCCGAAGGCACGGTCCTCGTCCAGGACATGAACCCGGGCCCCGCCTCTTCGATGGTTGGCGACCTGTTCTTCTCGGGGACGCGGCTGTTCATGTCGGCGCGGGACGCCGACACCGGCTTCGAGCTCTGGACTTCGACCGTCGACTCACCGGATCGTCCCCCGATCGCCCAGGCCGGGCCCGATGAGGCCGTGGAGGAAGGCACGCCCGTCACGCTCGACGGCTCGGCTTCATTCGACCCCGACGGCGATGCCCTCAGCTACTCCTGGACCGATGAGGGGGGTCAGGTGGTGGGCACGACGGCCGTTGTCGACCTCGGAACGCTTTCCGTCGGTAGCCACGCGTTCTCCCTGATGGTGAGCGACGGACTGCTCTCCGCCTCCGACGCCGTTAACATCGTGGTGTTGGGGCCGCCCGTCCTCTCCGTCGCAGACGCGGCGGCGGAAGAAGGGAGCCTGGGGTTCCGCAGGATGGTCTTCCCCGTGACCCTGTCGCGGCTCGTGAGCCATTCCGTGACCGTGGACTACCGGACGGTGCGGGGGACAGCCAGCCCCTGGACCGACTACGTGCCGCGCGCAGGTACCATGACCCTCCCTTCCGGCACCGTCTCCGGCTCGGTGGACATCGTGATCGTGGGAGACCACCGGTGCGAGCCCGACGAGAGCTTCTTCGTCGAGCTTCGGAATCCGGTGGGCGCGGTCCTCGGCCGGACGCCGGCCGAGGGAAGGGTCCTCGACGACGACTGCCATCCTCGCTGACCCTGGGCGACGCCGGAGGCTCATCGCCTCGGCCGGGCGAACGCCTCGTCCCAGACCGCGAGCGCGGGCTTGGGGTTGAGGTTCACGTCCACCAGACCCAGATACGCGAACAGCGGCAGGTTCGAGCCCGGGGGTGGAGGGTTCACTGCGAGGTCGAGGTCGGTGAAGGTGAGCTGGAAGACGGCAATCGCCTGGGCCCCGTCGAGGATCTGCATCTGGCGGACGATGTAGCGCCTCTGCGCGTCCGGAGAGGAGGCGATGCCGCGCAGTGATGTCGAGGTCCAGCCGCCCTCCACGACCATGAGGGGCAGGGTGCGGCCCCCGAGCAGGCGCGTGTAGTAGTCGAGGGGCAGCTCCTCCGGCTCCGCGAACCCGGCGAGATACCCGTACGACGAGAGCCCCAGCTCTTGGAGGAAGGGGAAGTCCGCGAAGTCGGTGGCCACCCCGTGGAAGCCGCTGCCGTCGAAGTGGCCCCAGGCGTAGTCGACCTGCACGCTCACGCTGAGCTTCACGACGGGATCGCGTAGTCGCACGTCCGCCGCCGCGTCGTTCGCGACCTGGCGGATCGCGGCGTAGAGGGGCGCGGGCGAGAGGCCACGGATGAGGTTGGTCTCGAGGGCCAGCCCCATGTGCTCGGGGCGGATCTGGGCGTCCATGGCCACCGCGTACCGGCGAAAGAGCTGTTGGATGGCGGGCTCGGTGACGCTGCGTCGCGCGGCCACCAGGGCGTCGGACTCGCCGGCGCGGTTCAGGCCGTTCCCGGGATCGAGGTAGATCCAGATCTGGTGCCCTTTCGAGCGGTAATAGTTGGCGAGGGGGACCTGGACGACGGTGACGTAGGTCTCCGGATCGATGCCCCGGAGCAGGTCGGCCCAGGGCGGCTCGAGGCTGAAGATCGCCGCGTCCGCACGCCGGGACCACAGGTCGATCGCGGTGATGGTCAGCTTGTCGTCGCCGGCTCGCGGCGGGATGGCGGAGAAACCCATGCGGAACGTGCGAGGCTGGACGGCGGCTGGAGGCGTGGCCGCTTCGTTACCGCAGCCGCCGAGGGGGAGAGACAGCGCAACCGCGGCCGGCCATCCGTGCTGCCAGCTCATCGGGTCCAATCATTTTACGTGCGATGATGGTCCGAATGGACGAACCGCAACCGCCCCGCTTCGACCCTCGCCGCCGCACTCCCGTCCTCGTGGCCCTCCTGCTCGTGACCGCCATGGCCGCCCTCGAGGGGACCATCGTCTCGACCGCGATGCCGACCATCATCGGGGACCTGTCCGGCCTGCCTCTCTACTCCTGGGTCTTCTCGATCTACCTGCTCACGAGCACCGTCACCATGCCGCTCTACGGCCGCCTGGCCGACCTGCACGGCCGCCGGCGCGTCCTGCTGGTGGCGATCGCGCTGTTCCTGGCGGGGGCCGCCGCCTGCGCGGCCGCGCGGTCCATGCCCGCCCTCATCGGCGCCCGCGCCTTGCAAGGGCTGGGGGCGGGGGGCGTGATGCCCATCGCCCTCACCGTTTCCGGCGACCTGTTCTCGCTGCGGGAGCGAGCGCGCGTCCAGGGGCTCTTCAGCGGCATCTGGGGCGCCTCCGCCCTGGTCGGCCCCATGATGGGCGCGGCCCTCACCTTGACCTTCGGCTGGCGATCGATCTTCTGGGCGATCGTCCCCCTGGGGGCGATCGCGTTCGGGCTGGTCTTCACCCAGATGCGCGAGACGCGCGCCCGCCGGCCCGAGCCCTTCGACCTGGCCGGCGGCTTCACCCTGGCCCTGGCCATCACGGCCCTGCTCTTCGCCACCCTGCAGCGCTCGGGTGGAGTGGGGCTCGGGGCGGGATCACGGGTGGCCCTGCTGGTGCTGGGCGTGGGCGCGGGCCTGGTCTTCGCGCGCCTCCAGGGACGGACGGAGCATCCCCTCGTTCCCCCCGTGCTCTTCGCGCGGCGGGAGACCGCGGCGCCCTACGTCGCGGGGGCGCTCCTGGGGACCACGATCTTCGGCGTCGACACCTTCGTTCCGCTGTTCGTGCAGGGGGCGCGCGGGGGGACGGCGGCCGCGGCGGGGGCGGTGGTGACGCCGGTCGTCCTGTTCTGGGCCCTCTCGGCGGCGATGGCGGCCCGGGCCATCGTGCCGTTCGGCTTCCGGCAAACCGCCCGGATCGGAGCGGCGTTGATCCTGGCCGGCTTCGCCAGCCTCGTGGCCTGCGCGATGGCGGACGCCGGGGTTGCCTGGATCAGCGCGGCCTGCGTGCTCATCGGCGCCGGCCTCGGACCCAGCTCGATCTCGCAGGTGCTGGCCATCCAAGCCGCGACCCACGAGCGCGAGCGCGGCGTGGCCACCGCCCTGGTTCCATTCTTCCGCACCGTCGGGGGCGCGCTGGGGGTGGGGGCCCTCGGTGCCCTGCTGGCCACGGGCCTCAACCGCCGGCTCGGGGGGGCGGCGGAGACCGCGGGCCGCTTGCTGGCCGGACACCAGGACGCCGCCTCCGTGGCAGCGCCCGCCCTCGGTCAGGCACTGGAGCAGTCCCTTCTCCCGGTGTTCGCGGTCCTCCTGATACTGGCCGTGGTCCAAGTCGCCGTCAGCGGCTGGTTCCCGGGGAAGGCCGACGTGGGCCCGCGAGAGCAGCCTGCTCCCTCGCCGGTCGAAGACCCGCTCCAGGCCTAGAGCTGAGGATGAGGTCCTTTCTACGGAGGGCAGACATGTCGAAACGGCTTCGTCGGTGCGCACTCGTCTTCCTTCTCATTGTGCCGCCGGCCGGCGCCCGCGCGGCCTCTCCGCCGGGGCCGGCCCTGACCCGCGAGGAGATCGACGCCGAGCTCCGCAAGGCCAGCACCGGCAACGTGGCCGACGCCGTCGATGAAGCCACCGGCCAGCGCGGATTCATGCATCCCGACATGCGCCCGATCTTCCGCGCCAAGATCGTCGGCCCGGCGGCGACGGCGCTGCTTCGCCCGGTCCTGAAGTCCGACGCGCGCGCCTATCCCAACTACGCCCTGCAGATCCTGGACGAAGCCCCCGCGGGCAGCGTGCTCGTGTACGTCCTGGAGAACGGGCTGGAGATCGCGGGAATCGGCAACCTGATGGCCACCACCGCCAAGGTCCGAGGCCTGGCGGGCGCGGTCATCGACGGGGGCGCCCGCGACGTCGACGAGATCGAGGAAATCGGGCTGCCGGTCTGGAGCCGCAGCGTCACCCCCGCAACCTCGGTGGGTCGCTACGTGAGCGTCGCCAAGCAGGTGCCCGTCGTATGCGGGGGGCTGACCGTGCGGCCGGGAGACACGATCGTGGCCGACGCGAGCGGCGTCGTCGTGGTCCCGGCCGAAAAACTGAGCGAAGTGGCGGTGCTGCTCCGACAATACGACGACAAGGAAACGCGAATGATCCCCATCATCAAGGAGACCCGCTCGATGCTCAAGGCGCTGGAGAGATACGGCCGCTATTAGCCGCCCGCTCGAACCTCGGGCTCCGCCTTGACCACCCCGCCCGGGAGCAGGGGCAGCGACCGCAGGCGGACGTGGGTCGCGTCGAAGATCGCATTGCCCACGGCCGGAGCCACCCCGACGATCGGAGTCTCGCCGGCCCCCGCCGAGGGCAGGTCCTTGCGGTCGAGGAGCACGACCTCGACCTTGGGGACATCGCTGAAGCGGGGGACGCGATAGTGCGAGAAGCGGTCGCTCAGGATCCGCCCTTCCTCGAACTCGACCGCCTCGAAGAGCGCGCCCCCGATCCCCTGGATCAGTGCGCCCTCGACCTGGCCCTTGAGGTGGTCCGGGTTCAGGATCGCTCCACACTCGAAGGCGGCGACGAGCCGCCGCAGGCGCACCTGGCCGCTCGGGCGCTCCACCGCGACCTCGGCGCAGGTCGCCACGTAGGAGCCCTTCTCGAAGCCGCCCGCGATGCCGTACCCGCACCCCTCCGCCCGGGGCCCGCCCCAGCCGAAGCGCTCGGCCGCGGCCTCCAGCACGGCCCGCAGGCGCGGCTCCTTGAGGTTCCGGCGGCGGAGCTCGAGGGGGTCGAGCTTCAGCGCGTGCGCCACCTCGTCCATGTGGACCTCGCGCGCGAAGTGGTTCGCGGTGGCGGCGAGGCCGCGGTAGGATCCCTGGCGCAGGGGCGAGCGCGCGGGGTGGAACTCGATCACCTGGTTGGGGACGTCGTAGAGGGTCCGGATCGCGGAGGCCCCGCTGTTGTAGTTGTGGAACTCCCAGGCCACGAGGCGGCCGTCCTCGCCCACCCCGCTCCTCACCTCGATGACGCCCGCCGGGCGGAAGTAGGCCCAGGCGAACTCCTCCTCGCGCGTCCACACGAGCTTCACCGGCCGGCCCGCGGTCTTCGCAAGGCGCGCGGCCTCGATCGCGCATTCCCCGCTGTGCTTGCCGCCGTAGCCCGCGCCCGTGTCGGGTACGATCACGCGCACCTTGTCCTCGGGGACGTGGAGAGCCCGAGCCAGCTCGCTCCTGACCCCGAACGGACGCTGGGTGCCCGTCCACACGGTGAGCTTGCCGTCCTGCCATTCGGCCACCGCGGCCCGCGGCTCCATCGGGGCGTGGGCGATGTAGGCCACGGTGTAGGTCCGGGCCAGCGTCTTGTGCGCCGCCGCGAGGGCCTCGGGCAGGGAACCCGCGGCGTGCCGGGGCGGGAGCCGACCCTCGGTGTCGTCCGCGCGGGCCGGCGCCTTCTTGAGGAGGTCGAAGAGCTCCGCGGCCTTCGGCTGCTCGGTGGTCTTCCACTCGGCGCGGATGGCGTCCCGGGCCCGCGCCGCCTGGAGCGCGCTCGGCGCGGTGACGCCGACGAAGTCGCCGTCTCTCACCACGGTCACGCCGGGCAGGGCCGCGGCCGGGCCCGCGTCTGCCGACCCCAGGGTCGCTCCCGTGGCCGGCGGCCGCAGCACCTTGCCATGGAGCATTCCTTCCCGCTTGATGTCGGAGACGAACCGGTGGCGGCCGGTCACCAGCTCGCGGCCGTTCACCTTCGGGATCGATTTCCCGGCGACCGTCCACTGACCGGGGGGCGCCGTGGGCAGGTCCTCCGCGACCGCCCGCACGAGCTTCCGGCCGTTGGTGAGGGCGCCGAAGCGCGCTTTCCGGCTCGTCGGCGGGTGGACGACCTGACCCTCCGCGATCGCCAGGGCTTTGCGGTCCGCCTTCCATTCGGCGGCCGCGAGGTCGAGCAGGGCTTCCCGCGCCGCCGCCGCGACCTGGCGGAGCTGCGCGGCCATGATGGGAGTGGTGCGGCTGCCGAAGGTGCCCATGTCGAACGGCGTCAGGTCGGTGTCGCCCATGACCAGCCGGACCTTGTCGAGGGGCACCCTGAGCTCCTCCGCCACGACCTGGGTCAGCTCGGTGCGGATGTTCTGGCCGAACTCCACCTTGCCGGTGAAGACGCTGACCGTGCCGTCCTCTGCCACGTGGAGCCATGCGCCGACCTCTCGGGGCAGGTCTCTCGGCTCCTGGGAGGCTGCTCCTTTCGGGACGAGGAGGACGATCAGCCCGGCGCCCAGGAGCTGGAGGAAGCCGCGCCGCTCCAGGTCGAAGCGGTAGGCGGGCCCTTCGAGAAGCTCGTAACGCTCGGGCTCGAGGACCAGGTCGTCCGCTCCCCCCGAATCTTTCATCGACCCCACCCTATCCCTCCCCACGTAGGGGGAGGGGAATGCGGCTGCACGTTTCGCTCCGCGCCATCACCGACCCGCGCCTTTGCCGGCGGCTTTCTGGATCGCCTCCACGATCCGCGGGTAGGCGCCGCAGCGGCAGATGTGGCCTTCCATCGCCCGGGCGACGTCGGCTTCGCTCGGTTGCCGGGCGCCGGCCAGGAACGCCGCCGCCTCGACGATCATCCCGGGCGTGCAGTAGCCGCACTGCAGCGCGTTCGCCTCGATGAAGGCCTCCTGCAAGGGGTGCAGACGGCCGTCCTTCTCGAGCCCCTCGATGGTGGTGATGGGCTTGCCCTGCACCGCCGCGAGCCGCGTCAGGCACGAGCGCACGGGCCGCCCATCCACGAGCACCGTGCAGGCCCCGCACTGGCCCTCGCCGCAGCCGTACTTGGTTCCGGTCAGGTCCAGCTCGTCGCGGAGGACGCCGAGGAGGGTCGTCTCCGGGTCGACGTCCACGTCTCTGGGCAGGCCGTTGACGACCAGCACGAAGCGGGCCATACGGCGAATGACGTTACGCCGAGGAGCGGGGGACAGTCAACGCGCTTCCCCGGGCCCGCACCGAGCGGGAGGACACCCCGATTGTACCTGTTGCTTTCCCACAGGAACCGGGATAGTCTCCTGTTGGATCTCTAAAGGAGGGTTGTGGGCGAAGAGAAACCGGACGTGCTCCAGGGCACGCTCGCGCTTCTGGTGCTCAGGACCCTCAAGACCCTCGGGCCGCTTCACGGATACGGGATCGCGCGGCGCATCGAGCAGGTGAGCGGCCACACGCTTGCCCTGAACCAGGGAACCCTCTACCCCGCTCTCTTGCGCCTCGAGCAGATGGGATGGCTCAGCTCCCGGTGGGGGGTTTCGGAGAACAACCGGAAGGCCAAGTACTACGCGCTCACCCGGGCCGGCCAGAAGAGGCTGGTGGTCGAAGAGGAGAACTGGGAGCGCGTGACGGCCATCGTCGGCCGATTTCTCAAGCTCCCGGGAGGCACCCCCTGACGCGGCTGCGTATCCTTCCCGCGCGACTGCGCGGCCTGCTCTCGAAGGGGCGGCGGGAGCGCGAGCTCGCCGACGAGATCGAATCCCATCTCGCCCTGAGCGTGGAAGAGAGCTTGGAGCGCGGTATGGACCCGGTGGAAGCGCGCCGGGAGGCGCTGCGCGCGTTCGGAGGTGTGGAGCAGACCAAGGAGGCCTATCGGGACGCACGAGGCCTGCCGGGGATCGAGACGCTCCTCCAGGACCTGCGCTACGCCGTGCGCATCCTGCGCCGGAGCCCCGGCTTCGCCGCCACCGCCGCGCTGTCGATTGCGATCGGCATCGGAGCGAACACTGCCATCTTCAGCTTGATCAACACCGTCCTGCTCAGGACGCTGCCCGTCACAAGCCCGGAGCAGCTCGTCGTTTTCTCGACCTCCGGCTCTCGAGGGAGCGACTACAGCCTTTCCTACCCGCAGTACGAGCAATTGCACGACGGCGCCACCACGCTGTCGAGCGTCTGCGCCTCCGGAGGCGCCAACCGGATGAGGATGATCGTGGGCGCCTCCACCGACGCGGAGACACCCGAGAGCGTCCAGGCCGAGAAGGTCTCCGGCAACTTCTTCTCGACGCTCGGGGTCGAGGCTGCGCTCGGTCGTACCTTGACGGACGCTGACGATCGCGACGGCGCGCCGGCGGTGGCGGTCATCTCTCACGGCTTGTGGCAGCGCCGGTTCGGACTCGACCCGGCAGTGGTGGGCAAGAGCATCATCCTCGATGACCTCCCCTTCACCATCGTCGGTGTCGCCCCACGACGGTTCTTCGGATTCGAGGTCGGGGCCGGCCCCGAGTTGTGGTGGCCCCTCCACCAGCTTCCGCGGGTCGCCCCGGGCGCGGTTCTCGCCAACCCGGGCTGGACGTGGCTGCGGCTGATGGGTCGGCTGGCCCCGGGGGCGAGCCTCCCTCAGGCGCAGGCCGAGTCCAGCGTCATCTTCGAGCGAATGCTCGCCGAAGAGGCCGGGAGAGAGGCGTCGGCACGGGGGTCCGCCTGGAGGCCGACCGAGAGGCGCGAGTTCCTCGACCGAAGGCTCGTGCTGGAGCCCGGGAGCAGGGGCTGGACTCCCTTGCGGCAGATCCGTCGGCCATTGCTGGTCCTCATGGCGATCGTGGGCCTGGTGCTGCTGATCGCCTGCGCCAACGTGGCGAGCCTGCTCATGGCCCGCGCCTCCGCCCGCCAGAAGGAAATCGCCATGCGTCTGGCGATCGGCGCCAGCCGCGTGCGGATCGTCCGCCAGCTTCTCACCGAGAGCGTGCTCCTGGCCCTGTTGGGTGGCGGCCTCGGCCTGGTGGGCGCGGTCTGGGGCACGCGTTTCCTGACCACCTACTTGTCGGACTTCATACGGACGGTGTTTCCGCAACGCGCGATGACGCTCGATCTGACCCCCGACGGCCGCGTGCTCGGGTTCACCATCGGGGTGTCCCTGGCGACAGGAATCCTGTTCGGCCTGGTGCCGGCGCTGCGGGCGACCCGCCACGACCTGACGTCCGCGCTGAAGGAGCTGGCCGGACCCCGAGGGAGCGGCCGACCGCGCGCGGTCCTGCACCGGGCCCTCGTGGTGTCCCAGGTCGCGCTCTCCCTGTTCCTCATGGTCGGCACGGGTCTGCTGGTGGGAAGCCTCCGGAACTTGAGGAGCCTGGACCCCGGCTTCGAGAGGGACAACGTGCTCTTGTTCTCGATCGACGTCGGCGGGGGCTACGACGCGGCGGGAACAACGCGGGTCTACCAGGAGGTGATCGAAGGGCTGGGGGGGCTGCCGGGAGCGCGGTCGGCCAGCCTCTCGAAGTGGGGCCTCTTGAGCCCAAACTCCTGGGGCAACCAGGTCCTGGTCGACGGCTACACGCCTCGGCCCGAGGAGGACCTCCGATGCTACGGCCAGATCGTCGGGCCGAGGTTCTTCGAGACGTTCGGCGTCCCTCTGCGCCAGGGGCGCGAGTTCGGGCCCCGGGACGGCCCCACCGCTCCCCAGGTCGCGGTGATCAACGAGACGATGGCGAGAGAGTTCTTTGGAAACGAGGATCCGGTCGGCCGGCACTTCCGCTTGCCCGCGAGGCCTGGGGTGGCCATCGAAATCGTCGGCGTCGCCAAGGATGCGAAGTATCGCAACCTGCGGGAGCAGCCGACGCGGATCTTCTACCTCCCCTTCCTTCAGCAGCCGAGCAACTCGGGCAGTGTGGTGGCCCTCCGGACCGTGGGCAGCCCGGCGAGCGTCGTGCCCGTCGTTCGGCGCACTCTCCAGGGCATCGATTCCCGACTCCAGCTGCTCGACGTGCGGACGATGGCCGACGTGGTGGACGCGAGCCTGGTGCAGGAACGGTTCGTCTCTCACCTCGCGAGCGTCTTCAGCCTGTCTGCCCTTCTGCTCGCGGCGCTCGGCCTCTACGGCGTGATGTCCTACGGGGTGGCCCGTAGGACCGCCGAGATCGGCGTCCGCATGGCCCTTGGCGCGCGGCAGGGCGACGTATCGTGGATGGTCTTGCGGGAGGCACTGGCCCTCGCCCTCATGGGCGCCGCGATCGGCCTCCCCGCCGGGCTTCTCGGAACGCGTGCGATCTCGAGCCTGCTGTTTGGGCTCAGCCCAAGCGACCCCGCGACCCTCTCGCTCGCAACCGCCGTCATGCTTGCCGTCGCGGCGTGCGCCGGCTACCTGCCGGCGCGCAGGGCGGCGCGGGTCGACCCGCTGATCGCCCTCCGTTACGAGTAGGGCGAGCGCGCTGGGGTGGCCGCCGCCTCCCCTTCCCGGCGCCGTCGCGGATCGGTTTCCCGGCACGATCATCGGCTCGAAGGTGAAGAGGTTCATCTGCCAGCGCCTCCGGAGGCTCCCGATCGCGACATCCCTTCAGGGCTGCGCAAGCAACGGCCTATGGTTTCTCTTGACTCCCCTCCCTGGCAGGAGCATGGTGGGTGGCACGCCGTAGCTCGTCCCTCCGTCGAGGAGTCTGGAGGCCCTCCATTGAGAGTGTTCCAAAGGCGAAACTCCACGCGAGAGGGGCACCGCAGCCACGGATCTTTAAGCGGCGGCTTCTGGGGCTTGGAAACGGCCAAGTTGATGCGATTGGCTGCGTGAGCCACCGACGTCGAATCGACTGTCCGTTTTCTGATTGCCCGGGACCGCTCATCGAAGGAGGTGTATGGTGAGAACACGGTTCGGCCGCGTCCTATGGAGCCTGGGCGCAATGGCGATTGCCCTGTTCACCCTCTCGCCCGACGAGGGCCACGCCAGCGCCGCCCACGTGCGGTGGGACATCATCAGCGTGGACATTCCCGTGACCACCATCAGCCCACACGGGGTGGCATTCGCAAGCGCTCGTAACCCGAACACTCTGAAGATCAAGCTCACCGGCTCAGGGACCTTTGTCGCGCCCGCGAGCGGTGGGACGTCCGGTGCTGTCACAGGTGGCGGGACCTGGGAGACATTCAGCAGCGGCGTGAGCACGGGAAGCGGCACATACCAAGTGAGCGGACTCGCGAGCTGGGAATTCGGAAATTTCCAAACGCCGGGATTGATTGACCTCATCGGCGAGGCAGATGAGAGGGCCAATGGGAATGTCGTCTTGCGAATCCGATACTCGGACGGAAGCCACGGCACCCTCGGCATTGGCTGCCACGGGCCCGGGGCGCCGGCGGGGATCGTCGAGGGGGTCATCGCTACGAAAGACTACGTGACTTACTGGGACGCCGAACCGCCGACGCCTACTGAGGACAAGAACCGCACGGTGTTCCACGTCCAGGATCCGGGCCACGACGACCAGTAGGCCGGCGTCGCCGGCTTGACACCAGCGCCCACGTAGACGGGAGCCGCCCCGATGGACGGCTCCCGTCGTGTCTATCTTCGCAGGAGGAACGGGCATGCGTTCGAAAGGAAGCGTCTGGACTCTGGCCGGGCTCGTCCTGCTTGGCCTGCCGGTGGCGGCCTGGGCCTGGGGGCCGAGTGCCGTCGGCGGGGGGGTGGTGGACGGGCCTTTGGGACTCACGTCACAACTTGGTTTCGGCGCAAACTCTGCGGGGGGAAGCTTCCAGTGCGTGATGGCGGGCCGCTCCGGCGGCTGGCCCTTCGGCCCGTGGAGCGAGGTCCTGCAGATGGAAGTCCACGGGGACGTGACTCCGGGATCGTTGACGATCAACCCCGATGGCAGCGCCACGTTCTCGGGGAAGGCCCGCGTGCAGGTGGTGGGAAGGGACGCCAACGGGAAGATCCTCAAGGCCGTCTTCACGGATGCCGACTACAGCACCACTCACCAGGCGGGCGGCCCGGGCGTGGCCACCCATGAGCTCGACGTCCTGGGACTCGTATTCGGCCCGGCTCCCCTCAAGAAGGGGCATATCGACATCAACCCCTGATCGACGCCGCATGCCCGCCTCGCCAGCGGAGGCCTGCGGGGCCCTCGCTTCCAGAAAAAGCCGAGATCGGCGTCCACGGGTCTGCGGGATTCGATGCGATCCTCCAGATAGACTGCACGATTGGAGCGCCGCCCGGCCATGAGGAAGGCGTGAGGCTCGCCGTCCAGGACGTGATCAACTTCAATTCACCTCGCGAGCTTCTTCAGCGCCTCCGCCCTTCTGCTCGCCGCCCTCGGTCTCTACGGCGTGATGTCCTACGGCGTCGCGTTTGGGCTCAGCCCGACCGACCCGGTGACCCTCACCCTCGCAACCGCCGTCCTGCTTGCCGTCGCCGCGCGTGCCGGTTACCTGCCGGCGCGCAGGGTTGCGGGGGTCGACCCGCCGATAGCCCTCCGTTACGAGTAGATCTCGGCCTCACGCCAGGGTCAGAACGCCTGGTTCAAGCCGAAGAAGAACGCGTTCGCGCCGTCCGACAGGCCGTGGCCGTAGTCGAGACGGAGGATCGAGATCCCCCCCAGGCCGATGCGGAGGCCTACGCCGACGTCGTGCAGGGATCTGCGCCGGTCGCTCCCCGGCGTGTGGGAGACCCAGGCTCCGTCGTGGAAGACGACCACGGCCGCCTGGGCCAGGGCCGAGCGAAAGAGGCGCCGGCGCCACTCCAGGTTCGTCAGGGTGAGCCCACGTCCGAGGGGCGACATCCCGAGGGTGCCGTGGCGGGTCTGAGGGTGCGCCCGCAGGGGCAGCTCCATCTCCGGGCTCCCGCCCGGCGCGAACATCTCGTCGATCGGCATCCCGTTGCCCCCCCGTCCCCAGCTCAGGCGGGCCGCGAGCACCGAGCGCTCGATGAGGCTTCCTTCGGGGGGAAGGAGGAAGGCACGGTAGAAAGCGGCCGCGGTGGCGCGGGAAAAGGCGATGTCGGAACCGAAAGCGCGCGCGGCGTGGAAGAGACGGACGCTGGCATCGAGCCGGTGGCGACGCGCCTCGAGGAGGCTCCGGTCGAGGCCCGCTTCGATGCCCACGACGCCGCCGGGCCGAGCATCGGGATCGGGACGCGAGAAGGAACGGTCGTGGACCCTGAGGGCGAGCTGGCCCACGGTCCCCGGGCCCAGCACCCGCCGCAGGCTCAGGTCGAGTCCGTGGGATCGGCGCATCAGCGGCTCGCCCAGGTCGTAGAGCTGCCGGCCCCGAGAGGCAATCACCCGCAGGTTCGCTCCCAGGCCCAGCGGGCGCGGCCATTCGATCTGGAGGGACAGGCCGGGCCGGTTCTCCTCCCAGCGGTATTCGCCGCCGATGCTGATCCCGCGGCCGGCGACGTTCCAGTAGCGGGGACGCACGCGCTCGAACAGCAGGTTCGTGCCGAGGTCCAGCGCGAGGTCGACGGGACCCGTGAAGAAGCCGTGACGCTCGACGAGCGCCACCGCCACGTCCGCCCGCCCGTCCCCGCGGGGGACGGGCCGGACGGTCACGCCTTCGAAGACGCCGACCTCGGACAGGCGCAGGCGCGTCTCGCGCGCGCGTGCGAGGGTCAGCACCTCGCCGCCGGCTACCGTCACCTCGCGGCGGGCCACGCGATCGAGGGTGTGGGCGAGGCCGCTGATCTGGACCTCACCGACGACCGGACGCCCCAGGGGGTTCCACGCCGCGAGTCCCTCGTCGCTCCGTCCCGCGAGGTGCAGGGCCGCACCGAGGAGATCGCGCGCGTAGGCGTCCTCACGGAGGCGAAGCGCGACCTGAAGGTCCCGCGCGGCCTCGTCGTAGCGCTTCTCCAGGAAGCGGAGCCCGCCGCGTTCGCTCCAAGCCTCGGGGCGTGAGGGGTCGCGGAGGATAGCGGCGTCGAAGGCCCGGCCCGCGTCTTCGAAGCGCCCTTCGCGGCCCAGGGCGAGGCCTCGGGCGACGAGACCGTCGTAGGAGTCCGCGGGGGGTCCGCTGGACAACAGCAGGGCCCCCGCCAGCGCGAGGGCGATCACCGGTCGGCGGGCTGGACGAGCAGCGTCCAGCGACCCGCCCCGGCCCAGCGCCTCTCGAAGTCAGCCGCGGACACGAAGCGGCCCGCTCCCACCGCGGGGTCGTTGACCATCACGTTCCCCGAGCGGTCGACCCCCACCACGACGACGTTGTGGAATCGGCCGGGCGCTATCTGCCAGGCCACGATGAGGGGCCTTCCCTTGGCCACCATCTCGCGGAGCTGCCGCGTCTCTCCGGCGTAGGCGATGGCGGTGAAGCCCCGCGCCCTCGCGAAGGCCCCGAGGCGCGAGCCGAGGGCGCCGTGCAGCTCGGGCTGGACCAGCGCCGCCGCGATCTCGTCGTGGGAGACGGGCGCGTCCCAATAGCGGAGGACCATGGCCAGGGAGGCGGCCCCGCAGGTGTCCTTCTCCTGGGCGACGAACGGAACGTCGAGCGCAACGAGGGCGAGGGAAGCCGCAGCAAGGGCGAGCATGGAAGGGGGACGAAAAGTTGGGGTCTCCGAGGCGCGGCCGGAGGCCGCGTCCGACCTCGGAGACCCCGGGGTTACCTGGTGCGGTCGGCGACCGCGATGAGCACGAGGGCCGCCGCTGCGATCACGATGACAAAAACGAGAGCGTCCTCCGCCTCGCCGTAGTGTCCGGCCACGGGATCGCTCCCGAGGACCGCGGCTCGTCGCGAGAGGTCGCGGAGATCGGAGTCGCTCAGCCGCGGCAGGGACGTCCGGACCCGGTTGAGGTCGACTCCGGCGATGGCGGCGGCCTTGCCGGCGCGGGGCGACGCGAGCACCCCTTCCACCGACGCGAGGTTGCGAGCCCGCTCGGTGGCCGCGTCCGCCAGCCTCTGGCTGACCGCCCCGCGCGAGACGAGGTGATCGTCGGCGCGCGCGATCGGGACTGCGAACAGCATCGAGATGAGCGTCAGGATCGCCCATGGCTTCCTCATCTCATCCTCCTTCTGCCTTCCGCGGCTCGCGAAGGGCCGCGTTCACTTCCTCGCACAAGGGACCACCTCTCGGGGCGACCCTGGGAGCAGCGAAGCAAGGGGCGTGCCGCGCATAACCCCTTGAAGGGCGGGGCCTGAAGCCCTGGATTCCTTGTCAATTCTGCCCCCCGTGCCGTTCTTACATCAGAAAGGAGAACCCGGCCTCCCCCTCGCGCGTAAAGGGATGTGAACGGCCCGGCAGCGCGGGGCGGAAGGAGCGATTGAATGAAGCGGAACGTGTTGATCGGAAGCGGCCTCCTGGCCATGGCCCTCGTGCCGGGCGCCCTGCCGGCCGCTGAAGCCCCTACCCCCTGGCTGCACGTCCGGGTCGAAGAGCCGGGGCGGTCCTCCCGGGTCCACGTGAACCTCCCCCTGAACGTGGTCGAGGTGGCCCTGAAGGCGGCCCCGCAAGCCCTCGAGTCCCACGGGCGCATCTTCGGCCGCGAGGGCAAGGGCATGACCGTGTCCGACTTCCGCCGGATGTGGAGCGAGCTCAAGAAGGTCGGGGATACGGATCTCGTGACCGTCGAGGAGAAGGACGAGAGCGTCAGGGTCGCGCGGCGGGGCGGGCTCGTCGAGGTGAGGATCGAGCGCAAGGGCAAGGAAGAGGTCAAGGTCGAGGTCCCGGTCGAGGTGGTGGACGCGCTGCTGTCCGGCGACGGCGACGAGCTGAACGTGAAGGCCGCCCTCGCCCAGCTCCAGAAGCGGCGCGGCGACATCGTGCGCGTCAACGACGAGAACAGCACGGTCCGCATCTGGATCGACGAGCAGAGCTAGGCCATGGTCAAGCTGATCGCGGTCCTGTCGGTGCCGGTGGCCCTCCTGGCCGCGGTGGCCAGCCTCGGGGTGGTGGTGGTGGACGTGCGGGAAGGGGGGCCGGAGGGGCATCACATCGTGGTGCCCGTGCCTCTGGCCCTCGCCCAGACCGCCCTCGCCTTCGTCCCCGAAGAGCGCGCGCGGGTGAGACTGGACCGGGCGGCCCAGCACCTGCCCCTCGCCCGGGAAGTGCTCCAAGCCCTGGCCGCGGGGCCCGATGGGGAGCTGGTTCGGGTGGAGGAACCGGGCGAGCAGGTCGTGGTCACGAAGGTGGGCAACACCCTGCGCGTCCGCGTCCACGACCGGAACGACGACGTGACGGTCAACGTTCCGCTGCCCCTGGCCATGGCCGCCCTGCCCGACGCGCAGGGCCGCATCCCCATGGCCAGCCTGGCGGGCGCCCTGGGGGGCGTGCGCTTCACGGACCTGGTGGACGTGCGCTCCGGCCGCGACCACGTGAAGGTGTACGTGTTCTAAGAGCCGCTCTCGCGGGTGCGTCCCTTCAAGGCTTAGGGCGGGGCGGCGACGGCCTTCTCCCGGAAGAACTCGATCTTTGCGGCCAAGGCCGCAGATCGGTGCCGCGCCGTCCGAAACACGATCGTCTCGGTCGTCTCTCCCGATTTCGCTTCCACCCGGACGTACTCCCTCGTTTTCGCACTCAACGGGTACTCCCGCGACTCGGTGGTCGGGCTGGCCCGCAGCACATCCTCCATGCGGATTCGAAAGACCGGCCGACCTTGCTTGTCGGCGAAGCGAATCTCTCTCTGGCCGATGATGAGGGTGCCTTCGATCTTCCGGGCGAGACCCGCCTTCCCGGAGACGTACTGCGTCTCCGGGAAGCTCTCCCCTCCCCGCACGGTTGCCGCGGAGACGAGGAGGACCAGGGCGATCACGGGGCGGGCGGCTTCTTGGCGTTGTCCCGGTGGAAGAGGATCTTGGCCGCCATCCCGGGAGACTTCTCCTTTTCGTCGATCACCAGGGAGCCTTTGACCTTGTCTTTCAGGCCCGCCTTGCCTGAGATGTCTTCGACGTGGGGCAACGTCTCCGCCGCCCAAAGCGGCAGGCCCAAAGGATTGCCCCTCCTACGAGCGCGCAAACGGTTCTCAATGGAACCTCCTCTCTGCTTCGCTTCCATCGCTAGAGGGCTCTGCACGGCTCGTGCCTGACCCCCGGTGGAGGAAAGGAGTGGTGCGGCGCTGGTTTCGCCTCGTCACACGCCAGGAGTCGCAGGGTGCCCTGCCCACGCAGTGAGCGCCGGTGCGCACGCGCTGCGCACCCGACCAAGCTGTGCTACCCTCGCGCGCGAGCCACCCATCCCCGGCCGACGTGGACGGGCTCCATGCAGAGCTTCGACCTCATCGTCATCGGATCCGGGCCTGCGGGGCAGCGCGCTGCCATCCAGGGCGCGAAGTGCGGCAAGCGGGTGGCCCTGGTCGAGAAGCGCGAGGTGATCGGGGGCGTCTGCGCCAACACCGGCACCATCCCCAGCAAGACCATGCGGGAGGCGGTGCTGCACCTCTCCGGCTACCAGTATCACGGCATCTACGGCATCAACTACCGGGTGAAGGACAAGATCGCGATGGCGGACCTCTCCTTCCGGGTCCTCCACGTGATCAAGACCGAGATCGACGTGATCCAGGCCCAGCTCGCCCGCAATGGCATCGAGCTGCTGCACGGCACCGCGAGCTTCGTCGACCCCCACCACGTCCGGGTCCAGAACGCCCAGGGGCAGGTCGAGCTGGAAGGCCAGGCGATCGTCATCGCCCCCGGCACCAAGCCCGCGGTCTCGCCCAAGGTCCCCCTCAACAACCGCAACATCGTGAACAGCGACCAGGTCCTGCAGATGCCGCAGATCCCCAAGACCCTGATCGTGGTGGGGGGCGGGGTCATCGGCGTCGAGTACACCTCGATGTTCGCGACTCTCGGAGTGCGGGTGATCCTGGTGGAGAAGCGGCCGCGGCTCCTGGAGTTCGCTGACGCCGAGATCGTGGAAGCCCTGTCTTATCACCTGCGCGACAACCGGGTCACCATGCGCCTCAACGAGGAGGTAGTGGACGTGGAGGAGACCCCGGACGGCGGGGTGGTGGCGAACCTGGAGAGCAAGAAGCGGATCTCGGGGGACGCGCTCCTCTACGCGGTGGGCCGCCAGGGGAGCGTGGAGGAGCTGAACCTCGCGGCGGCCGGAATCGAGGCCGACGGGCGGGGGCGCATCGCGGTCGACGGGGAGTACCGCTGCACCGGGCAGCCCCACATCTTCGCGGTGGGGGACGTGATCGGCTTCCCGAGCCTGGCCTCGGTCTCGATGGAGCAGGGGCGGCTGGCCGCGGGCTACGCCTTCGGCCTGCGCGAGCAGTCCAACCCCGCCACCTACCCCTACGGCATCTACACCATCCCCGAGATCTCGTTCATCGGCAAGACCGAGGAGCAGCTCACCGAGGAGGACGTGCCCTACGAGGTCGGGGTCGCCTACTACCGCGAGATCGCGCGGGGGCAGATCCGGGGCGACACCACGGGGAGGCTCAAGCTCGTGTTCCACCGCGAGACCAAGGAGCTGCTCGGAATACACGTGATCGGCGAAGGGGCCTCGGAGCTGCTCCACATCGGCCAGGCGGTGATGATCCTCAAGGGGACCATCGACTACTTCGTCCACACCGTCTTCAACTACCCGACCCTGGCCGAGTGCTACAAGGCGGCGGCCTTCAACGGCCTGAACAAGCTGAGCCGGTTCTGAGAGCGGAAGGGGATATGGGGCGGACGATCGGGGTGATGGCCGCGGAGCACGTGGCGGTGGGGGTGGTCGAGGGCGACCGCATCGCGGGCGCCGTCCGGGTGTTCCCGGAGAGGGGGAGCGAGGCCGACTCCCTGCGGGACATGCCCGCCGACGAGATCGCGCAGTCCATCCGGCGGCAGGTGCAGCTCGCGGCGGAAGGGGCCGAGGTCACCGCCCTGGGGGTGGGGGTGCCCGGGGTCATCCTGGATGGCGTGGTGGCGGAGTCGCCGAACCTGCAGCAGATGAAGGGGCTGTGCCTGCAGGCGGTGCTGGCCGAGGCGTTCCCTTCCGCGGCCGTGCGCGTCCTGAACGACGCGGACGCGCTGGCGGCGGGGATCGCGGCCACCCGCGGCGAGCTGGACCGCCTGGTCCGGGTCTGGTGGCTGGGGACCGGCGTCGGCTACGGGCGTTACCCCTGGGCGCCGGCGATGGGGGAGGGTGGGCACTGCGTGGTCACCCTCGACCCCAAGGAGCGCTTCTGCGGCTGCGGCGGGGTCGGCCACCTGGAAGGGATCATGGGCCACCGGGCCATGCGGCTCCGCTTCCTCGATCTGGAGCCGGAGGAGATCTTCGAGAACGCCCGGCAGGGAGACGAACGGTGCCGGAGCTTCGTGCGGCTCTGGCACCGGGCCCTGGCCGGCGGCACCGCCACCAGCATCCACTTCGACGGCCCGGGCAAGTTCTACATCTCAGGGCCGAACGCGAAGTTCGTGGACAGCGCCCTGCTGAACCAGTACCTCCACGAGATGGTCAAGATGAGCCCCCTCCAGGGGAGCTTCCTGGAGGTGCTGCCCACCACCGACCAGGTCGCGATCATCGGCGCGGCGGTCAGCGCGGCGCGTGCTCCGCGAACGTGACGCTCGTGTACTCCTTGAATCCCCCGCCGTCGAAGGAAGTCAGCAGGCGCCACGGGCCCTGCGGATCCCTTTCCCAGAGCGCGCCCGCGATCCGGGCCGTCTGTTCGTAGAGGAGCGGCTCGGGCAGCAGCGGGATGTCCAGCGGGGGGACGATCGGCAAGGTGCCCCGCGCCTCGAGCCGGACGAGGAGAGCCGTGGACTCGTTCTCGGCGAGGAGCCAGGAGGTCGTCGGCAGCCACTGCCGGTTCGCCGCATCGTACAGCCACGCCGTGTGAACGAGCCGGTACTGCGCCTTCCCGAAGACGACGCGCCGTCCCTGGACGTCCACCCCGACCATGCCCACGGGGGCGCTCCGGAAATCGCCCAGGGCGAGGTCGAGGCCCGGCTCGAAGTACTGCGCCCAGTTCCAGGCCACCAGGCTGGGGACCCACTCGCCCCAGTTGTGGTCGTGGTAGCCGCGGACGTTCCCCACGCGGTAGGCCCGGCCGTCGATGAGGACCCGGCCGCTGACCGAGGCCCCCGGCATGTACACGAGCCAGCTCATCTGCTCCCACGGGAGTGACCCCACGTTCTGGCGGTCTGCCGCGAACCATGGCTCCGCCTGCCGCTCGTAGACGAGGTTCCACGCCACCCGGTGCTCTCCGCTCACTGCGCCCACGAGCCGATACCGGCCGTCGTCGATCACCTCGATCCGGCCGCCTCCCGACGCGCCGTTCGCGATGGTCACGTCCGCCTGGGCGATGGACGCGGAAAACGAATCCGGGGAGAGGTAGGCGCCCTGCTGGAAGCGAGTACCGGGCATGTAGACCATGGCGAGCACGGAGGCCAGGCCAAGCCCGGACCGGTTTGCGGGATCGAGCACCGAATACGCGAAGGCGATCTGCAGGTCCTGTTCGGGATCGGCCAGGTTGAAGTACCACCACTCCGCGTAGCTGCCGTCGTGCTGGCCGTCCGCGAACGACGCGAAATGGTAGGCGTCGTCCGCGCGGGTCACCGGCGAGCCCGGGTCGGCAACCAGTGGTCCGGCGGCCAGCCACAGAAGGACCGCGCCGGACAGCGCTCGCATCGTCATCGTCGAGGGGCTCGTGTTCTCGGCTCCTGGCGGAGGGGGCCAATGGCCGCGCCGATCGTTCGCGGGCCAGCGGATGCTGCCGCCGCGGGCGGCCGGAAGTCAAGGGGAATCCTCGAACCGCTCCCCCCCGGAGGTCGCGACTCTTCAGCGGATCGTGACCGCGACCGCCTTCACCGTCTCGGGTAGAGCCAACCCCTCCGCGACGTAACCGACAGCCCCGGGGTGGGTGGCCACGTAGGCGATCACGTCCTCGTCGGTCTTCCGCGAGAAGGGAGGTTGGGCGCCCGCAGCGATTCGGCGCATCCAGTAGAGGCGCACCCCTTCGGTAGGCAGGCCCAGGCACGCCCGCGAGAAGGCCTCTCGCACGGGCGAGGTCGCCGTGAGATCCACGGGCAGGACGTCACGGCCGTCGCCCCAGCGCTTGGCCTTGCCCATGAAGATGTCCGCCAGCGCGGCCTTCGTGATCGTCTTCCCCGCGACGCTCGGGTGGACGATCACCTGAAAGCCGGCCTCGGCCTCGGTGGCAAAGCCGTGCGGGGCCAGTCCCACCAGGGCCAAGATCCCGATCAGCCCGGCTCTCCTGAAGCATGTCCGCGATATCACTCAAACCCCTCCCGACGCACAGTAGCGCAAGGCACGTGCCAGGGCCGTTCCCCAAGCATCTCATAGGCATCGCTGGATTGGCCGCGCGGGTTCCGCCTTCGGTCTCGTCCGGCATCCCCGGACGGCCGTCCCGGATTCCCGACCCGTAGATCGGCCGCCGCGCCCCGCCCGCCGACCCCGGACCTCGTGTGACCAGGGGTCCGACTAGACTCGTTCGCGTCATGCCCCCTCCGCGCTACCCGATCCGCCTCGACCCCTGGGCGGCCGAGTACGAGGGGGCGATTCAGCTCCCGGAGGCCGGGGACGAGCCCCTGGGCGCGGTCGATCTCCGGGTCGAGCTGAAGGACTGGGCCGCGCTGCGTCCGTCACCGGCCCCGCCGCCCCGCCGCGCGTTCTTCGTGGACGGCGTTCGGCGCATCGAGCATCGGCTGCTGATCGAGGACGGCGAGCGCACGGTCTTTGGCCTGCTCGCTTCGTTCGGGGTGGGCGCGGTCGAGGTGGGGGAGATGGCCCGGGTGGGTCACGAGCGCGTGGGCCGGGTGGCCGTGGCCGGTGGCGGGCTCGCCCTGGAGCCCTTCGAGGTCGTTCTCGGCGGTCATCGGATGACCTTCGCCCCCGAGACCGTGGCCGAGAACACGCCCATGGCCCCGGTGCAGGGCCTGCAGAGCGCTATGCGCCGCAGCGAGGCCGGCCTCGCCGAGCGCCTGGCGCCCGAGGCCGACGTCGTGTTCCTCGACGGGCCGCTCACCTTCCTGGCCTCCGCCCGGGGCCCCCTGGTCGGCTTCGTCAAGCGGCTGCTCCGTCCCTACCTCGAGCCCAAGGAGGCTGCCCTGCTCTCCCGGCTCGGGGTGGGCGAGCGTACGCCGCTGTTCCTCATCGAGCAGGTCCGCGAGTCGCGCTACTCGTGGTACCTCCGGATCGGGGCCGGCCGCGCCGTCGACTCGCCCCTCGCTGGCCTCGTGCGCCTCGAGACCTCGGCCAGCCTCGACCTCGCGGCGGTCCGCGCCCTGGCCGACACCAGCGCGCGCTACCTGCCGCGCTTCGCGTCCGACCCGGCGCGTGACCCGCGCGCCCCCCAGAACCTCTACCCGGTGGGCGCGCTGGAGGCGCGGCTGCGCCACCGGCTGGGCGACACCGCCCTGGTCCGGCGGGCCACCCTGGCCCACCTCCACGAGGAAGTCACGGGCGGAGCCGAACCTGTGGCGGTGGGGGGGCCATGACCAGCCCGACCGTCGGCCGCGTCCTGGGCACCCTCGATTCGATGCCGCTCGAGTTCTGGGTGGGGGTCGAGGAGGGGCAGTTCCTGCAGCTCGACGACGTGGTGGTGGTGGAAACGCCGCTGCCCGACGGCAGCGCGGTCCGCCTCTTCGGGGTGGTCGACCTCGTGCGCGCCCGCCACGAGGGGGCGCAGTTCGACTCCGACGTGTTCCTCATCGAGAAGGGCGTGCTTCCCGCGCAGATCGCCCAGGCCGCCCACGTCCGGGTGACCCGGGTCGAGCCCGAAGTCTTCGTGCCGCCGTTGCCCGGGCAGCCGGTGCAGCGGGCCGCGGGCCTGGCCCGCGACCAGGCCCTCTTCTTCGACTCCATGGAGCGCCGGGTGCCCATCGGGCTCTCGCGCGACGGCGAGCCGGTCTTCGCGAACCTCGACTTCCTGGACGGCACGCGCGGCGCCCACGTCAACATCTCGGGGATCTCGGGGGTGGCCACCAAGACCACCTACGCCACGTTCCTGCTCCACAGCCTCTTCCGGAGCGGCGTGCTCGGCGCTGAGGCCGCCAGCACCTACGCGCTGATCTTCAACGTCAAGGGCGAGGACCTGCTGTTCCTCGACCAGCCGAACGACCGGCTCCCCGAGGAGGCGCGGACCGCCTACGCGCGCATGGGCCTGCCGGCCGAGCCGTTCGACAGCGTGCAGATTCTGGCCCCGGTGCGGCCGGGCTCGCGGGAGCGCCTGCCGGCCACGGGCAGCCGGCAGGAGGGCATCCATGCGTTCTTCTGGACGATCCGCGAGTTCGTGGCCGAGCGGCTCCTGCGCTTCCTGTTCGCCGAGGCCGAAGACACGGCCAGCCAGCTCTCGTTCGTGGTGGACCGCATCGAGGCGAAGCTCCTGGCCTCCGCGAGGGAAGGGACGGCGTCCGATGCGGGCCTCGAGGTCGAGGGCCGGCGCGTCGAGACCTTCGACGAGCTGGTGGACGCGGTGGCCGCCTTTGCCGAGGTCTGGGCGGCCCCCGCGGCCGCGGGCACCCTGGCCGCGTTCGAGCGGAGGCTGCGCGCCGCCTCGCGCCACGTGGGCCACTTGATCCGCGGGCGCGACGTGGGGCGCCGCGAGGAACACCGGCTCGACTGGCGCCGCCGGCAGGTGAGCGTGATCGACATCCACGCCCTGCACGACCGGGCCAAGCGGTTCGTGGTGGGGGCGGTCCTGAAGCGGATGTTCGAGGAGAAGGAAGGGCTGGGCTCGGCCCAGCCCCTCGTGTTCGTGGTCCTCGACGAGCTGAACAAGTACGCCCCTCGCGAGGGCGCGGGGCCGATCAAGGAGGTCCTGCTGGACGTCTCCGAGCGCGGCCGCAGCCTCGGGATCGTCTTGGTGGGCGCGCAGCAGACGGCCAGCGAGGTGGAGGGCCGGATCGTGGCCAACGCCTCGTTGCGCGTGGTGGGCCGGCTGGACCTTGCGGAGGCCGAGCGGCCCGAGTACGGATTCCTCACCGCGGGCGGCCGCGGCCGGGCCGGGATCCTGAAGCCGGGCACCATGATCGTCCAGCAGCCCGAGATCCCGACCCCCCTGCTCGTCCGCTTCCCATTCCCCGCCTGGGCCACGCGCAAGAGCGAGGTGCGGTCCGCAGCCCTGGCCGAGGCCGACGTGTTCCGCGGCTTTCGCGGCCCGTAAGCCATGCGCTTCCTGCACACGGCCGACTGGCACATCGGCAAGCCGTTGCGCGGCCGGTCGCGGACGGACGAGTACGGGGCCGCCCTCGAGGAGGTCGCGCGGACCGCGGTCGAGGGCCGGGTGGATGCCGTGCTCATCGCGGGCGACGTCTTCGACTCGCCCGCGCCCCCGCCCGAAGCCGAGAAGCTCGTCTACGACTTCCTGGCCCGACTCATCCCCGAGCGCATCTCCTGCGTCGTCATCGCGGGGAACCACGACCACCCGAAGAAGCTGGCCGCCCTTTCCCGCCTGCTCGAGGGCCTGGGCATCCATGTCCGCGCCGAGGTGCGGCCGCCGAGCGAGGGCGGCGTGGTCGCGCTGCGCAGCCGCGACGGCCGTGAGGAAGCCCGGGTCGCGGTCCTGCCCTTCGTGCCGGAGCGGAAGATCGTCGACGCCTGCGAGGTCATGGGCCCCGAGCACACGTGGTACGAGGCCTACGCGGCCCGCATCGAGCAGATCCTCGACGCCCTCACCCGCGGCCTCACCCCCGCCACCGTGAACCTCGTGATCGCCCACCTGCTGGTGGACGGCGCCCGCGTGGGGGCGGGGGAGCGGCCGCTCCACCTCGGCCAGGTCTACGGCGTGAACCCGCAGCAGCTCCCGTCCCGTGCGCAGTACATCGGCCTCGGCCACCTCCACCGGCCGCAGGAGATCCTGGCTCCCGCCCGGACCTTCTACTCGGGCTCGCTCATCTCCCTGGACTTCGGCGAGGTCGAGCAGGAGAAGCGGGTGCTGATCGTCGAGGCCCGGCCGGGGCGCGCGGCCACCGTCGAATCGGTCCCCCTGACCGCGGGACGTCCGCTGCGCGACGTGCGGGGGACGTTCGCGGAGCTGACGCGGCGGGCGCCCGAGCTGCAATCGGCTTTCCTGCGCGTGGCGGTGAGCGTGCAGGGGCCCGTTCCCGGCCTCGCCGAGCAGGTCAAGGAGCTGCTGCCGAACGCGGTCGAGGTCACGCTCGACTACCTGCGCACGCCGACCCAGCCGCAGCCCGGCCGCACCGCTTCCATGCCGCCGGGGGAGCTGTTCGCCGAGTTCTACCAGCGGCGCAACGAGGCCGCGGCCGGCGGCGAGCTGATGGACCTGTTCCAGGCCGTCTACGAAGAGGCCCACGGATGACCCGCGCGGAGGCGCGCCGGTGAGGCCCCTCAAGCTCGAGGTCGAGGGGTTTACCTCCTTCCGAGAGAAGCTCGCTCTCGACCTCTCCGGCCTCGACCTCTTCGCGATCACGGGCCCCACGGGCGCCGGCAAGTCGTCGCTCATCGATGCCCTCGTCTTCGCCCTCTACGGCCAGGTGCCCCGCGTTGGCAAGGAATACCGCCAGCTCGTGAGCCACCGGGCCGAGCGCCTCTCGGTGCTGCTCGAGTTCGAAGTGGGCGGCCGCGGCTATCGCATCGCCCGCACCGCCCGGGCCAACGGGGCGGTCCAGGTCCGGCTGGAGCACCGCAACGGGAAGGGCTGGGAGCCCTCGGCGGATCGGGTGAAGGAGATCGAGGCCGAGGTCGTGAAGATCGTCGGCCTCGACTACGACGCCTTCACCCGCTCGGTGGTCCTGCCCCAGGGGCAGTTCGACGCGTTCCTGAAGGGGGAGCCGAAGGAGCGGCGCAAGATCCTGGTCGCGCTCCTGAACCTCGGCGTCTACGAGGACATGCAGCGGATCGCGAACGGCAAGGCCATCGAGGCCCGGCGCGAGGCCGAGTTCATCGCCGGCCAGCTCGCGGTGGACTTCATGGACGCGACCCCCGAGGCCCTGGCCGCGCGCCAGCAGGAGCTGACGGCGGCCGAGGCCCAGTCGAGGCGGCTCGAAGCGGCCCAGGCGGGCCTGGCCGAGGGCCTGGAGGTGGCCGGTCGGGTGCGGGCCGCCCGCCGCGACCTCGCGACGCTGGCCGGCGACGTCGAGGGCGAGGAGGCGAAAGCCCGGAAGGCCGAGGCCACGCTCGCCCAAGCCGACGGACAGCGGACGCGGCTCGAGACGGAGGCGCGGGCCGCCGAGGCCGCCCTGGCCACGAGCGGCTTCGACGCCGACCGGCACGCCGCGCTCCTGGGCGCCAGGCCCCAGGCCCAGCAGCTCGCCGATCTCGCGCCCAAGGCCGACCGGCTCGATCGAGCCGTCTCCGACAAGCGTGCTGCGCTGGAGGCGGCACGGAAGGCCCTGGCCGCAGCGGAGCGGGCCGTTCCCGCGGCGGAGCAAAGCGTCACCACCGCGCGGTCCGCGCTGGAAGGAGCCCGCCGCGAGCGCGACGAGCTGCGGCGGCGGCACGGGGCGGCCGAGCTGCGGCGGCACCTGAAGGCGGGGGGCGCTTGCCCCGTGTGCGAGCAGGTCGTGAGGACGGTGCCCAAGGTCGCGACCGCGGGCCTCGAGACGGTAGAAGGCGCGGTGGTCGAGGCGGAGGCGGCCGAGCGGGCCGCGGCCGAGGTGCTCGGACAGGCCCGCGTGGGCCTCGAGCGGGCCCGCGGGGAAGTGGCGGGCCTCCAGAAGGAGCGGACCCAGCTAGAAGCCCAGAGCAAGGATGCGGCCGGATCGTGCGCCGCGCTGCGCGCTGCCCTCGGCGCGGCCGCGTTCGGCAAGACCGATCTCGACGATCCGACGGCGCTTCTGCCTCGGGTGGGACGGGAGCTGGCCGCGCTCGAGACCGCCCGCGCCGAGCGCGAGGGCCTGGAGGCCCGGCGGCGCGCGCGGGAAGGCGAGCGGGTCCGGCTGGAGAGCGCGGTCGCGGCGGCCCGGGCCGCGGCCGAATCGGCGCGGGCACGCGCCCGCGAGCTGGCCGAGAGGCGGGGCGAGGCGCAGCGAGCCCTCGCATCCGCGGAGGCCGCCCTGGCGCGGCTGGCCGAGGGCTCGGGCTGGGACGGCTTCGCTCCCGCCGCGGGCCGCGACGAAGCCGACGTGCTCGAGTCACGGCGGGCCGCGCTGCACCGGGAGGTGGCGGCCCTGGCCGGCACCGTGGCCCGTCTTCGCACCGAAGCCCAGCAGATCGAGAAGAAGATCGCCCGGGCCGCGGAGCTTCTCGAGAAGAAGCAGGGCCTGGAGGCGCGAGCGGCGCTCGCCCAGACCCTGGCCCAGCACCTCCGGGCCGACCAGTTCCTCGCCTACGTCCAGGAAGAGGCGCTGCGTCTCCTGGCCGAGGACGGCTCGCGCCACCTGCGGACGCTCTCCCAGGGCCGCTACTCTCTGGTCTGCGACGAGCAGGAGTTCGCGGTCCTGGACCACTGGAACGCGGACAGCCGGCGCTCGGTGAAGACCCTGTCGGGAGGGGAGACCTTCCTGGCTTCCCTCGCCCTGGCCTTGGCCCTCGCGGAGAGCCTGTCCCGCCTCTCGGCCGAGGGGCGGGCCGGGGAGGCCCTGGAGAGCCTGTTCCTCGACGAGGGCTTCGGCACCCTCGACGCGGAGACCCTCGACGTGGTCGTGCAGGCCATCGAGGCCCTGCACGGCGGCCAGCGCATGGTGGGCATCGTCACCCACATCCCGGAGCTGGCCGAGCGGATGCCGGCCCGGCTGGAGGTCCGGCGCGGCCCGGACTCCGCCACAGCAAAGGTCGTCTGACCGGACGCTACGAAGGCGTCCGACAGGAGAAACGCGGGCCCCTCGTCCGTCAGCTCTTCAGCCCCCGGAACTCGTGGAGGTCCTGGTTGGTCAGCGCGACGTCATAGAGGGTGCCCGCCACTTTCTCCGGCGGGGTCAGGAGGGCCCGCTCGACCGCGAGCCCAAGCCCCCCCTCGATCTCGTCTTCCCCGAAGGGCCGGTCGGGGCGCTTCTTTCCGGGCGGCGTCTCCTGAAGCGAGCTCTTGGCCAGGGTGACCTTGAAGCCCCGGTTCCTCTCGACGTCGTGAGCCTCCCAGGTCCGCCCGTCCATCCCCTGCGAAGTGCTCTCCGTGAGCTGGAGCACGATCCCCAACTTCGGCGTCTTCAGGAGTTTCGACTTGCCCATGCCTCCCGCCTCCCGCGGGTACGATAACACCCGGACCGGCGTTTCGGGTCCGGGAGGCGTCCGAGCCCGCGCGGGAGCGGACGAAGTTGCCTCGGGCGCAGCCGATCGGCCATGATTGGCGGCCGTGACCCTCACCGGCTCCTCCGGGGTCCGCCTCGGCGCCCTGCTGTGCCTTCTCATCCTGTCCGTCAACGTGCTCTCGGTCTCCTGTCGCCTGGGCTTTCTCCACAAGCCGAAGCAGGTCAAGGAGCTCGATCACTACCGCTACATCGAGATGGCGCGCGGCTCGGAGGGACGACCTGAGCTGACCCATGAGGCCACCTACTGCTGGCGGATCCTCGTCCCCGGCCTGGCCCGGCTGATGAACCGCGCCGGGCTCGACCTGAACCTCTCCTTCTTCCTCATCACCAACGTCTCCCTCTTCGGCTTCCTGCTCACCCTCTGGGCCTACTTCGGCGTGCTGGGCTTTGCGCTCCCGTACCGCGTCGCGGGGCTCGGCCTGGTGGGCCTCACCCAGGGGGCGGTCCGCTGGTACGAGTACCAGTACTGGATGACCGACCCCTCCTGCCTGTTCCTGATGGCCCTCGCCTTCCTTTGGATCCAGGAAGACCGCTCCGCCGCCCTCCACGCGCCGAGCATCACCGCCGCCTTCGTGCGCGAGAACTACGTCGTGGTCTATCCCTACTACTTCCTCCATCTCCTGAAGCGCGGGGTGGCGCCGGCGCGGGCGGCCGCGCGGATGCTCACCCTCGCCGCCCTGCCTTTCGCCATCTTCGTGGGCCTGCGCGTCCTCATCGTTCCCAACCACCGCGACGAGTTCCTGGCGGACATCGCCGACACCATGGCCTTCCGGCTGCGGCACCTGGGCGACAGCCAGCCCTACCTCCTGACGGTCGGCTCCCTGGGTGTGCTCTTTCCCCTGCTGCTCCTCTTCCCGGGCCGCATCCTGACGGCCGCCCGTCGGCACTACGACGAGTTCGCGGTGGTGGCTTTTTTCTACGCCCTGCTCCTCGTTGCCAACAACACCGAGCGGGAGCTGGCCTACACGCTGCCCGTGGTCGTGCCGGCCGCCCTGCGCAACCTGCACGACCTTGCCGCCGCGGCGCGGCTGCCGGCGGCGCCCCTCCTCGCCCTGGCGGTGGCCTTGCAGGCGCTGTTCGTCTCGCAGCAGCGCTTCACCGAGATCGGGATGAGCATGTACCAGCCGACGAACCTCGTCGTGGCGTCGGCCATGGCCGTCTTCTGGCTCGGGGCCCAGGCGACGCTGCGCTGGCGGCGCCCCGCTCCCGAGCCCCTGGGCTGAAGTGGGCACCTGGCTCGTGCTGCCCACGCTCAACGAGGCAGAGAACCTGGGCCGGCTGGTGGCGCGCATCCGCACCCGCGACCGGGCCCTGCGGATCCTGGTGGTGGACGACGCCTCCCGCGACGGCACGGCCGAGATGGCGGACGAGCTCGCCCGGGAGGACGGCGCGCTGGAGGTGATTCATCGGACCGGCAAGCCTGGCTACGGGGAGGCCCTCACCGACGGCTTCCGCCGCGCCCTCGCGGCGGGGGCCGCCGCCATCCTGACCAGCGACTGCGACTTCTCGCACGACCCCGACGACATCCCGCGCCTGCTGGCGGCGCTCCAAGGCGGCCACGTGGCCATCGGCTCTCGCTACGTCGAGAGCGGGCGCATCCGCGACTGGTCCCTCTCCCGGCGCCTGCTCAGCGCGGCCGCCAACGCCTTCGTGCGCGTGCTGTTCCGCCTGCCCGCCCGCGACTGCACCTCGGGCTTCCGCGCCTACCGGCGCGAGGTGCTGGAGGGCGTGCCCTGGGACCGGCTGCACTCCACGGGCTATTCGTTCCTGGTGGAGGTGCTCTACTGGGCCGCGCACCCCCCCGGCCGCCGCGTCCACGAGGTGCCGATCTGCTTCGTGGACCGCAAGGAGGGCCGGAGCAAGATGGGACTGCGGCAGATCGTCTTCGGGGCGGCCAACCTGCTGAAGCTGCGCCTGCAGCTCCTGCGAGGAGTCTAGGGAACGCCCACCCGCCCGAGCACGAACCGGTCGAGGGCGTGCAGCAGCTCCTCGCGGTTCGAGTAGGGCCCCGGCTGGTAGCCCCGCGAGCCGATGCCCTTCTGGGCAAGCTCCGACAGCTCCCAGTCCTGGCGGTTCGTGACGTCCCAGAAGTCGATCGCGCCTTTCGGGTCGAAGTCGGGGCGGGCCATGGCCTCGGGATGGAAGTGCCACTCGCACACGACGTCGGTGCGGTCGGGGAGGAGCGGCCACAGGGTGAAGGTCAGCATGTAGTCGGGATGCAGGTTCAGGAGCAGGTTGGGGAGGATCGCGTAGTAGTAGACCCGCCGCCGGTCGTCGGCGGAGAGGCCGGGCAGGCAGGCCCGGTTGGTGGTGCCGTCCATGCTCAGGGTCTGCACCCCGTCGCGGAGGTCCATCCGCCCGCCGAGCCAGGTTGGCTGGGGCGGCTCGTTGTCCCCCGAGAGGTAGTGCGACTGCTTCTGGAGCAGGGGATGGACGAGGGGGCAGTGCAGGCACTCGGAGTAGTTCTGGAAGATGAGCTTCCAGTTGGTCTTGAGCGGGTAGACCCGGCGCTCCACCATGCGCAGGTCCGCCATCCCCCAGGGGCGGAACTTCTCGGGGAGGGCGGCGAGCTGGTCCG